>Ga0193706_1001100_pt1 | contig 12756 bp, 10 predicted proteins | sample U3c1metaG_FD_160130 | JGI IMG/M metagenome (GOLD analysis project Ga0193706, IMG submission 160130) | Soil microbial communities from a riparian zone of the East river system, Colorado, United States - U3c1 | ecosystem: Environmental > Terrestrial > Soil > Riparian zone | place: USA: East River... | reverse complement strand
AATCCCCGACGCGATCCTCACGTCCGATCCGCCGCCCTGGTGGCGCGCCAAGAAGAAGCACGCCCTGTTTTACAACGGCATGGCGCGCGGCGACCATCGCGGCACCATGGCGTTGGCCACCGGGGTGTGCGTCGACGACGTTCAGGAAGCAAAGCGCGTCGACGGCCTGTTCCGCGACATTCAGGCGTACATCGATACCATCGTGGCGCCGCTCTACACTCGCTCGATCGATCAGGACCTGGCCGCAGAAGGCAAACCGATCTTCACGCGAGCTTGTGCGGGCTGTCACGGCACCTACGCCGACAATCCCGAGAACGACGCGGCCGATTCCTACCCCAACCTGCTGCTGCCGCTGGACGTGATCGGCACCGATCCGGTCGTCGCCAATGCAGGCGTGGTTCACGCACCCGATCTGGTGGGTTGGTTCAACGGCTCCTTCTATGGCCAGATCACGCCGATCGTGCCCGACGATCCTTTCCCGGGATACATGGCGCCGCCGCTCGACGGCGTCTGGGCCACGGCGCCCTTCTTCCATAACGGCTCGGTTCCCACGCTGGAGCTCGTGCTGAACAGCAAGGCGCGGCCCAAGTACTGGAAGCGCGTCGACTTTGCCGACACTAACTTCGACGAAGACGCAATGGGCTGGCCATGGGTCGAAGTTCCGTATTCTCAGGCGCAGGCTCCCGAAGCGGAGCGTAAGTTCATCTACGATACCACCCATTGGAGTCAGTCCAATGCGGGCCACACCTTCGGCGACGCGCTCGGCGACAACGAACGGCGCGCGCTGATCGAGTACTTGAAGACGCTCTAAGCCCTTTCGAGCCAGGCCAGCACTTCGACGTGGCGGGTGTTCGGAAACATGTCGAATAGCACGACGCGTTTCAGATCGAAGCCGAGCACGCTGAACGACTTCAGATTGCGCGCCAGAGTCACGGGATTGCACGAGCACAGCGCTATCGCGCGGCCGGCGAGCGCCGCCAGCTGTTCGATGCCGGATTTCACGCCGGCGCGCGGCGCGTCCACGATCACCAAATCGAAGGCTTCGCCTGCCGCGTGCCACTCCCGCGCCGCGTTCTCGGCGCTCGCGGCTCGCAGCTCCGGCGGCGGCAGCCCTTGCTCGCGACACGCACGGTCGAGCGCGTGCAGCGCGGAACCGTGAAGCTCGACGCACGCGCCAGCTGCGCCGTCGCGCAACAGCGGCAACGTGAAGTTGCCCGAACCCGCGTACAAATCGGCGAAGCGGCGCGTCCGGGCGCTCCGAGCCAGCGCGCGCACAGCGCCCACGAGCGCGCGATTCACCTGGCTATTGACCTGCAAAAATCCATCGAGCGGCACCCTCGCGTACACATCCCCGGCCAGGTCGAAGCGCTGACACGGCGCGTGATGCGCTGGGCCCGCGCCGGCGATCAGCACGGCAACGTCGGCGCCGATACCCTGCAGGCGCTCCAGCAGTCGCTGCTCGGGCACGGCAGCCGCGGGGTAAAAGCAGACACCCCCCTGCCCGTCGTCGTCGGCCGAGCGCACCTCCAGGTGAGTGAATCGCCGCAGGAGCTCGGGCTCGCAGCGCGCAAGCTCGCGCACGCGTTCGATGAGGCGCGCGAGTCCCGGCTCGAGCACAGCGCACGCATCGAGCTTGCGCTGATTGAAGAAGGCCACCTGCCCCTCGGCCGTGATGCGCAAGCGCAGGCGGTTGCGATAGGCCAGCCGTTTGCCGACGTAACCCCACGAAAGCTCCGGATAACATACACGCTCGCGCTCCAGCGCGTCCATTACCGCAACACGTTTTGCCGCGAGCTCGTGCTGGCGTGATTGGAGCATCCACGGACAACCTCCGCACGCGGTCACCACCGGGCAGGGGACGCCGGGCGCGAGCTCGAGGTTCACGCTGGGCTCGCCGTTCAGCGTTCGGAACCGAAGCCGAAGTCGAAGGCGAACTTGAAGCGAAATCCGCTTGGGATACGTTCGAACACGAAGGGGCCGACCTGGTAGCGCCGGAGCGCGGGTTCCTCGGCGCCGTTGGCTCGCGCCGCGGGATCGTCCGCTTCGGTGGGAGCACTGTCCACCACGCTCGGGCCGGGCTGCGGTTGGCCCGCCTTGGCGGCGTCGATGGCAGGCGCGAGCGAACGCGTGGGCGCCACGATGTGACACGCAGAGCCTCCGTGAATCACGCCGATCACGCGCAGCGACTCGTCCACGATCGGCGCGCCTGAATCACCCGGTTTCGCTTTGATGTTCGTGAACACGGCGTCATCGATATCCGGCAGCGAGGGGCAGCGACCGATGCGCTTCACCTCCGCTGTCTGCGCGCGGGAGGCCCGATCGATGCGCCCCACGAAGAGCACATGGCCGCCGGGCGCCGGAACGTCCGCCGCCAGCTCGAGCGGCGCTGCCCCGGACGGCTGCTCGAGCTCGAGCAGTGCCACATCGCGCATGCGATCGAGGTGCAGCACGCTGCTCTGTAGCGAGCGACGGTCCGGCAGGCGCACCGCCACGCTCTCCGCTCCGCGCGGCACACAGTGCGCGGCGGTGACCACCAGGCGATCACTGCCTACTACCGATCCGGCGCAGCCCTTGGCGGGCAGAGTGACGGTTGCAGCACGGACGCGCGCGCGCGTTTCCGCTGCGTTCAGGTCCGCGTTCGCGCTGGCGAGTGCCGGTGCGGCCGCCAGCAGCGACGAGCTCAGAAGCAGAAGTCCCGCTCGAACCCGGGGCAGACCCGAACTAGTGCGCATACATGTGTCGCTAGCATCGCACACGCGCGCGTGCCAGCACACACGAGCGAAGCCGCGCGTAGGTGCAGACTCGGAAACGGAAAAACCACGGGCTATGATCGCAGGTCATGCTGCGAAGTGGGCTCGGTTGCGCGATGGTCGTCGGTTCGCTGTGGATGGCGGGTTGTGGCGCGGGCGGCCTCGGTGAAGGGCATTCACCCGCCTCCGCGCCGAGCGATCCCACGCCGCTCGCCAAGTGCCAGATCTCCAAGAATCAAGAGAGCCCGCTCGTAACCGAGTGGCCTGCTTCGGAGAAAGCGCGCTTCGAGAGTCTGCTCTCGACGCAAGCGGTGGCCGTCGCCTATTCGGGCTGTGAGCTGAGCATCGTTGAAACTTGCCGAGTGCCCGGCAGCTACGCGTGGCGCCGCACCACCCTTTCCACGGACACCGTCGAGATCTCGGACGCCGACGAGCTGTACGCCAAGCTCCCTCTGGGCGCGCTCGGTCTCGAGGGCGAGCTGCAGCGCGCCGGCCGGCTCGCCGTGCGCACGACCGTCGGTGGTCAGCGCCGGCTCGACGCGCTGCCGAGCTTGCCGGACGACGAGGGCTGTCGCTCCGTAACTCACGTGGTGACGGCGGTGAGCATAGGTGCCTTCAGGCTCATGTCCGGAGGCTCGCTCTCGGCGGGCGGCGGCGTGGGCGTGGGCGACATGGGTGCCTCGGTGAAGCGTCAGAGTCAGGAGAGCGTGGTTCGCCAAGCGGGCGACGCGGACAGCTGCGCCGAAAATAGCGACGAGGCGCCCGTGCGCGATTGCGCTTCACCGATTCAGATCTTCCTCGCGCCGGTCAATCAGCGTTCGCTCAGCGAGCGCCAAGTGATCGACGTCGCCGAACGGCGCGCCCGCGAGCGCGGCGTGTTGATCGCCATCCCTGCGCCGGACGACAGCGACGAGCGCTGGTCGCTGCACGACGCGGACGGCAGGACACTGTGTCAGCTGCCCTGCGAGCGCTGGGTCGCGCCGCGCAGTGGCTACTATCTCGATCGACGCAAGACGCGCGACGTGAGAGCAGCGCGCATCGACGTTCCCAACGAGATCGATCACGAGCCCGGCGCGCGCGTCAGCGCAGAGTACGAGGTGGGCCGCGGCAGTCCATTCTGGTCGAGCCTCACATTTTACGGTCTCGGGATCCCCGCAGCCATCGGCGGCACGGCCACGCTGATCCTGGCCCTTACGACGACGAGCGACGACGACGACAGAAATGCGAGCGCGAAGCGCGGATTTTTCATCGGCGCCACCGGCATGTACTACGGCATCGCGGCCGCCAGCACGTGGTGGTTCATCTACAGCCGCCCCGACTCGTTCGACACGTACGCGGGAGAAGGCGCGGATTCCGCCTCCGTCTCACGTGCGCCGGCGCTGCGCGTGCGCTGGCTGCCGCCCGGCGCGATACACGGGGAATTTTGAGCGCGGCTTGGCTTTTCGCAGAAAGCGCGGCACGCTCGAGCGCGTGAGCAGAGAGCCCGAGCCGTCGCGACTTTTCGTGTACGGCTCGCTTTTGTCCGGGGAAGTGGATCACGTGCTGCTCCAGGGCGCCGAGTACCTGGGCGAAGCGGCCACGCCTGCCGAGTACTACCTGGTGGAGCTGAACGCGTTCCCCGCGCTCGTCGCCGGCGGCCAGCTCTGCGTGCAGGGAGAGTGCTACCGCGCGGACGCGGCCCTACTCCGCCGCCTCGACGTTCACAAGCAGCATCCCGTGCTGTTCCAGCGACAAAAAATTCGCCTGGCCGACGCCGAGCTTGCTCACACCTACATGATGACACTCGAGCAAGTGCGCGGCCGGCGACGCTTGAAAACAGGTGACTGGCGCAAGCGCTTCGGCACGCTGCCGGCCGAACGCCAGAGCCCCTGGGCACGCTGGGCGCGCGAGCGCCGCAGCCTGCGCTGAGCGCTTCAGCCGCGCTTCATCGCTTATGTAAACTCCGAAGCACATTGACCTTTCGGCAAGTGCGCTTGGATACTTGGAAAGTCGCCTGCGACCCGCGAGCTCCCCGTGGAATCCAATCCCGCCTTCATGAAAGACTTCCTGGGCCTCGGGGGAGTCCAGCTCGGGCCGTACATCGTGCGGCAGGTCGTGACCATGGGCGGGGTGGCGGTCATCTACCGCGGTGAGCACGAGACGCTGCACAACGCCGTCGCGGTCAAGGTGCTCACACCGGAGGTCGTCCAGGAAAATCTGAGACCGACCCTGGAGCAGCTGTTCTTGCGCGAGGCTCAGATCCTGGGCCAGCTCCGCTCCGATGACATCCTGCGCGCACACCACCACGGGCGGGTGGTATGCCCCGCCGACGGCGTGGAGCGCTCGTACTTGGTCGTCGACTGGCTCGAAGGCCACACCTTGAGCGACGAGTTCGACATGCGCCGGCGCATGCGCAAGCCCTACACCTTCTTCGAGGTGGTGGAAGTGCTCGAGCCGATCGCGCGGGCACTCGCCGCCGCACACGCGAGCGGCATCGTTCATCGCGACGTCAACCCTCGCAACGTATTTTTGGAGATCGTGCCCGGCGGGCGGCTGCCGCGCGCAAAGCTCATCGACTTCGGCTTCGCAAAACAGGTAGCGGAAACGCAGTACCTGCACCTGCAGCGCGTCGCAGGCACGCTGATGGCGCGGAGCCCCGACTACTCCACGCCCGAGCACTACGATCGCGAAGAGTACGGCGAGCTCTCCGAGAACACCGACATCTACACGTTCGCGCTGATGCTGGTCGAAGCGCTGACGCTCGAGCCTCCGCTGCGCGGCACGACGCCCGAGGCTCTGCGCTGGGCCACCACGAATCGCCAGGACCGTCCGACACCGGGCAACCGCGGCGCGCAGGTGCCGCCCGAGATCGAAGAACTGTTTGCAGAGGCGCTGGCGGTCGATCAGTTCGAGCGACCTGGCTCCATCCTCGACTGGTGGCAGCGCCTGAAACACGCGGCGTTGTCCGCGCAGACGGCGCCCGTTCATGCCGTCGCCCCGCCCGCACACGCCAGGCCGCCGCCGGTCCCCGTGCGCGGGCAGCATTCACCACAATCTGGCAGGACGCCGGCGCAGCCCTCTCTCCCCGCGCCACCCGTTCATCCGCGGGCCGCATTCGCGGCGCACCCACACGCGCGCGACGACGTCACCATTCCGGGCCTGGCCCGGCGACGCCCCATCGGACTCGTCGTTGCCGCCGTGGCGGGTTTCGTCGTGCTGCTGGCCATGGGCTTGTTTGCTTGGAGGAAGCTCGCTCCGCTCGATTGTCCGCCCGGATTCGCCAATTGCAACGGCGAGCGCAGCGACGGCTGCGAAGCCAATCTCACCGGTGACGTCTTGCATTGCGGCGCTTGTCAGGCTGCGTGTCCAACACAGACGGGCAAACCAACTTGTGTCACCGGACAATGCAGGGTGGCCCAGTGCCCGAGCCCCGAACAGCGCGATTGCAACGGCCAGATCGCGGACGGCTGTGAAACGAACGTCAACACCGATCTGCTGCACTGCGGCGGTTGCGGGACGGAGTGTGGCAGTCCAGGCACCAAGCAAGCCCGCTGCGTAGATGGCACGTGTCAGCTGACGTGTCGTCCCGGCTACGGCGATTGCGACGGCGTGCCGGGTAACGGCTGCGAGACGAATCTGCAGGAGAACACCGATCATTGCGGGCGCTGCGGCTTCGCGTGCGGGGGTGTCGCGTGCGGCGAGGGCTTGTGCGTACCCGAGAGCGTTTCGAGCGTACGCGCGGAGCACCTCGCGGTAAGCGGGAGTGAGCTGTATTTCTACAATCGCGCGGCGCGCAACGTCGAGCGCATCGGCCGCGACGGCACAGCGAGTGTCGTGATCGAAGGCGTCACCAATCTGACGGGCTTGGCGGCGGGTAGCGAGTACCTGGTTTGGATCGCCGGTTCGCCGCCGCAGGTGTTCGCGCGAGCCAAGCAGGGATCGGCCGCGGAGCGTGTCGCCGGCCCGCTGGCGAGCGAGACGCCTTTGGTCGTCAGCGGAACCGGCTTCGTGTCGTGGGCAAACCGCAGCCCCGCGCCGTCCGGCAAGACGCGCGGCAAGCGCAGAGCGCCGGCTCCCGCAGCCACGCTGCGTGACATCATGACTACGAATCTGGAACGGCCTACTGACCGCACGCTCTTGCGCGAAGCGCAGTGCGGCAGCTGGCCGCGCACCTTCGGCGCGGACGATCGCGGTCAGTACTGCTGCGATCAAGGCAGCGCGCTGACACAGCTCGATTGCTCGAACGGCGCTTGCAAGAGCCGCGCGCAGCCCGTCGCCTGCCCGCCCGAGCTAGTCGTCGAATCCGACCAGCTCTACTTCGCGCAGGACACACGCGTGTACGCGTTCGACCGTGAACGCCGGCAGCTGCGGCAACTGGCGAAGCGCAAACGTCGCCCGCGCGAAATCCGGGTAAAAGGCGACCACGTGTACTGGCTCGAAGGGGATCCCCATGCGGACATCTGGCGTGTCGTACGGGATGGGAGCGCAGCGCCGGAGCTTTTGGCGCGGCGCCAAATCAATGCCGGCGAGCTCTCGATCAGTGACGAGCGCGTGTACTGGGTCGCCGTCACGAGCCCAGCCGCAGCGGGAGACGCCGGCGCGCCCGGCCGAACGCTGTATGCCTTGCCGCTCGCCCGCTCGGCGGCCAAGCCAGCCAAATAGCTGCCAAACTGAAGGGTTGCCGGATAGGATCCGCCGCTCAACGTTGTCAGGCGTGAGCGCACCCCACCCGATGCCCTACGCAGTTCTGCCGGGGGCGGAAGACCAGTTTCGACGGCCCGAGCCCGGCGTCAGCGGAGGGGTGCGGTTCACGATCAGTGACGCACCATTTTCACAGGGGGACGGCCGGGGCGTAACGAGAGCGCTCTCGGAGGCGCATGCGGGTTACACTCGGGGGCTCCTCTCTGCCCTGCCCCAGCACTTTTGCTCGTGGGTGGCCCCGCCTGCCCGCTCTGGCCTAATAGGTGCTTTCACCGGATCGCTCCCGACATGAATTCCACGGCCGAGACCCACGATTTGCAGCAACCCCGCCTCGTCATACCCGAGCGCGTGCTCCAGCGCAGTGGGGCCCGGCGTAATCTAGTATTGCTGCTCGCGATCTTGGCGACAGGGATCGTGGCATTCATCGTGTGGAGCCGTCAGCCCGAGGGCGGGCCGACGTACCGCACTACGCAGCTATCGCGCCGCACCATCACCAGAAGCGTGGAAGCCAACGGCCAGCTGGATGTTCTCAACCGCGTCGAGGTCCCCGCTTCCATAACCGGGCAACTGGCAACGATCTTGGCGACCCCCGGTATGGAGGTGCGCGCGGGCCAAGTGCTCGCAGAGCTCGAGACCACGGGCGCAGGCCTGCAAGTGCAGAACGCCAAGGCCGCTCAACAAGCGGCGTCGGGGCGCATCGCAGAAGCTCAAGCAGCCCTCGAAGCCGCGCGCGACACGCTGGCGCGCGTGGAGCGTCTTAGCGCTCGCGGTCTGGTCAGTGAGCAAGAGCTCGCCTCGGCGCGCTCTCAGGAGGCGCAAGCGCGCGCGGCCGTGCGCGCGCTGCGCGGCGAAGGGGCGGTTGCCGCCGGCGGCGTACGCTCCGCCGAGCTCGCGAAAGATCACGCGGTGATCCGTGCACCGGCGGATGGCGTGGTGCTCGTGGCGCCTCCCTGGCGCGGCGCCGTCGTGAGTCCCGAAAAGGGTCCGCTGTTCGTGATCGGCGGCAGTCTGATCAGCATGCGCATCGATGTCTCGGTAGCGGAATCGGACATCGGCGAGGTCAAGGTCGGGCAGCACGCGAGCTTCAGCGTGCCGGCATTCGCGGGCCGCACCTTCGAAGCCGAAGTCGACCGCGTGCAGATCGAGCCGAGGCGCGATCGCACCGTCGTCACCTATCCGGTGACGTTGCGTGCGAAAAATCCGGATCGCATCCTCTTGCCGGGCATGACGGCAACCGTGCGCATCGAAGTCGCCGAGGCGCGAGATGCACTGGTCGTGCGCGAAGCCGCGCTGCGTTTCACTCCCCCTGACGAAGAGCCGGGCCCTCCGCGCTCGCGACTGTGGCTGAGCCCGAACGGCAAACGCGTGGAGGCCGTCGAGATCGAACCGGGACTGTCGGACGGCGCCTACACGGAGGTCCGCCCAAAGCAGGGCAATCACCTGCAAGCCGGTGACTGGATCGCGCTCGGTATGGCCAAAGGGGAAGGAGAGCACGGCAGCGGCCCCGGCATATCGCTCGGGGGGAAGAAGTGAGCCTGCCCGCTCTCGCGGAGAACGCGAGCGAGTTCGTGATCGAGACCGAGGCGCTCTCCAAGTTCTATGGAACGGGAGAGAACACGGTAAACGCACTCGAAGAAGTGACGCTCGATATCCACTATGGCGAGGTCGTCGCGCTACGCGGACCCTCGGGCTCGGGTAAATCGACGCTGCTGAACATCCTCGGTTGCCTGGATCGGCCGAGCGCGGGCGCTTACCGGCTGGGCGGCTACGACGTATCCACGCTCGATCGCGAAGCTCAGGCGTGGGTGCGCCTGCACTACCTGGGCTTCATCTTTCAATCTTTCAATTTGCTCGCGCAGTTGACGGCGGCCGAAAACGTCGCGCTCCCTCTGTACTACCTGGGAGTTTCGAAGAAAGAGCGCGAGCCCTTGGCGCTCGAGCTTTTGGCCAAGGTGGGTATGACGTCGCGCGTAGACCACCGGCCCACCGAGATGTCCGGAGGACAGCGCCAGCGCGTGGCGATCGCCCGCGCGCTCGCTACCCGCCCGCGCGTGCTGCTGGCCGACGAACCCACGGGCGCGCTGGACACCCGCACCGGCGACGAGATTTTGAAGCTGCTCGCCGAGGTGCGCGAGCGCGATCACATCACCGTGCTGCTCGTGACGCACGATCCGCACGTCGCAAGCTTTGCCGATCGTCAGGTGCACCTGCAAGACGGCCGCGTGACGCACATCGAAGAGAACCCGAGGCCGGGAGTGATCAGTGCGCGGTGAAGCCGTGCAGATGGCGCTGCGCGTCGTGCGCAGAAGTCCCGGACGCAGCGCGCTGACCGTGCTCGGCCTGGCCATCGGCGTGGGCGCCTTCATTGCCATGGTCAGCTTCGGCGAAGGCGCGCGCCGTTCGGTGGTCTCGCAGTTCGAAGCGCTCGGCGTTCACCTGCTCAAGGTGGGGACGGTGTCGGGTATCGGACAAGCGCGCGGCAGCCCGGCGCAGCCGCTCACGGACGCGGACATCGTGGCCATCCGCCGGCAAGCCACCACCGTCGCCGATGTGATCCCGGTCGCGCGCCGCAACCTCGACGTGGGCTGGGGCAGCGCGATTTCATGGACGAGCGTGTACGGCACACTGCCCGCTTTCGTGACCATGCACCAATGGACCTTCGAGTCCGGCGGCATGTTCTCGGAAACCGACGACAAGCAGCGCGGGCGAGTGTGCGTGCTCGGCGCTTCGCCGGCGCAGAAGCTGTTTGGCGAGCGCGACGCGCTCGGTGAAACGATCACCATCGGCGGCAAGCTGCCGTGCCGGGTGATTGGAGTGCTGGCTCAGAAGGGCCACTCCACGAGCGGTTCGGACCTGGACGATCTCATCCTGCTTCCCGTCACCACCTTCACGTCACAACTCGGAGCGGGCAGCGGTTACACGAACATCGAGATCGCACCCTCGAGTCCCGAATTGCTGGACATCACCAAGGTGGAGATCACCGACATTCTGCGGCGCAGCCACGGCATCGAAAGCTCCGATTTCGACGACTTCAGCGTGAGCAGCCCGGCCGAAGTGGTGCGCGCCGCAGACCGCACGTCCCGGATTCTCGGCGGGCTCCTGCAGATCATTGCCGCGGTGTCGCTGCTCGTGGGCGGCATCGGCATCATGAACATTCAGCTGGTGTCCGTGGCCGAGCGCACCCGCGAAATCGGCATTCGCAGCGCGATTGGGGCTTCTGGCCGGCAGATCCTGGTGCTCTTTCTGTCCGAGGCCATGGTGCTTTCATTCGTAGGCGCCCTGTTCGGCATCGCCATCGGTCTCGCCGTAGCCACGGGCGTGGCGAGCTGGATGGGCTGGCCTCGCATAATTTCGGCCAGCGGTGTCGCGACCTCGGCCGGCTTTGGTATCGCGGTGGGACTCATCTTCGGATACTTGCCTGCCAAACGCGCTGCAACGTTGGATCCGATTCAGGCGTTGCGGCACGAATAGCAGCGCTCCTTCAGAGGTCTTGGCGATGAAAAATGGCGACGTACGTGTGTGCCTGCGGGCGCACTCACTGGGGTTTGCAGGCTGGCAGCTCGGCTTGGTTTTGCTGATCTCGTCGTGCGCTGGACTGGCGCAGGCCCAAGTCACGCCGCTGCGCGATTTGCAGGCCAAGGCGCTCGAAGCCCGCGCCAGCGTGCATTCGCGTCGCTCGCGCGATCTCGCATCGCGCGCAGAGGTGGCGCTGGCGCGCGCTGGATACATGCCGACGGTCACCCTGGCGGCGCAGCTCAGCGCAGCGCCGGGCTCACGCCTGATCGAAGTCGAGGACGTGGCGGGGCAACGCTACTTCGTGCAAGGCTCTCGTCAGTTCGGAGATGACAAGTCCGGCGTTCCGCAGGCACGTTACGGAGTCGGCTTGAACGTGAAGGGCCGTATCTATGACTTTGGACGCACGCGCTCCGCCGTCCAAGCCGCGGAAGCTCGGCTCTCGGCCAACATGGCGGAAGCGGATACAATGCGCGCGCGCATCGTGGCCGAGGTTCGCGCGGCGTACTTCGAGTGGATGGTGCGCAGCGCCGGGCACGCCGGCTCGCTGCGCGCGCTCGCAGACGCGGGCCAGCGGCGTGTTCTAGTCGAAGGCCGCATCAAAGACGGCGTGCGTCCTCCCGCGGACCTGGTATCCGTGCGGCGCTTCGAAGCCGCGGCGCGCCTCGAAGAGGCGGAGCTGCGAGGGGGGCGGGACAACGCGCGCGACGAGCTGGCGCTGGCGGTCGGTGCCCCGCTGCCCCCGCGCGCGGAACCGGATTTCAGCCTGCTCGATCGAGCGCCAAAAGCCGCAGCAAAGAGCGCGCAGCCAGAAGTCGACGCACTGCGCGCGAAGCGGCAGGCGGCCCTCGCCCAGGCGCGCGCGCACGAGCACCATTGGTACCCTATTCTGTCGGCAGAGGGCGAGGCGGGTGTACGCGGACAAGAGACCAAGTGGTTTCCCGCATACCAGGTCGGCATGTCCCTCACGGTGCCGATCTGGGACGGTGGCTCGGAAAGCGCACGCGCCGAGCTCGCGCGCGCGGAAGCCATGGAGCTCGCACACCAGAGCCGCCAAACGGAGTTCGCGCTCACCGCGCGGCAAACCAGCTTGCAGCGCGTCTACCGCAGCGCCGCCGAACGCGTGCAGCTTGCGGAAGAAGTGCGGCTCCTCGCGCTCGAGGAGCTGAAGAACGCCGAAGAGCGCTATTCGCTCGGTCGCGGCACCATCGAGTCCGTGCTCGACGCGCGCGCAGCCGTCACCCGCGCCGACTCCGACCTACTCATCGCCCGGCTCGCGCGCGCCCAAGCCGCCCTGAACCTCGAGGCCCAAGACACGCGTTGAGCAAACTACTCGACGATTTCTGCCGAGCGCAGCAGCTCGGCAGAAAGATCGCGCAGCGCCGACTCTGACCAGCTCTCCGCGCGCGGGAAGTGCGCGCGCAGGTAGTGCATGAGACGCTCGGTGCGATCGCGGCCCGGGAAGCGCCGGATGTCCACGCGGCGCGGCAGCGCCGAGGTCGAGCGGCGCGGCAGACGGCTCGGGTCGCCCGTGACCTCACGCGCCGGACGCGCCTCCTCACCCTGCACACGCAGCTTGTCGTGCAGCGTGTCACCGGGATAGGCCAAGAGCTCAGCACACGTCAGATTCGCCATGGTGGGATCGCGGGGTTAGCTGACCGCCCGGAGTTCGGGCAAATTTCGTGTGCTCCCGCAGGCTGCCTACCGCGACGCGGGCCGCGGTGACGGCACAAGCTGGCACAACGGCGGATGGCGCCAATGGCCCTTTTCTCGCGTTGCGCGCTGGCTCGACGCTTGCACCTGCCACACCCGC
>Ga0193706_1001099_pt1 | contig 12760 bp, 11 predicted proteins | sample U3c1metaG_FD_160130 | JGI IMG/M metagenome (GOLD analysis project Ga0193706, IMG submission 160130) | Soil microbial communities from a riparian zone of the East river system, Colorado, United States - U3c1 | ecosystem: Environmental > Terrestrial > Soil > Riparian zone | place: USA: East River... | reverse complement strand
TTTGGCCTGGCCTTGATCGGCGGCGACACGATCGCCTTGCCGCCGGGGGCACCGCGAGTGCTCGGCCTGACCGCAATCGGAAGGGCCGGCGCGGCAACTCCGTCACGCAGCGGGGGGCGGCCCGGCGACCGGCTGTGGCTGATCGGAACGCTCGGCGATTCCGCGGCGGGGCTAGCTGAATTGCGGGGAAACCCCGCTGCATCGGGCCCGCTGGTCGAAGCATACCGCCGCCCGCAGCCGCTGATCGAAGCCGGCGCCGCGCTGGCCGTCCACGCGACCGCGATGATGGACGTCTCTGATGGGCTGCTGCTCGACCTGTCGCGAATGATCGCGGCAAGCGAATGCGGCGCCGAACTCGATCTCGACGCCCTGCCGCTGTCAACCGCGTTCATCGCCAAGCGCGGCGACGGCCGTTCGGCCCGCCTGTTCGCGGCGACGGGGGGCGACGATTACGCCCTGCTCGCCGCGCTTCCGCCCGAGATCGACCCCGAATTAACCCTTTGTTTACCTTCCGCGCCCAGCATTGCCAGCATCGGTTCCCTTGTCGCCGGCGCAGCCCTTTCGCTTGCCGACGCCGAGGGCCCGCTTCCGCTGCCGGAGCATTTGGGTCATGAACATCGCGCATTTTAGCCTTCGCCAGTGGACTATTGCACTGGTTGGGCTCGCCTCCGGGATGGCCACCGCGCTCCTCATTCACTAGGCCGTCATTGGCCTTGCCAGCCGCCACCTAGCCCCCTAGAAAACCGCGCAATTCGGGCGCTCGCCGATTCCGCGCGTCGCCCGGCCAGCCGACAACGGGGATAGCTGCACATGGAACTCATCTACATTGCCATCGCCTGCGGCGTGGTGGCGCTGCTTTACAGCCTGATCACCAGCCAGCAGATCTTTCGCGCGCCCGCGGGCAACCAACGCATGGTCGAGGTCGCGACCGCGATCCAGGAGGGCGCCAGCGCCTATCTGCGCCGGCAATATATGACGATTACCGTCGTCGGCGTGGTGGTTGTCGCTCTGGTGTTCCTGTTCCTCGGGCCGATCTCGGCTGCCGGCTTCGTCCTTGGCGCGGTGCTTTCGGGCGCGACCGGATTTGTCGGCATGAACGTGTCGGTCAAGGCCAACGTCCGCACCGCCGAAGCCGCGCGCACCAGCCTCCAGGGCGGCCTGACCATGGCGTTCCGCGCCGGCGCCATCACCGGCATGCTGGTTGCCGGATTGGGCCTGCTCGCGATCTCAATCTTCTTTTGGTATCTGATCGGACCGGGCGGTCATAATCCCGCCGACCGCGAAGTGATCAACGCGCTGGTCGCACTGTCGTTCGGCGCTTCGCTGATCTCGATCTTCGCCCGTCTCGGCGGAGGCATTTTCACCAAGGCGGCCGACGTCGGCGCCGACCTGGTCGGCAAGGTCGAGGCTGGAATTCCGGAAGACGACCCCCGCAATCCGGCGGTCATCGCCGATAACGTCGGCGACAATGTCGGCGATTGCGCCGGCATGGCGGCCGACCTGTTCGAAACCTATGTCGTGACTTTGGGCGTGACGATGGTCTCGATCGCTTTGTCGGTCGGGCCCGGATCGCCTTATCTGCTGCCGCTGATGTGCCTGCCCTTGCTGGTCGGCGGAGCATGCGTGATCACCTCGATAATCGGCACCTACATGGTCCGCCTCGGCGCCAAGCAGTCGATCATGGGCGCTCTCTACAAGGGTTTCTGGACCGCCGCCGGCCTCGCCGTGCCCGCGGTCTATGGCGTCACCGCTTACGCGCTTGGCGACATGCATACGGTGGTCGCAACGGTCAAGAACGTTCCCGTCACCGGCATGGACCTGTTCTGGTGCATGCTCGTCGGGCTCGGCCTGACCGGCGCCTTGGTGTGGATCACCGAATATTACACCGGCACCAACTATCGCCCTGTGCGCTCGATCGCCAAGGCTTCGGAAACCGGTCACGGCACCAACGTCATCCAGGGTCTTGCCGTCAGCCTCGAATCGCCGGCGCTTCCGACTCTGGTGATTGTCATCGCGGTGATCGCCTGCTTCCAGTTCGCCGGAGTGCTCGGAGTCGCGATGGGCGCCACCGCGATGCTCGCGCTGGCCGGAATGGTGGTCGCTTTGGACGCTTACGGTCCGGTCACCGACAATGCCGGCGGGATCGCCGAAATGGCTGGGCTCGACGACGACGTGCGTGCGCGCACCGATGCGCTCGACGCGGTCGGCAACACCACGAAGGCGGTGACCAAGGGCTATGCGATCGGTTCCGCCGCTCTCGCCGCGCTGGTGCTGTTCGGCGCCTACACCACCGACCTCACCGAATATTTCCCGGGCATCCCGGTCGATTTCGCGCTGAGCAATCCGTACGTCATCGTCGGCCTGCTGCTCGGCGCGCTGCTGCCGTTCAGTTTCGGCGCGTTCGGGATGCGCGCGGTCGGCCGCGCCGCCGGGGCGGTGGTCGAGGATGTCCGTGCCCAGTTCCGTGACAATCCGGGAATCATGGAAGGCTCCAGCCGGCCCAATTACGCGCGCACCGTCGATCTCGTCACCAAGGCCGCGATCAAGGAGATGATCATTCCCTCGCTGCTTCCGGTGCTCGCGCCGATCGCGGTCTATTTCATCATCGGCGCGGTCGCCGGCCAGGCCAACGGCTTTGCCTCGCTCGGCGCATTGCTATTGGGGGTGATCGTCTCCGGCCTGTTCGTCGCCATCTCGATGACCTCGGGCGGCGGCGCATGGGACAATGCCAAGAAGTTCATCGAAGACGGCAACCACGGCGGCAAGGGCAGCGAGGCCCACAAGGCCGCGGTGACCGGCGACACGGTCGGTGATCCCTACAAGGACACCGCCGGCCCGGCGGTCAACCCGATGATCAAGATCACCAACATCGTCGCCTTGCTTCTGCTCGCGGCGCTGGCCGGCGGCGGATCGTCGGTGCTTTGATCGTCGATTAAGCGAAATCACGCGGGCGGGAGCGCAAGTTCCCGCCCGCTTTCCTTTGAACGCCTTCGCGGCTATGCGGACGCGGCATTACAGATACGGAACGACGGGAACGCATGGCCAAGGAAGAACTTCTCGAAATGCGCGGAGCGGTGGTCGAACTGCTGCCCAACGCCATGTTCCGAGTGAAGCTTGAGAATGGCCATGAGATCCTTGGCCACACCGCCGGCAAGATGCGCAAGAACCGCATCCGCGTGCTGACCGGCGACGAAGTGCTGGTAGAATTGACCCCTTATGATCTGACCAAGGGTCGCATCACCTATCGCTTCAAGTAGCCGATGCGCCTCGTGCTGGCCTCGGCGAGCCCGCGCCGCCTCGAACTGCTCGCCCGTATCGGCATCGTCCCAGACGCCGTGATCCCCGCCGATGTCGACGAAAGCGTGCCCAAAGGCGAGCTGCCGCGGGCCCACGCGCTGCGCCTGGCGCGCGAGAAAGCCGAAGCGATCGCATCGCGCGAGCCCGACGCTCTGGTTCTCGCGGCCGACACGGTGGTCGCGGTCGGCCGGCGAATCTTGCCGAAGGTTGAGGATGAAGCGACATTGCGCGCCTGCATGAAATTGCTTTCGGGCCGGCGGCACCGCGTGCTGACCGGCGTTGCTCTCGCCGTGTCCGGCAAGCCTACCCGGTCACGGCTGGTCGAGACAATCATCGCGATGAAGCGGCTGTCGCCGGACGAGGTGGATTATTACGCCGGTCATGGCGAATGGCGCGGCAAGGCCGGCGGCTACGCGCTGCAGGGCTATGGCGAGGTCTATGTCCGCCACATCGCCGGAAGCTATTCGAACGTCGTCGGGCTTCCCCTGGCCGAGACGAGATTGCTGTTGAAGTCCGCGGGTTACGACCTTGCCTGAATGGCTGATCGAGCGCGGGATTGGCGAGACGCGCGCAATTCTGGTTGAGGACGGCCGGATCGTCGAAGCGCGCATTTTGCTCGATGGGGTGGTGGCCGCGGGAACGGTGATCGCGGCGCGGCTCGCCAAAATCGGCGCCAATGGCCGCAATGCCGTCGCACGCGGCGAGGACGGCATTGAGTACCTGCTCCCCCAAGCGCCGCGCGGGGTTACCGAAGGCAACGCTCTCGACATCGGAATCACGCGCGAAGCCATCCCCGGGATCGAAGCGTGGAAGCGCCCGCTCGCCCGGACCAGCGATGCGCCACCGTCGCCTTCGCCCGCGCTTGTTGGCTCCGCTATCCCCTTCCCCTCCGCCGGCAATGACCGCCTCGAAGCGGCGGGCTGGTCCGACCTGCTCGAGCAGGCGGCGAGCGGGATGGTCGAATTTCCCGGCGGCCGGCTACGCATCTCGCCGACGCCGGCGATGACCTTGATCGACGTCGATGGATCGCTTCCCGCCGAGGAGCTTGCGCTCGCCGGCGCGCGCGCCGCAGGTCAGGCGATCCGCCGGCTCGGCCTCGCCGGCTCGATCGGAATCGACCTGCCGACCGTCGACGGCAAAGCAGCGCGCCAAGCGGCGGCTGCCGCGATCGACGCCGTCCTGCCGCAACCGTTCGAGCGGACAGCTGTCAACGGCTTCGGCTTCGTCCAGATCATCCGCCCCCGGGCGCGCGCTTCGCTGGTCGAGCTTTACGCCGGTGACCGCGCCGCCGCCGAAGCCCGTGCCTTGCTCCGCCGCGCCGCAAGCGAGACCGGCGCAAGGCGCCTCGTTGCGCATCCGCAAGTAATTGCGCTCCTCGAACGCCATTCCGAGTGGACCGAGACCCTCGCCGCCCAGATCGGCGGAGCGATCGGCTTGCGCGCCGACGCGGCGCTCGGCATGGGAGCAGGGCATGCCGAACCGAGCTAAAGCCAAGTCCTGTCCGATCTGCCGCAAGCCCGCGAGCGACGAGCATGCCCCGTTTTGCTCGCGCGGCTGTCAGGATCGCGACCTGTTGAAATGGCTTGGCGACGGCTACGCCATCCCCGGGCCGCCGGCCGATCCGGAGGGCGGCGAGGCCGACGGGCTGGACAGTGAGGGGGGTGGCGGTTAGGGACCGCGCTGCTCGAACGGACGCGATGTCCCGACGGTGCGCCCGGGTAGCTCAGTGGTAGAGCAGACGACTGAAAATCGTCGTGTCGGTGGTTCGACTCCGCCCCTGGGCACCATCTTCTTACTCCAGTCCCTTCTCCGAATGCGCGCCAAACTCGAAGCGCAATGCCGACAGAAGCTTATTGGCGAACAAGGATTCGCCGCGCGAACTGAAACGGGCAAAGACTGCGGAGCTGAGCACCGGCGCTGGAACGCCCTCGTCGATCGCCGCCTTGATCGTCCACCGGCCTTCGCCGCTGTCGGAGACATTGCCTTGAAACGCGGCCAGATCAGGATCCTTGAGCAAGGCCGATGCGGTCAAATCGAGCAGCCATGAGGTAATCACGCTGCCGCGCCGCCACACCTCCGCGACATCGCGCAGGTTGAAATCATACTGAAACTCTTCCGGATGGGCGAGCGGCGAGGTATCCGCGTCCTTGGACCGCTCACCCTTGCCGACATTGGCGTGGCGCAGGATGTCGATGCCCTCGGCATAAGCGGCCATCAGGCCATATTCGATGCCGTTGTGGACCATTTTGACGAAGTGCCCAGCTCCGCTCGGCCCGCAGTAAAGATAGCCTTCCTCGGCGGTGCCGCCGACGGCGTCGCGTCCCGGCGTCGGCGCAATTTCCCCTTTGCCTGGCGCCAGCGTCTTGAACATCGGATCGAGCCGCTCGACCGTTTCGGCCGGGCCGCCGATCATCAGGCAATAGCCGCGCTCGAGCCCGAACACGCCGCCGCTGGTCCCGCAATCCACATAGTCGATCCGCTGGTCGGCGAGCCGCTTGGCCCGCTCTATGTCGTGGACATAATAACTGTTGCCGCCGTCGATCAGTGCGTCTCCGGGATCGAGGTGCGGCACCAGGTCGTCGATGAGTTGGCCGACATATTCGGCCGGAACCATTATCCAGATAGCGCGCGGTTTCTCCAGCTTCGAGATCATATCCTGAAGCGAGGCCGCGCCGATCGCCTGATCTTCGGTCAGTGGCTTTACCGCATCGGGCGAATGATCGAATACCACGCAGCGGTGGCCGCCGCGGATTAGCCGCCGCACCATGTTGGCGCCCATCCGGCCGAGCCCGATCATTCCAATATCCATGTCTTTCTTCCTTCAATCGGCCGACAGCACCGCTTTCACCGCGTGATCCCACCGGGTGATGCGTTTCGCTCGAACTTCGTTCCCCATCGCGGGAGTAAATTTGGATGAGTTTTCGCGCGCGGCGGCGGCATCTTCGAGCGAGCCGAACATGCCGCAACCCAATCCAGCAAGCATTGCCGCGCCGAGCGCGGTGGTCTCGACATTGGCCGGCCGCTCGACTTCCATGTCGAGCAGATCGGCCAGATCCTGAGCGAGGAAATCATTGGCCGCCATGGCGCCGTCGATCCTGAGGCGCGCCCATTCGACGCCATCGGCGGCGAACGCCCTGCGGAGCTCGCCGGTCTGGTTGACGACCGCCTCAAGCGCGGCGCGGACGATATGCGCGCCGGTCGAGCCGAGCGTCAGGCCAAGGATCGCGCCGCGCGCACCGGGCCGCCAATGCGGCGCGCCGAGACCGGCGAAGGCGGGCACGAACTCGACCCCGCCGCTGTCGGCGACCGAGCGGGCCAAGGCCTCGCAATCGGCCGATGAAGCAAACAAGCCGATCGCGTCGCGCAGCCACTGGATTGCGCTGCCGGCAACGAACAACGACCCTTCAAGCGCGTAGCGGCGCTGACCGCCGAGCTGCCAGGCAATCGTCGCCAGCAACCGTTGATTCGATGTCGGCTGGGTGTCGCCCGAATGGGTCAGAACGAACGCGCCGGTGCCGTAAGTGGCCTTAGTATCGCCGGGCCGGAAGCAGCCCTGGCCGATCGCCGCCGCCTGCTGGTCGCCGGCCAGCCCGCAGATCGGCAGCGGCGCTCCGAAATGCTCGGGCAGGCACGTCCCAAACTGCCCCGCACAGTCGACGATTTCGGGAAGCGCCGATCGCGGCACGCCGAACAGGTCGAGCAATTCCTGATCCCAACAGCCGCGCCGGATATCCATCAGCGCGGTGCGCGAGGCGTTGGTCGCGTCGCTGACGTGAAGGCCGCCGGTCAGGCGGAACACCAGCCAGCTTTCGATCGTGCCGATGCACAGATCCGCGCCCGCCTCGCGCAATTGCGGCCAGTTGGCCAGCGCCCAGGCGATTTTGGTCGCGCTGAAATAGGGGTCGAGCAGCAGCCCGGTCTTGGCCTGAAGCGCCGGCTCGTGGCCCTCCTCGCGGAGCTTGGCGCACATCGCGCTGGTTCGCCGGTCCTGCCAGACGATCGCCGGCGCCAGCGCCCGCCCGCTGCGGCGGCTCCAGAAAACCACCGTCTCGCGCTGGTTGGTGATGCCGATGGCCGCGATCGGATTGCTGCTCCGCGCTACCATTTCTTGCGCGCAGGCGAGCGACAAAGCCCAGATTTCGTCGGCATCCTGCTCGACCCAGCCGGGCGCGGGGTAAGCTACGGTGAGCGCTTTCTGGGCGATGCCGAGGCAATCGCCATCGCGCGCGAATAGCATCGCCCGCGTGCTGGTCGTCCCTTCGTCGATCACCAGCAGATTGTCGCCCATGCGCGCTCCTTTCGGCTATTCCCCTTAATGGCCGAGCAGCGGAGGCTTGCAAGCCCGGCGGGCATTTCGCTGGGCGAGGGAGGATTAGCCGGTTATCGCGCGGCGATGGCAGGTCCGTCCAACTCTCCCCAGGCGCGCGAGCGCACCGCCGGACTGCTGCTGATCGCGGCGGCCGCCGCCGCGCTGGTGGCCGCCAATTCACCGGTCGCTCCCGCCTATCACGCTTTGCTCGAAGCCAGGGTCGGTGCGGTCAGCGTCCATGGCCTGATCGCCGACGGGCTGATGGCTATCTTCTTCCTGCTGGTCGGACTGGAGGTGAAGCGCGAATGGTTCGAGGGCCAATTGGCGAGCCCCGCGGCCCGGCGGCTGCCGATCGTCGCGGCGATCGCCGGGATGGCGATTCCGGCATTTGTCTATCTTGCCGCGGTCGGCTTCGATCCGCAGCTGGTGCGCGGCTGGGCGATCCCCGCGGCAACCGACATAGCCTTTGCCATCGGAGTTCTGGCCCTGCTCGGATCGCGCGCGCCGCCATCGCTTAAGCTGCTGCTCGTCACCATCGCTATCATCGACGACATCGGCGCGGTGGCGATCATCGCCGTCGCCTACACCGCCAAGCTCGACCTGCTCGCGCTCGCTGTAGCCGCGTTGATCACCGGTGCGATGGCGGCGATGGCCTGGCTCGGCGTGCGGAAGCTGTGGCCATTCCTGCTCGGCTTCGCCGCCTTGTGGCTGGCGATGCACGCTTCGGGGGTCCACGCGACGATCGCCGGAGTGGTCGCCGCGCTGACCATTCCGCTCGGTCGCGGGGAGGCGCACTCGCCGCTGAAGCGGCTCGAGCACGCGATTCACCCCTGGGTTATGCTCGGCGTGGTGCCTTTGTTCGGCTTCGCCAGCGCCGGGGTCGCGTTGGGCGGCAGCTCGCTGGCTGCCCCGCTGCCGCTGGCGATCCTGCTCGGCCTGTTCCTTGGCAAACAAGCTGGCGTGTTCGGCGCGATTTGGCTCGCCGTGCGCACCGGGCTCGCGCCAAAACCCGCCGGGACAAATTGGCCGCAAATCTATGGCACCGCCTTGCTGTGCGGAATCGGCTTCACCATGAGCCTGTTCATCGGCGCGCTCGCTTTCCCCGGCGACACTCCACGGATCGACGCTGCCAAGATCGGCACGCTGGCCGGCTCCTTCCTCGCTGCGGTGGCCGGATGGGCGGTGCTGCGATGGTCAGCGCCGACCACCAGCTCCGAAGGAGACCGCGAAGATGCCGACGAACTGTTCGCGGCCGACGTCGAGGATTAAAGCTTCCCCGTCAGCTCCGGAACGATCTTGAACAAATCGCCCACCAGGCCGATGTCGGCGACCTGGAAGATCGGGGCGTCCTCATCCTTGTTGATGGCGATGATTACCTTCGAATCCTTCATCCCGGCGAGATGCTGGATCGCGCCCGAGATGCCGATGGCGATGTAGATTTCGGGGGCGACGATCTTGCCGGTCTGGCCGACCTGATAATCATTGGGGGCATAGCCTGCGTCGACCGCCGCGCGGCTGGCCCCGACACCCGCGCCTAGCTTGTCGGCGAGTGGGTCGAGCAGGCCGTGAAACTGGTCGTTCGATCCGAACGCACGCCCGCCCGAGACGATGATCTTGGCGCTGGTCAGCTCGGGCCGCTCGCTCTTCGATACTTCGGCCGAAACGAATTTCGACTTGGCCTCGTCGCCCGAGGCGTCGACCGTTTCGATCGAGCCGGAACCGCCATCGCGCGCGGCTTTTTCGAACGCCGTTCCGCGCACCGTGATGACCAGTTTCTTGTCCTTCGACTTGACCGTGGCGATGGCATTGCCGGCGTAGATCGGACGAGTGAAGGTATCGGCGCCCTCCACCGACATGATGTCCGAAATCTGCATCACATCGAGCATTGCCGCGACGCGCGGGGCGATGTTCTTGCCGGTGGTCGTGGCCGGGGCGAGGAACGCGTCATGGTCGGCCATCAGCCGGGCAGCGATCGGCGCGACCGTTTCGGCCAGAGGGTGGCCGAGGTTGGCGGCGTCGGCGACATGGACCTTGGCGACGCCGGCGATCTTGGCCGCGGCATCGGCAACGGGACCGACACTCGATCCGACGATTAGCAGATGCACTTCGCCAAGCTGGGACGCAGCGGTGACCGCGACCAGGGTCGCATCCTTGACCGCCTTGCCGTCGTGTTCGACCAATACCAGAGTCTTCATGCGACCACTCCCAGACCCTTGAGCTTGGCGACCAGTTCATCGACTGAACCGACCTTGATCCCGGCGCTGCGCTTGGTCGGTTCGACCACTTTCAGCGTCTCCAGCCGCGGCGCGATGTCGACGCCGAGTTCGGCCGCGGTCTTGACCGCCATCGGCTTCGACTTGGCCTTCATGATGTTAGGCAGGCTGGCGTAGCGCGGCTCGTTGAGGCGAAGGTCGGTGGTGACGATCGCGGGGGTCTTGAGTTCGACCGTTTCAAGCCCGCCGTCGACCTCGCGAGTTACCTGCACGCTGTCGCCGGAAACCTCGACTTTCGACGCGAAAGTGCCCTGCGGCCAGCCGAGCAAGGCGCCGAGCATCTGCCCGACCTGGTTCGAATCATCGTCGATCGCCTGCTTGCCGAGGATGATCATTCCCGGCTGTTCCTCCTCGGCGATCTTGGCGAGGATTTTGGCGACGCCCAATGGTTCGACGTCGTCATCGCACTGGATCAGGATGGCGCGGTCGGCGCCCATCGCCAGCGCGGTGCGCAGCGTGTCCTGCGCCTTTTGCGGGCCAACCGAAACCGCAACGATCTCGGTCGCGACGCCTTTCTCCTTGAGGCGAATGGCTTCCTCGACCGCGATCTCGTCGAACGGGTTCATGCTCATCTTGACGTTGGCCAGGTCGACCCCGCTGCCGTCCATCTTGACCCGCGGCTTGACGTTGTAATCGATCACCCTTTTGACCGCGACGAGGAGTTTCATGCGTACGTCTCCAGGAAACTAAGCAGCGTTTTTGACTTCGGCGACGATCTTCTTAGCAGCGTCGCCGAGGTCGTTGGCGGCGACGATCGGCAGGCCGCTCATGGCGAGAATATCCTTGCCCTCGGCGACGTTGGTGCCTTCGAGGCGAACCACCAGCGGCACCTTCAGATCGACCTCGCGGGCCGCGGCGACGATGCCTTCGGCGATGATGTCGCAGCGCATGATTCCGCCGAAGATGTTGACGAGGATGCCCTTGACCGTCGGGTCGCTCAAGATGATCTTGAACGCCGCGGTGACCTTTTCGGTGTTGGCGCCGCCGCCGACGTCGAGGAAATTGGCCGGAGTGCCGCCGTTCAATTTGATGATGTCCATCGTCGCCATGGCCAGCCCGGCGCCGTTGACCATGCAGCCGATATCGCCGTCCAATTTGATGTAGGCGAGGTCATATTTCGACGCCTCGATTTCCATCGGATCCTCTTCGGTCAGGTCGCGCAGCGCGGCCAAATCCTTGTGGCGGAACATGGCGTTGGAATCGAACCCGACCTTGGCGTCGAGCACCAGCAATTGGTCGTCCTCGGTGACCGCCAGCGGGTTGATCTCGATCTGGCTGGCGTCGGTGCCAATGAAGGCGTCGTAGAGCTTGGCCAGGACCGAAGTCGCCTGTTTGGCGAGGTCGCCGCTAAGCCCCAGCGTCGCCGCGACGGCGCGGCCGTGGTGCGGCATCAGGCCGGTGACCGGGTCGATGGTGATCGTCTCGATTTTGTCGGGCGTGTCGTGGGCGACCGCTTCGATGTCCATCCCGCCTTCGGTCGAAGCGACCAATGCGATCCGCCCGCTGCCGCGATCGACCAGCAAAGCGAGGTAGAATTCCTTGGCGATATCCACCCCATCGGTGATGTACAGCCGCTGGACCTGCTTGCCTTCGGGCCCGGTCTGGATCGTCACCAAAGTCTTGCGGAGCATTTCATCGGCGGCGGCACGGACCTCCTCGATGCTGCGCGCCAACCGCACCCCGCCTTTGGAATCGGGGCCAAGTTCCTTGAACTTGCCCTTGCCGCGCCCGCCGGCGTGGATTTGCGCCTTGACCACCCACAACGGTCCGGGAAGCTTGTTGGCCGCTTCGACCGCTTCGTCGGCGCTCATCGCGGCAAAACCCGCCGGCACCGGCACGCCATATTTGGCGAGCAATTCCTTGGCCTGATATTCGTGGATGTTCATTTGCAGTCCCTGATGGCTCGCCGCGCCCTAAAGCATGACTCGTGCGCCAAGCCAAGTTACAGAACGCAGCGTGAACGCCCCGTCCCCGCGCAAGATCATTCACATCGACATGGACGCCTTCTACGCGTCGGTCGAGCAGCGCGACGATCCGGCGCTTAAGGGCAGGCCGGTCGCGGTTGGCGGCGGGCACCGCGGGGTCGTCGCCGCGGCATCCTATGAAGCGCGCAAATTCGGTGTGCGCTCGGCGATGCCGTCGGTCACCGCCAAGCGCCGCTGCCCCGACCTCGTCTTCGTCAAGCCGCGCTTCGACGTCTATAAGGCCGTGTCCAACCAGATCCGCGCGATCTTCGCCGACTATACCGAGCTGATCGAGCCGCTGAGCCTCGACGAAGCCTATCTCGACGTCACCGAAGACCGGCTGGCGCTGGGCAGCGCGCGTGCCATCGCCGAGGCGATCCGCGCGCGAATCCGGTCCGAAACCGGGCTGACCGCGTCGGCGGGGGTCAGTTACTGCAAGTTCATCGCCAAATTGGCATCGGACCACAACAAGCCCGACGGCATTTGCGTCATACCGCCCGGGCGCGGCGAGGCGTTCGTCGCGACGCTTCCGGTCAAGCGCTTCCACGGCGTCGGGCCGGTCACCGCGGCACGGATGGAGAAACTCGGCATATCGACCGGTGCCGACCTCCAGAAATGGAGCAGGGCCGAGCTCAAGGGCCATTTCGGGAGCTCGGGCGGCTGGTATTGGCGGATCGCGCGAGGACTCGATGAGCGCGAGGTCAACCCCGACCGGCCGTATAAATCGGTCAGCGCCGAGCGCACCTTCGACACCGACCTGACCGATCCCAGCGAGCTCTCGGCCCAGCTGGTTCGCGTCGCCGGTTTCGCCTGGGACCGGGTCGAGCGCGCCCAAGTGACCGGGCGGACGGTGACGTTGAAGGTCAAGTTCGCCGATTTCACGCTGATTACCCGTTCGCGCAGCTTTGCGGCGGCGG
>Ga0193706_1001098_pt1 | contig 12763 bp, 14 predicted proteins | sample U3c1metaG_FD_160130 | JGI IMG/M metagenome (GOLD analysis project Ga0193706, IMG submission 160130) | Soil microbial communities from a riparian zone of the East river system, Colorado, United States - U3c1 | ecosystem: Environmental > Terrestrial > Soil > Riparian zone | place: USA: East River... | reverse complement strand
CGTGCGTAGCGCGCACACAGGAACGCGACGAACCAGGCCCACGGGCCGTCAGGGCTCAGATCGTGCGGGACGTGTGCCTCGTTCACCACTGCCGCGAGCGCGGCCGCAGCCGGCTGCGCCCACGCCGGGAACGCCTGATAGAGCGTCAACGCGACCTCGCAGCCGTCGGCCTTCGCCTGCGCGATCTGCGCGTCGAGCGCGGCGAGTTGCGACGCGGCGGGACCGCCCGGGTCGCCGAGGTCGTGCAGCGCCTGCTCGCGCGTGAACGGGCTCGGCGCCGCCGGCTGCAGGCGCGGCCAGATCGCCCACAGCGCGATGAACGTCGTCGGGTGCGGCCCGCCCTGCAGGTAGCCGCGCACGCCGAGGCTGTCGTCGTAGACGTTGACGTCGCCGATCAGCGAGGCGCCCTTGCGCATCGCCGGCGGCGTCGTGGACGGGGCGGTGGCCGAACCGGTGCGGGCACGGGGTCGCTCGTCGCCGCCGCAGCCGACGAGCGCCAGCGCGGCCGCGGTGCCCGCGCCGGCGAGCAGCTCACGGCGCGTCAAGCCCGGCATCGCGGTTCACGCTAGCAATCCGCCTTCGCCGCGCCGTCGCGGCCGTGCCGCTCAGCCCCCGGTGTAGAGGCGCGCGAGCGTCTCGGCGACGCAGACCGGCTTCTCGCCGCCCTCGCGCTCGAACGTGCACGTCGTCGCCATCTGGATCCCGCCCGGGATGTCGTCGACGGAGGACATCGCGACGCGCATGCGGACCTTCGAGCCGACCGGCAGCGGCGCCGGGAAGCGGACCTTGTTGACGCCGTAGTTGAGGCCGAACGCGAAGCCCTCGACGGTGAACAGGGTGTAGCTGAACTGCGGCACGAGCGAGAGCGTGTAGTAGCCGTGCGCGATCGTGCCGCCGAACGGCGTCTGCTTCGCTCTCTCGACGTCAACGTGGATCCATTGGTGGTCGCCGGTGACGTCGGCGAAGGCGTTGATCTCCTCCTGCGTGACGAGGTGCCAGTCGCTGACGCCCATCTCCTGCCCCACGCGGGACTTGATGTCGTCGATGCCGGACGGCAAGGCTAGATCGGGCGGGGCGGCGCCCGCGCCGCTTGCCGCGCCGCTACGCTGGCGCGCGATGCCGGCACCGCTGCTCGTCGTCGACGCCCCCTCGCTGCTGTACCGCGCCTGGTTCGCGCTGCCCGACTCGATCAAGGGCGCGGACGGGACGCCCGTCAACGCGCTGCTCGGCGCGACGAACGCGATCCTGCGGATCGTCGCCGACCGACGACCGCGTGCCGTCGCGATCTGCTCAGGCGCGGAGGCGGCGCGCTACCGCGTCGAGCGCTTCGCTGGCTACCACGCCGACCGTCCCCCGGTGCCGGAGGGCCTCGCGCTCCAGATCGCGCGCTCTCCGCAGCTGTTCGAGGCGCTCGGCTGGACGCTGGCGGGGACGGACGACCTGGAGGCCGACGACCTGCTGCACTCCTACGCGCTGGCGGAGGTCGAGGTGGGCGGCGAGGCGTTGCTGATGACCGGCGACCGCGACATGTTCCAGTGCGCGGGACCGGGCGTGGCGGTGCTCTACCTGAAGACGGGCGTCAGAGGGTTCGAGCTGATGGGGCCGGCGGAGGTCGAGGCGCGCTACGGCGTGCCGCCCGCGCTCGTGCCGGACTTCATCGCACTGCGCGGCGACCCGTCCGACGGGCTGCCGGGGGCGAGAGGGATCGGCGAGAAGGGGGCGGCGGACCTGCTGCGGCGCCACGGCTCGCTGGAGGCCGCGCTCGCATCTCCGGACGACGAGAAGCCACGCGTGGCGACGGCGCTTCGCGAGCAGGCCGACGAGCTGCGCGGCTTCCTCGACATCGCCACGCTGCGGCGCGTCGACGTCGCCCGCCCCGCCGACCGTGTCACCGACCTCGCCGCCGGCGCCGACGCGGCTGAGGCGATCGGGATGCGAAGACTGGCCGAGCGGCTGCGCGCAGCGGGCGATCCGTCGCAGCTCTGACGCGTAGTCGTTGCACGCGCGTGTGGCGCTGACACGGACCGCGCACCTACGGTGCGCGGATGGCCGTCGAGGACGTGTATGAGCTTGCTTACCGCGAGGCGGTGCGGGCGCTCGAGCACCAGCGGACCGCGCTCGGCGAGCTGCGCGGCCGCGCCAGCATGCTGTTGGCGGCAGCTTCGATCGCGACCTCGCTGCTGGGACAAGAGGCGTTCAGGGACATCGGCTCGGCGGGCTGGGCGGCGCTCGCCTGCTTCGCGCTGTTGACTGCGTGCGTGATGGTCATCGTGTGGCCCGATGAGGAGCTGAGCTTCGAGACGGACCCGCACACCCTCCTGGTGGAACGGCTCTCGTCGGGGACAACCGACCGTTTCTGCGCTCAGCCTCGAACTCATCACGCAGATGTCTCTGAACCGGCAGGTCAATGCCCGTCGCCTCACCCGCGCGATCCACATCTTCCGCGTCGGGATCGGGCTCCTTGCCAGTCAGATGGTGTTGACGATCACGGCTGCCAGCGGGATCTTCTGATCATGGACATCATCGACGAGGAAGAGCGTCAGCGCGCACTCGAACACCTCCTCAATCCGAAGATGCCGGATCTCATGTTGCGTGGGGACTACGGCTGCTACGTCCGCGACCTCCCGCCGCGCCGCACGCTGCGCGAGCGGCTGCGGACGCTGCTGCGGCGCGCGCCGCGCAGACCGGCGGCCTGACCGCCGCGGTCAGCGCCGTCTCGGCGCTCTCGTCGCGCGGCGCGCGGGCACCTGCGCCGCGATCGCCGCCCGACCCGCCGGACCGAGGCGCCCGGCGCGCGTGCGGCCTGCGACGACGGCGGCGGCTCTATAGCGCTTCGCCACCCGCCCGACGCGCAGCGAGCGGGTGCGCGGTCCGAGGATGCGCGCGAGTCGGCGGCCGTCGCCGGTCGTGACGCGCACGAGGTACGCCTCTGCGCCGGCCGCGCGCCGCCAGCGCACGACGATCCCGCCGCCGGCGCGGCCGATCCGCACACCGCGCACGCGCGCCGGTCTGGGCGGCGGCGGCGCGACGTAGGAGGCGACGGTTCTGCGCAGCCGCGGGACGCCGTCCTGCGCGAGCAGCGCGATCACGGTGCGGCGGCCGCCCGGCAGGCTGCCGGTCGAGAAGCTCAGCGTGCCCTCCCCGGCGCGGCGCGCTCTCCCGATCGTGCGCGTGCCGCCGCGGCCGCGCTCGAGGAACGTGACCGTGAGCCCGTCGCGGCGCGTCGCGCGGAAGGCCAGCGTGCGAGTGCGCCCGGCGCCGCGCAGTCTCGCGCTGACGGTCGGCGGCTCAAGCCCGGTGGCGAGCTGCACGCCGGCGATCGCGGCGGCGCGAGCGCGCGGTGCGCTCCGGCGCGCGGCGCCCGCCGCCTCCTCGATCCGCCAGGTGCCGGCCTTCGGCTCCACGATCCCGATCGTGATGCGCGTCGGCGAGACGGGCAGGGCCAAGACTCTCAGCACTTTCAGGATCAGCGGGTCGGTCGGCAGCGGCGGCTGCAGCAGCAAGGGCGTGATGCGCTCGCCGTCGGGCGCGACGAGCACGACCTGCGGAAGCCCGCCGTCGCCGTCAACCTGGACGCTGACCGACGGCGTGCCGGCTCTGACCGTGAAGGAGGAGCCGGCCGCGACCGGTTGTCGCCGTCGTCCTCGGTCCAGACCGCGTGCGCCGTGCCGGCGGCGTCGACGTAGGTGTCGGGGAAGCGCCCCGCCGCCGACAGCTCGACCGGCTTGGCCGGCGGAACCGCCTGCGCGCGCAGTCTCGGCACCTTCGTCGTGCCTCTGTAGCCGGGCGAGCGGTAGGTCGGCAGCTTCGCGTGCGCGGCGACCGGCGCGAATGCGAGCAGCGCGACCAGCACGGCGAGGACGACAGCGGTGGCGCCGTGACGACCGGTCCGTCCTCGTCCCCGCAGCATCGTCCGCCGACCCTCCCACATCCGGAGCGACAGGTCCAGCGGGATCCGCTCGCGCCTACGGCGTGAACTTGACCGTCAGGACGTCGCCGTCCTGCATCACGTAGTCGCGGCCCTCGACTCTGAGCGTGCCGCGATCGCGGGCGGGGGCGTAGCCGCCTGCGTCGACCAGCTCGGCGCAGCCGATCACCTCGGCGCGCACGAAGCCTCTCTGGATGTCGGAGTGGATCTGGCCGGCGGCGTGCCAGGCGGTCAGGCCGCGTCTGAGGTGCCACGACTGCGCCGGCTTCGCCTCGCCGGCAGTGAAGAAGGCGATCAGGTCGAGCAGCACGAACGCGCCGTGCACCACCCGCTGCAGCCCGCTCTCCGCGATCCCCAGCTCGGCGCGCATCACCGCCGCTTCCTCGTCGTCGAGCTCCGACAGCTCGGCCTCGATGCGCGAGGACACCGCCACCGCGCGCGCACCGTGCGCCTCCGCGTGGGCGACGATCTCCGACGGCACCACGTCGTCGCCCTCGTCCACGTTCGCGACGAACAGCACCGGCTTCGCCGTCAGCGGCGAGAGGTCGCGCAGTGCGTTCGGGGCGTCCTCCGGCGGCGGCACCGTGCGCGCCGGGCGGCCCTCCTGCAGTGCCGCGATCAGCTGCTGCAGCCACGCCTGCTCGGCTCTTGCGACCTTGTCGCCGCCGCGCGCAGTCTTCGTGACGCGTTCGAGCCGGCGCTCGGCCTGCTCGAGGTCCGCGTAGGTCAGCTCCGTCTCGATCGTGTCGATGTCGGCGCGCGGGTCGACGCGGCCCTCCGGGTGGATGACGTTGTCGTCGCCGTGCGCGCGCACGACGTGCACGATCGCGTCCGTCTCGCGGATGTTCGCGAGGAACTTGTTGCCGAGCCCCTCACCCTCCGACGCACCTCTCACCAACCCCGCGATGTCGTGGAAGGCGATCGTGTCGTGGACGAGCTCGCTCGACTTGACGATCGCCGCGACCTGCTCCAGTCGCTCGTCCGCGACCGGCACGATCGCGACGTTCGGCTCGATCGTGGTGAACGGGTAGTTGGCCGCCTCGGCGCCGGCACGCGTGAGCGCGTTGAAGAGCGACGACTTGCCCGCGTTCGGCATGCCAACGATGCCGACCTTCATGCGGCCGTCCCCGGGCGGGTGGGCCCGAGTTTTCCGATCGTCGCCCCCAGTGCCACGCCCGCGACGATATCCGACGGGTAGTGCACGCCGAGGTACAACCGCGACAGCGTCATCGCGATCGCGGCTGCGCGCACGGGCGCGGTCGGCGCCAGGCGGCGGTAGGCGTGGACCGCCGCGGCCGAGGTGGCGGCGTGCGCGCTCGGGAAGCTGAGCTGGGTGCGCGTGCCCATCAGCTGCGGCAGCCCCGGGAGCTGCGGCCGCGGGCGCCGTACCGCGAGCTTGAGCGCCTGGTTGACGGCGTAGGTGGCGGCGACCGCGAGCGTCGCGCGCTTCCAGCGCGGCCGCCGAGCACGGTCCGGGTCGAGCATCGCCCCCGCCGCGCCGAGCGCGACCCAGCAGGCGCCGTGCTCGCCGAGGCGCGAGTAGCCCCGCACAGCGCGCTCGGCGGCGGCCGTGTGGCCAAGCGTGCGAGCGATGCGCAGGCCCGCGACGTCAAGGTCGCGGAGCAGGCTCAAAGCCCGAAGCCGACCCGCTGATCGCCCGCGTCGACCTGTACGAACACGACCTTCGCGAGGTCGAGCGCGATCGTGCCGTCCTCGGCCTCGATCTCGTACCAGTCGGCCGTGCCCTTGCTCGCCTCGAGCGCCTTGCGGAACGCCTTCAGCTGGTCGAGGCCCACGCGCGCGGCGAGCGCCTGCCCGTGGAAGCCGATCGTGATCCGCTGCAGCTTGCTGGTGGCGTCGGCCATTAGTGGCTTCCCTCCGCGGCTTGGACGATCTCGGTCAGGACCCCGCCGGTCGAGGCGGGGTGGACGAACGCGACGCGCGAGCCGCGGATGCCGATCCGCGGCGTCTCGTCGATCAGGCGGGTGCCGGCGGCCTTGAGCGCCGCGAGCGTCGCGTCGATGTCGGCGACGCCGTAGGCGACGTGGTGCAGGCCGGGCCCCTTCTTCGCGAGGAACTTGCCGACCGGCGTGTCGGGCCCGAGCGGCGCCAGCAGCTCGACGTGGCTCTCGCCGACGTCGAGCAGGACCGCCTCGACGCCCTGCTGCTCGACCACCTCGCGGTGCACGAGCGGCATCCCGAGCACCTCGGCGTAGAGGTGGATGGCGGCGTCGAGGTCCTCGACGGCGACGCCCACGTGGTCGATGCGGCCCAGCATGCGGCGGGGAGGATAGTCAGTCGGAGCGCTCGGTCGCGGCGACGGAGAGGTCGCCCGCGCCGGCGACCGGCCGCGGCAGGTCCGCGAGCACGCGGTCGATGTCGGCGCGCTCCAGCACCTCCTGCTCGAGCAGCGCGGCGGCGAGCGCGTCGAGGTGGCGGCGGTGGTCGCGCAGCAGCCCGAGCGCGGCGCGGTAGGCGCCGTCGGCGAGGTCCGCCTGCTCCTCGTCGCGCAGCCGCATGGTGGCCTCCGCCGAGACGCCGCCCACAACGCGCCGCAGCGTCACGCGCGTGCCCATCGCGTACTCGTCGACCATCGCGGCGGCGAGCGCGGTGACGACCTCGTAGTCGCCGGCGGCGCCGGTCGTGACCGAGCCGAACACGAGCTGCTCCGCGGCGCGGCCGCCGAGCAGCATCGTCATGCGGTCGATCAGCTCCTCGCGCGTCTTGAGGTAGCGGTCCTCCTCAGGGAGGTTGAGCGTGTAGCCGAGCGCGCGGCCGCGCGGGACGATCGAGATGCGGTGGACGCGGTCGACCGCCGGCAGCAGCTCCGCGCACAGCGCGTGGCCGGCCTCGTGGTAGGCGACCGTGCGCTTCTCCTGCTCGTTGAGGCCGCGGCGCGCCTGCATGCCGGCGACGATCCGCTCGAGCGCGGTGTCGAAGTCGCCGGCGACGACCTGCTCCGCGTGGCGGCGGGCGGCGCCGATCGCCGCCTCGTTGCAGATGTTCGCGAGGTCCGCGCCCGTCAGCCCGCTCGTCTGGCGCGCGACCAGGTCGAGATCGACGCTGGGCGCAAGCGGGATCGCACGCGTGTGGACGGCGAGGATGCGCTCGCGGCCGGCGCGGTCGGGCGGCGAGACGAACACCTGGCGGTCGAAGCGCCCGGGCCGCAGCAGCGCCGGGTCGAGCTTCTCCAGCAGGTTCGAGGCGGCGATCACGACGACGTCGCCGCGGGCGGTGAAGCCGTCCATCTCGACCAGCAGCTGGTTGAGCGTCTGGTCCTTCTCGCCGGAGACGTCGCCGACGCCGCGGCGCCCACCGACCGCGTCCAGCTCGTCGATGAAGACGATCGACGGCGCGTGCTTGCGGGCGACCTTGAAGAGGCGCCGGATGCGGGCCGCCCCGACGCCGACGAAGGTCTCGACGAACGACGCCGCCGACTGCGCGAAGAAGTCCGCGCCCGACTCGTGCGCGACGGCCTTCGCGAGCAGCGTCTTGCCGGTCCCGGGCGGCCCGTGGAGGAGGATCCCGCGCGGGACGGTGGCGCCGAGCGCCTTGAAGCGCTTCGGATCCTTCATGAAGTCGACGACCTCGCGCAGCTCGTCCTTCGCCTCGTCGACGCCGGCGATGTCGTCCCAGGCGATCTTCGGCGAGTCCTCCGGCTTGATCTGCTGCGGCTTCGTCGGCCGCATCTGCCGCATCGCGGTGACGAGCAGCACGATCAGCACGCAGAACAGCAGCACGGGCACCCAGATGGCCGCCCATTCCTTGAAGTCGTAGTAGCCGAGGAAGGCCGCGAGGACGCTCACAGGGTCCTCATCGGCAGGTTCTCGCCGCGGCTGGACCCGGGAGGACGGCTATCCCAGCAGCGCGCGCGTCACGTCCGCGTAGAACCGCGCCGCGTAGCCGAGGTCGCGCACGTCGATGCGCTCGTCGGCGCCGTGCACGAGCGGGGCGGACTCGAACAGCGTCTGGTGCTTGTGCGGGAAGAAGCCGTAGGCGACGCAGTCGGGGAACGCCTTGCGCCAGCTGCGCGAGTCGGTGAAGCCGGGCAGGATCACCGGGACGGTGCTCGCGCCCGGGTCGTTCTCGCCGATCCAGCCGTCGATCGCGTCGCGCAGCGGCGACGCCGGCGGCGAGCCGTTGCCGACGACCTGCTCGGTGAACTCGATGCGGAAGCCGCCGTCGGAGTCGGCCGAGCCGAGCACCTCCGCGATCGCGCCGCGTACTTCATCCTCACCAAGTCCCGGCGGGACGCGGCAGTCGACGTGCACCTCCGCCCGGCTCGGAATCACGTTCACCTTCTCGGACGCGGCGGCGCGCGTCGGCGTGAACGTGACGCCGAGCATCGGCTCGAACAGCGTCGCGAGCAGCGGATCGGCCGCCTGCATGCGCGCGACCGCGCCGGCCGGGTCGGCCGGGTCCTCGCCGACGCCGCGCAGGAAGGCGGCCGGGACCTCGGTGATCGCGTACGACGGCTGGCGCGCACCGAGCCGCTCCAGCAGCGGCGCGAGCTTCAGCAGCGCGTTGTCGCCCATGCGCGGCAGCGACGCGTGGCCCGCGACGCCGTCAGTCACGAGCTTGAAGCGGAAGACGCCCTTCTCGGCGCAGCAGATGCCGTAGCGGCGGCTGCCGCCGTACTCGAACACGCCGCCGCCGCCCTCGTTGAGCAGGAAGTCGCAGCGCACCTTGTCGGGGTGGCTCTCGGTGATCCACTGCGCGCCCAGCTCGCCGCCGGTCTCCTCGTCGACGAGCGAGATGAGCAGCAGGTCACCGTGTGCCGGCCGCCAGCCGGAGCGCGCGAGCGAGATCGCCGCTGCGATCTCGGCCGCCACCTGCGACTTCATGTCAAGCGCTCCGCGGCCCCACAGGAAGCCGTCCGCGACGTCCCCGGACCAGGGGTCGTGCGTCCACTCCTCAGCGTGCGCGAGCACGGTGTCGACGTGGCCGATCAGGGCCAGCGTGGGCCCGTCGGACGCGCCGCGCAGCCGCGCGACGAGGTTCGGGCGCTCGGGCGTCGCGCCGAGCAGCTCGCAGTCGAAGCCGGCGGCGGACAGGTCGCCGTGCAGGTACTCCTGCAGCAGCCGCTCGTTCCCCGGCGGGTTGACGGTGTCGAAGCGGATCAGGCGCTGGAGCAGCTCGACGGTCGCCTGTTGCAGATCGTGGCTCATCGGCGTGCCGATCCTAGATGGTTGAGCCACGAGATCGTGGATGTGAGTCAACCATCAGGGGTTCACGATCGCCTGCACGACCATCCCCGCCGCGGCGACCAGCAGCACGAATCCGATCGCGCGGATCAGCTGCTGCTCGGACAGGCGCCCCGTGAGCCGGGAGCCGAGCAGCGCGCCGGGGATCGAGGCGGCGCCGCCGACGAGGATCGGCGTCAGGTCGGGCGTGGCGTTCGGCAGGTGGCCGAGCGCGCCCGACACACCGACGAGGAACCCGACCGAGACGTTGGTGCCGACCGCTCTCGCCGGCACCTCGCCGACGAGCTTCAGCAGCGCCGGCATGCGCAGCGAGCCGAGGATCAGCCCGACCATCCCGCCGAGCACGCCGATCGCGGCGCCGCTTCCGACCGCCGCAGGGATGTCGAGCGGGTGCGGCTCTCCGTCGGCGCGCGGCGGGCGCGGCGGACGCTTGTCCCGCAGCATCCCGATCCCGCTCAGCAGCAGCACGACCGCGATCAGGATCAGCAGCGCGCGCGATGGCAGCACCCCGGACACGTAGCCCCCGGCGACCGCGCCGAGGATCGACGGCGGCGCCATCCAGACGAACAGCCGCCAGTTGATGCGGCCGGCGCGGATGTGAGCGATCGCGGCGGTGGCGGCGGCGACGGCGCTGATCGCGATGTTCGCGCCCGCGCCGGCCGCCGGCGAGGAGGCGACGAGCAGCACGACGGGCAGGCGCAGGTTGCCGAGCACGAGGCCGACGAGGCCGCCGCCGAGCGCGACGAGGAAGCACCAGATCGCGAGCAGGGCGAGCTCCATCTCGGCGCGCAGGGTAGTCGTGCTCGGGTCCGGCCGGGTTGGCGGGCGGGTCCTGTCGGCTCCGGGTGCGCGCACACCGCCTTCGGCGGCGCACGTGCATCCTCACCGCCACCCGCCCGATCGGCGTCGGTGCTGCTCCCCGCCCGCTCGCGTGGCCGTCTCGCCGGGTGCCGCCCCCACCGCTTCCCCTCCTTGCCGCCGGAGACGCCCGCTCGTTGGCCGCCGTGTGCGGCAGACTGCTTGCGTGGACTCGCTGTTCGACGCCGATTCCGCGCGCTCCGACGCGGCCGTCCCGCCAGGCGCTCCGCTCGCCGCGCGCATGCGCCCCCACGACCTGGCCGAGCTGGTCGGCCAGGAGCATCTGCTCGCGGAGGGCTCGGCGCTGCGCACCGCGATCGAGCAGGGCACACCGCACTCGATGATCCTGCACGGGCCGACGGGCAGTGGGAAGACGACGCTCGCACGGATCGTCGCGGCGAGCGCCGACGCGGCGTTCGAGGAGCTGAGCGCGGTGCAGGCCGGCAGAGCCGAGGTGCGCGAGGTCCTCAGACGCGCCGAGGAACGGCGCCGCGGCGGCCGCGCGACGATCTTCTTCCTCGACGAGATCCACCGCTTCAACAAGGCGCAGCAGGACGCGCTGCTGCCGGCCGTCGAGGAGGGGCTGGTGACGTTGATCGGCGCGACGACAGAGAACCCGTCGTTCGAGGTCAACGGCGCGCTGCTGTCACGCGCCCGCGTGTACGAGCTGGAGGAGCTGAGCGAGGCGGACGTGCTGACACTGCTGCGGCGCGCGCTGGAACAGGGCGAGTGCGACGAGGTGGCGGTGACGGACGAGGCGGTCGAGCTGCTGGCGGCCCGCGCCGGCGGGGACGCGCGCACCGCGCTGGCGGCCCTGGAGCTCGCGTGCAGAACCGCGCCGGAGGAGGGCGTTACGCTCGCGCACGCCGAGGACGCGCTGCAGCGGCGGATCCTCCACTACGACCGCGCCGCCGACCGCCACTACGACACGATCTCCGCCTGGATCAAGGCGACCCGAGCCTCCGACCCGGACGCCTCGCTCTACTACCTCGCGGTGATGCTGGAGGGCGGGGAGGACCCGCGCTTCATCGCACGGCGGATGGTGATCCTCGCGAGCGAGGACGTCGGCAACGCCGACCCGCAGGCGCTCTCGGTCGCCACCGCCGCGGCCGCGGCCGTCGATCGCATCGGGTTGCCGGAGGCGCAGTTCCCGCTCGCCCAGGCGGCTGTCTACCTGTCGCTGGCGCCGAAGTCCGACGCCGCCAAACGCGCGATCGGCGCCGCGCGCGGCTTCGTGCGCGACAACGGCGCGCAGCAGCCGCCCGTGCAACTGCGCTCCGGCGGGCGCGGCGAGGGCTACGACAGCCCGCACCGCCATCCTGGTCACCTCGGCGCGCAGGAGGTCATGCCCGAGCGAGTCGTCGGCGCGCGCTTCTACGAGCCGGACGAGGCGGAGGCGGCGCTCGCGAGACGGCTGGCCGAGGTCCGCAGAGCGCGCGGGCGGGACTAAGAACCTGTTTCAAGCCGCCTGCGCCGCCGTCAGGTGCCGGCGCGCGTTGTAGCGCAGCCGCCCCGGCAGCAGCGGCACGACGAGCCGCCGCACGTACTCGGTGTGGCCGAGCAGCGCGAGCCCGCGGGCGGGGTCCCATGAGAAGTCGTACTGGCGGCGGATCGGCGGTGGCAGCAGCCCGATCGTGACGAAGTTCATCAGCTCGACGAGCGGTCGTGCCGGGAACGGCACCGGCGGGCGCATGACGATCTCCTTTGCGACCTCGCGCGCGTCGTCGGTGACGTGCAGGTCGTCGCCGTGGATCATGCGGGCCATGTAGCGCTCGAACGCGTCGTAGGTCGGCGGCATCGTGTCGTCGGGCACGCCGAACATGCGCCCGAAGATGCGGTAGTCCTGCCACAGCGACTCGCGCTCGCCGGGCGAGAGCGTGCGCACGTAGCGCTGGTAGACGGTCAGGCCCGAGTCGACGAGCGTCGCGAGGATCCACATCAGCAGCTCGGGGTCATCAGCCGCATAGGGCGTGCCGGCGGGGAAGCGGCCAGCCGCCTCGTGCAGCTCGCCGCGTACGCGTCCGTGCATCGAGCGCACGCGGCGCGTCGCGCGCTCGGCCTCGCGTCGCGGGCCGTACGTCACGAGCTCGACGATCTGCGCGGTGCGGTGCAGCCGTTCATAGGGCTCGTCCTTCGATGCCGTCTGCGCGTAGAAGCCGGCCCACGCGACCGGGTGCGCCGCCTGCATCAACAGCGCCCGCGGCCCGGCGAGCACCATCACGTGCTCACGGTAGAGGCGGCGGATGATCGCGTCGTCGTCGTAGACGCCGTCCATCACCTCAGGGTATCCGCATTCGGCTGGCCCGCCAGTCGGTAGAGCACGTGCCGGCGCAGCAGCGGATGCTCGACGGGAATGCGGGGGTGGTCGAAGTCGTCGGCGGGGTCATGACGCATCCCGATCCGCCGCATGACCGCCCGCGAGCGCTCGTTGCCGACGGTCGTGAACGAGACGAGCTCGTCCAGGCCCAGCAAGGCGAACGGGTGCGCCGCCGAGGCGCGTGCGGCCTCGGTCGCGAAGCCGTTGCCCCAGGCCTCGCGCGCCAGGCGCCAGCCGATCTCGACGGCGGGCGTGAAGTGCGCCTCGAAGTCGGTCCAGGCCAAGCCGGCGAAGCCGACGAAGCGCCCGCTCGCCAGCTCCTCCACCGCCCACAGGCCCCACCCTGCGTCGGCGTGCTGGGCCTCGATCCGATCGGCGAGCGCGTCGCTCTCAGCCCGCGACAGCGGCGCCGGGAAGTGCCGCATCAGCTCCGGGTCGGCGTTGAGCGCCGAATGG
>Ga0193706_1001097_pt1 | contig 12771 bp, 8 predicted proteins | sample U3c1metaG_FD_160130 | JGI IMG/M metagenome (GOLD analysis project Ga0193706, IMG submission 160130) | Soil microbial communities from a riparian zone of the East river system, Colorado, United States - U3c1 | ecosystem: Environmental > Terrestrial > Soil > Riparian zone | place: USA: East River... | reverse complement strand
GAGGATGTTGGAGCCGATCGCGGCCTGCACCGGGACGTCGAAGAGCTGGCGCGGGATCGTCTTGCGCAGCCGCTCGACCAGGCGCTTGCCCTGGTCGTAGGAGAAGTCGCGGTGGACGATGATCGAAAGCGCGTCGACCTTGTCGCCGGCCAGCAGGATGTCGACCTTGACCAGGTCGGAGGCCCGGTTGCCGATCGGCTCGTAGTCGAGCGAGGCATAGCCGCGGGTCGTGGACTTGAGCAGGTCGAAGAAGTCGAGGACGATCTCCGCCAGCGGCATGTCGTAGCGGATCTGCACCCGCACCGGGCTCAGGTAGTGCATGTCGATGTGGGTGCCGCGACGCTGCTGGCAGAGCTCCATCACGGCGCCGACCTGCTCGGACGGGCAGATGATCGTGGCGCGGATGTAGGGCTCTTCGACCGACTCGATCGTCCCGGGGTCGGGCAGGTCGGTGGGGCTGCGGACTTCTTTCGAGGCACCGCTGGTCAGGTGGACCTCGTAACGCACGTTCGGGGTCGTCGAAAGCAGGTCGAGGCCGTACTCGCGTTCCAGTCGCTCGCGCACGATCTCCATGTGCAGCAGGCCGAGGAAGCCGCAGCGGAAGCCGAAGCCGAGCGCCTCCGAGGTCTCCGGCTCCCAGGACAGCGCCGCGTCGTTGAGGGCCAGCTTCTCGAGCGCGTCGCGGAGGTCTTCGTAGCGGTCGGTGTCGATCGGGAAGACCCCGCAGAAGACCATCGGTCGCACCTCGCGATAGCCCTCGAGCGGCTCGGCGGCCGGTCGCTCGTGCGCCGTCAGGGTGTCGCCAACCCGCAGCTTGGTCACGTCCTTGATCCCGGTAATCAGGTAGCCGACGTCGCCGGCCTCCATCCCGTCCACCGCGGTCATCGCCGGCCGGAAGAAGCCGATGTCGTCGATCTCCGCCTCGGTGCCGTTCTGCATCGCCAGGATCCGCTCGTGCTTGCGGAAGGAGCCGTCGACCATCCGCACGTAGGCGATCACGCCGCGGTACTGGTCGAACTCGGAGTCGAAGATCAGTGCCCGGGTCGGTGCCTCCGGCTCGCCCTGCGGAGCTGGGACGCGCGCGACGATCGCCTCCAGGACCTCCGGCACGCCCACCCCGGTCTTGGCCGAGATCCACAGCGCTTCCTCGGGGTCGCCGCCGGTCAGGTCGGCGATTTCGGTCGCCACCCGCTCCGGCTCGGCACCGGGCAGGTCGACCTTGTTGATGACCGGGATCAGCTCCAGCCCGGCATCGATCGCCAGGTAGGTGTTGGCGACGGTCTGGGCCTCCACTCCCTGGGCGGCATCGACGACCAGCAGCGCCCCCTCGCAGGCGGCGAGGCTGCGGGAGACCTCGTAGGAGAAGTCGACGTGGCCGGGCGTGTCGATCAGGTGCAGGTGGTATGTCTGCCCGTCGGCGGCCTTGTACTCGACCCGGACGGCCTGCGCCTTGATCGTGATCCCGCGCTCGCGCTCGAGGTCCATCGAGTCGAGCATCTGCGCCTGCATTTTCTTCGGGTCGACGGCGCCCGTGACCTCGAGGATGCGATCGGCCAGGGTCGACTTGCCGTGGTCGATGTGGGCGATGATCGAGAAGTTGCGGATGCGGTCCATGGGCGTGCGCAGTATGGCCGACGGAGTGCTCCGGCCGGCGGGTCCTGTCGCGAGGGCGGGCACCCTCCTTGCCCTTCGCGCTGCTTCGCTGACCGGGTCGAAAGCCGGGCCAGGGATGGAGCCTTCAGCTCAGCAGCCTCCGGGCTGCGGAGTCCACCCACCCTCGCGCCACCCGCCGGAGGAGCTCAGCTAGGGCACCCCCGTGGATCCAGCTTTCCTTCGAGCTGGAAAACGACCGTCGGGGGCTTTCGCAGGATGGGCTTGGCTCCTCGGCCTTCGGTCCAGCTTGCCTGGGGTGGATAGGGGGGCCTGCCCGGTTCGATGCGGTCGCGGCTGGCCACCACATAGTCGTAGTCGCCGTCGTTCAGCGCTTCGCGCCAGGCCCTGCACGTCGCCAGCGGCTCGAAGCCGCCGTGGGGCCGCTCCTCCCCGATGTACTGGACGTGGTTGGAGAGGTCGGTGCCGAAGAGGGGGTACTGGCGGGTGCTGGTGGTCGCGATGCGGGAGTCGGCGATGTCACGAGACCACTCGAAGGCGGCGTTGAGGCCGGGAGTCGTGAACGAGGGGTTGGCGTAGCGGCTCTCGAGGTAGTGGCGCTGAACCGGGTAGCCGATCGCGACGACCGCGAGCAGGGCCAGCCCGAGCGCGATCGCGCCCCGCAATCCGCCGGGCCGGCGAGCGCGGTCGTACTTTCCGCCGCTATGCGGAGAAAAGTACGACCGCGCTCCGGCGAGGTGGGCCAAGCGGTCGCGCAGAAGCGGCGACGTCGGCAGCAGGGCCAGCCCCAGGACCAGGGCCGGGGCCAGGTAGCGAAGACCCGACTCGAAGCCGCGGGGCATTCCCTCCGGACCGGAGGCAGAGGTCGGGGCGACCAGCCAGGCGAGGGCGGTGGCCAAGCCGACGGCGCCCGTCGCTCGCAGCGCCGGGCTGGCGCCGCGCCCAAGGCAGAGCAGGAGGCCGGCCAAGGCGGCTGCCGCGATCAGCGGCCAGGCGATCCAGAGGCCGTGGTGCAGGCCGGGGAGGAACCAGTCCGACCAGACGGCGCCATCGCTGAGGTAGCCGAGGACGCTGTGGGCCTCGCGCCCCCCCAGCGCCTGGTCGGGAGCGGGCAACGAGACCGGGCCGAGCTGGTCGACCCAGGGCAGCGGGTTGCCGGTGTGGACGAGGTTGCGCAGGTACCAGTAGCCGCCGCCGGCCGCCGCGGCAAGCCCAGCGACCGCGAGGGCCCGCCACCTTGTGCCGCGCGGCGCTATCGCGAACAGCCCGAAGACCAGCACCCCGGCAGGCAGCAGGAAGTTCAGCTTGGTTCCGGCCGCCAGCCCGGCTGCCAGCCCCGCCACCGCCAGCGCCCCGACCGAGAGGCCCCTTCCCCCCTCGCCCCGAGCCCCCCAGGCGTTCAGGACGAGCGCGACGGCGGCGAGCAGGAAGAAGATCCCGACGACGTCGTTCCGCGCCTCGCCGGCCTGGTCGGCCAGGGCGGGCACGCTGAGCGCGATCGCCCCCAGGGCAAGCGACCAGGGCGCGACCCGGTACGGGCGCCCGATGCACCAGGCGGCGAGGAGACAACCCGCGAACCAGCCGAGGTTCAGCAGTGGGGAAAGCAGGTCTCGCCCGAACGCCAGCATCCCGACCGAGTGGAAGATTTCCCCGTTCGCGGGATAGAACCAGGCCAGGAACTGCGGCGCGATGAAGTGCAGGTCCAAGGTGTTGCCCGACTGGAAGAACCCTGCCGCGAACGGCCCGTGGTACCAGGTCGAATCGAACCCGGTCATCCCCGTCGACAGCCGCAGGCGGGCTGCGGTCGCAAAGTGAACGACGGCGAGGGCGGCGATGGCCAGGGCGACGGAGGTGGCAAATGCAGAGGGACCGGAGGCGGCGGCCGGCAGGTCCCGTCGTGGCGCCATCGCCGCGGGGTCACCCGCCCGGGGGGCCGGGAGGCAAAAGTGCAGGGCTAGGCCGACCGAGGCGACCGCGAGCAGATACGGCAGCGCTTCGAAGGCGCCAAAGCTGCCCAGCAGCTCAGCCGCCCAGGCCAGGAGGGCAAGGGCCAGGATGCCGGTGGCGAGGTGAGCCGGCGCGCCCTCGAAGCGGGGTAGCAACCGCGAGCGGGCCCGGCTCGCGCCGAGCCAGGCGAAGCCGGCGAGCAGGGCCAGCTCGCCGACCCCCAGCAGGTAGCGGCCCGGGCCCAGCATCTAGCGACGCCGCAGCAAGCGCATGATCTGCTCCAGCTCGGCGATCCGGAGGAGCCTGGCGATCGCCAGGTAGACGGCCGCGCCCGCCGCGAGGGCGCTGCCGAGGGAGGCGATCTGGCCCGCCAGGCCGCGGCCCAAGGCACCGTCGAGGACGTCCCAGATGCCGTAGGCGACCGCGGCGAGGGCGGCCGCGGCGAGGCAGATGCGGATGCTGACGTCGAGCAGCCGGCCCAGCTCCAGGCCGCCCAGCAGGCGCCGCAGGACGACCGCCTGCGCGACGACGCTGGCGGCGGTCGCGATCGCCGTCGAGGCGACGATGCCGCCGACTCCGAGGTGGTAGAGGCCGAGCGCCGCCAGCGCCGTGACCGCCAGGTTGCCGGCGGCGATCAAGGTGGGGATCCAGGGGCGCTGGAGGCCGAAGAAGGTGCGGGTCAGGAGCAGGAAGAGGCCGTTGGTCGGCAGCGAGAAGGCAAACCAGAAGAGGGCGGTCGAGACCACCGTCGTCTGGGCGGGGTCGAAGGCGCCCCGCTGGTAGACGAGACGGATCATCGGCTCGGAGAGCACCAGGACCGCGGCGGCGGCCGGCACCAGCACGAAGAGGATCTGCCGCATCCCGTTTGCCATCGTCGTCCGCAGGTCGTCGAAGGCGCCGCGGCTGGCGAAGCGGGCCAGGGTCGGGAACAGCACCGTGGCGATCGCCACCGAGAAGATCCCCTGCGGCAGCTGGTAGATCCGGAACGCCTTGTCGATCGCCGCCGGCGCCTCCTCGCTGACGAGGCTGCCGAAGAAGCTGTTGATCAGCAGGTTGAAGTTGATCAGGCCGAGGCTGATCGTCACCGGCAGCATCAGCAACAGCACCCGCCTCACGTCGGGGTTGCGCCACTCGAAGCTCCAGTTGAACCTGAACGGCGTGTTGCGCAAGTCGAAGACGGGGATCAGCAGCTGCACCAGGGTGCCGGCGAGGATCCCGATCGCGTAGGCGTAGATCCGGTCCTGGCCGTCGAAGAGCGGCTCGACGAAGACCAGCACGGCGATGATCGTCAGGTTCCAGAACAGCGGCGCGATCGCGAAGGCGCCGAAGCGGTCGTAGCTGTTGAGGACGCCGACCACGACGCCGCTGATCCCGAGCAGGACGAGGATCGGGAAGAGGACCTGCGAGAGGGTGACCGTGAGGTCGAGGATCTCGCCCTCGAAGCCGGGGGCGAAAAGGGGCATCACGACCGGAGCGGCAAGGATGAAGAGCGCGGTGATCGCGCCCAGCACCATGGTCACGATCAGCAGCAGCGTCGAGGCCAGCCGGAAGGCCTCGCGGTAGTTCTTGTTCTCCAGCTGCTCGGTAAAGATCGGCACGAAGGCCGGCTGCAGGGCGGCGTCGGCGAAGAGGCTGCGGATCAGGTTGGGGACCTGGAAGGCGATCGTGAAGGCCGACATCGGGCCGCTGATGCCGTAGTAGCTGGCGGCGACGACCTCGCGCACCAGGCCGACCACCCGCGAGGCGGCGGTCGCGATCGAGAAGAAGGCGGTGGAGCGGGCGATGCGCCCCGCCCGCCGCCCGGGCGCGGGCTCGCCGGCGGGTTCCTCGCCGGGGTCGAAGGCCTCGGCGGCGCGCAGAGCTGCGTCGGAATCGAGCTTCTTCTGCTCGCGGTCGGGCGGGTCGGGTGCCTTGGGGGTCTCCATCTCGGTCTCAGTCGCTATAGTCGGCGACCGCCCGGAGCAGGCAAGACGCTCGCCCGGGCACTCGACATGGCCAACATTGCCTCACAGAAGAAGCGGATCCTACGCAGCGAGCGCGAGCGCGCGGAGAACCGGCTGCTCACCAGCACGGTCAAGACCCATTTCCGCCGCCTCGAAAGCGCCGTCGAGGGTGGCGACGCGAGCGCGATCGCAACCGAGGAGCGCGGCCTCGTCTCGAAAATCGACAAGGCCGTGCAGAAAGGCGCCATGCACCGCAATACCGGCGCCCGCAAGAAGTCGAAAGCCGCGCGTATCGCGGCTTCCGCCGCCGCCAAGTAATCAGGCCGCTGTCGCAACGCCTGCCGCTCGCCTCAGGGCGAGGGTGAGAGCCAGCTCGTCGCCGTAGTCGGCGCCGCCGCGGCACCACAGCTCCAGCTCGGCCAGGGCCTCAGTGGCTGCACGCAGTTGATCGACGTCGGCGTTGCGCAGGCGGGCGATGAGTTGCTTGGCGGCGTAGGGGTGCATCTTCAGTGAGGATTCGACCTGCTGGGGCGGGACGCCCTCGGCCAGCTGGCCGGCGGCGGCGCTGGCGCCGCGCAGGCGCGAGGCGAGGCCGTAGATCAGGCCGGTGACGTTCTCGCCCTGGTCGATCAGCCGCTCGCCGATCCGCAGGGCAGCGGCGGCGTCGCGCTCGAGCAGGGCATCGGAGAGCGACCAGACCGCCGCCTCGGAGGTGTCGGCGATCATCGCCGCGAGGTCGCCGGCGGTGACCTCGCCGCCCTCCCCCGCCCAGAGCGCCAGCCGCTCCAGCTCGTGCTGCAAGCGCACCGGGCTGGCACCCATGCGATCGACCAACAGGCGAGCGGCGGCGGGCTCCAGCCGGAAGCCGAGCCGCTGGGCGTCGGCGACGAGCAGGCGCGGCATCTCCCGCGCCTTCGGCGCCTCGAATTCGTGGATCTCCCCCTTCGCGGCCTTGACCGCCTTCGACAGCTTCGCCGGTGCCTTGGCGCGGGAGATCAGGACCAGGGTCAGGTCGGGCGGAAGCTCGCCCAGCGCCGCGGCGACTGCCTCGAGCTGGCGCTCGCGCCAGCGCTCGACCCCGTCGGCGAGCAGGTACCGCCGCGATTCCATCAGCGACATCGCCGGGATCGCGGCCAGCAGCGCCTCGTGGTCGGGCATCCCCTTGCCCTCGCCGGGCTCGAAGACCTCTAGCGCGTCCCCCCCGGCCTCGCGCTCGGCGCGCGCCCGCAGGCGCCCGCGGGTGGCGTCGATCTTCGCCCCGTCAGTGCCGGCGATCAGGTACAGCGCTCGCATCTCCTCGGCCACGCAGCGAGTCTAGGCGACGCCCGGGCGGCGCCCTCAACCCCCCGTCGCGACCGCGATCGAGCCCGGTTGGACCACCAGCGTCACGGTGCCGTCGCGGTCGGTGCGGAAGACCCCGATTCCCTGCCCGGCGAGAGTCGCCAGGGCCGTAGGGGTTGTCGTCGCCGACCGAGATCACCGCCAGCCGCGGGCGGGTGCGGTCGAGCAGAGCCGCCAGGCCGGCGTCGTCGCTGCCGTGGTGGGCGACCTTGAGGACGTCGAGCGGGCCGGGGTCGAGCGGCACCGCCTCCGCCTCCGCGTCGGCTGCCAACAGCATCGTGAAACCGCGCCAGCGGGCCAGCAGTACCAGCGCCAGCCGGTTGGGGTCGGCGCCGGGCAAAGGCTGGCCGACCAGCTCGGGCGGAGGCCAGAGGATCTGCAGGCGGAGGGCCCCGGAGCGCAGCTCGCCGCCCGCGCTGGCACGCACGGGGGCGACGCCGGCCGCACGAGCTGCCGCAAGCGGCTCCCGCCCCAGCCTCGCGTAGACCAGCCGGGCGACCGGAAACCGTCCCAGCAGCTCTTCGATCCCGCCGGCGTGATCGGATTGGTCGTGGGTGACGACGGCCGCGGCGAGTCGTTCGACCCCGGCGCCCTCGAGCTTCTCTTCCAGCCCCTCCCCCGGCGGCCCACCGTCGACCAGGATCGCCGGTGCGCCGGCGGGCTGGAAGAGGATCGCGTCGCCCTGCCCGACGTCGAGGACCCCGATCCGCAAGCCGCTCGAGGCAACCACCGGCGACGCATCCCTCGCCACCCCGAGCCACCCCACCACTCCGGCGATCCCCACCGCCACCCAGAACACCGGCCGGCGGGCCGGTAGGTCGTGCCCTGGCCGCCTTTTCGGCCCGCCGGCGGGCTGCCTGAGGGCGGCCAGGCGGCGGCTGCGGCCGAGCCAGAGGAGCAGCAGGACCGCCGCCGCGAGGGCCAGGTAGGACAGGGCGAGGGCGCCGGGGCCGAGCCGGACCTCGACCTCCGCCCAGCTCGGGCGCCCGCACCAGGCGGCGACCTGGGCGATGTAGCCGAGCAGCAACGCGTTGAGCCAGTTCAGCGCCTCGACCGGCAGGCCGGGGACCTGGGCGCCGGCGGCCGTCGCCATCCCCAGCCACATCGCCGGCGCCACCGCCGGCAGCGCCAGCAGGTTGGCGAGCAGGGTCGTGGTCGAGAGCGTTTCGAAGTGAAAGGCGATCAGCGGCGCGGTCGCCAGAGTGGCGGCGATCGTCACCGCGGCTCCCTCGGCCAGGGCACGGCGCCAGCCACCGGCCCCGATCCGCGCCGCGATCGCCCCTCGCAGCGGCGACGCCAGCGCGAAGATGCCGGCCACGGCGGCAAAGCTGAGTTGCCAGCCGACGTCGGCGGCGACACCGGGATCGATCGCCAGCGTCACCCCCAGCGCCAGCCCGAAGGCGTAGAGGCGCGAGGCCCGGCGCCCCGCGAGCGTCGCCAGCACGCCCGCGGCGCCCATCACCCCGGCCCGCTGGATCGAGGGGCCGGCACCGGCCAGCGGCACGTAGGCCGCGATCAGCGCCAGCACCCAGACCAGCCGCTCGCGCAGGGGGATGCCGAAGGCCGCCAGCACGGGCATCGCCAGCAGCGCCAGCAGCATCACGTTCTGGCCGCTGACCGCGAGCAGATGGCTCAGGCCCGACCTGCGGAAGTCATCCTCGGTGCGGGGGTCGATGCCCTCGTCCACGCCGAGCACGAAGCCGCGGGCCAGCTCCGCCTCCCGCGCCGGCATCCCGCGCCCGAGGCCGTCCTCGGCCCGCTCGCGGATCTCGTCGCTGTGCGCGAGCGCAAGCGCGAGCAACGCCGCGATCCCGATCAGGACCGGCAGCGATGGGCGCGGGGAGCGCACCGCGCTCCCTAGGGCTGCAGCCGGGCGCGCAGCGATTCCATCGTCGCCGGCCCGATCCCGGAGACCTGGTCGAGCTGATCGACCGAGGCGAGGCCACCGTGTTCGTCGCGGAACTCGACGATGTCCTGGGCCGTCACCGGCCCGATGCCGTCGATCGTGTCGAGCTGCTCGACGGTGGCGGTGCCAAGGCTGATCGGCCCCTCTTCCCCGGCCCCGCCGATGACGCTGCCGGTGCCCGCCGCGCCTCGTTCGGGCACCACCACCTGCTGTCCGTCGGCGAGCCGGGCGGCCCGGTTGACGGCTTCCAGCTCGGCGCCGGCACCGGCGCCCCCCGCGCGCCTGATCGCATCCTCCACCCGGCTGCCGGCGGGCAGGCGGTAGACGCCGGGGCGAGCGACCGCGCCGGCGACGTCGACGACCAGATCCGAGGCCTGGCCGCTGAGGCTGAAACCCCCACCCGCGGATTCCCCTCCGTCCGCGACCGTCGCGAAGGATCGCTCGGCGCCGCCCTCGGCCCTGATCGCCCTGGCCCCGACCAGCAGCAGGGCGACGGCGATCGCGCCGTAGACGGCGACCTGGGCTCGGCTCAGCTCGGGCATGGCCCGGAGCCTCCACCAAGGCGGCGCGCGGGTGGCGCGCACAAGCGAACGAATCGGCTAAGGCTTGCTAAACGAGGTCGTCGTCTTCGTCGTAGCCGGCGACCTCGGCGAGCTGGTCGCTGTACAGCTCGGCCGCGGCCACGGGGGGCGACTGGATCGAGACGCAGGAGAACTCCGCCTCGCCGTTGTTGGCGACGGAGTGCTCGGTCGCCGGCGGGACCAGGATCAGGTCGCCCTCGCCCACCTGCTGGGTGTCCCCCGCTACCGACATCGTGCCGGCGCCGCGGACCACTACGTAAGCCTGCTCGGACTCCTCGTGGGAGCGCAGCGTCTGCTCGGTCCCGGCCGGGACCGAGAGCCAGGTGACGGAGAGATTGCGGGAGCCGAGTTCGCCCGCGTCCATGAGGACGTGCGGGCGCAGCCGGTGCCATTCCTCAACTGGTGCGTCCTCCAGACGCCTAACGAGCATCGGCGCGCTTTCTACCAGAACCCTGGGCGCACCGGGGCGCCATCCCTATCTGACCACCAGATTGACCAGCTTGCCAGGCACGACGATCTCCTTGACGACCTCTTTGCCGTCGAGATACCCGCCCACCTTCTCGCTCGCTCGCGCCAGCTCCAGCAGCTGCTCCTTGCCGGCGTCGGCGGGGGCCTCGATCCGGTCTCTCAGCTTGCCGTTGACCTGGACGATCAGGGTGACGGTGTCGCTTGCCAGCAAAGCCGGGTCGGCCTCGGGCCAGGGCTGCTCCCAGACCCGCCCCCCGGTCAGGCGCTCGAACACCTCGCTGCCGAGGTGCGGCGCGAAGGGGAAGATCAGCGAGGCCGCGGTGGCGGTGGCGAAGCGCACCGCGGCGTCTCCCTCGGGATCGCCGTAGAGGCCGTCCTTGAGCCGGTAGGCGTCGTTGACCAGCTCCATCACCGCCGAGATCGCCGTGTTGAACTGGAAGCCGCGCTGGAAGTCGCGGGTCACCTTGTCGATCGCCCAGTGGGCCTTTGCCAGCAGCTCGCGCGTCTCGCCGCTCGGCTCCGTCCCCGGCGCCGCGGCGGTCTTCTTGCTCTCGACCTCGACGCAGAGCCGCCAGAGGCGCGAGAGGAAGCGGTTCACCCCCTCCACGCCCTCGTCGGACCAGTCGCCGCCGCGCTCCGGCGGGCCCATGAAGCAGACGTAGGTGCGGGCGGTGTCGGCGCCGTAGCGCTCGACGTACTCGGCGGGGCTGACCGTGTTCCCCTTCGACTTCGACATCTTCGCTCCGTCGCGGGTGATCATCCCCTGGGCGAAGAGGTTGGCGAAGGGCTCCTGCACCTCGAGATGGCCCAGGTCGGCGAGCGCCTTGGTCAGGAAGCGCGCGTACATCAGGTGCAGGATCGCGTGCTCGACGCCGCCGATGTACTGGTCGACCGGCAGCCAGTGGTCGGCCGCGGCGCGATCCCAGGCCGCCCCCCCGTTGCGGGGGTCGAGGTAGCGGATGAAGTACCAGGAGGAGTCGACGAAGGTGTCCATCGTGTCGGTCTCGCGGCGGGCCGGCCCGCCGCAGCGCGGGCACTCGGTGGCGACCCAGTCCTCGGCGGCGGCCAGCGGGCTCTTGCCCTGCGGCGCGTAGTCCTCGATCTCCGGCAGCTCCACCGGCAGCTGGTCGTCGGGCACCGGGACCGTCCCGCATTCCTCGCAGTAGACGATCGGGATCGGCGCCCCCCAGTAGCGCTGGCGCGAGACCAGCCAGTCGCGCAGGCGGTAGTTGACGGAGGGACGCCCGCGCTCGTCCTCCTGCAGCCAGGCGACGATCTCCTCGTAGGCCTCGCGGTTGCCCTTGCCGTCGAAACGGCCGGAGTTGACCATCGGCCCGTCCCCGGGGTAGGGCAGGCCCTCGTCGTCGCGGGCGGCATCGGGGTCGATCCCCTCGATCACCCTCGCCACCGGCAGGTCGAACTTCTTGGCGAATTCGTAGTCGCGGCTGTCGTGGCCGGGCACCGCCATGATCGCGCCGGTGCCGTACTCCATCAGCACGTAGTCGGCGACGAAGATCGGGATCTCCTCGCCGTTGACCGGGTTGACGACGCTGCGACCGAGCGGCACGCCGGTCTTCTCGCGATCCTCGGCGCCGCGCTCCTCGGCCGACTCGCGGCCGACCCGGTTGACGTACTCGCGCACCTCCGCCTCGGCGTCGGTGCCGGCGATCAGGCGCTCCAGCTCGGGATGCTCCGGGGCCAGCACGAAGAAGGTGGCGCCGAAGAGGGTGTCGGGCCGGGTGGTGAAGACGGGGAAGTCAAGCTCGAGCTCCTCGCAGCGGAAGACCACCTCCGCCCCCTCGGAGCGACCGATCCAGTTGCGCTGCATCGTGATCACGTGCTCGGGCCAGGACTCGAGCCGGTCGAAGTCGGCGAGCAGACGCTCGGCGTAATCGGTGGTGCGGAAGAACCATTGCTCGAGCTTGCGCTGGATGACCTCGGTGCCGCAGCGCTCGCAACGACCGTCGACCACCTGCTCGTTGGCGAGCACGGTGGCGTCTTTCGGGCACCACTGCACCGCCGCCTCGGTCCTGTAGGCGAGGCCCTCCTCGTACAGCTGCAGGAAGATCCACTGGGTCCAGCGGTAGTACTCGGGCGTGTGGGTGCCGATCTCCCGCGACCAGTCGACCGAGATCCCCCACTCGCGGAACTGGCGGCGGAAGCTTTCGATCGATCGCTCGGTCGCCTCGCGCGGCGGCTCGCCGGTCTTGATCGCATTGTTCTCCGCCGGCAGCCCGAAGGCGTCGTAGCCCATCGGATGGATCACCTCGAAGCCATGACGGCGCCGGAAGTGCGCGATCGCATCGCCCACCGCGTAGCACTTCAAATGCCCCACATGCGGCTCCCCCGACGGATAGGGCAGCATCTCCAGCACGTAGGCCTTCGGCTTGCTTTCGTCGAAGCCGGGCTGCCCCGGGTTCGGAACCTCCCAGGTCTTCTCCTCGGCCCAAACCTGCTGCCACTTCCCCTCTATCGCCCTCGGTTCATAGCCAGCCATCGAGCGATCTTATGAGTGGTAGGCATGGAAGGGTCGGGTGCCCCTCCAGCGCAGCGGCGTCCTGATTTTCGCAGTGCCCGTCAGCGAGAGAGGCGACGCGCCCGGCGAAAATCCCAGCAAGCAGGAGGGGCACCGACCCTTCCTCCCCACCTCACATCACCGGAGAGAGAACCTCCAGTATCTGCGGCCAAACATAAACCTCGATGGTGGCGGTGACAAGCAAAACCGGGATGGCGAGGGCAACGGTGAGAAAAGTGGCGGCGAGGAGTTGGTTCCACTCGCCGCGGCGGCTGGCGATGATCCAGGCGGCGAGGGGGAGGAAGAGCGCCGTCAGCTCGGGCAGGGCGTGGGGAAGCACGCTGAGGATTAGTTCGAGGCGGGAGATGTCGAGCTGGAAGGCGATGGTCGAGCCCTGGAAGCCCAGGTAGAGAGCCTGGGTTCCCAGCGAGAAGAGAGTGACGGCGCAGACGAAGAGGA
>Ga0193706_1001096_pt1 | contig 12795 bp, 12 predicted proteins | sample U3c1metaG_FD_160130 | JGI IMG/M metagenome (GOLD analysis project Ga0193706, IMG submission 160130) | Soil microbial communities from a riparian zone of the East river system, Colorado, United States - U3c1 | ecosystem: Environmental > Terrestrial > Soil > Riparian zone | place: USA: East River... | reverse complement strand
GGCGGGCAGTTTGACGGTGGCGGTAATGGTTCCCGAGCTGGCGAGGCCACCGACGTTCTGGGCGTAGATCCCGATTCCCGTCGTGCCCGATCCGCCGGGAACAGTCGTAGTGATGCCCGCAGTGTGAGTGCCGCCACCAGTCAGCCCAGCACTGTTGGCGTCCATCTGGGCGACATTTTTCAGAGCGAGCGAACCGCTGTCGAACGTGACGAAGTAGGGGTTCTCGCTGTCCTTGCCACCGGGACCCCCAAGAACGCTGACGCCTCCCCCCGCGCCGCCGATCGTCGAAAGCGCCTCGAGCGCCATCTCGATCTCTGAGGCTTCGGCGTCGAAGTCGATCGGAATAGTGGTCTGCGATTCGAAGCTGAGCGTAAAGGTTCCGCCTTCTGCGTCGACTCCCACCCTCTGCGCCTCGCTTTGGGTCGAAGGCAGGACCGTCGGGCCGGAAGCGAGAAGGGGTGCCCATGCTGGGCTCGCTGTCGCTGCGCCCGCAGGGGCGGCTCCGATCGCGGTCAGGCAGGCGCCCGCGGCCAGGACTGCGATCACTCGGCTACGGGTAATCACTTCGCACCTCCGTGGTTGTAGTTGGCAGGTCGTCTATGGGCGCGCTTGCTCTGTGCCTTCTTTTTCTTCTTCACGCACTTGCCGTGCTTTCTCACCAAGCCCTTCCTGCAGCTGGGCTTCGGTGTCGACCGGTTGCCCGGCCCCGTCACGCTCGCCGGGACCGCAGCATTGGGTCCCGGCGTGGCCGGTCCTTGGCACTGGTCGGCCGCTGGATCGCATGGCACCGGGTTGGGGTCGGGCGGCGGGAAGCCGCCCTCGACCTTGATGTCGTAGAGGTCGCGGACGAAGTCGGTGTCGTGGGGGTCGAGCTGCTCACTGGTAGCGACGAAGACATCCGCGCCATCGGCGCTGGCGCCGGTGAAAAAACTTTTACGACCATCGGCGAAGGTCACGAGCCAGTGCACGACGCCCTTTCGCCATTCGTACAGATTCCGCTCACCCTCGGTCGCCCCCGGCGCCAGGGCATCGGGCATGGTGAAGAAAACACGGCTTCCATCTTTGCTCAGTGAGCGAGGGGTGTTGTAGCCACTCTGCATCCCTCCGATGGCAGATCGGATCGGCTGGTCCCCTGCGGGGCTGCCCGCGCTAGCTGCAACCGAAAGTTCCCCATCGAGGCGGCAAGAGACGCAAACGATTTCTTCCGTGCCTACGGAATAGAGGTAGGCCTCGATTGCCCCCCCACTCTCATAGCCCGTGATGTTGCGAGCGCTGGTGAAAAGCAGCTTTTTGCCGTCGGGGGTCGTCTGCGCTGACCAAAGATACGGCAGCCGCACCAGGTTTCCACTTGCCCCGGGGGCTTCGTTCTGGGCATCCGTACCGCGGCCCAAGTCCGCCGTAAAGATCGTCGTGACGTAGGAGAGCGCCCCTTCCTCCGCCAGATAGATATTGATGGTGCCTGAAGCAGTGTTCTGCTGATAGGTGCTCCCCTGATCGGGGACGAGCTGGCCAAAGGCCGCGAAGTAGACATGGGAACCGTCCTCGTCAACCGCGACCACGCCTTCAACCGCCGCCCCTTTCGTGTTCCCGGGAGCGGTCGTGGCGGTGAGGTCCGTCAATGTCCCGGCGTCGATGTCGTAGTCGTAGAGACTGCAGGCAAGGCCGGTCCCAAAGGCTGCGTTGATACTGCAGTCTTCAATCGGGCCATTGCTCGAAGCGGTGGTCCGGTTGTAGCTGGCGGCAAAGAAGACGTGGGTGCCGTCCGGAGATGCGGTTTCATATCGTGCGTTCCCCACCGACGACGTGACCTGCGACTGGGAGACATCGACGACGGAGCCGTTGGGTTCGCGCATGAAGACGGCGCGCTTGCCCATGTCTTTGCCGAGGTTGCTTTTGGCGCTGAAGAAGGTGCGCCCAGTCGGAGACACGGCGTTGAACTGCGATCTTATGAACGATGGGTCTAGGAATCCGCCGACGGCGGCACCAAAGCCAACTTCTTCCGTACCGGAGGAACGCACCGAGCCGGGCGGCACCGAACCATCGGGGAGGAGGCCCGCGTCGCGGAGTACTCCCCCTGCCGTGGTTTCTTCCCATTCGTAGAGGCCGCTCGGGGTGCCGGGCAGGAACTTGTAGCGGCTTCTGAAGAAGATATGCTTACAGTCATCCGAAGCGCCGGCGACAGGGTAGTAGTAGCCATTGGCGGGGATATTTTTGGGAGGCACGTCCAAATCCGGGTTCACCGGCACCGTGTTGGTGAGCAGCATGTAGGTACCATCGGGATTGCGGCGATAGAGGTTGGTAACTCCGAGTTCGATGCTGGCGGAGGGCGTGTTGGCCGTGAGTGGGCTGCCCGCCTCCAGAACCACGCAGGAGAGGTCGCCGGACATGTATTTCACCGTGCTCGGCCACACCGAGATTTCGTTACCCGGACTCGGCGCTAGAGAAGGGGCCGAAACCTGCGCGCTGTGCCATCCCGTAGCACCACGTTTGGCCAGCTGGATCACGTTGCCGCCCGCGGTCGAGTCGGAGAGACCACCAAAGATCGGGTAGGCAACAGCTTCTCCATCGCCGGCCGCCTGGAAAGCGGGTATTTCGATTGCGAAGGCTTCCACCGCCCCCTGCGGGCGCTTATCGGGCGGCGAAACCAACTCATAGCCACGGTCATCCGGCAGCCCGGCCTCGTTCAGGGTCAACACTTCCTGGTCGTCACCTTGGGTCGCCCCGACGGGACTAGTGGCAACGATGCGGAAGTGGTAAGCGATGTCGGCGCTGAGCCCTGAGATGTTGGCGCTCACCTTGACCGCTTTTGAGCCCGAGCCGGCGAAGGCTTCGAGTTCAGCGGGTATCTGTTTACCGTATGAGGTGCCGGTACCCCACTCGAAGCGGTAGGAGGTGGCTTCGCCATTGGGATTGACGAAGCCGATCAGTTTGGCCGTCGTTTGCGTCACTCCAGTCGCGCCCATCCCAGAGACCGTGGGAGCGGCAGCTTTGGTGGTGAAGGACACTATCGCCGAGGTCGCCGGGGTCCCCGTGGTTGCCACCAACCGCACTTGGTAGGTGCGGTTGGGCAAGAACCCATCGATAGTCCGCGAGACGTTGCAGCTCGCTGGGTTGCCAACCGGGCAGCTGCTCGGGCTGCCGGCTCCCGAGCCGTCGCCGAGGGCGATGTCTTCGGTCGGGAAGCGGATCCAGGAGAGCCCGTCGAGGGAATATTCGAAGCGGTAGGAGGTCGAGAAGTGTTCGCCTTCGATACCCGCCGGGGGTGGGGTGACCGTGGCGTTAAAGGTGGCGGTAGTTGGACCGATGCCAGAGATGGAGGGGATCGTGACAGTCGGCGCGGGAGGGGGGCCGAAGAGATCGACCTTGGAAGCACTGTCGGCCACATACATCCTGCCTTCGGTTCCGATCGCAAGCGCCTTCACTCCCGTGGTGGTAAGGCCCTGGGAAGAGCCTTCGGCCACCGCTGGGGAGATCCCGAGGGGATGGCCTTCGCTGTCGAATTCCTTGACGACGTACTTGTTGGCCGCCCCGTTGCCCTGGGCCGCGAGCAGACGCTGGCTGCCGGGATCGACGGCTACCGCTTGGACCCCGAAGGAGTTGGGATTGCCGCTGGTGCGAGTGAGCTGCGGGGGGGCAAAGTCTTCGATCGCACCGGTCATGACCGGTGCATTGAACTTCGCCACATAGCACCTTCTGTTCGCACCGGCACCACAGCCACTACCAGAGATTAGAGTCGTCCGGTTGACTGCGTAAAGAGAGCCGCTTGCATCGACAGCGACGCTGATCGGGTTAGCGTTACTGAATGAACCTGGGACAGTGCCTTCCAATCCCACTCGGCAAGAGATAGTGCATTTCTCGATGGAGGAGGCGCCGGTGGCGACGCCGCTGCCGATGGCGTAAAGGAAGGAGGCGCCCGTGACGGTGGTGCCGGTCAAGACCGGAGCGAACTTGTCGACGCGCCGGTTACTCTTGCTGGCAATGTAGATGCTGCCAGGGGAGGCGCTGGGCTCGACGGCGAGGCCACCAACTTCGGCACCGAACTCCCCCGCGCCTTCTCCGGCTAGGCCCGTAAGGCAGGTCGTGCTACAGAACTCCAGCTGAGCCGCTCCGGTGGCGACGCCCCAGCCGAAGGCGCCCTCGAAGATGCCGGTGGCAGAGAAGACGTCAACGCGGCGGTTGCCTTGGTCAGTGAGGTAGAGGTTTCCGTTTGCTTCGTCGACCGCGACCCCCTGGGGAGCATTCATTCCGCCGGCTCCGGAAGCGCCACCAGCAATACCGGCGGGAGTGGTGCCAGCCTGACAGATGTCGGTGGGGTTGGCGAGCACATTGCAGCGCTCGAAGTTGCTGACGCCCGTGGTCGTGTTCGAGACCGTCGCCGTGCCGCCGGTGAGTTTTGAGCTATCTGCGGTGAGAAGGGGAACGGGGGTGTTGGCCAGGGTGCCCGCGAAGGTGATCGAGAAGGAGGTGCCGGAGGCCCCAGGGCCACCTGAGACCGTGACGTTGCCGGCGGCGATCGAGCTGAGGCCGGTGAGGGCGGTTTGGACCTGGGCATTCGTCGCATTGAAGGCGAGTCCCGAGCTGAGGTTGCTGACCGGACCCGTGGAACCTGCTTCTGCGTTAGCGGATAGGACCAGCGATCCCGCCGATGCAGTGGTGATCGTGGTGCCGGCGGGAATGCCGGTTCCGCTGATCATCTGCCCGCTGGCAAATGGCAGTGGGCCGTTGGAGGTGATTTCGACCGCGGGGTTGGTCGCGGTGGCGGCAGCCGAGAGGGTCAGGGTCGTGCCGTTGACGGCGGTGACTTTCGTCCCTGCCGGGATGCCGGTTCCCGAAACGGGCTGGCCGACGATGAATTTGCCGATCGTCGTCGTCACCCCGGTGGCGCTCAAAGAGCCGGAGGTGATGGCGCCACTGCCTTTGGCGGTGATCAACCCCGAGACCGTGTTCGTGCCTTCGACCAGGTTGCCGGCTCCCGTTCCGCCGGTCGTCTGCCCATTGAAGGTGAGGGTGAATGCACCAGCAGTGACCGTGCTGGGGACGTTCACCGACTGCACGGCGCTGGCCGGGGTGACGTTGTCCGGACCTGAGGCGACTACATTCCAGCCGAAGGCTCGGATGATTTCGCCTTTGCCGTTGAACTGCTGGACACGGTTGTTGGCGGTATCGACGGCATAGACATCGCCGGCTGAAGCCCCACCTTTGCCGGCGACGTTTGCCGCGAGGCCGCTGGGACTGGCGGTCCCGAACTGCCCGGCGCCGGTGCCGTTTGAGCCGAAGGAGCCTTTAAGGACGAGGCCGGCTTGAGCCCCCGTGGCGGCGAGGAGGATCGAGGCCGCGAGAACCGCGAAGGCCAGGCCCAGGGTGGAATGGGGCGTTTTACCCCTGCCCGAAGTCGATCCCGCGGACGATGCCTTCGCGTGGCGTCTCACCTATAGCTCTCCTTGCTCTGACCGGCCGTCTTCCTGGCTCTTCCGGTGTTGCTGGAAGGGCTCGGGTCCCTGGCCCGGTCGTTCTCTTGTCCCTGCCCGCACCCATGCGGACCAGGAAAGAATAGACACAGCGAGACTTATATGTCAAGCGGGGTACCTGAAACGCCTGGGCGCGTCTCTTCAGGTGCTGGGCTCCCGGGCGATCCGCTCGGCCTCGGCGGGGCCTAAATAGGGGGTGAGCGCGGAGACGAGGATGTCTGGCAGGAGGTCCTCCAGCTGCTCGGCCTCGCCGGCCACGATGCGCTGGATGATCAGCGACCCGGTGCCGGCGACGACGGCGTCTGCCGTCCCCTCCGGAGGGGACTCGGCACCCTCCATCTCGCGCCCGGCCTCGAGCATCACGGCGAACCCCCCCACCCTCTCGCGCTGGCGATCGGCAAGCGGCGGGCCCGCCGCCAGCGGTTCGACCATGCAGAAGCGCGCCAGCTCCGGGGCGCCGGCGAAGAACCCGAGCAGCGCGGAGAGGGCGGCGCGCACCTGCTCGGGCCAGGTGTCCTTCGATCCGTAAGCGTCGAGGACGAGCTGGGCGACGTGGCCGAAAACAAGGTCGTAGGCGGCGAGGAAGCAGTCTTCCTTGCTGTCGAAGAATTCGTAGAAGGTGCGGCGGGAGACGGCTGCCGTCTTGATGATGTCGGCGACGGTCATCTGGACGTAGCCCTGTTTGTTGACCTCCTGAACGCAGGCGGCGATGAGGCGATCGTGGTGGTTGGCCGCCACGAACTCCCGGGGCAAGCCATGCCGGCCGGACGGCAGGCGGGCGAGGCGATGTGGCAGCGAGGCGTCGTTGTCGGGCGTCTCCGTGGCCACCGATAAACATTATCGTCGGCGAAGAACGATTCTGTCGGCGGCGCCGATCCGGGGCCAGTGGCGTCGTCAGTCGACCTCCTGGCGCAGTTCCTCGCCGGCGACCTCGTCGCCCAGATAGGGACGCACGATCAGGAACATCAGCTGCGGCAGGAGCTGGGGCAGTTCGTGGTCCGCATTCCGCCTGATCGCGAGGGCGATCCGTTCGTTGGCGGCGCCCGCCAGGCCTTCGGCGGTGGCTCGGGTGACCGCGTCGGGATCGTCCATTTCGAGCCGGCCGCGATCGATCAAGCCCACGAAGACCTCTACGTTGGGATCGAGCGGCGTTCGCACCGGCTCGTCCGGAGTCGGGCCCTCGGCGAAGAGGATGCGGGCGTGATCGGGGTGTTCGGTCAGGTAGTCGAGGATGGCGTGGGAGAGCGCCCGCATCTGCCAGCGCCACCCGGTCGCGCTTTCGAAGGCGCCGACAGCGTTCGGCATGTAACGGGCGCTGACGAACTCCCAGGCGGCCCGGAAGCAGGCCTTCTCGTCGGCGAAGTGACGGCGGAAGGCCTCCTCGTCCACTTCCGCGCGAGCCAAAACTGGCTCCAGCGAGGTCGCCCGATAGCCCCGTTCGGCGACGACGCCGATGAAGGCCTCGACGATGCGGTCGCGCTCAGCCTCTTGCGGCTGACGGGTCTTCATGACCCGCCTCCGGCCGCGCTATCTTGCGAGCCGCCGCGTTGCCGCGGTAGGGCGCGATCACGAACTCGAGGATCTCCGGCAACATGCCCTCGATGTCGCCCTGCTCGGAGACGAGCCGCTTGTTGATCATCCAGGCGAGGCCGCCGAGCAGGATGTCCTCCAGCGCGTCCGGCAGCTCGACCCCGCTCGGGGCGCCCTCGCGCCCCGCCTTCAGCATCACGGCCAGCAGCTGCATCGTCTCGCTGCGGCGAGCGACGGCGGCGGCGCCGGCGCTCTGCGATTCGATCATGCAGACGCGGGTCCGCGCCGGGTCCTGTGCGATCAGGCCGAGCATGACGACGGTGCTGGCCCGGACCTTGGCCTCCCAGGGCCCCGGCTCGGCCTCGAACGCCTTCGCGATGGTCTGGAACGCAGCCTCCGCGGTCTCGTTGAAGAGCGCCAGGAAGAGCGCCTCCTTGTCCTCGAAGTGCTCGTAGAAGGTGTGCCGCGCGACCCCGGCGGTCTTGACGATCTGGGTCAGCGACGTCGCCGGGTAGCCCTGCTCGTCGACCAGTTTCACGATCGCCGCGAAGAGGCGCTCGCGCTGGTGGCGGGCGACGAAGTCCCGTGGCAGATGGTGCCTGCCGGGAGGCAGGGTCGTGCGGAAAATCTCGTCCTCCGGCATCAGCACCACCGGAGAAGGGTAGCCACCGCTGTAGCCAACACTCGCGCTCTCCTTTAGGCACCACCCTGTACCGGATGGTAGCGCTGATGTTTGGGACTGTGCGGTCTGCTGATGAAGTCGTGGCCACTGGTCTTCCCTCCAGTGGCGCCCCTCGCTGAACCCCGCCCAGCGTAGAGGACGGGAGCAGTTATGTACAGCGGCGTCTGCGAAAACCGGGGCCTCAGCCGGTGGCGCGGCCGCGCCCGGCACTGAGGTCCCAGATCACGTCGGCCTCGGAGATTCCCTGGCGGCGGGCGACGACCTCGACCTCCTCCCAGGGCAGCTCGGCCTCGGGAAGCTCGTCCCAGCGGGCGAGGTCGAGCGCCTCGATCGAGCCCCTGAGCGCCGGGCCGAGGTGCTCCTCGGAGCGCAGCAGCGCCCTCAGGACCTCAAGCTGCTTGTCGGTCAGGCGGACAACCCACATGCGGTACCTCCAACATCTCGGGGGAACGCGGGTTGCTCGGGGAAATTAGGCGGCGGGACGGACGGAACCGACCCAGAGGTACGATCCAGGCGCCATGGATTCGCATAACAAGCCCGACTCCGGACCCGCCGCCGACGCCGCGTCGGTACGCCTGCGCCGCCTTCGTGAAGACAGCCAGCGGCCGATAGCGGTCAACCTCGAGGAGACGATCGCCCTCAGCCACGCGCTGATCAAGACGGCGGACAACTCGAAGCGCCGGTGATCACGGCTTCTTTTGACGAGATCGAGACCGACCTCGAGGACCTGGACGCAATCGGGTAGCTACTCGTCGAGCCCGGGAATCGGCTCGATCGGCAACTCGCCGTGGAGTGCCTCCAGCTCTTCGAGGTCGTTGCGGTCACGCGGTCGCCCGGCGAGCCGCTTGAAGCCGACGATGGAGCTGAGACCGGCGAACGCAGCCGATTCGCCCCCCACATCCGCGGTGAAGGCCCGCGCGGCCACCGACTCATAGTCCAGGGGCGGCAACCCCCCTCTCATGATGTCGACGATGCCGTGACGGCTGCATACACGCAGATGGGGAGCACCGGCGATATCGGCCAGGTCCAGAGCCTTGTCGTCGTAGAGCCGCCGCCCCTCGATCCGTTCCAGAAAATGCCCGACCGCAGCATCTGCGGCAGGTCCGTCGGGAATCAGCAGGTCACTGTCATCGGTCGCCCGCAGGTAGCCGTTTGCGATCACGCTGAATCCACCAATCACCACATACTTCAGGCCGACCGCGTTCGCGTCGGCAACAACCCCGTCGAGGTCAGGACCAGAGAGCTCGTCTCGGCGCATGGCCCGCCCGGATCGAAGCGGCAAGCAAGGAGACAGCTTGCTGGGACAACTTCTGCCCTCGGGCGAGGCGTTCGGATGGCGTCATTGCCCGAGCCACCTCACGGCGGTACTCATCCTCTTCGCGGTTGATCCGTGCCCACTCCGCCTCGTTCCCGGGAGCCAGCAAAGGACCCTTTCTCATCGGGGAAGCCATGCTGGGATCTTAGCGCCGGATCGTGTCGGAACCGCTGATCCGGACCGCCTCGATGCGGTTCTCGCGGACCGCCTCGACCCGGATCGTGTAGCCGTTGGACTTGATCGAGTCGCCGCGCTTGGGCAGCCGCCCCAGCTCGCCGAAGACGTAGCCGCCGACCGAGTTGTAGGCGTCGCTGTCGACCGGCAGCTCGATGCCGGCGTCGGCGAGGTCGCCGAGGGAGACGTGCCCGCGCACGAACCAGTCGCCGTTGGTGAGCCGCCGCAGCGCCGCCGCGCGGGGGTCGGTCTCGTCCTCGATCTCCCCCACCACCTCCTCGAGGATGTCCTCGACGGTGACGATCCCGACCGTGCGGCCGTACTCGTCGACGACGACCGAGAGCGAGGTGCGCTGCACCTGCAGGTCGTGCAGGAGGTCGTCGAGCGGGCGAGTCTCGGGGACGATCAGGGCGTCGCGGACAAGGCCCTCGATCGAGGCCTCCGGGCCATCGCTCATATAGAGACGGGCGAGGCTGTTGTTGTGGACGATCCCCTTGACCCGGTCGGGGTTCTCGTCCTCGATCACAACCAGGCGAGTGTGCCCGGAGGTAACGCAGCGTTTCAGCGCCGCCTCGACCGTCTCCGAGGCGTCGACGGTGACCACCGCCGGGATCGGGGTCATCACCTCGCGGGCCTCCTGCTCGTGCAGGTGGAAGACGCCGCCGAGCATCCCCGCCTCGCCGGGGTCGAGGTGGCCGCCGAGCCGGGAGCTGTCGATGATCTGCTTCAGGTCCTCGGCGGTGTGGTGCTGTTCGAGGTCGGAGGGGTTGACGCCGAAGAGCCGCACGACCGCGTTGGAGAACCAGCTCAGCCCCATCGTCACCGGCGCCGTCGCGACCCGGAACCAGTTCAGCGGCCGCGAGACCCGGCGCGCCGTGCTCTCGGCGCTGGCGATCGCCAGCATCTTCGGCACCTGCTCGCCGATGCTGATGTGGATCGCGGTGACCAGGGTGAAGGCGATCGCCAGCGAAAGGGCAGCTGCAACCCCGTGGGAGAGGCTGCCGAAGGCCGGCTCGATCAGCTCGGCCAGGGCCGGCTCACCGAGGAAACCGATGCCGATCGAGGCCATCGTGATCCCGATCTGGCAGGCGGAGAGGGATTCGTCGATCTTGTCGAGCTGCTCGACCACGGCCTCGGCGCCGGATTCGCCTTCGGCGGCGAGCTGTTCGATTTTGCCGCGCCGGCTGCGCACCAGCGCGAACTCGGCGGCCACGAAGAAGCCGTTGATCGCGATCAACAGCAGCAGGAGGACGAGCAGGAGGACGCTCATCGGTTATGCGGCCCGGTACTTCGGGCTGGGACGTCGTCGGCCATTCGGCGGACGGAATATAGCTGTCCGCCGTGCAGGTTTTTCGATAAATGCGATATTGGGCGAATAATGCGGGTTGCCACGCTCAGCGAGATGCTCGAAGAGGTCGTTCGCCTGGGCGAGGCAACGGGCATGGAAAGCCACGCCCACGAGCTGCGCGGCGAACTCGAGGGACGGCTGGCGACGGTCCGGGCGGCACTCGCCGGCGCGGCCAGCCCGCGGGTGATCGCGCTGCAGCGCCTCGACCCGCCGCGGGTGGCCGGCTTCTGGATCCCGGAGATGATCTCGATCGCCGGTGGGGTCGACGTCGCCGGCGACCCGGGGCTGAATCCGCCCGAGGTCGGCTGGGGGGAGCTCGCCAGCCTCAATGCCGCGGTCGTGATCGTGATGCCCGCCGGCTCCGTCGAGGACGCCCAGGCGCAGGCCATGGAGCACTGGGAGCGGATCGCCGCGCTCGGCGCCGAGCGCGTCTTCGCGGTCGACGCCGCCACCGCCTTCTCGGAGCCGGGCCCGCGCCTGATCGACGGCGTCGAGCTGCTCGGCCATCTGCTGCACCCGGATCTGATCGACCCGCCCGGCAACACCCCCTTCACCGCTCTCAAGGCGCCGGCCTCGCGCCCCTCGCAGGGCAGCTGAGCCTTCAGGCGACCGCGAGGCTGCCGGCGACGGCGGCGACGGCGATCAGGACGAGGATCGCCATCTCCGCCGGAAAGTGCCTGCGGCCGAGATAGCCGCGCTCGCCGGCGACGATCGCCAGGGCGCAGAGAACGCCGGCGACGAGGCCGCCGAGGTGGCCGCCCACGCTTATCCGCGGAACGATGAAGCTGAAGATCAGGTTGAAGACGATCAGGAACCCGATCTCCCCGGCGATCGCGTCCATGCCGCGACCGCGGGCGATCACGAAGGTCGCCCCGGCCAGGCCGAAGACAGCCCCCGAGGCGCCGAGGGTGAAGGCGTTGGGATCCAGCAGCAGCGCCCCCATCGAGCCGGCGAGGAGGGAGGCGAAGTAGAGAGCCACGAAGCGCGGCGTCCCCAGTGCCGGCTCCAGCAGCCGCCCGAGGAAGAACAGCAGCAACATGTTGAAGCCGATGTGGAACAGGCTGGCGTGGAGGAACCCGCTGGTCACCAGCCGGTACCACTCGCCTTCGGCCACGGCGGGCCCGAACAGGGCGAAGTCGGCGACGATCTTGCCGCCGGCGCTTCCGAGGCCCCCCGCTCCGGAGGCGATCTCGATCAGGTAGGCGACGACGTTGACCGCGATCAGCACGTAGGTCGCCGGCAACTGCCGGAAGCCGGTGGCGTTGCCTCCCACCCCCTGCACCACCTTGGTCCGGTGGCGCATGCACTCGGGACAGCGCATCCCGACCGGGGTCGGGGTCATGCAGTCGGGGCAGATCGGCCGCCCGCAGGAAGAGCAGGAGACGCGGGTCTCGCGGTCGGGGTGGCGGTAGCAAGTCTCGGCCATCGGGATGGGCAGCCTACAATCGGCGCCGATGGAGCCGCCCAGCCCAGCCCGGCTCTACGCGACTGCGGTGGGCGCCGTCCTCGTCGTCCTCGGCATTCTCGGCTTCTTCGACGACCTCTCCTGGCTCAACTTCCTCTACGTCGCCACCGGTGCGCTCGGGCTGGCGCTGGCCGGCCGCGCCTCGCGCCCCTACGCGCTCGGCCTCGGCCTGCTCTACACGACGCTGGCCATCTGGGGCTTCGCCGACGGCGGCTGGCTGCACCTGGCGCTCGGCCTCCTCGGCCTCGCCGCCGCTGCCGGCACTGCGAAGGCGCGGCGCCCGAAACGCCGGCGCCTCTCCAAGCGCGCTCTAAAGCCGCGAGCGAAGGCCGCCGGAGAGGGCCCTTAGCCCGCTTTCGCCCTTGTTCTTGCTGCGCCGGCGCAGCTCCAGAACGACCAGGGCCCCGGTGGCGACCCCGCCGGCGCCGACGGCGACCACCGGGCGGACCCAGTTGCGCGGGTCGCGCAGGGCCCGCAGCTCGCTCTCGGATAGCTCCTCGGCCCAGTCCGAGAGCTCCTCGGCGGCGGCCTGGGTGACCGCGGCGAGGGTGTCCTCGACCCGGCCGGAGAGCCGCTGCGGGGGATCGATGGGGCGCAGGGCGTCCACCAGCAGCCGCTCGACGTCCCAGGTGCTGCCGCTCAACGTCTCACCTGACTCGCTCATCGCTCATCTCCTCCTGCAGCTGCTTGATGGCGCGATGGATCAGCACCTTCGTCGCCCCATCGGAGCGACCGAGGGCGCGAGCGATCTCGCGGTTGTCCATGCCGAGCGCGAAGCGCATGATCAGCGCCTCGCGGCGGTCGTCGGAGAGG
>Ga0193706_1001095_pt1 | contig 12813 bp, 10 predicted proteins | sample U3c1metaG_FD_160130 | JGI IMG/M metagenome (GOLD analysis project Ga0193706, IMG submission 160130) | Soil microbial communities from a riparian zone of the East river system, Colorado, United States - U3c1 | ecosystem: Environmental > Terrestrial > Soil > Riparian zone | place: USA: East River... | reverse complement strand
CAGCAGATGCGAGATCGAGTGAAGGAGATAGAACCGGACGCCCGGGAACTCGCCTTTGCCATCGGCTTCGAAGGCGCGAAGCAATTGCTCGGCGCGTTGTTTCACCAATGGGTGCTCCTCCCACGCTCGTACCGCCTCATCGTCGATCTCGACGAAGATTCCCTCGCCGCGTACTTCGGCAGCCGGGAGCCACGTTTCATTCCCCGTCGGCAGGGTAAGGACGGCAGGTTTTACCTCGCGTCCCTCGAACTCGAACTCGCCTTGAAGGTTCGCGCCAACGGAGTCGAAGCGGCTGAAGCTCACTTGGACGCGGACCTCCCGAAGCTCGGGCACCACGACGAGGCCACGGACACCCCGAGGGAGATCGATGCGATGCTTTGGCACCCGGTAGGCGGCGAACTGGACGCCGGCATCAGGCAGAACACCAGGTTGCTCCACGGGCGCCGTCGTGAGGCGCTCATACTCAGCACTCCGAAGTGGGCGCTCCGCCGTAGCGCACGCAGTATCATTCTCGGCGCGAATCGCGGCCAGAACCTGCTCGGGCGTGTATCCGGCGATTGCACTCTCTACGTGGTCTTGGAGACGGGCCACGGTTTTCAAATCATCGACTGCCGCGATCTTTCGAACGTCCTTCCACACATCCTTGGATCGAAGGCGTAGTCGTAGCGGGTCGGGCGCAGGATCCGGCAGTCGCAGCGCTTACGACCTGGCCGAAGTATGCATGGGAAGGGCCGACGAGATCGGCTTCGAGAGCTTCGATGAGGCGCTGGCGGACGTCGGTTTCCTTCATTCGAAGAGCGTTCCTTGGTCTTTGGCGGTCTTCCTGCTTGCGCAGGCTTCTTTCGCCGTTCCGCCTGAGCGGCGTCGATGAGGCCATCGCTATCCATGCTGTCCGTGCCGGCGGCATTCTTGGCTGCAAAGCCGAGCCGGTCTTCATCTCGCGCTCGCTCTGCGTTCAACAGGTAGAGGCGGTCGATATGCGATCCGGCAAGAGCAAGCGTTGCGGCGTTTTCTCGATGACGGCCGACTGCGTATGGAGAACAACGCTTCGGAAAGAAACTGCACCCGATGGCCGTGGGACGAAAGGCATGGCTTTTTTGCGGATCCGACGACCACGCGGAGGCCGCCGCCAATCTCTTCTCTCTCATCGCCTCGTGCAAATGGCACCAGATCGACCCAGAGCTGTATTTGGCGGAGATCGTCCGCGTCATGCCGTACTGGCCCCGCGACCGGTACCTCGAACTCGCTCCCAAGCACTGGCCCGCGACGCGCGCCCGCCTCGCCGGCGATAAGCTCGCCAAGGAGATCGGACCGATCACCGTCCCGCCGCCGATGGCGAAACAACAGACCGGCACGCACTGACCTCGCTTCCACGCCGGCAATATCGCTTGCGCCGACCGGCGACGTCTACGACGCCTCTTCGTGCAGCGGATACGAGCACCTGGGCCAGCTGACTTACGGTCTCCCACTGGTGAACGGACGACGCGCGCTCGAGTGCCGCAGCAATCGCCCGGAAGGGCTCGAGAGGGCCGCCGTCGAGGGGCGCCGGTGGCCCGTCGTACGTTTTCGTTAGCGGGCGTTTTTCTTCGAGCACCAGCGGCCCAGCCGGCGACTGTTTGCCGTCACCTACGAGGCCGATAGGCGTCGGGCCTTCGAATCCCGCTGGGGACGCTGAGTTAGGCATACCAGCAAAAAGAGCAGCAGCTACCGGCACTTCACTCTCGATTCGGTACCGATTGCCCTCGGGGAAACTTCAAGGGGCCCGCCAATACCTGACCGAGAAAGGTCCGGGCTGCGGCGGGATCGCCTTCGAGTGCAGAACGAAAGTCGGCGAGGCGTGTTCGCGCCTCGCGTTCGAGGCGCGGTAGCTCCGTCGAGAGGACCTCGGGTGCGGTCTTCGCGAAGCGGATGCGGGTATCGAGTAGAGAAAGGTGCTCCTGCCGCTCAGCGACGAGCGCAACGAGCTGCGCCGCCGCCGTGCCTGTCGCGATGGCAGCCACCGGTTATCGATCTCGCCCCTGAGACGTTTGGCGTCCGCCTCCATCGCTTCGACTTCCGTGCTGGTGCATCGCATGCGATCGCTAAGACGTTGACGAAGAATCTTGAGCGCATCGGCGATGACCTCCTCGGTGATCACGTTGTGCGCGAGATAGTCGATAACCGCTTGTTTCGACGCGGGACTGAACGCGCTGCCACAACACCTCGTCGATGATCTCCATGTGAGGAGCGTCGACCGTGAGCCATTCCGATTCGGGCCGAGCGGTCCGTACCTGCGTGCCTCGCTTGTACCCCTTTGCGAACTGTTGATGCGCACCGCCGCGCGCGCCTCACGGATGAATCGGCCGACGACATCGGGGCTCGCAAGCGCATCCTGCTGCAGGAATTTGAGCGCGACTGGCTGATCAAGTTGAATGTGAGTGGCGGCCACTGTCCCCCGGTATACAAAACTGCCGCGATGCCCAACCCAGCCCCTCTCGCCGACCAACTCTTCACCCTCGCCGGGCGCCCCGAAAACGTACGCGCCGAAGACGTGCTCGACGCCTTCCTTGCCTACGTAAAGGACCAAGGGCTGACGCTCTATCCTGCTCAAGAAGAGGCGATTCTCGAAGTTTTCGCGGGCAAGAACGTCATCCTCAACACGCCCACCGGATCGGGCAAATCGCTCGTGGCCACGGCCGCGCACTTCTTGGCCATGGCCGAGGGGCGTCGCTCGTTTTACACGTGCCCGATCAAGGCGCTCGTCAGCGAGAAGTTCTTCGCGCTGTGTCGCGACTTCGGCCCCGACAACGTGGGGATGATGACCGGTGACGCCAGCGTCAACAGCGACGCGCCCATCATCTGCTGTACCGCCGAAATCCTGGCGAACATGGCACTGCGGGAGGGCGAAGAGGCCGATGTCGACTGCGTCATCATGGACGAGTTTCATTACTATGCCGATAGAGAGCGGGGCATCGCTTGGCAGATCCCCTTGCTCACGCTCCGAGATGCACGCTTTCTGTTGATGTCGGCGACGCTCGGTCCCACCGAGCTGTTCGAGCAGACGCTCCTCGAACTCACGGAAGTTGAAACCGCTGTCGTTCGTTCGAGTCATCGGCCGGTTCCCCTCGATTTCGTGTACCGCGACACGCCGCTCCACGAGACCATCGCCGACTTGGTGCGCGCGGGCCGATACCCGATTTACATCGTCAACTTTGCGCAGCGGGCTGCCGCCGAAGAAGCACAGATCCTGATGAGCTCCGATTTCTCGTCCAAGGACGAGAAGAAAGCGATTCATGCCGCTCTCGTCGGGATGCGCTTCGACACGCCTTACGGCAAGGAGGTGCAGAAGTTCATTCGCCACGGGCTTGGCCTTCACCACGCCGGCCTCTTGCCGAAGTACCGCCGCTTGGTCGAGCGGCTCGCCCAGAAGGGGCACCTCAAGATCATCAGCGGAACCGATACGCTCGGGGTCGGGGTCAATATCCCGATTCGTACGGTCCTTTTCACCCGGCTCTGCAAGTTCGACGGGGAGAAAACGACCATCCTCAGTGTGCGCGATTTTCAGCAGATCAGCGGTCGCGCGGGTCGCAAAGGCTTTGATGAGCAAGGGAGCGTCGTCGCCCAGGCGCCCGAGCACGTCATCGAGAATCTGAGGTTGGAAGCGAAAGCGGGCGATGATCCCAAGAAGAAGCGGAAGCTGGTGAAGAAAAAACCGCCCAACAAGGGGTACGTGTACTGGGATCGCGCCACATTCGATCGATTGATGGCCTCAGCGCCCGAGCCACTCGTTTCGCAGTTCCACATGAGCCACGGGATGCTCTTGCACGTGCTCTTGCGCGGACGTGGCGGCTGCAAGGCGATGGCGCGCCTCATTCAAGCGTCTCATGAGACGAAGCCGCGAAAGCGAGCGATTGGCCGCACGGCGTTGCAGATGTTCAAGTCGCTGCGCGACGCGGGCATCGTCGAAGTCTCGCCCGAACACGGCGTCAGGGTAAACGCCGAATTGCAAGACGGCTTCTCGCTCAACCACGCGCTCTCGCTGTACCTCCTCGACACGATCGAGTTGCTCGATCGCACGAGCGAAAGCTATGCGCTCGATCTCCTCACCCTTGTCGAGTCGATCCTCGAGAACCCGGAGCTCGTGCTGTTCCGCCAGCTCGACAAGATCAAGGCGGAGAAGATGGCCGAAATGAAGGCTTCTGGCGTCGAGTTCGACGATCGCATCGCCGAGCTCGAGAAGCTCGACTATCCCAAGCCCAATCGCGAATTCATTTACGATACGTTCAACGCGTTCGCGAAGAAACACCCCTGGGTCGGAGAGGATAACATTCGGCCCAAGTCGATCGCTCGCGACATGTTCGAAAAGTTTCAGTCATTTTCCGAATACATCAAAGAGTACGGCCTCGAGCGCGGCGAGGGCGTGCTGCTCCGGTACCTTTCGGACGTGTACAAGACGCTCCTCCAAACGGTGCCGGCGCCCGACAAAACCTTGGAAGTCGATGAGCTGGTGACGTACTTCGGCGCCATCGTGCGCGCTGTCGACTCGAGCCTCCTCGATGAGTGGGAGATGATGCGTAGTGGTGGCGCAGGTGAAACCGTTGTCACGACGGACGTCGTCGTGACAGGCGAGGCCGATGTCACGGCCAATGAAAAAGAGTTCACCGTGCTCGTGCGTAACGCGGTTTTTGCGATAGTGCGCGCGCTCGCACGCAAGGACTGGCTCTCGGCCGCGGCACTCATCGAGAAGGGGGAGTGGACGGCCGAGCGCCTCGAGGCCGAGTTCGCGGCCTTTTTCGCGGAGCACGACGCGCTGCGAATCGACCCCAAAGCGCGAAACCCAGAAAATACGCGGATCGTGTCGAAAGACGATGGCGTGTGGCAAGTGGAGCAGATTCTGCTCGATACCGAAGAGGCGAACGACTGGGCGCTGGTCCTCGCGATCGACCTCGGTCGTTCCCGTGGCGAGGCGCGCCCCGTGCTGGAGCTACGGCGCGTCGATGGGGCACCGGGCGCGATCGGATAGCCGGTGTGTGTGTGTGCGCGAGCGAATAGCTCGGTCCGAGAGCGCCCACGACTTCCATGCATTGTCGTCAGGTCACCATGCGGTGGCCAAACGTGTCTTGACCTTCTGACCAAACGGGCTCGGGGTCAAGGTCATACCGACACCACATCCCCCGCCGGAATTGTCGACGAGGAGGTTGGGGGGACAGCGCCCGTGAAAGGTCCAAGCGAGATAAGAAATGTCTGCCGCTTCTGCGCGTTGCATCAGGGCATCGGAGTCTTGTTCCCCGAATTCCCCGATCACGACCGGAAGGGTCTTTCCGGGCCCCTCGAAGAGGGCGTTGAATTCGGTGGCCGGATCGTAGACGTGGGTTTCGTAGATGATGTTCACCCCGCCGCCGGCGGTGATGGGATGGGTGACGTAATAATCGAGGCGGCGTGCCCACTGCTGCGTGCCCTGCACCGAGATGATATGCGGAGGCGTGCCCGCCTGAGTCTCGACGGCGCGAATGGCGGCGACGGAGGTGTTCATGGCTGCCCAGACAGTTGGGTCCGTATCGTTGTGCGGCTCGTTGGTGAGGCCGTAGAGGACACGCGGGTCGTCTTTGAACATGTTCGCTAATTTGCCCCAAACGAGGTTGGTGGCAGCGGTGGGCAACTCATTGGGCGTCGTCGTGGGGTCGATCCAGAGCGCCAGCAGCACGTACGCACCTTTGGCGGTCACATGCGTGACCATCGTCTTGACGTTGGCCTGATAGGTCGGGTCGTCGAGGATGCCTTGCCATTGGACGCGATTGTCGGCAGTCGCCTCGCTCTCCAGATCGAAGCGGATGAAATTGGCCTTCCAGTTGTCGATGAGCTCATCGGCGCGTCGATTGACCTCCGCTACGTTGGGCGCAGAGTAGGCGCACGCGTTGCAACTGCGCGTGTCGTGAAAGTTGGCACCCCTGCCGTGGAAGATGCTCGTACCGCGATAGAGGTGATTGCCGGCCGTGTGAAGCCATCCGGCGGCCGAGTCGTCGACTCCGCCGTCCTTCGCGCCCGTGCTTCCGCCCGCTCCTTTCGCGTCGAGTGCCACACCCGCGTCGCCTCCAGCGGTTCCTGTGGTGCCGCCTGTCCCCGCCGTTCCGCCAGTTCCTGCGGCGCCGCCCGTTCCTGCGCTGCCCGCGGATCCCGTACCTGCGTCTTTGCGGCGGCGACGTGCCTCTGCCTCGTCGTCTGTTCCCGTGCTGTCGCCGGTGCCGGGGTTGCTGGAGCCGCTGTCCGCGCTCGCCGTGCCGTTGCCAGTGCCCGCTCCGGCACCGCCCGCGCCTCCGGTTGGCGTTGTTGGCGTTTCAGTTGCACCACGATCGCGCACCTGTGAGCCATTGTCGATATCGCCACAGGCGACGGCACCGGTCAGAGCCCCAAAAATCATGAAAGAGTGAACAGTACGCATCTAACCACACGCCTCGCGTTCCGGGAGTCACGAGAAGCGGCATGGCTACCGACGAGAATCGTCGACCGCCGACACGCTTCGAAAGTCCCAGCGCCATCATGAGGCCTTAGTCGGATAGCGCAAGCGGCGGCCAATTGACGATGCGCGCTTTTGCCAATAACGCGCCGGATAGACGTAGATTCAATCGTCGCCGGTCGTGCCGAAAAGCTCGCCCGTGCGAAATATGGCGCAATTCACAGCGGATCACAGGGGACGAGTTAGCCTACAGGTCTGCGGCGGCTTACCTTCGCGCTAGACTGCAAAGCGCTCGGTCGTCTTCAAACGATTCGGTCAGCGCGCGGTGTGCTCGAGGGTAGCTGGCGGTGCGGCGCCGCCCGGGTCACTTCTCGTGCGCGCGCTCTTCGCTGGCCTCACGCGCCATCCCTGACGCCACCCAGAGGAAGGTTTGCACGTCGATGAAGTCCCTCGGTGCGAAGCCTCGGTCGGTGAGCGTGACCTCGACATGCTCGTAGAGGTCGCGAACTAGCCCGTAGGTGCGCGCATTGGGGAGCGGGTCGTACTCGACGTCGATGCCCGTCGCTCGGGCGGCGCGCTCGATGAACGTCGGCTTCACGAAGGGCCAATGCTCGGGGTCCAGTAGAAAAGGCAACAGCGAAACGATGGGCCACTTCGCTGCGCCATGTGGGACGAGCACAGTGGCGAAAGCCTCGAGCGCTTGAGGAGTCTGATCTCCCGCCCTGACGAGACGTACGATGGCCTCGGCGACATTTTTCGCCGACGAGCTCGGAATCTCAGCGAACTTCATCAGCTCGTTCGGGAAGGCTAAGTTCACTTTCGACAGCGATCTCCGTGCGCGAAGAAGAATCTGCTCGTGATCTCCCGCTGCGAGGAGCCCATCGAGAACCTTGGGGTCGAGCTCCCGTCGAGCGTAGACGCCCGCCTCGACTTTGTAGTTGCGCTCGTCGCCATCGCACTCGGCCGAGTGGAGCCCTTCCGGAAAGCGCGAAAAAAATTCCTTGATAAAACCGTCGAATCGTTTCGGTAGCTCGCGCGCGGCAGCGGCGCGCTTCCCATCTCGTTCGATTTTCGGCCAGTCCTCGCGCTTACGAAACGGGTGGCTCGGCGGAATGTCGGCGTTGGCGATGTGGACCAGACCTTGGAATGATTTGGCCAGCTTCTTGGGCCCGACGCCTTCGAAGATGATGTCGACGTTGGACGCGTCCTCGGCTGAGATGACGCCCAAACCCCAGTCGGCGATGGTGGAGTGCCGTACGAAACGCATCATGGGATCGTCTCCTGGCAATGTCAGAACGGGTGAAAGATCGTTGCGGCTCGGTCTCCCCTCGACGAGCCACGACCTCGCGTGGACATGTCCATTTCAACGCTCGCTGGCGCGACTCGCAATCGTTTTTTGCAGCAAGAACGCCGGACAGTAGGCCTATATCGCCGCCCTGTCCGCGGCGATATAGGGTACCGCGTCGTCGAGACGCGCACTCATGATGCTGTCCACGCGGAATGTCTTCAGCGTCCCACTACGATGGCAAGTGGCGATGAAGCGCACCGGAGGGCCGACGATGACGCGATGCACGGACGCGTGACGTTCGCCCGCCGCGCCGCGGCTCGCGGTGTAGTAACGCCTGTGAAGCGCGACCCTGCCGTTGCCGCAATCCTCGACCACGCCGAGATACTGGTTCTCTTGATCGCTCGTCTCCCGCGTCACGATGAGGCCCGGCGCTGCCGGCGTATGGCCGCTGGGGAGCCGACTGAGGACGAGCTCGAGTAGACGCGCGCCCGCCATGAGGGATGCGGTGAAGCTGGCGCAGGAGCTCCGGAACTTCTTCGCGTTTGAAAAGAACGCTATTTGGAAACCAGTCTTTCGGAACGCTCTAGTAGACGTGAGGATGGTCGTCTTCGCGGTGGAGCGGCATGCCCTGCTCGCGAAGCTCGTGGAGAACGCGGCGAAGCGGCTCGACGTGAGCCAATCAGGTCGTCGATCACAGTGGCGCAGGTCCCGCGGTTAGCTCCACGTCGGCATTGAGCCCCAGTGCACGTGCGATCTTCTGAATCGTGCCGATGGTCGGATTCTCGCCAGGTCGCTCGAGCTTCGCGATCTGCTGCTGGCTCACGTTCGCTCGCTTGGCGAGCTCGGCTTGCGACAGACCTTCCTTGGCGCGTGCCCATCGAATCTGAAGCGCCACCGCGAGGCCGGCGTCGATGCGCACCTGCGCCAACTTACGCCTCGTCGGCGTGCGGCGGTGCGTCTTCGGTTCGGGCGGGGCGTCCCCATCGACAAGGTGCGCTTCGAGCCAACCCTCGAGAGCTTCCTTTGCGGCTTTCGGAAGCGCGTCGCTGCTATCAGCGAACGTCTGACACCCGGGGCAATCCGGAAATTCTGCGAGCCAGTGCTTACCTTCTCGCCAAACATGGGCTGTGTATTCCATGGCTCACCCGGTGACCACCCCCGTCTTGCTCGGATGTTTGAACTGATGGTGGTCACCCTTCACATGTGCGCGATGCCACCCTGCCGCCGTGAGGATCTGGAGATCTCTCGCGACGTCACTGTAGCATGATACAACCAATGGGTTGTGTGTCGACATCTATTTTAGCCGCCACTTTGATATTGTGACTCGGCCTTTGGCTCGCGAAACAGGTGGCTGAGGCGCACGGCAGAAGGGTCGCGCCGACGAGCCGCTGCGGGGCGGGTGCGGAATTCGTCGGATGCATGTTCGGCCGCCCATCGTGAAAGGCCGCCCGATTTCGAACGTCATCGTGTCGCGGCGCCAGGCGGCTCTTGACACCGTGTCGCTGTGTATTATTGTACCGATACACTAGGTCACGGTGAACATCGTGCGAGCCTCTTCCACCAGCCTTTTCACGGTCACCACCGGATCGAGCGAACCGATCTACCGGCAGCTCGTGGGGCAAGTGCAGCGCCTCGTGGCCGGTGGGCAGCTCGCGGCGGGCGACGAGCTGCCGAGTGTTCGCGAGGTGGCCGAGCAACTTGCGGTCAACCCCATGACGGTGTCCAAGGCTTACGGCCTCCTCGAGATGGGGGGGGTCCTCGAGCGCCGCCGCGGGCTCGGCATGGTGGTGGCGGAATCCCACGATAAGCGCCGCCCCCTGGCCGAACGTCTGGAGATCCTACGTCCGACGCTGGAAAGAGCCGCGGAAGAAACGGCTCAGCTCGAAATCGATCCCGACGTTGCGCTGCAGCAGTTTCGAAAGATGCTGAAAGGAAAAACATGATGTCTTCCACGATCGAGATGAAGAACGTCAGCAAGCGCTTCCACCACAAGGCGGTTCTCAGCGGACTCGACTGGGCGGTACCGGCGGGGCACGTGGTGGGGCTGGTGGGGCGCAACGGCGCGGGAAAATCCACGCTGCTGCAGTGCGCGCTCGGGCTCTGGACCGCGGACGACGGCTCGGTGGCCATTTTGGGAGAAGACCCGGCGGCCTTGTCGGACGCCGTGCGCGCGCAGATCGGTTACGTGCCCCAGGAATCCGATCTCTTCGAGTGGCTCACCGCGACGCAGATGCTCGCTTATTTCAGGACATTCTATCCGCGCTGGAACCAGGCGAAGGTCGACGCGTTGATGGAGCGCTGGAGCATTCCGGCCAACACCGCCATTCGACTTCTTTCGGGCGGCGAAAGACAGCGGCTTTCGATTGTCCGCGCGCTGGCGCACGACCCGAGCCTGCTCGTGCTCGACGAGCCGGTGGCATCGCTCGACCCGGCGGGCCGGCGTGATTTTCTCCGCGAGATCGTCGATCGCGCGATTGAAGGGACCACGACGGTGGTCTTCTCGACGCACATCTTCACCGATCTCGAGCGGGTGGCGATGGATATCGCGCTGCTCAAGAACGGGCGCATTGCCCTCTCCGGACCTCTCGACCAACTCTCGGAAAAGATGCGGCGCGTCGAGGGCCCGAGCGCCGTGTTGGCCCACGCGCGGTGGGGGCAAGAGCTCGCGCGCTCCGCTACCCGCGACGCGCAGACCATGCTCATCGTCATCGTCGACGAAGGAAGCGAAGAACGGCTGGAGACGCTGGCCCGCCAAGGCGTGCGCGTTCACGCCGTCGGCCTCGAGGATTGGTTCATCGCGGCAACGCAGTAAAGCGAGGGCACTATGAACGCCTGCCTCATTGTTTTGAAACAAGCCATTCTCGAAAAGCGCTCCGTCGCCTATATGATGGGCGTTTGGCTCATTGGGGGAGCGGCGATGACCTTGGCTGTTTGGCCGGAGTGCCATGACCCCCTCGATTCCGAGGCGGGCGTCGTCCGTCGTATGCCTACCCTGTTCTTGGTGACCATCGGCATGGCCGTCTGGGCAGCGTTGCGCCGTAGTGTGGACGCGCAGCTCTCTCCGGCCGCAGTGCAGCTGGTACCCGGCCTGCGGCGCGCGGCCGTCGTGGTCACGATGGGCTCGTGGCTCGCGATGGGCGCGGGCTTGGCGCTCGAGGTCTGCGTCTACGGCGTCTCCTTTCCTTTGATTTTGGCGCCCCTGCTCGTTTGCATGGCCTTCACCGTCTCACGCAGGTCTTCCTGGCGGTATTGCGCGGTATTCCTGCCCCTCCTGCTTTTCGTGCCCATTCGCGGCTACCATTTCCCGCAGCCCGGCGGCCCCCCATCCGCGTCTTGGATCGCAGGTATCGCGCTGCTGTTTGCAATCGCGACCGGCGCGACGTTCATCGTCACGCAACTCGGCAAAAGAGCCGAGGCGCATGCTTCTTCGCACGCCATGGCGCGGGGAGCGCCCCGCGGGCAGCGCCAGTCGATGCGGCTATTGGCGTGGGACGGCATCCTCCAGGGGCCCACGGTATTCCAATGGGCATTCGACCGTATCCTGCGCGCGCCCTCGCCGAAGGCACGCCTGTTCCACGGCTTGGGGCCCATCTTTCATTGGAGCCACGCCGTGCTAGGAGCGAGCATTCAAGCCGCGCTCACGTGTATGTTCATGTTTGTCACGTCGCGGGTCGTGTTCGCGCTCGATTCGCGCCTCGACTTTTCCACCGACGCATTCCTCAGCACGAGCTCCCTCGTCACCTTCTTTTATGCGATCCTGCTCGCGGAAACCAGAATGCGCGAGCTCTGCGCACGGCGTAAAGAGCAGGCGCTGTTCGCCGTATTGCCGGGCGCGCCCACCGGCCGCGACGTCAACCGCTGGCTGATGCAGACACTTTTTCTTCAGCACGCAGTGGCCGTCGCGTCCTCGCTCTGGTTCGTGCTGGTGGTGGGGCTCGCCCTTGGGCTGCCACTCGCCCTAGCGCTGAAGATGGTGGCCGCTCCGCTCGCTATTAGTCTCCTCACCGCGCCCGTGCTTTTGCGCGACTATGCGAGCATGAAGCCACCCTGGCGGCTGCAATACCTGCTGATTGCCGCACTTGTCATGTTCCCGCTCTCTTTTGTCGTCCGCTTTCGCGGCGCCATCGACTCCATCATACTGGTTGGCGCGGCTCTCGTGGTGAGCGGCGCCGTCACGGGGTGGCGCTATGCGCGGAGCGCCGACGGGCCTGCCGCGTTCCCCGTGGGACGCCTCGCTGCCTAAGCGCTGGCGCGCGTTCTTCAGCTCCTGCCGTCGTCGCGCATGGCAACCGTCGGCGCGCCGGCGGTCCGCGAGACCGTGCCGTGATAAGACATCGTGACCATGAAGACGAACCCCGCGCTTGCGCTGCTGGATCGAGCCGTCGGAATCTGGACCGTGACTGGCTCCCATCCGTACCTCCCGAACCGCACACTGCACGGCCGCGTCACCTTCGAGCGCATCGAGGGCGGAGCTTTCATCCGCATGCACTCGAAGATGGACGACCCGGAGATACCGGAGGGCGTCGCGATCTTCGGGACGGACGACTCCGACAACACGTGCACCCTGCTCTACTTCGACGTGAGGGGCGTCGCGCGCCGGTACGAGGTTGAGCTGCATGCGGACGGCTTCACCTGGTCGCGTGACACGCCGCAGTTCGCCCAGCGCTTCCGCGTCACGATCGCAGAGGACGGAGGCACCATGGAGGGCGTCGGCACGATGAGGAAAGACGGACCGACGTGGGAACCGGACCTCAAGCTTTCGTACGTGCGCGCCGCGAACTGACGTGCCGACGCGGTGGCATGTCCGGTGTGGCATGTACCCTCCGGGGCGCTGCAACGGCATGCGGCAAAGGCGCTGCTGTCTGGTCAGCGCGTGCGCACGACCGAGAAGAGAGCGACGAGCGCGACCAGACCGAGGATGAGCCAGGCCTGCCACCGCGCGAAGTTGACCGTGTAACCCAGTCCGGAAGCCTTCTCTACCCAGAGCGCCCGGTCCGCCGCGTTCCGGTAAAAAACACCCCATACCCACGCCCGCTCGTCCTCTTTGGCGACGGCCCGATTCGCCGTAGCCGCACGCAGCAACAGGAGTGCT
>Ga0193706_1001094_pt1 | contig 12821 bp, 13 predicted proteins | sample U3c1metaG_FD_160130 | JGI IMG/M metagenome (GOLD analysis project Ga0193706, IMG submission 160130) | Soil microbial communities from a riparian zone of the East river system, Colorado, United States - U3c1 | ecosystem: Environmental > Terrestrial > Soil > Riparian zone | place: USA: East River... | reverse complement strand
CATGCCGCCGCCTGGGTTTTAACCAGCGGCGTATTTTACGCCTGCAGCCGGTTTGGTATATTTAGCTGAACAATATTATTATTATTCAACTAAATTCTATGAACTCTGAATTGATGATTTTAATTTTCTTGTACATTACACTGGGAATTAAAAAGAAATAGGCTCGTTTAAGATCATTATATGCCGCTGGTTAAAACCCAAGCGGCGGCAAAAGATTTGAAGTAAATCCTGTATAGTGTTTCTGGTACGCGTGAGAGTAAAGTATATATATAGTATAAAGCATATAAAAAAGCCCTGATCGCTCAGGGCTTCGTATCGGGAAGCAGACTTGAACTGCCGTCCGCCGCGGCGGATATGAATCCGATGCTCTAATGGAGTAAGGTTTTTATAAAATCTCTGCCAATCCCTGTTTTTAACCATTTTTCATATTCCATCGCTTCTTTTTTTGTATTGAATTCTTTGGAATAGATTAATTGCCAGGGTCTGTATTTTGCAGTCCAGCCTTTACCAAGTTTATAGTGTGATAAAAGCCGTTGCTCAAGATTTGAAGTAAATCCTGTATAGTGTTTCAGATACGCGTGAGAGTAAAGTATATATACAGTATAAAGCATATAAAAAAGCCCTGATCGCTCAGGGCCTTGTATCGGGAAGCAGACTTGAACTGCCGACCTTCGGGTTATGAAGGCTATGAAATCTCTTAATTGCAGCATGTTTTGAAATAATAATGGGTCAAATCTAGCCACTTTTGAGGAAAAGTGTTAGCGGTTTTGTTAGCTGTTTCGAGCTAAGATTGCATTAACGTTACTGGTTAATTACCGTATAAGGTTAAAATAGTTATATATTATTGGTATAAACGCTCATCCGGATACATTGGCTGAAATATAAGGAAAGTTATTTATGGCCTTCCTGTTGAGTATTTAAAAGGCTTCCTGTTTTTTCTTCCTTGGGTAAAATGCTTTTAAACGAGTGAACGCTTTTTTCAGCCTTGCCTCCATATTCTCTTCGGCAAAACAATTAAACCCAATAATAGCTCTGTTATCCTTGTGTTTTTGTTGAACGTTATCCCAATATACTTTGATACTTTGGTCAAAGGTTTTAATATCAAAAGTAGTCCCACAACTTACTTCTTTGATTTCACTAATATTTATTACTGCTTTTATCTTACTTTTTTTTTCTCCGAATCTTTTAAATTCAGGACTCCTCATATAAAACAATTGGTCATATTCGATGATTAATAAACCATTTTCCAGTTGAAATTGGTAATTACTATACTCACGGTATATGCCAGTTTCTTTGTTACTCTCGGACAAATTTGTAACGTATGTATTAAATTTCTCAATTATCCAGTTTTCAGTTTCAGCTTTTGATGCGTTTGACTTTTGCCCCAAAACCAGCTGGGAGCTAAACACACAAAAAATAAGCAGTAGAATTTTCGATGTTTTCATTGTTTAATTTTATATTGTTAAATTTTCGATTAATAAATACCGTTAGTGAGTATAATTCTTACTTCTTTTTTGACCGTAGCCAATTTACTAATGCTATGAAGCCAAGAATAACCAAAAAGGCAACGATAGCAGTACCAATTCTCTCTCCGGGGTCATCGCTTTTTGCATAGGTAATTTGTGGGGTAATAGTCATTAAAAATGCTACTAAGAGCATGATAAATTTACTTGGCATGTGTTTGAAGTTTAAAAGGATTAACGAATAAGGGCTTTACAAAATAACGCAAATTTGCTCTTATTTACTAGCGTAGGATAAGTTCATTTTGCCCTGTGTATTACAGGGATGCTAAATTCATAAAGAAGTTTGGGCTCAACCTAAGAGAGCTTAGAAAAGCCAGAGGAGTCAGTCAGGAACAACTGGCTGGTGATACGGGCTTTGAATTGAGCCAGATAGGCCGTATTGAAAGAGGTGAGATTAATACTTCCATAAGTCATGTAGCAGCAATAGCCAAAGCACTTAAGATAAAACCCGAAGAACTTTTCCAGTTCTAAACGACTGTAAGGAAAAATACAGCATAGCTTCCATTGTAGACCTTTTGAGGAAGCCCGGAACTGACTGATGATTGTTTTTCCTACTGCTAAATTCATAATCCAAAGCTCCTGTTCAATCATCAGTCAGAGACGGGATGTTTTCATAAGGAAATTATCTCAGGCATCCACCACTTTGTGTAGCCATGACAGATGAATGTATATTTCTCCGTTGATTACGGGACATCTCATTACTACAACTACCATCTTATCATAATGACAGCCATAATAACTATATGAAACCCATTTTCTTTTCTTTCTTTTGAGGAGCGTGAATGTTGTTGACATAATTTTTGATTTTTATTTTATCAAGTAGGTGTATTTCTGTATTGCCACCTCCTGCCACGGAGGAAGCTGGGGAAGCAATGACAGCTGACGTAGGAAGCGTAATTGCGACCTCACTGTGGCTTGTAAACCTGTCATGAGCATGGCAGAGCCATAAGCAAGGCAATACAGGTTTACAACAATAGAGGGCTGTGCTAAGGCAGCTTCCGACACGCAGGTGGCTGCATTGTGGAAGGAGCCACTGTGGACATAAGCTGGTATTGCAGCCATAGGCTTGTGTATGGCATACCTGCTTATGGACACATTAAGTGGCGGGTGAAGGCGAGGGAGGATAACGAAAAATGTGTGACGAACTTGTGCAACAACCCGAAGGGCAATGCAGCTAATAATATTTGCTGCATTGGTTCGGCACATCATTTTGCTTGACGACCGAGACCGAGTCCTTATTTCCTGATTTTATTATACTGCCGATATAAAAAAAGTGTTGCCGGCTTTGTGAGATTTTCAAGTTAGTAAACCGACAAGGCGGGGGGTACAAGCAGACCCTCCTATCAGTGGGGGTATTTAGGGGAAGTGCTCTCCATGGTTCTGCGTATAAAAAAAATTATAACTACAATTTTATTCAGCTGTTTAAACAAGTTATTTCTATTTTTAACACACTTTCAAAATTACATAAGTCAAATCAACCATTTAAAATGTACAGGTACGGCAAAGAAATGACAAAAGAAGAGCTGGATAAACTAATAACCATATTAGAAGCCGAAATCCCTGCCATTTGTGAAAAATTGGTTGACCTTAATTCAAAATATAATGTACTCTCCGAAGAAATAAGAAATATAACTGATGAAAGAAAAAAAGAAGGAAAACTTGGCGGGATGTGGGGAGAATATTTCGAAAAACTCCGCAAATTTATTGGGCCACAGCAAATATTACAAGATGGCATACGCAGCAATATTTATGAAGAGGAGCGAAAACTAGCTACTTATAAATTTGCATTGCAGACTGCACTGAATGTAAATCAAAATGGTTCGGGAAAAGTATTAATTTATGCCTTAAATGTTCTTTATAAGGTGAAACGGAAATTGTTGAGCCGATAAGTGCAGGTTGTAATATGTGCCTTTATTACATCATAATCGTGCTCGGGGATATTCTAATGACACCCAACACCAAAGGATAGTAATACAGAATCGATGTCTGTGTTGTTTCAAATATTTGTATCTTATTCTTCTAATAAGCCAATACAATGATTATAAATATTTCCTCTAGCAAAAAAGAATTTTATACATACTTTTTTGAAAAGTCATCTACTCTAATTAATAAATTAATAACGGGAGGGGGTGATGCTAAAGCAAGATTAAAAGGGGCTGAATTTGAAATTGACTTTTTATTGGCATCCAATGTGCCAGAACATTTGAAGGAACTCAAAGAAAAAATTAAGTGGAGCGTCTATAAATATGAAGCCATAGAACATAATGGCAAGATTAACATATCATCCTTTCAAATGAGCATTTCTGGTATTAGAAATTCAACTGCAGCAAAAATAATTGCTGACATTTACTCTCTTCATCTTCAAGTGGCTCATTTAGAAATGATTTACTAAACTCACATAAGCAAAAGAATGATGGATAAGTTCAAAGAAATACCACTTTGGTATAAGTTAATTAACCGAATGAAAGAAGAAAGAAAAATCACAACGGGGTTAACAATTCCGTATATTTTTCGTGCTTATCAAATGCAAAAAAATCCGCTAAAGGATATACCGCAATTAATGAACATTATTTTAAACTCAAAGACAGAAAAAATGCCTGTACTTCATATGTGCCCAGAAATCCACCATATCGTGCTACTGGTGGAGGATAGGACGAGGTGCAATAGAGAGTATAAAGATTATTTCTCCTTCCCTTCCACTTATGAAGAGAGATACCTGTTATTAAGTCCAGATGCACTTTTTTTGGGGAAAACTCCGGCAAGGGTGTGTAACAATTTAGCAGGGCTGTATGGCAATCGAATACATATCAAAGAATGCTCTTGGAGCAAACGGAAAAAGGATTGGGGTGAAATTGACAAGGAAGAAAGTGCAATAATTGAGAGCATTAAATAAATAACATTTACATACCCGGTGTAATGGAAGTAAACAAAAAATACTTACTGGAAAAGTTTGATAGGCCTGTAAGGGTTCTTTTTGGGCGTGATGACAAATCTTACCAAAGACTTTTTTGGTTCAACTATGATGAGAAGAATGAGTTCTATATCGGCTCATCATTAAATCCGATAATTTCTTCGGGTAAAGGTGATGTTCAATATCTTCTTCAACTACAAGATGGGAGTTATCGAGCAAAAGTAGATACTGCCTCTGTGCAAAATGAATACCACTCCCTTAAGTTTTCATTTCACTCAACTGGCGTAAGGCATTTAAAAATGACGAACAGTAAAACGAACGAACGAGAAGAACTATACAGAGAGAAATATTACAAGCTTGAAGACTTAAAATCTCCTGAAATGCTTTTTGCGATGGTTTCAAAAAGAATTTCATTTTACCAAGATTATAAAAAAAATGTTACGCAAGGAAATACAAATGCCGTTCTGTTGAATACTCCACCTGAATACTTAAACTATAGACAAATCTTTGAATTTTACATATGCAATAACCATGAACTAACGATGCCATATTTTATTATCCAAAAAGAAACTTCATTTGATTACTTAACATTTAAACTGAAAAACAATCTCTTCCTGTATGTAAGATTTACGATTAATGCTGCTGATAATGGACTGAATAGAAATTATCCCGACAGAGAAATTTTAGTTTTTAAAGACAATGGTATTTTAAAAACGTTCAGCTTTAAATAATAGCCATGCAAACAACTCACTCGCTTGATGACTTAAAAAAGTATCATACCGAAGCAATCAACTTCTTTAATGCAGAACTTTTCCTTCTGAAGGAAGTAATGCCAAAAATTACTGATAAAAGAATAGGTAAGGCATCTATGTTATTGGTGAGTTGTAGTCAGACTGGTACAGCCCTTATACAACTGGCTAATCAAATTGATTTTTTTAGAAATGAGTCAGTAATGCTTAGCCGTGCATTTATGGAGAAGATAACAAATTTTTGTTACGTTGGCATTTGCGATGAAAAAGAATTTCGGGCATTTACCCTTCACCCAGCCTATAAGCATTATCATAATGTGATGTTACCTAAGATGGAAGATGATATCGAGTTCACAACAGCAGAGGAATACGCAGAAGCAGCTAACAAAAAATATCACGAAAGAAAAGAAAAACAAGAAAAGCTAAAAAAAATTCCTATAGTGCAGGAAGCGTTAACTATATTTTCAGAGACAAAAACCAATTTGAACTGGACGAAGAAAACATTAAATGATAGAATTGAAGCTATTCAAAAATGGGGTAAGTTATTGGATGTGTTCTTTACGATTAATAAAATTCAATACTATTCTGATGCATCAGAAACTCTTCATGGTTCTCTTTACGGATGCACTTATAATGCAGGTGTTTTTAACCCGGATTTTGACCACACAAAAGAAAATGAGTTAGAAAAAAAACTTTATAAGGATAACACCTGTATTCTATTACATTTGGGAATGCTTATTCACGAATCTTTCACCCTGATTTCATATTCAAACGATATACAGTTAATTTGGGATAATTCATATCGGAATCGAAACCAAGCCCTCAATCTCCTGTACCATGTGTTAGGCAAAAAGATACCCGGACTTAAAGAAAAAGAGGCCAACCAAAGCTGACCTCTTTATTTCTGTCCGTCATCCTTTTTCCTAAGGGTTAAGGACGGACGGATGCCTTTTTCTCCGGGCTATCACTACCCTCTCTTGAGAGGTATGTAATAGCGGTTTTAATTTTGATACATGTTTAATTATTCCCCTTCTGGGGAATCAGGTTCTTCTGTCCGTCCGTCATTTTCTGTAGGCGGTGGGACGGACGGACCGTATTCCTTCCATATTTTTGCAACCTTATTCTTATCTACCTTTTTATATCCCTTCAGTTTCATAGCATCAGCTACCTTTTTGCAACTTTTGAGCAGTGGGTATAGAATTAGCACTTCCTCAATCATTGGTTTGGTAAGATTTGATACCTGAGTGTGTTCGGAATACTTGACTGTATCTCCTGTAGCTTCAAATCCACTCTCAACGTCAAAAGTGAGTACAATGCCCTTGTTTTTATGTTCCTCCGAAATATGGTTTCCTTTGACTACCGTCAATATTCGTTTCCCATCTTCCTTCTTACGGAGCATCAAAACAGTTCTACAGGCTGATTCAATTCCTTGGGAGCCTAACACATCGTTTTTGCTGGGTGTTGCATTGCCCTCTTTCCCTTTGCCGATATGGTGGTTGAAAAGAAAAAGGCAGTTGAAATCATTGGCCAGCTCTTTATAAGGTGTAAGAAATTTTCTTACTGCGATACTGTCATTGAGATTTCCGGGAAATAAATCTCCAAATGTGTCCATAATAATAAGGTCTGCGGGTTTCCATTCAAGCACCGTTTTTAGTTTTGACGGAAGGTTACTTGTTTCAAATATGAACCCTAACTTTTCTTCATCAATTTTGTGATGGGTTGAAAATTTGGTCAGCCTGACACATATATCTTCTGCACTATCTTCAGTGCAAACAACTATTACACCGCCGGTATTCCTGTTTATTTTACGCTCAAAGATTTTGTCCTTATCCCCACATAAAATGGAAGCTAAAAATAAACCCAAAAAACTTTTACCTCCATCGCTGCTTCCAGTCAAACAGGCCATGCCTTTTTGTTGTAGCAGGTTTTCCACCAGCATGGGGGTCTGTGTAACCCCAAGAGCCAGTATTTCTTTTGCGGTTTTTACATACTGTGGTTTAATTAATTCTTTTGCCATTGTTTTACTTTTTGTGGAAGTGTTATAAAACACTACCTAATAGTTAATAATTTGAAGCCAACATGCTTCATTGTTTTCTGGCAAGGGACCTAAAGGCCCAAACCTTACCCAGTAGCAATGTCCGGACATTACCACAGGGGCACAATATGGATAGGAAGAGAGTTTCCAAAAGATGGGAGAACTGGAAACCCATTGTGGCGGAAATCATTTAAGAACCCGTGCTCTGCGTAAATACTATTGGGATAGGTTTACGCTTGTTCTAATCGGCAGCCAATTCATCATGTGAAAAGGATGCTTTGAATTCGAGTACAAAATTAAGGTGAGAAATATCTACCCACCAAATAAATATTTTTTTTCTTACAAAACCATTTGTTAAAAATCCCAGATTGCATGTTGTAACTTTGCGGATTTTTCTTCAAGGCATAGCTACGCAAATTTATTATCAAGACCTTTTACTTTATTATGCTGCCTCTTATCCCTATTGATATCATATACTCCGGTAACCATCGCTGTTGAAGTATGCTCGTTATGCTTTGCTGCTTCTTTTTCACTCAGCATATCAACTACCTCAGTTGTGTGCAGGTGTTTTAATGAATAGAAGTCAGCAGTGATGCCAATTTTCTTTTTCACCAGCCTGTACCAGCGTTTAGTTATCTGGTAGGGTTGAATCTGTATTGGGCCGGGTTGTAACCCTACACTAAAAACAAAGTCACCTTTAACGCAGTCTTTCATTACACTCATCCAATAAGGCATAGCTAAATCTTTAATGGTCTTCCATACTTCTGTGTAGTTACGCCCTTTCTTAATGACGACCTTATACCGCTGATTCTTCAAGTCCATATCAGCCTCGGTAACTCTCACCAACTCCGATATACGTGCTCCGGAGTGAAAGAAGATATGCAGGAACCTATGGAAGCTGGGATAATTATCCAGCAGGTATTGGTTGACCGTTATTCTTTCCTCACTGCTCAGCACCTCCCGCAAACGTTTTAGCACTTTCTTCTTCTTTATATCCCGTACCGGGTTAACGTCTATTGCCTCGGCCTCACATAACTCAGAAAAAAGTATCATCAGGTAGCTTCTGTGCTTATTGTATCGGTCGGGTGTACTGCTTATCTCCTCCAATAACATTTTTACAACCTTGCGTGTGACCTGTGAAATCTGGCAAGCCTGTAAGCCCAATACCTGTACAGCTTTTTCCAAATAGATAAGCAGGTGCTTCAGGTCACGTTGGGTTGGAGCAGATACCGTTACTTTTTTATTGGCAAGCTTTAAGGCCTCCATAATTGGTGATTCCCTCAAGAGGTCTGCATACCCTGCTTTACTATTTGATGCCCGGTTAAAGGGGTTGAACTCGCCCTTAACCAGCTTATCCAGCTCATCTGCCAAAGCCTTTTTGGTTGCCTCCTGCCTTTCAGATAGCAGCTTAAACTGGTTCATTCTTTTTACCATTACCTGCCTTGGCTTGGGGTATTTGGGGTCATAAAACCGGTAAATAATGTACCAGTCAATGTTAAGCTTGGCGTTCTTAGCCTGCCAATTCTTGGGGTAAACTGATAGTTTGCTGCAAGTGCAGCCGTTGGGTAAATTAATCATGATGTGATAATTGTTAGCTATTTTGTTAGCTGTGAAGTAATTACCACAATCAAGAGAGACATAAAAAAAGCCCAAACCTTTACTACGAAAGATTTGAGCCTTGTATCGGGAAGCAGACTTGAACTGCCGACCTTCGGGTTATGAATCCGATGCTCTAACCAGCTGAGCTATCCCGACATAATATTTTTCTTTCAATATTCCAGACCTGACTGCCGTCCGCCGCGGCGGATATGAATCCGATGCTCTAACCAGCTGAGCTATCCCGACATAATATTTTTCTTTCAATATTCCAGACCTGACTGCCGTCCGCCGCGGCGGATATGAATCGATGCTCTACCATCCGCCAGCTGGCGGATATCCCGACATATCCTCCGCTAGTGGCGCGGGGGTGCAAATATAGGCCATTTTGCCAAAAGCTAAATCGGGAAATTGAAGAGATTTACTTAAAAGGCCTGTCAGCCGCAGCCACACCCCATTGCTTATTGGGCTCATCGCCCATTACAAATTCCAATGATCCGCCCTTTTCTATATCGCTGTGCTGTATATAGGTCCTGGTATAGGGCCGCCCATTTAGTTTTACAGACTGTATATATGTTTTGCCGGCATTGGCCACATCGATGGTGAAAGTTTTTCCACTGGCAAGATTCAGTACCGTATGTTTTAAGACAGGCGAACCAAACACGTATAAGCCGCTCGCAGGATTAACAGGATAAAAACCCATGGCGCTGAAAATATACCAGGCGCTCATCTGCCCGCAATCTTCATTGCCCGATAAACCGGTTACGGTATTATCATAGAGTTCGGTCAGGATCTTATTTGTATAGAACTGCGATTTCCAGGGCTGGCCGCTATAATTATATAAGTAGGCAACATGGTGACTAGGCTCATTGCCATGTGCATATTGCCCGATAAAACCCGATGCATTGCCATTAACGTCACTGTCCTTTGCCTGCAAGGTGAACATGGTATCCAGCTTAGCATTAAAATTTTCTTCACCTCCGGTTAAAGAGATCAAACCCCGCATATCCTGGGGCACATACCAGAAATACTGCCAGCCATTTCCTTCGGTGAACGGGTTACCGTCATTGCCGCCATATTGCAAAGGATTAAAGGGCTCGATCCATTCGCCTTTTTCATTCTTTGCACGAAAGAATTTTGTCTTTGCATCATACAGGTTCTTATAAAACGCTGCCCTTGCAGTAAAGAAATCTTCATCCTTTGTCTTGCCCAGTTTCTTTGCCATCTGTGCAACACACCAGTCATCATAAGCGATCTCCAGGGTAAGTGATACCGATTGCGACTGGATATTTTCAGGAAAATATTTATACTTATTCCATACCGTTAATGGCGCACCGGGGTGATCGGTTGTGGAAGAAGCAACGCAGGCCTTGTATGCTTTTTCATAATCAAAACCTTTTATTCCTTTGAGCATCGCATCGGCAATAACCGGGATAGCATGGTTGCCGATCATGCAATAGTTCTCATCGCCCCACAATTGCCAGATGGGCAGGTAACCATAGGTATCATACTGTCGAAGCATACTATTGATGGTGCAGCCAAAGTATATAAAGGATGCGTGGCACGATAGGTATCCCACAATGAAAAAGTGGAATAATGTGTTCCGTCATTTGCCTTATGCAGTGAAAAATCTGTTCCCGAATAAGTGCCATCAGCATTGGCCAGGTTATTCGGTTGAATGAAGTTGCGGTACAGCCCTGTATAAAAGATCTGCTTTTGTGCATCCGTTCCTTCTGCATCAATAACAGATAGTGCTTTGTTCCATTCAGCTCTTGCAGCAGCAACTTTAACATCAAAATTCCATCCGGCTAATTCAGCAGTTATATTTTTATAGGCGTCGGCAATGCTGGTTGTGGACAATGCAACTTTCATTTGCACCGTATTTCCATCCTTGCTGTTGAAACGAAAAGCAGCTTTACTGCTATTGCCGTTAATTACATCGGCGCCTGTAAATACTCTTCTGCCATTCACGAAAAAAGATCCCTGGATGGGCTTATCGAATTTTGCAACAAAATATACTTTGCGCAATCTTGCCCAGCCTGTTAGTATGCGGTAACCTTCCACGGTATAAGCATCAACCTGTCGCATGTGTGCAGCGATAACTTTACAAACCCAGTAGGTTCGTTTTTTATCGAGCGTATGATCAAGATCGAACATTACATAAGCACTGTCGGTTTTTGGAAAACGGTAGCGATGAAAACCAACGTGCGCAGTTGCAGTGAGTTCAACATTGACCTTATAGTCATCCAGTTCTACCCCATAATATCCGGGCGATGCTTTTTCTGACGCGTGTGAAAAAGAAGAACGATAACCACTGCGGGGTTTTGCCGCGTCTCCGGGTTGCCACAAAGGTGTGCCTGTAACCGGCTGTACAAGCACATCGTAGAGATCTCCTACTCCTGTTCCGTTCAAATGGGTATGACTAAAACCAACTATCGTTTTTTCATTGTAATTATATCCCGAAGCAGGATCTTCCGGTGCATCGTAAGTATCCGGGCTTAATTGCACCATACCAAAGGGCATGCATGCTCCCGGGAAAACACTTCCCGATAAACTGTTCTTCTGCGAGGCAGAGCCGATAAACGGGTTTACATATTTGGCGAAGTCTTTCTTATTATTTTGCGCATGCGAAGAAATGAACAATAAACAGAAGATGATCGAACAGGGAATTTGGTATGATTTCATTGTAAGTATATTTTTTTGAACCACATAGGAACATAGGTCACCGTAGAAAAAATCCACAGCCTATGCGTAAACTATGTTTACTATGTTCCTATGTGGTCAAATTGCCTGGGTTATCTTTACCATTACGAATTGAGAAGCATTTCCAATCTCCCTGAAACTTTATCTGCATTCGGCAGCATGGCTTTTTCTAAAATTATATTCATAGGTACAGCCGGTAAATTCAATGCACCCAAAACTTCCACGGGTGCATCAAGATTTTGAAAGCATGCTTTTGAAATTCTTCCTGCCAGCGCCTCAGCAAAAGAATTGTTCTGCTGCTCTTCTGTTAGGATCAAACACTTGCCATGTTTTTTTACCGAAGTGAAGACCAATTCTTCATCCAAAGGAAACAAAGTGCGCAGGTCGATGATCTCTATCTTGCCCGGGTGATCTTTAGCCGCGGCCTTCGCCCAATACACACCCATTCCATAAGTGATGACACAACAGCTTTCCCCCATCTCCACACTGTCTTCATCAGCCTGCAAAACAATATTGCCTTTGCCTAATGGAATGATATAATCCCTGGACGGTTCTGTTGTTTTTGCTTCGTCGGTACCAGGCACCTTACTCCAGTATAATCCTTTGTGCTCAAGCATTACAACAGGATTAGGATCAAGGAACGCGGCTTTCAGCAAACCCTTCATATCCGCGGCATTGCTGGGATATACTATTTTAATTCCTTTAATAGTAAGCAAAGTGCTTTCAACGCAACCACTATGATAAGGACCGCCGCCGCCATAAGCGCCAACAGGCACCCTTATTAAGGTTTGTACAGGAAATTTTCCGCAGGTTAAATAACAGCTCTTCGATATCTCTGTTACCAGTTGATTCAACCCGGGATAAATATAATCGGCAAACTGTACTTCCACTATCGGTTTCAATCCTGCTGCACACATACCAACGGTTGAGCCGATGACATAAGCTTCCTGTATTGCGGTATTAAAAACCCGGTGATCACCAAACTGCTCCGCCAATGTAGCCGCTTCCCTGAAAACACCGCCCAGCCTACGTCCTACATCCTGGCCGTATAAAAGCGCTTCGGGGTCGTCTTCCATTATTTCCCTTATGGCAAATAGTGCGGCATCCACCATCAGTACTTTTTCTTTATTGGCAGGGGACCTTTCTCCCGCTTCTATAGTTACAGGTGTTGGAACAAAAACAAAATCACTAACGGTAGCAGCATTGGGCTCAGGCGCCGCAACTGCTCCCTGGAAATGAAGCGCAACTGCTGCAGCCGTATCATTTTCTATTTGTATCAATTCATCTTCCGCAATGCCTGTTTC
>Ga0193706_1001093_pt1 | contig 12825 bp, 10 predicted proteins | sample U3c1metaG_FD_160130 | JGI IMG/M metagenome (GOLD analysis project Ga0193706, IMG submission 160130) | Soil microbial communities from a riparian zone of the East river system, Colorado, United States - U3c1 | ecosystem: Environmental > Terrestrial > Soil > Riparian zone | place: USA: East River... | reverse complement strand
TCAATCGGCGATTTGCTCCCATGATCCATGGCCACGACCGCGCCATCCAGCAGTTCACCGCCGCCTGGCATTCGGGCAGTATGCACCATGCCTGGCTGCTCGCCGGCCCGCGGGGCGTGGGCAAGGCGGCGTTCGCTCAGGCCGCGGTTCGCCGGATCCTCGCCGAGGCCGCCGGACCGCCGGTCGATCTTGTCGGACTCGCAACTCCCGCCGATCACCCGATTGTCCGCCTGGTAGACGCTGGCAGCCATCCCGACTTGCGCATCCTCGAACGGCTCGAACGTCCGACTGGCGGCATTGCCCGCAACATCAGCGTCGACCAGGTCCGCACATTGGCGCCCTTGTTTGGTTCCACACCCTTCATGTCGGCATGGCGCGCGGTGATCGTCGACAGCGCCGACGACCTCGAAGCGCCGGCAGCCAATGCCTTGCTCAAAATGCTCGAGGAACCACCGGCCAATTGCCTGTTCCTGCTCGTCAGCCACACGCCCGGGCGCTTGCTGCCGACGATCCGTTCGCGCTGCCGCAAGCTCGGTTTTTCTCCGTTGGACGATGACGCCATGACGTCAGTTTTGGAAGTGCAGCTTCCCTCGGCCAATGCCGCCGAGGTTTCCCGCCTGATCGCGTCAGCGGAAGGATCGCCAGGCCGGGCATTGGCCTTCGCCGCGCTCGACCTTGCCCCGCTGGAGCAGGAGGTGCTGGCCATCTTGCGCGAGGGGGACCCGACCAATGCTCGCCGCTCGAAGCTGGCCCAATCGCTCGGTCTCAAGGCCGCCGCCGACCGCTATGCCGCATTCCTCGATCTAGTCCCGTCGCTGATCGCCCGCGAGGCGCGCGATCTGAAGGGGCCCCAGCGCGACCGAGCGCTCGACGCATATGCCAGAGCGCGCCAGGCCAGCGCGCTTGCCCCGCGACTGTCGCTCGACCCCGCCGCGACCGCCTTTCAATTGGGTTCGATCCTCGCTTCAGTCGCTTCCTTGAAGCACTAGGCTCCTCCGGCTAGGGGCGGGGGCATGGCCGAGCCCTTCTACATCACCACGGCGATCAGCTACCCCAACGGCCGCCCGCACATCGGCCATGCCTATGAAGCGATCGCCGCCGACGCGATCGCGCGGTTTCAGCGCGCCCTAGGGCGCGATGTCCGCTTCATGACCGGCACCGACGAGCATGGCCTCAAGATGGCCCAGGCGGCGCGTGCAGAAGGCGTTGAACCGGCAGTTTATGCGCATAAAATGTCGCAACTTTTCCAAGACATGTGCGATGTTCTTAATGTTTCTTACGATAAATTCATCCGCACTTCCGATCCCGTGCACCACCGCGCCAGCCAAGCGATCTGGAGTGCGATGGCGGAGAAGGGCGACCTCTACCTAGGCCGCTACGAAGGCTGGTATTCTGTCCGCGACGAAGCCTTTTACGATGACGGGGAACTGACCGACGGGGAAGGGGGCGACAAGGTCTCGACGCAGGGCACTCCCGTCGAATGGACCGTCGAGGAAAGCTGGTTCTTCAAGCTGTCGGCCTATCAGCAGCCGTTGCTCGATCATTACGCCGCGCACTCCGACTTCATCCAGCCCGACAGCCGGCGCAACGAGGTGCTGCGCTTCGTCGAGGGCGGGCTAAGCGACCTGTCCATCTCGCGCACCAGTTTCGACTGGGGGGTCAAGGTCCCGGGCAGTCCCGATCATGTGATGTATGTCTGGCTCGACGCGCTGACCAATTATCTGACCGGTGTCGGCTATCCCGACGGCGGCGAATTGTTTGAGCGCTACTGGCCGGCCGACCTGCATTTGATCGGCAAGGACGTCGTGCGCTTTCACGCGGTCTATTGGCCGGCGTTCCTGATGTCCGCCGGGATCGCGATCCCCAAATTGGTCTATGGCCACGGATTCCTCCTCTCGCGCGGAGAGAAAATGTCCAAGTCGGTCGGCAACGTCGTCGACCCGATCGAGCTGGCTCAGCTCTATGGGGTCGACGCCTTGCGCTATTTCCTGCTGCGCGAAGTCACCTTCGGCCAGGACGGTACCTACAGCGCCGAGGCCATCGTCAACCGCGTCAATGCAGAGCTTGCCAACAGCTTCGGCAACCTCGCCCAACGCAGCCTGTCGATGATATTCAAGAATTTGGACGGCGTTCTTCCCGCTGCGGGCGAAACGCCTGAGGATCGCGCCTTGCTGGACCTGGTCGCGAACGCTTGCGAGGTGCGGGTTCCGGCTGAATTCGGACGGCTTGCATTCTCCGCCGGGCTCGAAGCTTGGATCGGCGCGGTGTTCGCCTGCAACGCCTACGTCGACACCGCCGCGCCGTGGGCGCTGCGCAAGACCGATCCCAATCGCATGGCGGAGGTGCTCGGGACATTGGTGGTCGCGATCCGCCAGCTGGCTGAAGCGGTCGCGCCCGTCGTTCCGGCTTCGGCGCAGATCCTGATTGACCTGATCGATTGCGGGAAGGGCGGCAATCCGATCGCTCAACCGACGCCTATCTTCCCGCGTCTGGAGCTGGAGGCCGCCTGAGTGCTGATCGACAGTCACTGCCACCTCAATTACCCCGGCCTAGCAGAGCGCCAGGACGAGGTGCTCGCCACCGCCCGCGGCGCCGGAGTGGGGGGCTTTCTCAACATCTCGACCAAGCAGTCCGAGTGGGACGAAGTCATCGCTGCGGCGGAGCGCAACGCCGACGTGTGGGCCAGCGTCGGCGTTCATCCCCATGAAGCCGACGCCCATCCCGACCTCGGCGCCGCGGCGCTGATTGCGGCCGCGCGTCACCCTAAGGTGGTCGCGATCGGCGAGTGCGGACTCGATTATTATTACGACAAGTCCGACCGCACCGCGCAACGCGAGCGCTTTGCCGCGCATATCGAGGCGGCGCGAACCACCGGCTTACCGCTGATCATCCACACCCGCGATGCCGAGGACGACACCACTGCAATCCTCACCGAAGCGACCGAGCAGGGCGGCGTCGGCGGCGTGCTGCATTGCTTCACCGGAAGCGCCGAGCTTGCCCGGATCGCGCTCGATCTCGATTTCTACATCTCACTGAGCGGCATCGTGACCTTCAAGAACGCGCGAAACCTGCAGGACGTGGCTAAGACCATTCCTCAGGAACGCCTGCTGGTCGAGACCGATTCGCCGTTCCTCGCCCCCGTCCCGCATCGCGGCAAGACGTGCGAGCCGGCCTTCGTCACCGACACCGCCGCCTTCGTTGCCGGACTGCGCGGCGAGGAGGTCGGCGCATTGGCCGAGGCGACGACCGCCAACTTCTTCCGCTTGTTCAACAAGGCGGCCGCGTGAAGCTGAGAATCCTCGGCTGCGGCACCTCGTCGGGCGTTCCGCGCATCGGCAATGACTGGGGCCGTTGCGACCCCGCCGACGCGCGCAACCGCCGGACCCGCTCCGCATTGCTGATCGACAGTGGCGCGGAGCGTCTGCTGGTCGACTGCGGCCCCGACATGCGCGAGCAATTGCTTGCCGCCGGAGGAGGGCCGGTCACCGGCGTGATCGTCACCCACGACCATGCTGATCATTGCCATGGCATCGACGATCTGCGCCAGGTTTCGCACCAGCTCGGCGGCCCGGTCCCGCTCTATGCGCGCGCCGACACGCTCAAGCGCCTCGAAACGCGCTTCGCTTACGCTTTCAAGGGGATTCCGCTGTACCCGGCGGTGGTCGAACCACACGCGATTGACGGCGACATGCCGTGCGGCGACGCGATCCTGCGCTTTACCGACCAGCCGCACGGCGGCATCACCTCGCTCGGTATGCGCATCGATCGCGGTGGCCGATCGGCAGTTTATGCGATTGATTTCCATGAGTTGAGCGACGACATGGCGACTCTCTACCATGGCGCGGACCTGTGGATCTGCGATTGCCTGCGCCGCACGCCGCATCCAACCCATGCCCATCTCGACTCGGTCATCGGCTGGGCGCGCGATCTCAAGGTCGGGCAGGTCCTTCTAACCCATCTCGACAACAGCATGGACTATGCCGCTCTGGCGGCCGAGTTGCCCGACTGGGCGGCGCCGGCGTTCGACGGACAGGAGATCGCTCTTTGACCAATGATTTGATGCTTGGCGGCCTCTATCTGCTGATGGCGATGATGCTGGTCGCGGGTGCGCTGATGTCGCGGCGCGAGCGGCCGGCCAGATTGCTGGTCATGGCATTGGCCTGGGTCGCGATCTTCGGCGCTGGCTTTATCCTGTTCACCTTCCGCGACAATTTGGGCTGGGTTGGGCAGCGGCTTCGCGCCGAAGCGCTTGGCACGCCGGTGAAGCAAGGCGCCGAAATTCGCATTCCGATGGCCATCGACGGCCATTTCTGGGTCGAAGGGACGATCAACGACGTTCCGCTCAAATTCCTGGTCGACAGTGGCGCGACGATGACCACCATCAGCCGCGCCGACGCCCAGCGGGCCGGAGTGCAAACCACGGGCGGGCGCGATCAGCTGGTTCGCACCGGCAATGGCGTCATCCGCGTATCGAGCGCGCGCGCCGATCATGTGTCGATCGGTGGGATCGAGCGGAACAACGTCGGACTGCACGTGGCCGAGAATGACGACCTCAATGTGCTGGGGATGAATTTCCTGTCGTCGCTCGAGCGTTGGGGGGTCGAGGGGCGCTGGCTGATCCTCAAGCCTTGATACCACGTAAACTTTACATAATGCTTATTATCATACTTTAATTTTAGAGGGGAGAGTCCCCCAAAGGCGGAAAATGACCCTCGAGCGACTAAAGATGATCATGCGACGCCTGCGCGATCCGGTGCACGGCTGCGAATGGGATCGCGCGCAGGATTTCAGCTCGATTGCTCCCTACACCATCGAAGAAGCTTACGAAGTCGCCGAAGCTATCGCGCGCAACGATATGGATTCGCTCGCCGATGAACTTGGCGACCTTCAGTTGCAGGTGGTCTTCCACGCGCAAATGGCGGCCGAAGCCGGCCATTTCACCGTCGACGACGTGCTCGACCGGGTGTGCGACAAGCTCGAGCACCGCCATCCGCACATCTTCGGCGGCGCTACGTCCACACCTGGCTGGGAAGCCCTTAAGGCGACCGAGCGCAGCGTCTCGGACGACAAAAGCGCTCTGGCCGGCGTCGCCAACGCGCTTCCGGCACTCGAACGCGCGGTAAAATTGCAGCGCCGCGCGGCGCGAACCGGGTTCGATTGGCCCGATACGGCAGGTCCGCGCGCCAAGATCGTCGAGGAGTTGCAAGAACTTGAGGTCGCTGACACCCAGGCCGAGCGGACCGATGAGCTGGGCGACCTGCTGTTCGCCGTGGTCAACCTCGCACGGAAACTCAATATCGAACCCGAAGCCGCGCTACGCGAAGCCAACCGCAAGTTCGAACGGCGTTTCCGCAGGATCGAGGTCGAACCCGGTTTCGAAGGCGATCTCGATGCCAAGGAAGCGCTGTGGCAGCGCACCAAGCACGATCAGAGCGTCTGAAACCGCGCCCAATTATGGGGCGATAGCCGAACCGCCAGATGGACGGTTTCGCCCTCCATCCTTTGGTCGAGCATTTCGCCATGAGCGTGAAGCCAGGCCATCCGATTGCCATCGCCAGCGAACAATTTGAGGCGGTGAATGGTTGCCTTGTCTTGGAGACGCTCAGCGATCGCGCCACTTAGCGCCTCAACCCCCTCTCCGCTCAAAGACGAAACCGCAAAGACATCTTCGCGCCGTGCAGCCTCGGTCAGCAAGGCCGAGCGGCCGTCGCCTTCGAGCAAATCAAGCTTGTTCCACACCTCGATCCTTGGCGGCGATCCCGCCTCGTCCAGACCCAGAGTGGCGAGCACCTGGGCGACATCGGCCGCCTGGGCGTCGCTGTCGGGATGGGCGATATCGCGCACGTGGAGGATGAGGTCGGCCGAATCCACCTCTTCGAGTGTCGCGCGGAATGCCGCGACCAGCTCGGTCGGCAGATCCGAGACGAACCCGACCGTGTCGGACAGGATCGCCTTTTCAAACCCGGGCAGCTTGAACGCGCGCATGGTTGGGTCGAGCGTCGCAAATAGCAAATCCTCGGCGCGGACATCGGCATTGGTCATGCGGTTGAACAAGGTGGACTTGCCGGCATTGGTATAGCCGACCAGCGCGATCACCGGCCACGGCGCGCGCTGGCGCCGATCGCGATGGAGCCCGCGGGTCCGCTTAACCTGGTCGAGCTCTTTACGAATTCGCGCCATGCGGTCGCGGATCAATCGCCTGTCGGCCTCGATTTGAGTCTCGCCGGGGCCGCCGAGGAAGCCGAACCCGCCACGCTGGCGCTCGAGGTGGGTCCAGCTGCGCACCAGCCGTCCGGCCTGGTAATCAAGGTGCGCCAGTTCGACCTGCAACCGCCCTTCGGCGGTCGCCGCGCGCTCGCCGAAAATCTCGAGGATCAGCCCGGTGCGGTCGATCACCTTGGTTTTGGCGCCCTCTTCGAGCGATTTTTGCTGCACCGGGGTCAGTCCCGCATCGACGATCAGCAAACCTGCTTCATTTTCCTTGGCGATGCCCGCAATTTCATCGATCTGGCCCTTTCCGAAGAGACTAGCCGGCCGGACATTGCGCAACTTGAAGGCGCGCCGAGCGACGACGTCGATGCCGATCGCCTCGGCCAGGCCTTCGGCCTCGTCGAGGCGCGCTTCGATCGAACGCAGCCCGCCTTTGCCCGGGCGATCGGGAATGACCAGCAAGGCCCGCTCGCCGCGGGCAAAACCGCTGTCGTCGTCGCGGTTGAAGACGCTCAATCGCCTTCCTCCGCATCCGGCTCCTGGTCGAGAGTCAGCGAATGCGCCGGTTGCAGCGTCGAGATGGCGTGCTTGTAGACCAATTGGACGAGTCCCGAGCGTTCCAGCAAAACGCAGAATTGGTCGAAGCCGGCGACCTCGCCGGTCAGCATCACCCCGTTGACGAGGAACACCGTCATCGCTTCGTGCTGGCGGGCGGCGGCGCCCAGGAACAAGTCCTGAAGCGCTGGACGGCGCCCCTCCCCGGCCGAAGCGGCGACGGGGACGACAAAGCCCTCCGGCAATTGCGCCGGCATGATCGTCGAAATTGAATGCTTGTAGACCAGCTGGGCGCTGCCATCCCGCCGCAGCAACAGTGAAAAGCTGTCGAACCAGGTGATGATCCCCTGAAGCTTCACGCCCTTGACCAGGAAGATCGTCACCGGGGTTTTCGCCCGGCGGGCGTGATTCAGGAAATTATCCTGCAGTCCTAAGGCCTTGTCAGCCATTGCGCGAGTACTTTCTTAAATTGAACTCTAGTCTTCTTCGTCGCGCTTGTCGCCGAGTCCGAGCGCCTTCAACTTACGGTGAAGCGCGGACCGCTCCATGCCGATGAACGAAGCGGTACGCGAGATGTTGCCCGAAAACCGCCGGATCTGGACCCGGAGATATTCGCGCTCGAACGATTCCCGCGCTTCCCGCAACGGGCTGCCCATGATCGTCATCGTCGCGCTGGTCACGCCGACGCTGGCCGGATGATCGAGCACTTCGGGCGGAAGCAAATCGACCTCGATCCGCCCGACACGGTCACCCGGCGCGAGGATGATCGTCCGTTCGATGATGTTGCGCAATTGGCGGACGTTGCCCGGCCAATCGTGCGCCTGAAGCGCGGCCAACGCCTCGTCGGACAGGGTTGGCGCCGACATCCGCCGCTCGGCGGCGAACCGCGCGAGGAAATGGGTGACCAGCTCAGGAATGTCTTCGCGCCGTTCGCGCAACGGCGGAATGCGCACCGGAACGACGTTGAGGCGATAGAATAGATCCTCACGAAAGCGCCCTTCGGCGATCTCGTCGGCGAGGTTGCGCGAGGTCGCGGAAAGCACACGGACGTCGACCTTGACTGGACGCTGCCCGCCGACCCGGCTGTAGCTTTGGTCGGTCAGCACACGCAGGATTTTCCCTTGTGTAGTCAATGGCATGTCGGCGATTTCATCGAGGAACAATGTGCCGCCATGCGCTTGTTCGAGCAGGCCCGGACGGGCGACGCCGTCGGTCTCAATGCCGAATAATTCCTCTTCGACCCGCTCGGGCGCCATCCGCGCTGCCGAAACGACGATGAACGGCGCCGCAGAGCGCAGGCTCCACTGGTGGATGGTTCGCGCCGCCACTTCTTTGCCAACTCCGGCCGGGCCGGTGATCAGCACCCGGCTGCCGGTCGGAGCGACTCTCTTCAAAGTCGCGCGCACGGTGTTGATTGCGACCGATACGCCGTTGAGCGAATCATCCTGCCCAACCTGTTGGCGCAAATTGGCGTTCTCGCGCTTCAGCCGGTCGGTCTCGGTGGCTCGGTCGACGAGGTGGAGCAAACGGCTCGCCTCGAACGGTTTCTCGATGAAATCGACCGCGCCTTCGCGGATCGCGGCGACCGCAGTGTCGAGATTGCCGTGGCCCGAAATCATCAGGATCGGCAAGGTCGGGTCGCGCCGCTTGATTTGCTCGAGCAGTTGCAAGCCGTCGAGCTTCGAGCCCTGAAGCCAGACGTCGAGCAGGACCAAAGACGGGCGCCGCTCCTCGATCGCGTCCAGAGCAGCAGTGCTGTCTGCCGCGGTCCGCACCGCATAGCCTTCGTCTTCGAGGACGCCGGAGACCAAATCGCGAATATCGGCTTCATCGTCCACAACGAGCACTTCGAGCGCCATCAGCTGGGTTCCTCGTCATCATTGTCATCGGTCGAGCGATCCTCAGCGACGGGACCGTCGCTCTTCAGCGCCGCCAGCCGCTCGGCATCGAAGGCGATGCGGACGTGGCTCCCGCCTCCCGGCCGATCGAGGAAGGCGATTTCGCCCAAATGCTCCTCGACGATCTTCTTGACGATCGCCAGGCCGAGGCCGGTGCCGCGCACCCGCGTCGTCATATAGGGCTCGGTCAGCCGCTCGCGGTCCTCGGGAAGCCCGATGCCGGTGTCGGTGACGTCGATCACCAATTGCTCGTCGCCGCGGCACAGGCGAACGTCGACCCGGTCGCCGTCGGGGCTGGCATCGCCGCGGCTTCGGCGGGCCTCGATCGCCTCGACCGCATTCTTGACGACGTTGGTCAGCGCCTGGCTCAACTGCCGGCGGTCGCAGACCATGCGGATCTCGGCGACCCGCGGGTCAAGCGAGAAGGACACGCCGGGATGCGCGACCTCGTGGAGGAACAATGCCGCCCGCGCGATATCGTGGACATTCTCGTCGCGGAACACCGGCTTGGGCATGCGCGCGAAATCGGAAAATTCGTCGACCATCTTGCGCAGGTCGCCGACCTGGCGGACGATCGTCCCGGTCAGCCGTTCGAAAGTCTCCGGATCGGACGCGATTTCCTTGCCATAGCGGCGCTGAAGCCGCTCGGCGGCGAGCTGGATCGGGGTCAGCGGGTTCTTGATTTCATGCGCGATCCGCCGGGCGATATCTGACCAGGCGGCGCGGCGCTGGTCACTCAACTGGTCGGTGATGTCGTCGAACGTCAGCACGCTGCCATCCTGGTAGCGCACGCGCTTGACCGCGAGGGTGCGCTGGCCGCTGCCGACCCGCACCAGCACATCGGCCTCGCGCTGTTCGCCCGACATGAATTCATCGAGATCGGACGACAAAGCCGCGAGCGAGGTGCCTTCGAGCCGACCTTCGCCCTGGTGGAGCAAGGCTTCGGCCGAGCGATTGGTCAGCAGGATCCGCTTGTTGTCGTCGAGCGCGATGACTCCGGCGGTGACGCTCGACAGCACCGCCTCGATGAACGCACGGCGGGTGTCGAGCTGGCTGTTGGCGGCCATCAGCGCGCCGGTCTGTTCCTGCAACCGCCCGGTCATGCGGTTGAAGGCGCTACCGAGCGTGGCAATTTCATCGTCGGACGCCGCGACCGGTACGCGCGTCGAAAAATCTCCCTCTTCGACACGCCCGGCGGCGGTGACCAGCTGGCCGACCGGGCGCACCAGGCGGTCAGCCATTTCCAACGCGATGAAAATAGCCAATCCGACGATCACCAGGGCCCCGACCAGCAGAGCGCCATTGAAGCGCAATTGATTGGTGCGCGACCGGGCAAGCAAGGCGCGATAGTCGCCAAGCACATCGTCGGCGCGGCTGATCTGCTCGCGAAATTGCGGGTCGAACACGCGGGCAGAGTAAATGAAATTGCCATGGCCGAAGTTGAGCGGCGCAAGCGAGCCGACCCGGTCGGACGAATTGATCGACACGCTCGGCTTGCCCTTGAGCTCGGCGATGGCCTTCGGCGTGACGATCCGCTCAAACGGGCGATCGTAGGGATTGACCACGGCCTGGGTGCGAATCTGCGAATCCTGGCCGACATTGATGATCGCCGCCTCGGACAAATTGCGGACGTAAACCTGGCGCGCGAACGCCTCGGCGAAGCGCGGATCGTCGATCGACACCTCGCGCAGATAGCCACCGACATCGCCGGCCATGGTCACGGTTTCGTTGGAAACACGCTGGACCTCCTGGTCGTAGGTGCTGCGCGCCAGCGCCACGGTGTTTTCGAGCATCCCCCTCGCCCGGTCCGAGAACCAGAATTCGAGCCCGCTCTGGAACAGCAAGGAAGCGAAGATCGCGACCAGCACCGTGGGCACCGCGGCGATCACCGAAAACAGCGCGACCAGCCGCGTGTGCAGCCGGCCGCTGCCCAGTCCTCCGCGCGCCGCCCGGGCCTTGGCGACGCGACGCGAGAACAACACCATCAGGATGATCGCCGGGATCAGGTTGGCGATCAGCAGAAGCGCGATCAGCGGCGGCGACAACAACGACCCCGGCTGGCCGCTCTTGCTGAGGATCGAGATGCTGAACACGACCATCGCCGCCAGCAGCAGCGACGTGCCGCCCGCCGCGTAGCGGTAAAAGCGCCCGCTTTCCCGCTCGCGCCGCAGCCAATCACTCGCTCGCTGGGCGCTTGGGGTCATCTTGGTAACGGTGGTCGAGGCATCCATTGCGACGGCCTCTAACACAGTCGCGTTGCATGAAAAACACAGTGTGTTGGGATTTTGTGCGCGGCGCGTTGCCCGTCCTCAAGCGGCCGAGCGGGCCAGCCACGGCGCGTAGAATTGCTCAAGCATCGCGACGACCGTCGCCGGGTCGTCCTGTTGATTGACGCAATTACGGAATTCGGCCGATCCCGGCAGCCCCTTGGTGTACCAGCCAAGGTGCTTGCGCGCGAGATTGACCCCGGTAACCGGGCCGTAAAGCGCCAGCATGTCGTCATATTGATCGAGGATCATGGCAAGCTGCTCGTCGAGCGACGGATCGGGCCGCGCCGCCCGCCCGCTGAGGTCAGCCATCATTTGGCCGAGCAGCCATGGCCGCCCGTAAGCGCCGCGGCCGACCATCACGCCGTCGGCGCCCGATTGGGCCAGCGCGATGCGGCTATCCTCGATCGAGCAAATGTCGCCATTGACGATCACCGGCAGAGATGTGGCCTGCTTGACCGAGCGAACGAAGCTCCAGTCGGCCGAGCCCTTGTACATCTGGCAGCGGGTGCGGCCGTGGACGGTGATCATCCGCGCGCCCAAATCCTCGGCGATCCGCGCCAGCTCGGGCGCGTTGAGGCTCGAATGATCCCAGCCCATGCGCATTTTGACCGTCACCGGCAGCGACACCGCCTTGACCGTCGCGGCGATGATCGACGCGGCCAGCGGCAGATCGCGCATCAGCGCCGATCCGGCGTCGCCGTTGACGACCTTCTTGACCGGGCAGCCCATGTTGATGTCGATGATCGCCGCGCCGCGCTGTTCATTGAGCTTGGCGGCTTCGGCCATTTCAAGTGGGGTGCAGCCGGCGAGCTGGAGCGAGACCGGTTCCTCGGCCGGGTCCCACGCCGCTTTTTGCAGCGACTGGCGGGTTTCGCGGATCATCGCCTGGCTAGCGATCATCTCGCTGACGGTAAGGCCCGCGCCATAACGCTTGACCACGCGCCTGAACGGCAGATCGGTGACGCCGGTCATCGGCGCCAAGATCACCGGCGCATCGATGGTCACCGGACCGATGTGAATGGGCTTGATCAGGTTCATGGCAGGGCGTCGCCATACAGATACGGCCCTTGGCGAGCAAGATTGGCGCGCCTAGACCTCGTGCCATGACCACCACCGCGCTCATCATGGCCGCCGGCAGCGGGCAGCGCCTCGGCGGCGATTTGCCCAAGCAATATCGTCCGATTGGCGGCAAGCCGATGCTTCGCCGTGCAATCGAGGCGTTGATCGGTCATCCGCGGATCGATGCCGTGCGCGTGGTGATCGGCGAGGAGCAGGATGGCCCGGCAAGCGCCGCGCTAGGCGGTCTCGATGTCGGCCAGCCGATAATCGGTGGCGCGACGCGGGCCGACAGCGTTCGCAACGGGCTTGAGGCGCTTGGTGACGGGATTGTCCTGGCTCACGACGCCGCCCGCCCCTTCTGCCCGCCGGCAGTGATCGACCGGCTGCTCGACGCCCTCGACGGCAACGAGGGGGCCGTGCCGGTTCTGCCGATCGCCGATACGCTGGCAATGGGCGGTCGATTGCTCAGCGGGATGGTCGATCGCGAGCGGATCTTACGGATCCAGACACCGCAGGCGTTCCACGTCGAGGATTTGGTCTATGCGTTTTCCGAGGTGACCATGCACGCCCCCACCGATGAATCGTCGGTGATGGTCGAGGCCGGTCTCAAGGTGGCGACGGTCGAAGGCGATCCTTTGCTCGACAAATTGACCACTCCGGAAGATTGGGCCCGCGCCGAAGCGATGCTCGCCGCTCGGATGGTTGCGCGCACCGGAATGGGATTCGATGTTCACGCCTTTGCCGGCGAAGGACCGCTGATGCTCGGCGGGATCGCCGTTGCGCACAATCGCGCTCTGGCGGGGCATAGCGACGCCGACGTCGTGCTTCATGCG
>Ga0193706_1001092_pt1 | contig 12827 bp, 10 predicted proteins | sample U3c1metaG_FD_160130 | JGI IMG/M metagenome (GOLD analysis project Ga0193706, IMG submission 160130) | Soil microbial communities from a riparian zone of the East river system, Colorado, United States - U3c1 | ecosystem: Environmental > Terrestrial > Soil > Riparian zone | place: USA: East River... | reverse complement strand
AAAACCCCGTACATTTTATGACCTGGTAATTGAAGTTGCTATTGTAAGGCCCGGACCAATCCAGGGCGACATGGTGCATCCTTACCTGCGCCGGCGTAACGGTGAAGAACCGGTTGACTATCCATCAAAAGAACTGGAAGATATTTTAGGTCGCACATTGGGCGTTCCCTTATTCCAGGAACAGGCAATGAAAATAGCTATTGTGGCAGCAGGCTTCACACCGGCAGAGGCAGACGGCTTACGCCGAAGCATGGCAACATTCAAAGCAAAAGGTTTGGTCACGCAGTATGAAGAAAAGCTGATCAAAGGAATGATGAAGAATGGATATACTTTGGAATACGCACAACGTGTTTTTAAACAACTGGAAGGTTTCGGTAGTTATGGTTTCCCGGAGAGTCATGCTGCAAGCTTTGCATTACTCGTTTATGTTTCTTCCTGGATAAAATGGTATTATCCCGATGTGTTTTGCTGTGCAATATTGAATAGTATGCCCATGGGTTTTTATCAACCATCACAACTTATTGGTGATGCAAAAAAGCATGATGTTGAGATAAGGCCTGTTGATATTAATTATTCCGTGTGGGATAATAAACTTGAGGAAAAGTCCGGAAAGTTTTGTGCACTTCGGTTAGGATTCCGTCAGGTAAAGGGCCTGCGGGAAGATGATATAGAAATATTGGTATCAGCAAGAAATAAAATGTACAACAGCATTAATGAGCTGCGTGATATCTCAATACCTGAAGCTGCACTGGAAAAATTAGCTGATGCTGATGCATTTAGGTCCATTGGCCTTGATCGGCGCAAAGCATTATGGGAAGTGTCAACCAAAGACCGTTCTGTTGAAATATTCAAAGGCCAGCAACCTGCTGATGCAAAAGATGAAAATATATCACTTCCTGTGATGGCAAAATCCGAACATGTGGTACATGACTATGCAGCCACTTCATTTTCTTTGAAGGGACATCCTGTAAGCTTTATTCGGGAGAAACTTGATCAGCTGTATATCACTCCCACAGAACAATTGTCTACTCTTAAAGATGGGGCATTAGTAAAAGTTGCAGGACTTGTTTTGGTACGTCAAAGGCCAGGCACTGCAGCAGGTATATGTTTCATGACCATCGAGGATGAAACAGGCAATGCCAATCTGGTAATTTGGGAAAGCCTTTTTGAAAAATTTCGCAAGGAAATTATACAATCAAAGCTGATCATGGTAGAAGGTAAATTACAAATTGAAGGAGAAGTAATACACGTAATTGTTCAACGTTGTTATAATTTTTCAAGGCTGTTACGGCAACTTACGCCATCACAGGAAGATCCACCGGTATTAACATTGGCGTACCCCGACGAAAAATCTGTTCCGCCGGGACTGGATAAAAGAAGTCAACCAAAAGAAAGCTCCCAGAAAAGAATTTTTCCAGGAGGAAGAAATTTTAAATGATGTCTTTTCTATATTTAAATATAAAATCGAAGTCATGAAAATGATCCCACTCTTCAAAGTCAGAAACATGAAGGATGCAATAGCCTTCTACACCGGCATCCTCGATTTCAAATTGAAATACGCTGAAGCATCTGTAGAAGATGGAGTAATCGACTTGGTAAAAGAAGAAATGGAATTGCAACTGACTATCTACGAAGGCGATTACTTATTTGGCTCTGTTGTAAATGTTAGAGTCAATGAGGTAGACAATCTTTTCAAGAGATATATGGATAGAGGTTTGGATATCTCCAATAAAAAAGAATCACCGGTTCATCAGGGACCTACTAACCAGACTTGGGGGATGAGAGAATTTTATATAACTGACAGCGATGGTAACACACTCCGGTTTTGTAAAACTATTAAATAAATAAAATTACTCCGTCCATTACCGTCTATTCTCGAACCATACCGAACCATTTATGTAAAAGTTTCAATCGTTCAATTCTGATTCGTGAGCGAAACCAGGGAGTAATAGCTGGTCAGTTTTTAAGAGGGATGGCTACACCTTTCACCAGCAGCCAAACGGCCAGTACAACTTCAAACAGCAACATAGAAATCCAAATGGAGCTAACAGAAGGATCTATAAATCCGGCAAGCTGCAAGGGAACAACAACAAGAAGCAGGGCCGAGGCAACTACACCAAGCCAGGCTAATGGTCTGGGGATGCTGCGGCCACGCAGGAAAAGATAACAATAAATTGTGCTGCCCAAAGCAAAACAGGTTCCGCTGCTGAGCATAATCCAGCCTTCTGTTTTCAAGAACAAACCAGCAATTGTGTTTGATGCTACAGTATCAACGCCATCTGTGGCAACTGAAAGTAGGGCAAACGACTTTAATGTGGAGATAACAATAATGACTCCCTCAGTCACCCGACAGCATAGCGCAATCATTGCGGGTTCCTGGTCCACATGGCGGGTCAGGGCATAAAACGTAGCAGCAAGAACGAGCGCAAATGCAGCCTGCAGCAGCGTAAGTAAAATATCCACCCGTACAAGCGACACATGCTTTGCGATGTCTGCCAGTTTCGTTGCAGTCTCCACTGCTCCACTCGTTACAGGCAACATGATCATGCTGATGATAGCTGTTGCGATGTAGAGCAATAGGACGAAACCTGCAACCCTTGCGTTTGTTCTGAGAGTCATTAAGATTCTGTTTTAGTTAGCTATCAATGTTGCGTTATGCGTTAACTGCATTTTTTGGGGTATTATTTTTTACTCCTTTGATCACAAGCCAAAACATGATTGAGATTTCTCCAACTGCTACGATCAATAGAATTGGTTGTTCCATAAATTGGCGGAAGTAAAGACGGTACATCGGAAAGAGCAGGGATAAAAAACTATCCAGCATATAAACAACGCCCCCGATAATGAGGAATATCCCAAAGATCCTGGGAATAAATTTCGATTTATAAACCAGTTGGCCAAACGGTATCAGCCAAAGTCCCCAGAATATCTCTAATATCAAAAGTCCGTAGTCGTTTATTTTAAGGAAAAGCATAGCCAGGTCCTGCCGCTGGCTAAGTTCAAATGTTTTCAATCCTTCGCCTTTTAATATCATCAGGGAAGTAATATTGAATGCATTAATAATAAAAACGACAGGAATTGTCAGGATCAACAATGCAACCATAAGTTTAGCCTGGTGCTCGTTCACCTGTTTCAATAACCGGTATAGAGCTAATACTAAAAACACGCAGATGGCGCTGCTGAAAAGATCATTAATTATACTCGTTCTAAATAAAAATTCATTTGAGAGTATCTTACTGGCAGTAGCAACATCATCACCCTTTACAATTATTTGTGATTGTACATACATCATTCCGTAGATGCCTGTTATTACCCAAACAAAATATAACAGGCCGGCTCGCCTTGCAGTTTTTTTAAGTGATAACACTTTATTTTCCATATAAGTATTTTTAGTTTTTGTTTTGTCGTGTAAAAATAGACAGCTTTCATACTGGAAAGAAAAACGTTATACCAATATGCCTTTCAGCATGACGAAAAAGGCATCTATGGGGATTCAGTTAGAAATGCCTTACCTATCTTCACCAGAGGAAATGAGATTTAAAACACGATACCGTTTTTGGCATGTATTGCTGGTGGTAGTTTGCCTTTGCATTTTGGGCATGACCATTTCCTATTTTATGAGCGTACCTGCAGGTAACGATGGCGTGAAAGAGATAACAGAGACAGGTTCGGTTCCGAACAAAAACTATATTAGGCTGCCATTCTTTTTTGCCTACCTAAGTGTGTTCTTTTATTTTAGTCTTAATTATTATTACAACCTGGTTGCCGGCAATAAAAAGATCATCTCCTTTCTTAAGGTTACATTTATAATTATATTGGTTAGTGTTGCTTACTACATTTTCCTTTTTTACTTTTTACCTGAAGCTCCGCTTAACAAATACAGCTCTCTGTCACAAATGCTTTTTATAATGATGGGGAGCCTTGTTCCCATGCTCATTGTAAGCTTCCTGTTTGCTTACGTAACTGTCTTAAGGGAATCGCTAAAGCAAAAAAGAGTTCTGGAAGCACAGAAATTGCTTCTTGAAGCGCAGGTCTCCCAGGCGAATTTCAATTTTTTAAAGGCCCAGATCAATCCGCATTTTTTGCACAATACGTTGAATTTTTTATATGCCAAATCACTTCCTTATTCTTCGGAATTATCAGAAGGTATTCTCACACTCAGTGATATTATGCGCTATGCGCTTAGTCAGGGAAATCAAAAAGACGGTAAAGCTCCATTAAAAGATGAGATTGAACACGTAAGTAATGTGATCAAAATAAACCAGCTTCGCTACAGAAATAAGCTGAAAGTAAATGTAGAAATTAACGGTTCTGTGAACGGAGTGATGATCATTCCATTTATATTGATCACCCTTGTAGAAAATGCATTCAAGCACGGGGATCTGAAAAACCAGGATTACCCCATAGATATCAGGCTGAATGTGGAAGGTAATAAACTTTCTTTTTATTGCAGAAATAAAAAGAAAACGGGACCGAAGCAGTTAACAACAGGAATTGGTTTGGATAATATCAAAAAAAGGCTGGAAATTGCCTATGGTGATGAATACGATTTTATTGTGAAAGATGAACCGGAATTTTATACTACCGAATTAACCATTTACGAAATATGATCAACTGCATTATTGTTGATGACGAGGATGATGCTATTGACATCCTGGTTCATTATATAAAGCAAACGCCACATCTGAATTTAGTGGCAAGCTTTACAAATCCGCTTGAGGCTCTGCAATTATTGGGGGAACAAAAGATCGACCTCATCTTTCTGGATATACAAATGCCTGAACTTTCCGGGATTGATTTTATTAAAACAATTCATGGCAAAAGCAAAGTGATATTAACTACGGCTTACAGCGAATTTGCACTGGAAGGCTATGAACTGTATGTGTTGGATTATCTTTTGAAACCGATCCGGTTACCGCGTTTTTTAGCCGCCGTGCAAAAAGCCATAGAACAGGTAAATAGCGGCGATACCACTCAGCAGGAAACTTTGGAAGACGATTATATTTTTGTAAAAACAGAATCGAAAGGGAAACTACTGAAGATCAACTTCGCTGAAATTGATTTTATTGAAAGCAAGAAAAATTATATGATTATCTATTGCGGAGGAACAAAAACCCTTGTATATACAAGTATGAAAGACCTGGACGAACGCCTTCCAAAAAAGCACTTCCTCCGGGTACACAGATCTTTTATTATTCGCGTTGCCGGGATCACCGGCATTGAAGGAAATTTTGTTAGATTAAAAAATGTAGCCGCCGAAATACCGATTGGAGAAAATTATAAACCTGAGCTTATGGAGATTATCAAAGGGAAGATGATTTAATACCTTTCGGCTTTGAAACAAAAAAGTAACAAGAATATTATCAACTCATTACCGTCTATTATCGAACCATACCGAACCAATTCCCTAGTTTAATCAAAGGCCATAACGTACCTTAAAGTATGTCTCCAGGTCCATCGGCGGGAATTGCGAGGCATACGCAAAAGCAAGCAGGCAAATAACAGCATAGCCCAATAATGCAATCGCCACTATTTTCAATTTATTTTCTTCCTTATATTCCATAGATTAAAGTTAGATCATAGAAATTTTAATTGCATCCGTATTACTACGGGATTTTTATTAAGCCTAAACAATTCATCTATACCTTGTAATTTTGCCCTATGCAAATACAAATCCTCAAATCAAAGATCCACCGTGTTGTCATCACAGAAGCCAATCTCAATTATGTAGGAAGCCTTACGCTCGATGAAGATCTCATGGATGCCGCCAACCTCATCGAGAATGAAAAGATCCAGGTCGTAAACGTAAACAATGGAGAACGTCTGGAAACATATATCATCAAAGGCCAGCGGGGTAATGGTATCGTTTGCTTAAATGGACCGGCTGCAAGAAAAGGCGCCGAAGGAGATATCGTGATTGTTATCTCTTATGCCTTAATGGATTTTGAAGAAGCAAAAACTTTCAAGCCAACTATTGTGTTTCCAAAAGAAGGTAATAAGCTTTAGTGCTACTTTTTTCTGTCAGCAAAAAAATATGTACGACTACCAACAACTCATCAAAGAAGGAAACATTAAATCAATTCCTGAACTTCATAGGTTTTTCTTTGAAGAGATTGCCTATGACTGGATGAAAGCTTATGAAGGAATGTCAGAAAAGCATGGAGTAATTACGCTACAGAATTTTTGGGGTTTTGCTTTTATTATTGATGATGGTAATCAGCTGAGGGATACGGATAGAGAGAATGATAAACGGGAAATTCTGGAGGGACGGACCGTTGCAGCTTTCGGAATCTCAAATACAAATATTAGTCAAACCAATCGAAAAACTATGCGAACCTGGATTGGCAAAACCTCAAAAGTGTTTGCACCTTATGGTACAAATTACGACAAGGGTCATTTTATTGCTCATGGCTTTGGAGGACCGATTGATGTTAATTTATTCCCTCAAAGAAGGGACATAAACAGGGGATGGTACGAGGAAGGAAAACCTTACCGGCAAATGGAAAGATATGTCGCCGCCAATCCCGGAACTTTCGTTTTCTCCAGGCCAATTTACAATGACCTTTCCTTTTGTCCTCAGATGATTGAATTCGGATATTGTACCACTGATCTGGAGTTTACTGTCAGGCAGTTTCCAAATAGATGAATAAGAACAATAAAATAAAAAGGCTACGGTTCGTCCCGTAGCCCCAACCTTGCAATCAGGCAAGATCTGTGATTTCACTGGCGCAAAAATAGCCCCGCAATCCGTTGTTAAATTGGGAAAAACCTCACAAATAACCGGTATTTTACCCAGCCTCAAATTTCACATCCCCAATACTATTTCGTAAATTACATAAGCAGCACATCCACACCAATTTTGTCTTAAAATAAATATCCTGTCTAAAGCTGTTCAGGCATTTTGATTTATTTTTTATTACTTTCACTTCATAATGATTGCTTACGCTGGCTATACTGATAATGAATTAACTACGCTCATTCACAATGGCGATGAGCCCGCATTCGCCGAACTATATAATCGGTATTGGCAGGAGCTATACGACACTGCTTATCGCAGGCTTCAAAACAGGGAACAGGTCAAAGACATCATCCAGGACATATTTGTAAGGCTCTGGATTCGTCGGGCCGAACTGCAGATTGAAAATCCGCAGGCATACCTGCATACGGCAGTCCGGTTCCAGGTTTTTAAATATGTCGAAAGGGAATCCACACATCAATCTTCTTTTGAGCCATTTGAATCCATTGCATATTCTTCATTTAGTGCTGATGAAAAAATTCTTCAGCAGGAACTGCTTGACCTTGTACAGGCATATATTGAATCTCTGCCTGGAAAAAGAAAACAGATCTTCCTGATGCACATCAAGGAAAATCTTTCCACCAAGGAAATTGCCGACCGGTTAAATATTTCTCAAAAAACCGTGCAGAACCAGTTAGCAACTTCTATGCAGGGGCTACACAACAAAATTGCCCCCATTATCATTGCCATTGCCGCCGCATCCCTTCAATCCTGAGCGAAGTCGAAGGACGGAAGGGATGAAGTACTGAGCGAAGTCGAAGTGCGGGCTACAAACACACTAATCAGATACATCGCCTAAGCCAATTCAGTTCAATTTTACCTTACTGTAAAAAAAACTTTAAAAAATTATTAAATTTTTTTGGGAGTTCTTGTGATTTTTGGGACATATAACAAATACAAGTCTTCATGTCTTTAGCCAAAAAGGAATTAATTAGGTTAGTAAAAAAATACAATCGGGGTAAGGCAACCCCGCAGGAGGTTGTGTTTCTCGAAAAATATTATCAATATTTCGATAGGGAACCTGCTATCTCTGAAACACTCACAAACGAAGAAAAACAACAGCTTTCAACAGAAATATTTGCAGGCATTCAGCAGAAGATCAAGGAAACACTGGTCATTCCGTTTTACAAACGCACTTGGTTTCGGGCGGCTGCAGCTTCTGTTCTTATCTTTTTCGCCGGCAGCGTTTATTTTATTTTAAGGGATAACAATGAAAAGCCCATCACCAAAATTGAACCACAAGAAACAAGATTCAAAAATGATGTAGCCGCACCAATGAAAGCTAAAGCAACAATTACCTTGGCCGATGGAAGCATTGTACCATTGGATAGTGTTACCTATGGAAAACTAGCTACCCAGGGAAATGTAAATGTGATGATGACTGCAGATGGTAAAATTGTTTATAAGGAGCTACAGCAAAGTGAAGGTCAAATGCAGTACAATACCTTAAATAATCCAAGGGGAAGTAAGGTAATTGACATGCAATTATCTGATGGCTCTCACGTATGGTTGAATGCCGGGTCTTCTGTCACATATCCGGTCGCATTTATTGGCAAAGAAAGGAATGTTAGCATCTCTGGTGAAGCATACTTTGAAGTAGCACGTAATACGGCTATGCCATTTAAAGTAACAAAGGGTGAAATGGCGGTCACAGTATTAGGCACTCATTTCAATGTTAATGCCTACGACGACGAAGCGAATATTAAAGTGACATTACTGGAAGGTTCAGTGCGGATAAATGCTCTGGCTCCCACTCCTTCGGAGAGGGCGGGGGGTGAGGTTGTACTTAAGCCAGGACACCAGGCTCAGGTATCTAATCAAGCCAATCAGAAAATCAAACAAATCACAGTTCAGACAAATGTTGATCTCGACGAAGTAATGGCCTGGAAAAACGGTGTCTTCAAATTCAAAGATGCATCCATAGAACTATTAATGCGGCAGGTTGAAAAATGGTATGATGTTGAAATAGTTTATGAAGGAAAGATCAAAGATCACTTTGTAGCAACAATACCAAGAACTGTGACAGTTGCAAATGTGTTCAGGATTTTAGAAGAAACCGGAGGAGTGCATTTTAAAATTGATGGAAAAAAAGTAACGGTGATGCCCTGACGTCATTGCGACGCAGGAAGCAATCTCCTAACTATTGAAACTAAAGTTTTGAATAATACAGGTTAACCTTCCTCTTCCCCACATCCTGAGCTTAGTCGAAGGGTAGGGGGCTATGGGGCAAAGAAAACCGGGAAGTGCTTGCGACACAACCCGGCAAATATCTGGGTTAACCCATTAATACAATCGATGAGGACTGCTTATTGTTTAACCCAAACTTAAAAACAAAGTTATGCATTTAAAGGCTCTTTGTACCCGCCGAAAGCGGGTCTTAACCAAAACCTGTCTGCCGGTGAGGCAGGCGCTCCTGGTCATGAAACTATCAGTCATCCTTATCCTGGCTTTCACCCTACAAGTGAGTGCTACAGGATATTCTCAAAAAATTACACTGTCTGTAAAAGAAACTTCACTCGAAAAAATATTTAGGGAAATTGAAAAACAAACGGGCTATTACTTTGCTTATACCAGTGAATTATTACAAAGCGCAAAGCCTATAAGTATTGATGTGAAGGATGCCTCTCTTAAAGATGTATTGGACCAATGTATAAAAGGGCAGCCGCTTAGCTATACTATAATCGATAAAGTTATTTCTGTGAAAAAAGCTGTGGTTACCACTTCTCCTGTCATCCTGAACGAAAGTGAAGGATCTCCCCCCGTCAACGTCTGGGGCAAAGTTGTCAATGACAAAGGTGAACCAGTAATCGCCACAGTTACAGTCAAAGGCACAAAGAGATCCACATCAACGGATGTGAATGGTTTTTTTAGCTTGAAGAACATCAACGAAAACTCGATTCTGGTGCTTACTAGTGTAAGCATAGCCGAGCCTGTGGAGTTAGCTGTATCGTCATTTGCACCCGATGAGTTGAAGATTGTTACAGTTAAATCGAGGGTGACGACTGGAGAAGATATCGTTATCAATACGGGGTATCAAAAGCTGAAGTTGAATGAAGTTACGGGTTCGGTAACGCACATAACCAATGAATTGTTTAATAGACGAATTGGCGCAACGGTGCTAGAACGAATTATAGATTTAGTCCCAGGCTTTTTCCAAGACGGAGATGTTAATGCAACCGGTTTAAGTCGAATCTCAATTCGTGGTATAAGCACCATTAATGCTAGCAAATATCCCTTGATAATACTTGATAATTATATTTTCGAAGGAGATCTTAATCTGCTAAACCCGAATGATATCGAAAGTGTCACGATTTTAAAGGATGCTGCTGCTGCAAGCATTTGGGGGGCTAGAGCAGGCAATGGAGTTATAGTAATTACGTCTAAAAAGGGAAAAATGAATTCAGCTCCTACTATTTCATTTAATACCAATATCACGATTGGGGAGAAACCAAAACTTTTTCCCTTACCTGCGGTAAGTTCGATCGATGCTATAACATTAGAAAGGAAGCGTTTTGCCGGCGGTTATTATGATGGGGCACTTGCGGATGTTTTTTTATATCCTTTCTTATCGCCAGTTGTAGAGATATTGGCGAAACAAAGATCCGGCGCACTAAGTGCCGACGAGGCCAATAAGCAAATTGCTTTTTATGAAAATCATGATGTACGAAATGACATCAATAAATATCTACTACAAACTTTTTTCGCTCAGCAATATGCGTTAAGTGTTTCAGGAGGGGGGAATAATCATCAATATTATGGCTCTATAGGCTATGATAGAAATCGTCCTAATAATATTAATATACGAAATGAACGGATAACAATTCTTTTGAACAGTACTTGGACACCCATTAAGAATCTTCAGATAACCGCTGGATTGGATTGGGGGCAGGCTATGGAAAAAGATAATAATGGTTTCGGCTATGAGTCTGCTTTAGCAAGAGGCCCCTATCTACACTTGGCTGATAATGAAGGTAATGCATTATCTATCCCATATGAGTTTAGGCTTCCGTATGTTGATTCAGTAAAATTCCCAGGGCAACTTGATTGGCATTTCCGACCATTGGATGAAGCTGGTAATGCAAATACCTATCGAAAAAGTTTAAATAATAGAATAAATGGAGGACTAACTTATACTATAGCTAAGTCATTCCTAATTAATTTTGGATACAATTGGCAAAGATCCTCAACAGAAGAAACAGAAATCAATTCTACAAATACATTTCTAACCCGTAACCTAATTAATAAATACACAACAATAGATATTAATGGGCAACCTGTTTACCCAATTCCCCTGGGAGGAATTTATAAAGAGGATAATAGCGAACAAACCTCGTTTGTTGTTCGTGGATCGCTAAGTTTCAACAGGAGGTTTAATTTACATGAGTTCAGTTCTTTGGTAGGCTTTGAAAGAAGTCAAACAAATAGAGAAACTCGTGGCTTGCCCGATCAGTATGGATATAATCCGGAAATTAAAACATTTCAATTTCCTATGTATGGGAATAGGGTTACTAGACCTGGTAATGGAATAGGGGTGATTAGTGGCGTTTTACCATCTTTGAGAAATATATTGACAAGATTTGGATCACAATACGGCAATTTATCTTATATATACAAAAAAAGGTATTCTTTTACGGCGAGCGGAAGGATAGACGAAAGTAATTTTTTTGGTGTAGATGCAAATGATCGAAAAAAGCCACTTTGGTCAGTTGGGGTGAATTGGAAGATTGACAAAGAAAAATTTTACACTTACTCATTAATACCCAAACTTGCATTAAGAGTAAGTTATGGTTATAATGGGAATACAAGTCCTGGAACTTCTCCGTTAGCAACTGCGGCTTACTATAATGGATTTGATCCTACATATTTAACATATGCTTCAATAAGCACTCCCCCTAACCCCGAATTAACTTGGGAACAGATTCGTGTAATTAACATTGGAATAGATTTTCAATCTATTAAAAGTATTGTTACCGGGAATCTCGACTTTTACCAAAGAAGAAGTACTGATCTTATAAGCCCCGTCACTGTTGATCCTACTAGTGGCTTTAATCAATACATGGGTAATAGTTCAAGTCTTCAAACAAACGGAGTTGATCTAACTATGACTGCAAGGATTAAAGATGGACTGTTCAAGTGGTATACGACTATTAATTTTGCATTTCAGCATGATAAGGTAATCTCATACAGTGTTCAAAACCCTAAGAATGGTCAATTTCAAGGAGTTTTTGTTGGCAAACCGTTAAGTGGCATTTATAGTTATAATTGGGCAGGCTTGAACCCGCTAAATGGTAACTCTCTTTTTTATCTTGGTAATCATCAAATAGTTGAAGCCAGTTCAGCGACTGTTAATAATAGGGTACAAGGAGATTTAGTTTATAGTGGGCAAACTCGACCCACAGTATTTGGGAGTTTCAGAAATGATTTAAGTTTTAGAAATTTTACTTTTTCAGCCAATATAAGTTATGAATTTGGTCATGTTTTCAGAAGGAACACATTTGGGGGCCAGGCTCTTTCATGGATTCATGAAGATTATCTAAAAGCGTGGAAACAACCGGGGGACGAACTATTTACAAATGTTCCAGGTTTTGAAGATATTCCTACCACGGGAGGACGATATTCAGTGTATACACAATCAAACATTTTAATAGAAAAAGGGGATCACATACGACTTAGAGACATTAAACTTGACTATCATTTTCAACGAAATACAAATAAAAAAAATCTATTCAACTCGATGTCTATTTACGCATATGTTAGTCAACTTGGTTTTATGTGGAAAGCGAGTAAATATAATCCCGATACACAAAATAGTGAGTTAAGAACATCTTTGAATAAAACATTTTCTTTTGGACTTAATTTAATTTTCTAAAATTTTCAAATACTTTAGTATGAAGAAAACAACTTGGGTACAATACATTCTTGTAGTCTTTATTGTATTATTTACTTTAGGATGCAAAAAGGATTGGTTTGATGTTAAGTCGGATAGTCATTTGACTGTGCCAGCCACTCTAGAAGATTTTGAAGCATTGTT
>Ga0193706_1001091_pt1 | contig 12836 bp, 5 predicted proteins | sample U3c1metaG_FD_160130 | JGI IMG/M metagenome (GOLD analysis project Ga0193706, IMG submission 160130) | Soil microbial communities from a riparian zone of the East river system, Colorado, United States - U3c1 | ecosystem: Environmental > Terrestrial > Soil > Riparian zone | place: USA: East River... | reverse complement strand
CGCCGCCCTGGCCTTCACTCGGTCGAGTATCCACTTTCGCGATGAGCTTCCAGCCGCATGATTCGGGGTCGACGCTTCGTTTTGGTTCCGTCTGAAATCCATCACCAACTCCCGTGCCGGCGTAAACTTTATAGATCTGCGGCCCGCGCGCGCTGCCGTGCCACGAATAGGAGTTGATCTGTTTGATCGTCGTGTTCGTGCCGAGATCAACCTGAAGCCGTCCGCCATCGGAGCCTTGCGCGAAAAAGAAATTCTCCGCTGGTTGATCTTCACCGTTCGGCACCCGGCCATCGTGCAATCGCCGAAGATCGCCACCGTTCTGGTCGCGCGAGCCATCCACGATCGTGAGGGTCGCTTTTGTGGCAGCATCACCACGCGATGGCGCGGGGACATTCTTGAATTTGAAACCGGCCGCGCTCTCGTTGTGCTCGGCAACGATTTTGATTTCGGCGAAGCAAACCGACGCTGCAGTCATGAACGCGGCGGCGACGATGAGAGATAAGCGACAGCATTTCATACGAGTGTTCGGGATACCCACGGCGATGGTTGATCGTTGAAACTGGGCCGCAATGCAAGACGATCATGGGACGCACGCGAATCAGTGTGTGGCGAGTTTTCCCAAGAGCGCTCGATTTATTCGCAACTCGCAGGTTTCAGAAACCTGCGCTACGACGCGTGAACGCATCAGGCCGAAGATCATCGAGCAGACGAGTCTGCGCATCTTCGCCAGCCTGGCGACAGATCGTCCTGGAATTCCGGTTGACGAAGCGGTGGGAGCGGCCCACACGTTTTGCCAGAGGAGGGTCGTCACAGTTCAGCCGGCCCGGTTGTTCAGCAATCAAACGGCGGTGATAGCTGCGAGGAGATTTCAACATGATCAAGCTGAAGGTGAACGGGGAGGAGCGATCAGTCGATGTCACTCCAGACACACCGCTACTCTGGGTGTTGCGCGAATCACTAGCGCTCACGGGAACGAAGTTCGGCTGCGGGATGGCGCTGTGCGGCGCCTGCACCGTGCATCTCGATGGCGAGGCGGTGCGGTCATGCGTCACACCGATGTCGCGCGCGGCCGGCAAAGAGGTGACGACGATCGAAGGACTTTCGAGTGACGTAGGCCGCGTGTTGCAGCAGGCGTGGATCGCGGAAGACGTGCCGCAGTGCGGGTACTGTCAGTCGGGCCAGATCATGTCCGCCGCTGTGCTGCTGCGCGAGAAAGCGAATCCCAGCGACACGGACATCAATGACGCGATGGCGGGCAACATTTGTCGCTGCGGGACGTACCAACGCATTCGGCGCGCGATTCATCTGGCGGCGCAGTTGAAAGCGCAAGGAGGTGCGAAGTGAGCGAGATCATCAATTTAAGCCGGCGCGCTTTTTTTAAGACGAGCGGCTTCGCGGGCGGAGCGCTGGTTCTTGGCGTTTATCTTCCCGAACTTTCTCGCCGCGCTGACGCTGCCGAACCAGCAGCTTCGACCTTCGTTCCCAACGCGTGGATTCGCATCGGAACGGACGACAGCGTCACGGTCATCGTCAATCATTCTGAGATGGGGCAGGGGCCTTACACGAGCTTTCCCATGATCGTCGCCGATGAATTGGAAGCGGACTGGAGCAAAATTCGCGTGGAGCCTGCGCCCGTCGATCCGGCTTACAATCACATGTTGTTCGGCATTCAAATGACCGGCGGCAGCACGAGCACCTGGACCGAATACGAGCGCCTGCGCAAAGCGGGCGCGGCTACGCGGCAGATGTTGATTTCAGCCGCGGCCGAAACGTGGAGCGTTGAGCCAGCGAGTTGCCGCGCGGAAAACGGACAGATCATTCACGCTGATTCGCAACGACGTTTGTCGTTCGGGAAGCTCGTTGAGAAAGCGTCGCGTCTGACGCCGCCGCAGAATCCCATGTTGAAGGACCGCAAGGATTTCAAATTTATTGGCAAGCCGACCAAGCGCCTGGACACGCCCGACAAGACCAATGGCAAAGCGATGTTCGGTCTGGACGTGACGGTTCCGGGGATGCTCGTCGCCGTCGTCGCGCGTTCGCCAGTCTTTGGCGGCAAAGTAAAAAGCTTCAATGCAGATAGGGCCAAAGCAGTGCCCGGTGTGCGGCATATCATTCAGATCGAGCGCGGCATTGCCGTGGTGGCGGATGGGTTTTGGTCGGCGAAACGCGCGCGCGAGGCGTTGCAGATTGTTTGGGACGAAGGCGCGTTCGCCAAACTCGATAGCCGCACGCAGGGCGAGCAGTACGCGAAACTTGCCAGGCAACCGGGCGCCGTGGCGAAAAAGGAAGGCGATGCGACAGGCACACTCGGCAACGCGGCCAAGAAGTTCGAAGCGGTGTATGAGATGCCTTATCTCGCGCACGCCACAATGGAACCGATGAATTGCGTGGCGGATGTGCGCGCGGACAGTTGCGAGGTTTGGGTTGGAACGCAGTTTCAAACGGTGGATCGCGATGCGGCGGCAAAGGAGGCTGGATTGAAACCCGAGCAGGTGAAACTTCACACCATGCTTTGCGGCGGCGGCTTCGGCCGCCGTGCCGTGCCGGATAGTCATTTCGTTCGCGAAGCGGTGCAGATTTCCAAAGCCGTTCAGAAGCCGGTCAAAGTCATTTGGACGCGTGAGGACGACATGCAGGGCGGATGGTATCGCCCGCGCGCCTATCACTCGTTGAGCGCGGGATTGGATGCCGACGGAAAGCCGGTCGCATGGCAACTGCGTGTCGTCTGCCAGTCGCTGGTCGTGGGCACGCCGTTCGAGAAGCACATCATGAAAGAAGGTGTAGACGACACGGCGGTCGAAGGCGCGAAGGATTTACCGTACGACATTCCGAATCTGTTCGTGGACTGGCAACAAGCGCCGACTGGCGTGCCCGTTTTGTGGTGGCGTTCGGTCGGACACACGCACACGGCGTTCGTTGTCGAGACGTTCATGGATGAACTGGCGCACGCGGCGGGCAAGGATCCTTTTGAGTTTCGCCGCGAGTTGCTTGGCAAACATCCGCGACACAAACGTGTGCTGGAAACCGTCGCGGAAAAAGCTGGTTGGGGAAAGCCGCTGCCCGACGGGCGCGGGCGCGGCATCGCATTGCACGAGTCGTTCGAGAGTTTCGTCGCGCACGTTGCGGAAGTTTCGGTTTCCAAAGAGGGCGCATTGCGAGTTCACCGCATTGTTGCGGCGATCGACTGTGGACCGACGGTGAACCCCGCCACGATTCACGCGCAACTGGAGGGCGGCGCCGTCTTCGGCCTCACCGCGGCGCTCTACGGCGAAATCACCTTCGAGAACGGGCGCGTGAAGCAGAGGAACTTTCACGACTACCCGATGTTGCGAATGCACGAGATGCCGGTCGTCGAAACTCACATCGTGGCCAGCGAGGAAAAGATGGGTGGCGTCGGCGAACCGGGCGTGCCGTGTGTCGCGCCCGCGGTAGCCAACGCGATTTTTGCGATTACGGGCCAACGCATTCGGCGGCTGCCGATTCGCGCGGAGGATTTGCGGAGGGCGCGGGTATGAAGAGGCTTTTTGAGTCGCGTGCGGCGCTAGCGGCGTTGCTGTTCATTGTTCAAGGTTGCGAAACGAAACAGACCGAATCCTCCACCGCCGCTGCGAGCACAAAAGGTATTGCGACAGCCGCCCGTCCGGATGCCGCCGCCTCGCGGGCTGCATTTCTTGCAGCGTATCCGGTCTTCATGCATCCGCGTTGCATGAATTGCCACCCGATCGGCGACGTGCCGCTTCAGGGCGAGGATAGTCATCTGCATTTTCAGAATGTGAAGCGCGGGACGGACGGGAAAGGCCTTTACGCGCTCAAGTGTAAGAATTGTCATCAGGACAAAAACCTTCCCGGCGAGAACATGCCGCCTGGGCATCCTGAGTGGCACTTGCCATCCGCGGACATGCGCATGGTTTTTGAAGGAAAAACACCCGCGCAACTCGCTCGTCAATTGAAAGACCCGAAACAAAACGGCGGCAAGACGCTCGAAGAAATTATCCATCACGTGTCAAAAGACAGCCTGGTGATCGAGTCGGGTTGGAATCCGGCTGACGGCCGGACGAAGCCGCCGCTCAGCCACGCTGAGTTCGCACATAAGATGCGCGAGTGGGCGGACAAAGGCGCTGTCCCGCCCGAGTAGATTGTTCGGCCACGCTACCGGGAATCGATCTCGTAACGAATCGTGACCGAAGCGCGCACGCGTACTTCGCCGGGTTCCACCGGCGTTCGCATGGCGTCTGCCGTGAAGGCCCGTGCGCCCGCAAACGATTCCTGCCGAGGCATGATATGAACGCCGCCTTCGATGACCTCCGCCACTTTCACGATTCTCACACGAAGCGCCCTGGCGATGGCTTCAGCCTTCAGCTTTGCTTCGTCCACCGCGGCCGTGAGCGCGCGGGTTCGTTGCGGCAGATCATCCTGTAATCGAAACGACACGCCTTCCAATCGATTCGCGCCCGCGGTGACACCGGCATCAATCACCGCTCCCACCAGCTTTAAATCATCGACCGTCACTTCGATCGTGTTGGCGGCGCGATAAGCGACGACGCGTGGTGTTTCGACTCTCTCAGGTTTCTGCGGCGCGTAAACTGGCGTGAGAGTCAGGCCCGTGGTGCGAATTGACTGCCGAGGGATGCCCGCCCTCTGAATTCCTTCGAGCGCTTTCTGCATCGTGGCGTTGACGCTTGTCTGTGCTCCGGCGGCGTCCTCGGCTTGTGCGGTCGCTCCGAGCCGCACGGTCGCGCGATCCGGCGCAGCGGCAATTTCGCCGTCACCGTTCACGGTGAGCGTCGGCGGTTTCTCGCGTTCGTCGGGCACTCGCATTGGCACCGCAGCATCTGCACCAGACGACCGGGCGCTGGAACCGGCGAGCAATATCGCGATCAGTGCAGCGAAAAAGTGGTTCATCAGTTGTGTCTTCATAATGCCAATTTCATTCAACTTTGAGTCGACCGTTTCAAAAAAGTCTTCTCCTTAAGAGTCAGAAAACCAGCTCACTCCCATGAGCAGAACGTTCGCATTTACACCCACATTCGGCTGGCGAATTCCGGCGTTGGAGAAGTGAATATAGCGATACTCCAGCGTCAGTCCCACGTCTTGCGTCAGCAAATATCTGACCCCGACGCCACCCTGAACGTTGGACTCGAAAGTCGAACCCAGGTCTGGCCTTCCGATGTCCGTCGCAGCGACGCCGCCTCCGCCCTGAATGAACGGCACCCGCCGTTGCAGTCCGGTGAAATTGTAGCGCAACAGTGGCGCCGCGCCGACGATGTAGGCGTGATCGGGACGGTACTGCGCGCCGCCGAAAACCCCGCCCAGGATTTCCGGACGACCTTCGAACCAGCGATCTTTCCCAAATCCTTCTCGCGCAATCCATCCATAGTCGATCACGCCGACGAAAAAATCGTGAGTGCGGTTGGATTTGAAAGCCTTGTGACCGAGGCGCGATTCCCACTCCCGCGCTGAGTTCATGCGGTTTGTTGAAGTAAGCATTGCCTTCTTCCGCGCTCATGCCTGTGGCATGACGCCCACGCCGATAATGCTCACGATCATTCCGCCCACCCATCGACGTCTCCCTGAGTTGTCCATCGCGTTCCCTCGTGCCCCTGTTCACCCGTGCAGGCTCGTGCCTTTCGACCGGTTAAACTCTCCGATGGTGTGGACGGCGCAATGGGTAGCGATACGGATTTTGGAACCGGGGAATTGCTCGGCGGCAGATCAACGGCGAGCAAGGCCATAAAGCAGGTCACCCCCGCAGCGCAGGATTCCGGTTCAGGGTTCGATGCGCGGAATCATATTTGGGAGATTCTCTCCCGCAAGGCACGCGGCCACACAACTGAATCAATGAAACGATGACAAAGCAGTCCCTCTCCGATCACTCATTGTCGAAGACAAAAATGTGGTCCGAATCACGTTTGCGATTGACCCGGACACTGGGATTTGGTTTTTAGCGCGTCGGCGGAAGCAAATGCTCCCAGTTCTTTTCGTTCGCCGCGGTTTGTTGTCCATGCACGCGCGCATGGATTCTAAACCGCCTCGTTCGTGAAAGTAACAACGCCTGCTTTTCGCCATTCACAGGACTTTGAAAACGGAACGCACCCGGCAATTTGATGTCGAGGCTCTTGAGCCTCGCATCCTGCTTTCCGGGGACGGCCTCATGGCTGGCGCGTTGGCTTCGACTGAGGTTTTTCACGACGACGCTTCGAGCCAATTGGTGGAGCAAATGGAAGCCTCCGACGGGATCAAATCCGACGCGCTTTTGAGCTACAGCGCGGTGGATCAAATGGTCGATATTTTCGGTGACCTGAGTGAGGCCAACGCCGGCGACAAAACAGCCTCTGATCCTGGCGAGATTTCCGAGGACCGAAGCCCGTCACAGCTCGGCAATCGGGACGAAGAAACCGTCACGGTTTTCGAGACGACGATCGAATCCATTTCGCCATCCGTCAGCCCGACTGAAACACTCGCCGAGTCCGCTTCAGATCTGTCCAAGAACTCGGTCGAAAACTCGGTCGAAAACTCGGTCGAAAACTCGGTCGAAAACTCGGTCGAAAACTCGGTCGAAAACTCGGTCGAAAACTCGGTCGAAAACTCGGTCGAAAATCAACCGGGCGACGAAGCATTGTCGTCGCAGTCAAGCTTCGGATTGGATGCCTCGCCGAGCCCGATTCAAGAAGGCTCCGCCAGCGAGAATTCTGCATCCAGTTCCACGGTGGATTCAGTGATGCAGTCATCCGAAGGTTCGACGTCAGATGTTTCGGATTCGCTTCCGTTGCCATCTCCCAATTCCGTTTCGCCGGCGACGCCGACAGAGGCCCAGACTTTCACTCAGATTCTCGTAGAGACGCTCACGGCTGCCAACGGTCCCCCTGTTGAAGTTGCTGATTCACAGGCTTTTGATTCAAATTCTTCCGACGGTCAATCGACCGGCAGTGGTTTACTGCCTTCGCCGCAAACCGCTTCTTCCGCTAGTTCCACGAATATTTCTGACGAAAGTTCCGATTCCGAAAGCGACAGCAGCACCTCTGTAGTCAGTCCTTCCACGGTCGCTCCGAACCTCGACCTTTCGGCCATCACCAACATCGGCCAGACGATCACCATTCAGGTAAATGCCGACGGCACTTTGAACATCAGCGGCACCGGTTCCGGCGACGACGGAACGAACGTTTCTGGCATCACCAACATCATCGGAAATCACCTCGCGGAGATCTCCCTGATCGGACCCGACTTGGACAGCGTTTGGGACCTCTCCGGATTGAACGCCGGAACGCTCACTCCGGCGGGTCTTTCGGCCATCAGTTTTTCGGCAGTCCAGAACCTTTCGGGCGGCACCCAAAAAGACACCTTCGTCATCGACGAAATCGCGGGTGTCACGGGCGATATTTCCGGCGGCGACGGCGTGGTCGGTTTTCAGCTCTTCGGTTCCTTCTTTTTCGAGGGCGATTTTGACTTCCAGGAAGTGGTCGGTGACCTGCGTCTTGCGGACTCAAATCCGGGCGGCACCCTGTTCGATGACGTGACCTACAAAGTGCTCGCCTTTGGAGGCACTCCGGGAACGTCGGCGTTCGTCGGCAACAACGGTCCGGCTTCCAACCCGGACGCGTTCGGACTCTCGATCACGAACGTGAAGTTTACCCTCCTCATGTTCACCGACGACGGCGTGTTGGCGAATGACACAAGTGACGACATCCAATACACCGCCCTGAAGGCAAGTGGCGACAGCGCGCAGTTCCTCGGAACCTCGGACATCACCATTGGCGCTTACGACTTCGCCGTCGAGTTCAGCAAAACGAACAACCCGGCCGCGAACGCACCGGTGTTGGATTTCGATCCATCCGGATCGGTCGCCGGCATCTCCATTGATCCCTCGACCTTCTCGGCTCCCGCAACTCCCGTGACCGGCGCGCCGAGCCTGGATTTCGCGGGCGAGGACGGCGCGTTCACCCACGTGGCCGGGAATCTCGTTCTCAACGCGTTTGGCTATTTCGTAGCCAAGGGCGGTTTTGACCTGTCGCTCGGAACGATCGTGAGCGGGACCGATGGGGGGATAGCGACGCCAGTGACGTTCGCGAACGCCGATGTTCTTTCACTCACGCTGACCGACATCGACCTTTGGGCAGGTGACGGCGGAAGTTTGGACCAGGCTGGCACTCCGTCGGATTTCAGCGACGACTTGGTGATTGATGGCAGCAAGGGCTTCGCGGCGTCCGTCACTTCGCTCACGCTGGTTTCTATCAAGCAAGGTTCGGCGACTTACCTTGGTGTCGAGTCCGCTGCAGACGCGATCACTGCTGACCTCGTTGGGTCCACTCCCGATTTCGAACTCCACTTCTGGAACGGTGAGCTTTCCTTGAATCGCATCGCCGGCAGCGCCGTGGACAAACTCGACTGGGACAGCTTGAACGTCACTTCGGGCCTGACGCCTTTGGCCCTTGCCATAGATGAGGCGCTCAATCTTCACGTCGCAGGCGGCGTAATTCTGAATGCAGGGAACGGCGCTCTCATTGCAACGGCATCCGATTTCACCCTCGATCTTGGGAAAGCCACGGGAAGCGATGTCGCAGGTCCGAACGGTGACACGACGGTTTCTTTCGCCAACGCCGACGTGATCTCGATGACGTTGACCGATGCAACCGTTTGGGCGGGCAAGGGCGGCTCGATCGACAATTCCGCGACACCGGGCGACTTCAGCGATGCTGCGGTGGTTCCAGGCACGATCGGTTTCCTGGGAGCGATCACAGGGATCCTGTCAGTCGTGTCGGTCGATGACACAGCCAACAGCCGGAAATATCTTGGCGTGGAAACTTCCGGCGATGGATTCAGCGCGGAGTTGGTGGGAGTGGATGAGTTTGTGTTCGCACTCTGGTCGGGCGGACTAAAGCTCAACCAGGTCACGCCTGCGACGGACGAAAAGCTGGATTGGGCTTCACTCGTTATTGGTTCGGGCATCGAGCCAGCGGACCTGACCGTCACCGAAGCGCTTGATTTGCATATCGACGGCGCCGCGGTCATCAACATCGCTTCGGGAACAATCGTTGCGAAAGCTTCGGACTTCGTTCTCGACATGGGCACCGCCAGCACGACGGCTGGCGAAACCAATGGTTCCGGCCTGATTGATTTTATCGAGGCCGATGTTTTTCGCCTCACGCTGACCGCTGCGGCGATCTTCGTCGGCAAGGGCGGCAGGTTTGAAGATATTGATGGAGACAATGCGGTCGTCACGACTACCCAAGAGAGATACTACGATGATATCGTGGCATTCGAAACCGACGCGATCGGGTTCCACGGCGAACTCGGCAGTCTTGATCTTTTGTCCATCACCGACAATCAGCAGACGCTGGCCGATACCGGTGACGACGTGAAGTATCTCGGCGTCGTGGCGGGTGGAATGGGCGCGGAGTTGGTTGGCGTCGATGACGTGGTGTTCCGCGTCTGGGACGGCGTCTTCAAATACAACAGTGTCACGCCGGAGTTCGATCCCGTCTCCAGCACGACCGCTCGCAAGAAGATCGATTGGCAGAGCTTGGACGAAGACCTTGATCCCGCCGCAAGCGTGGATATTTCGGACAGCGTTCTCTTCGACGATGCGGATGGAATCGGGGAAGCTGTGGAACTGATCGTTCAGGGCAAAGCCGCGCTGGACATTGCCGACGGCGCGGTGATCGCAGCCGCGTTGGGCGACGGAACGATACCAGGATTCAGCCTCACGTTCGGCACGGCGACAACTGATTCGGCGAATGACGGCATCACGTTTACCGACGCGGACGTGCTTTGGTTGCAACTCAACAATGCGATCGTGTTTATCGGCCAGGGCGGAATTCTTCAGGACACCGACGGCGACAATGGCAACAGTTCGCTGACCCTCTCTGATCGCTTCAGCGATGACACGGCGGGGACAGATGGAGATTCAGTCGGAGTGTTCGGCGAGGTCGGCACGCTTGAACTCATCAGCATCACGGCGGGCGCGACCAAGTATCTTGGAGTGACCGCCAGTGGATTGGGCGCTGAGTTGATTGGTGTCGATGCCATCGTGCTCCAGGCGTGGGACGCCGCGATCCAGTTGAACTCGGTGACTCCTGAGACGGAGACGAAACTAGATTGGGACAGCGTCGAGTTCACTTCAGACAGCGTAAATTTCGGCGCGAGCGCCGTGTTGGATGACACGATTGGCGTGAACAAAGCCGTGGTCCTTCACGTGGAAGGCAAGGCTTTGGTCAATGTCCTCGATGGCGTTTTGATCGCTGCTGCGCTGGGCGATTTGGACACGCCGGGTTTCTCGCTCGAGTTGGGCAAAGTGACCACGACCGGTTCCACGGGCTCCGGCACTCCAACGCTCGACGACGATGATGCGCTCACGCTGGTGCTGAATGACCTGCAAATTTTTGTGGGTGTCGGCGGCACCTTCGCGGACACCACGAACAGCGCGCCGAACAATACGCCTGACGACTTGAGCGATGACGAAATCGTCGCGGGCACGTTCGGCCTGCGCGGTTCACTCGCGACGCTGAACCTCGTCTCAATTACGTTCGACAACGACACGGTGGGCATCACCGATGACGACATAAGCTATCTCGGAGTTCACGCCACAGGTGTTACGGCCGATCTCGTTGGGCTCGAATCGATTCTCGAACTCCACGCGTCGCAGACGACGATCCGCGTGAACCGCGCCACTGACAACGACGCCGATGCGAATACGACTTCGCCGAACCTCGATTGGGACAGCATCACGACCACGTCGGACAGCATAACGTTGCCGGCCTTGGATGTGGACCAAAGCAACTTCATTAACGCCACCGGCAAGCTGGTTTACAACATTCTCGACGGCACGCTGGCGGGTGAGACGGATAATCTTCCAAGTCCTGGTGCTTTGGCAGGCCCTGCGCCGGAGGTTCAAGAAGCTGGTGCGGTAGGCAGCGGCAGCATCACCTTCGGTACGGCGACGATCGACACGGGCAATTCCACGATCGGCGTGTTGACCGATGCTGACCTGATTGCGATCGAGCTGATCAACACGGATTTCTTCGTTGGCATTAACGGCCCGGGCCTGACTCCCGACAAGGAACACATTGAAGACATCGCCGACGACGCGGTCGGATTCTTCGTCGAGGACGTAAATCTCAAGCTGGCGATTGTGACACCGGCTGGTTTGGCCGTGGGCGACAAGACGCGCTACATGGGACTCGAAGCCTCCATCGGCGGCACGGAGTTGCTGGGCGTCGATGGGCTCGTCGTCAATCTCAGCGGGAAGGTGCTGCTCAATCAAGCCACTGCGGCTAACGGAACTCCGGGGACGGAGCGAGTTGATTGGGGTGCGGCGGCTGACGCCGTTGCGACGAATGGTGCGTTGCCCGACTTCGATGAAACGCTCGACAGCGACCTTCAATTCCTCGTCGCCGGTGAAGCGAATGTTGATGTCTTCGGCTTCGTCACGCTCGACGGCGGCTTCGCCTTCAAGAAAGCCGTGGCTGATTTTGGAATCACTGATGCGTTGACCGGCACGACCACGCTGCTCGCGGACGCGGAGTACCTCACGGTCGGAGCGGAAATCGAAAACGCGTCGATCAACGCCGGCGGGATCGCGTTGCTGTTGGAAGATTTGACGGTCGCGATGGTGATGGTGAATTCCGGCGGCGTGACGCCGGTGAGTTACACCGCGGTGAAGGCTGGCATCGGCGGCGCGAGCTTTGATGGCATTGACGGACTCGTGTTGAACGTTGTTTCGCTCTCAATCGAGGTGAACAAGTCGAGCGACGCATTGAATCCCAACAAGGTTCTCGATTTCGCGGACACGACCGGATTCAACGCGGACAACGGCAAGGCCGCGCCAATCGACGTTGCGATCAATACCACGGAGACGGAAACCATTTCATTCGATGGCAACGAAGGCGAGTTGCTCAAGGTCGCGGGCGGACTCGAGATCGATGTGTTCGGGTTCGTTTCGTTGAGCGGCACGTTCGCGTTCAAGAAAGCGACCGGCCAATTCGCAATCACTGATTCAACGACGAATACGACCACGTTGCTGACCGGCCCGTATCTGACCATCGGTGGAACGGTGAGCAGCGCATTTGTGGGAGTGCCGGGAGAACTAGGCACAGACGATGACCTCGGCTTCAGCCTCACCGGCGTGGAGTTTGGGCTGCTCCTGTTCAGTCACGTCTCCGCCCCGACGGTCAAATACACGGCGCTGAAAGCTGACATCACCGATGCGAGTTTCGTGGGTGTCGATGGACTCACCGTCGGTGTGCAGTCGCTCTCGATTGTCATCAATCGCACAAGCGACACCCTGAATCCGAATGCGGTGCTCGACTTCGCTGACACGGATGACTTTGACGCCGACGATGGCAAGGCTGCGTCGTTGGCGGTCGCCACCGGGCCTTCGTCTGAAATCGAATTCGACTTCGATGGCAACGAAGGTGACCTGTTGCAACTGTCCGGCGACCTTTCGTTCAATCTATTTGGGTTCGTGAGCCTCGATGGAACGTTCGGGATCAAGAAGGCGACAGGAACGTTTACGGTTCTCGATGGCTCGCCGACCGGAAGAAGTTTCACCTCAAGCTATCTCCTCGTCAGTGCGACGGGAGTGAACGGCTTTGCCGGCGTGAACGGCGGGACCAGCGAGGCCATTGGTTTCGAACTCAGCGAGGTTTCGTTCACGCTCGCGCTCATCACCGAGGCGAGCAACGCGGCCAACATCCGCAGCTACACGGCGTTGAAAGCTGATGTGGGTGACGGCGGATTTGTCGGCGTCCCCGGCTTGGACGTTTCGGTCAGAAATCTTTCCATCTCGATCAACCGCACGAGCGACACGCTGAATCCCAATCACGTCGTCGATTTCAATCCCG
>Ga0193706_1001090_pt1 | contig 12903 bp, 6 predicted proteins | sample U3c1metaG_FD_160130 | JGI IMG/M metagenome (GOLD analysis project Ga0193706, IMG submission 160130) | Soil microbial communities from a riparian zone of the East river system, Colorado, United States - U3c1 | ecosystem: Environmental > Terrestrial > Soil > Riparian zone | place: USA: East River... | reverse complement strand
AATCGCGAAGCAGTGATCTTCGGCACTGTTCCCGCCGGCGGCTATTTCGTGATCGATCGCGCGGTACTCGGCTTCGGCGCTGATCCCGGCGACCAGGTGATTTTGTACACGCCCGGCAAATCGAACGTGGTCGATGCCGTGCTCGCGAAAGATTTCGCGCGCGCGCGCTGGCCACAAGCAACCGGCGAATGGCTGCGCCCCAGCCAGACCACAGCCGGAATGAGCAACGTCTTCGCGTTCCATGATGAAATTGTCATCAACGAGATTCAGTACCAGGCGCGGCCACTGCCAGCACAGGCAGCGATCTATTTCACCAACGTGCTCGTCTCGATGACGAACGAATGGCGCTTCGACCAGACCCGCACCGATTACGGCGTGAGTTGGTATGCGCCAGACTTCAATGACAGTGCATGGCCGCTCGGCTTTGGCGCATTCAACACGAACTTCAACACCTTCCCAGTTCCACGCGGCACGACGCTCCAACTCTCGAACGCCGCCAGTCAGGGGATCTTCACGTACTACTTTCGAACGTCATTCGTGTTCACCAATTCGCCGGAGGGAGTCCTGTTCACGCTGCAGCACGTGATCGATGATGGCGCGATTTTCTATCTCAACGGCGCGGAGATTTATCGCTACGGAATGCAGACCGGCGGCGTGACTTACCTCAGTCGGGCGACGAACAACATCGGCATTCCTGAATTGATCGGACCGATTGTCCTTTCGATTACGAATCTGCTCGCCGGCACGAACATCCTGGCGGTGGAGGTGCATCAGTTCCTTCCGCCGCCCAACAGCAAGGACGTCGCGTTTGGCGCGGAGTTGATCGCGAGCGGATTTGTCGCGCCTCCCCTGCCCGTCCGCGACTCGACTGAAAAATGGATCGAATTGTTCAATCGCGGCGGCAATGCAGTGGATGTCACCGGATGGACGCTGGCCGGCGGCATTGATTTTAGTTTTCCGACGAACACAACGATTCCCGCCGGCGGTTATCTCGTCATCGCGGATGACGTTCCACTCATCCAGGCGAAGTATCCCGCCGCGACGGTGCTCGGTCCGATCGCGGGAAATCTTTCCGGGAGCAGTGATCGCATTCTTCTGAAGGACGCCGCGGGCAACCCGGCCGACGAAGTTGAATATCACGATGATCGCCCGTGGCCCGGTCATGCGAATGGTTTCGGTTCCAGTCTCGAACTCCGCGATGCGCGCGCGGACAACTCACGTCCGGAGGCATGGGCAGCGAGCGATCACAGCGGTGAATCCACCTGGAACACTTATCTTTATCGCGGCATCGCCACAGTCGAACCCGCCGCAAGTCCCACGCAGTGGAATGAGTTTGTGATGGGACTTCTCGGTGAGGGTGAAGTATGGCTCGACGATGTCAGCGTGCTCGAAGCGCCTACTGGCATCCGCCGGCAATTGCTTCAAAACGGCAAGTTCGAGAACGGTTCCAGCACGTGGCGCACAATCGGCAATCATCGGCTTAGCCAGGTAATCGAGGAACCCGGCAATCCCGCCAATCACATCCTGCGACTCGTTGCCACTGGCGATACCGAGCATCGGCACAACCAGGCGAACACGACCTACACGAACAATCTCACCATCGTGAACGGAACCGAATACGAAATCTCGTTCCGCGCGCGATGGATCGCCGGCTCCAGCAAGTTGAACACGCGGCTGTACTTCAATCGCCTCGCCCGCACGACCGACCTCGTCGTTCCTGAATCGCAAGGCACGCCCGGTGCGGTGAATTCGCGCGCTGTTGCGAATGCCGGACCCACGTTCGCCAAACTGCGCCACGAACCGATCGTTCCGCTCAACAGTCAATCGGCGGTCGTGTCCGTTGACGCAACAGATCCTGACAATGTGAATTCCGCGACCCTCTTCTACTCAGTGAACGGCGGCACGTGGCAGAATTCGGTGGTTACGATTTCCAACACGCCGCTCGCGCGCAGGCTCATCGGGACGATTCCGCCGCAAACCGCGGGCGCTCTCGTACAGTTTTACTTCAGCGCCACGGACGGACTCGGCGCAGTTGCCATGTATCCCGCGGGCGGAACGAACTCCCGCGCGCTCTACAAGGTTTCCACCGGCGCCGCACTTTCAGCGCGGCTGCAGAACATTCGCCTGCTCATGACCGCTGCGGACGTGAACCAGCTTCACGCGTCCACGAACGTGATGAGCAACGAGCCTTGGGGTTGCACCGTGGTCTATAACGATCGAGAAGTGTTTTACGACACGACGTTACATTTGCAGGCGAGCGAGCGCGGTCGCAATGACTCTGCGCGCGTGGGCTTCACGGTGAGCCTGCCTGCCGATCACCTTTTGCGGGGCGTGGAACAGAACTTCACGATCGATCGCTCCGGCGGCTACACGGGCGCGAACCCCGGGGGCAGACAAAACGAAATCCTCCTGAAGCATGCCGTGAACAAAGCCGGCGGCTTACCGGGCATGTATGATGATCTCGCTCAAGTCTTCACCCCGCGCAGTTCCGAAGACGGCACCGCCATCCTGATTCTCGCGAAATACGGTGATGAATTTCTGGATACCGCGTTTGAAAATGGTGGCGATGGCGAGATGTACAAACTCGAATTGATTTATTATCCTACGACCACCGCCGTTGCCGGGGACCCGCAGGCGCCGAAACTGCCGCAACCGGATGGCGTTATCGGAACTGACATCAAAGACCTTGGGCCAGACCAGGAGGCGTACCGGCATGTTTACCTGAAAGACAATCACGTCTCGCGTGATGACTACGGGCCGATGATGAATTTCGCGCGCGTGATGTCGCTCACCGGCACCAATTTCGACACGCAGATTCGCCAGGTCATGGATGTCGATGAATGGATGCGGGCCGTCGCTTACATCACGCTGATCGGCGGGACCGACATTTACACGTACGGCAATTCACACAACCTCGTGATGTACATCCGTCCGCAGGACCAGAAGGCGATGGCATTGCTGTGGGACATGGATTTCTCGTTCACCGCTGCCGCAACGGCCGGATTTCCCGGGACGGGCTCGCCGAACACGACGAAGCTGTTTGCCAATCCTGATAACAATCGGCGCTACTACAATCACCTCTACGATCTCGCCAGCATCACCGGTGACTCCGCATATCTCTCCCGATGGGCGAGCCATTACGCCGGCATGGTGGGACAAAACTGGCAGCCTGCGGTTGATTACCTCGCGCAACGCGCTGCATTTGTCCGTACACAGATGCCTCTCGCCACTCCATTTGCCATTGCCAATAACGGCGGCAACAATTTCGCGACCAGCAGCAATACTATCGCGCTGAACGGAACAGCGGCCATGAACGTGCGCGACATCGAAGTGAACGGCATTCGTTACACGCTCACGTGGACGAGCCTGACGAACTGGACGCTCACGTTGCCTCTCCCCGGAAACACCAATCTGGTGAGCGCGCAAGCTTACGATGGGCGAGGCAACAGACTCACTAACGTGGCGGACTCGATCGTGATCACGAACTTGTCGGTTCCCGCTTTGCTCCCGGTGGTCATCAATGAATGGATGGCCGACAATGCCGGTCCCGGCGGCGTTGCAGATCCACTCGACACGCAATTTCAGGATTGGTTCGAGCTCTACAATCCCAACAACGCACCCGTGAACCTGTCCGGCTATTACCTGACCGACACGTTGCTACAGCCCACGACGTGGACAATCCCTGCCAACACCATCATTCCAGCCAAGGGGTTTCTCCTGGTGTGGGCCGATGACGAAGCGACCCAGAACGGCTTCGACAGCAACGGTCATCTGCACGCGGCTTTCAAGTTGAGTACAGGTGGTGAGGACCTCGGTTTGTTCGCACCCGATGGAACACGGCAGCACGGCTTCACCTTTCCCGGACAATTCCAGAATGTCAGTCAGGGTCTCTTTCCGGACGGCAACACGAACGCCGTTTACCGGATGACCAACTGGACCCCGCGCGCGGCGAACAAGCTCGACGCGTTGCCCGCGCCGATCATTGAGACCCTCATTTATCTCAACACGAACCAGGTGATCCTCGGGTTCACCTCCGCTCCCGGCCGCATCTATCGCGTGGACTACAAGTTTACCTTGGGGAATCCGACGTGGCTGCCGCTGGCCAACCGTGTCGCGACCAACGGCGTGACGACATTGACCGACAACATTGCGGGATTCCCGCAACGGTTTTACCGCGTGGTGTTGCTTCAATGAGTCGTTGTGCTGCCGTCATGATTTGGAATAAATGGCTCCTGGGCCATCATACTCACGAGCCATGCAGCCAGACCTCCAGCTTTTCTCGGTCGCGGTGACCCTCAGTACCGCGTTGGTATTCTTCGCGCGGTCGGCGGTGCGCGCTTGGCTGCACGACTCGCACGAAACGCCAGATCACATCGATCAGGATGGGCATGGTTTTAACTCAGAAGCCGTGCGCAATCGTGTCGATGAGGTGCGGCGCGATTTCGAAACCGCGGTTCGCGCCACCCACATTGACTCTCCGGCGCACGAGGAACTTCTGGCCGTCACTCGCCGAGCGATCGCGAGCTTAGCGTACTTCCGCAATCGGCGCGGGACGCTTTAGCGTTTGTCGAAAGTAATTTTCCGTTTCGCGAGTTTGGAGATCTGTTCCCCCCTCACCCCGGCCCTCTCTCCGAGGGAGAAGGCCGGGGTGAGGGAAACGCGACGCAGAACCGCTCAAGTAACGCAAAGGAAACTTTTAGCAACTACTCTCTAAGCTGACGCTGGCACCGCTGACTTCGTCACCATCCAGCTCAAGATCGCCTTCTGCGTGTGCAGGCGATTCTCGGCCTGGTCGAAAATCGTCTTGGCATTCGCCTCGAACGTTTCGTCATCGATCTCTTTGCCCCGATAAGCCGGCAGGCAATGCATCACCAGCGCATCTGGTTTCGCCGCGGTGCGCACTTCGCGATTGATCTGATAGCCGCTGAGTTCCTGGATGCGTTGCGCGGCTTCCGCTTCCTTGCCCATCGACACCCAGACGTCGGAGTAGAGCAGGTCGGCGCCCGTCGCCGCTTCCTTCACATCACTCGTGCAGACGATGCGTCCGCCGTTTGCCGTGTGAACTCGCAGGATCGCATCCCCACCCACGTGAAGCTCGGAAATGTTGGTGGCGACTCGTTTGAGCAAGTCGATCGAAGGCCGGAAATTTTTCGGCGCCGCGATGCGCAATTCAAACCCCAGCTTCGCCGCTGCGAAAATCCACGACGCAGGAACATTGCACGCGCCGTCACCGATGAACGTGACAACCTTCCCCTGAATCGGGCCGCGCCGTTCCTGGAACGTGAAAATGTCGGTGAGAATCTGGCACGGATGTTCTTCGTCGGTCAGGGCGTTGACGGTCGGAATGTTCGAGTAACGCGCGAATTCCTCCACATCGCTCTGCGCAAACGTGCGGATGATGGCGCCATGAATCATACGTCCGAGCACACGTGCGGTGTCTTTGATCGGTTCGCCGCGTCCGAGTTGAATATCGTTCGAGTTGAGGAACATCACCTGCCCGCCGAGCTCGCGCACGCCGACTTCGAACGATACACGCGTGCGCGTAGATGACTTGGAGAAGATCAGCGCCCAGACCTGGCCGGCGAGCGGCTTGTGCTGGCTGTCGCCGCGCTGCGCCTTGATGACCTTCGAGTTTTCGAGGATCACGTCGATGTCCGCACGCGGGAGCGATTCCAGTGACAACAGATGTTTCATGTCGCGCAAATCTCGATTTCGAGAAACGCACAAGAGGCATTAAAGCAGAAAAAGTCTCAAGCGAATTTCTCCGCTGACGCGCTGTTAATGCGCGGGGAGCGATTCGCAAATTACAAGCGGTCCGTGGCACTTCCGTTTCTTGACTCACTTCCCACCGTTTCCGAAGATGCGCGCCCATTTCGGAGACGAGATGCAACTGAACCTGAACTGAACTTGAACTCATGAGCACCATTGTCGATATCCAGGCCCGCGAAATCCTTGATTCACGCGGAAATCCCACCGTGGAAGTTGATGTCCACCTTTCGGGCGGCGCGATCGGACGTGCGGCCGTTCCTTCCGGCGCCAGCACAGGCGAGCACGAGGCGCTCGAACTGCGCGACCAGGACAAGAAACGCTACCTCGGCAAGGGCGTTTCCAAAGCTGTCCTGAACGTTACTGAGAAAATCCTTCCCGAGCTCCAGGGCGTGGACGCGTTCGATCAACTCACCGTCGATCGCATCATGATCGACCTTGATGGCACGGAGACGAAGTCAAAGCTCGGCGCCAACGCCATCCTCGCGGTTTCGCTCGCGAACGCGAAAGCCGCAGCAGAGGCGATCGGATTCCCGCTCTTTAAATATCTCGGTGGACCAAACGCCAAAGTGCTTCCCGTCCCGATGGCGAACGTCATCAACGGCGGCGCGCACTCAGATGCGCCGATCGACTTCCAGGAATTCATGATCGTGCCGAAAGGGTTCGACACGTTCAGCGATGGATTGCAGGCGATCACGGAAATCTTTCATTCGCTCAAGAGCGTATTGAAGAAGAAGGGCCTGAGCACTGCCGTCGGCGATGAAGGCGGATTCGCACCAAAGCTCGACAGCGCTGAAGCAGCGATCGAGGTGATTCTTCAAGCGACGAAGGACGCGGGCTATAAGGCCGGCAAACAAATTTTCCTCGCGCTTGATTGCGCGTCGTCCGAGTTCTACGACAAGGAGAAGAAGCATTACGTCTTCAAGAAGAGCACGGGCCGCAAGCTGAGCGGCGCGGAACTCGTCGCGTTCTACGCTGATCTTACGGCGCAATATCCGATCATCAGCATCGAGGATGGCTGCGCGGAGAATGATTGGGAAACCTGGAAGACGCTTACCACCAAGCTCGGCGACAAGGTGCAACTCGTGGGTGATGATCTATTCGTCACGAACGTGAAGTTTCTCCGCAAGGGCATCGAGACCGGCACCGCGAACTCGATCCTCGTGAAGGTGAACCAAATCGGTTCGCTCACCGAGACGCTCGATGCCGTCGAACTCGCGCAGGACAACAACTACACCGCTGTCATCAGCCATCGCTCGGGTGAAACGGAGGACGCCACGATTGCCGACATCGCAGTGGCGACGAACGCCGGGCAGATCAAGACGGGATCGTTAAGCCGCACCGATCGCGTGGCCAAGTACAACCAGTTGATTCGGATCGAACAGCTTCTGGGAAAGAACGCTGTCTATGGCGGAAAGTTTTAACGGTCTTTAAACCCCGAACGAATGAGACCCGCTGTGTCGTGAGACTGGCGGGTCTTTTCTTGGAGCTACGGGCTAAGCGACTTTCCGGGATAGAGACTGTTGTTTGGCGCGAAGACGTTCACGGATGATCTGACTTGCAGCCTCCATGCTTGGCTGTGGAGGAGCCAACTGTAACCAGATCCCAAGCAAACGCCGCTGGGGTGTGAACCAGCTCCGATGTTCTTTAACGCGATAATGAGCAGACATACATGCGTCCCCGTTTGCACACCAACGGTGACTGACCAGAGTAAACAGAATTCCAGCATGGTCCGTCAATTCGAAGCAGGCCGTTAAGCCGTCGGCAAAACTACAACTTCGCAAACGTAGTCCCAGCTAGTGTTCACCGGGGAATCCCGTATAGGCTCACATCGCGACAGCCTCTACAGATGGTTCAGATTGAACGGCATCCAACAGTTTCTGTCCCTCGGCGTCGTGTATGAAGAAGTTGTGTTTGTATCTGATATTCATGTGCGTGGCCGCGGCGGCGCTCGTCTCGGTTTCGCAGGCGGCCACACACATCGTCAGCATGACGGCTGGGAACAGGTTTTTGCCCGCGGTCACAAACATTCTTGTCGGCGACACGATTATTTGGATGAACGCCGGAGTTGTTCAGCACTCCGTCACTCCCACGAATAACGGCGAGGCCTTCTGCGGCACAGCCTTGCTCGACCGCTGCGAATGGACTTTCACTCAGCCCGGCTCGTTCGCTTACTACTGCATTCCTCATTTCCGTCCGCCGTTCCAGACGATGACCGGTCTCGTCGTCGTCGCATCACCGCCCAATGTTGCTCCAACCGTCACCATCACCACACCGCAGGACGGCGCGACTTTCGGTGCGCCGGCGACATTTCAAATCACCGCAAATGCCCAGGACTCGGATGGCTCTGTGACCAACGTCGAGTTCTTCGTCAACGGCGCTTCGGTCGGCGCGGCATCGCCCCCAAATTTCACAGCGAGCGTCCAATCACTCGCGGCCGGCAACTATCTGCTGACGGCGATCACCACCGATAGCCGTCTCGCGACCGGCACATCATCGCCTGTCAGCATCACGGTGACGCAACGCACCGCGGCGTTGCCAAGATACTCGCTCACATTGCTGGTTTCGCCGACGAACGCCGGCGCAGTCGCCGTCGAACCTCCACAACCCGATGGCGGCTACGAATCGAATAGTGTCGTGACGCTAACCGCCTCCGCGGCGAACGACTTCGAGTTTTCAAACTGGAGCGGCGGCGTGACCAGCACGTCGAATCGCGTGACGCTCACGATTGACGCGGACAAAACCGTCATCGGGAACTTCGTTCCTTTCGTTCCGCCGCGATTTCGTCTCACGGTGAACATTACGCCGCCGGACAGCGGTCGCATTCTGATCACTCCTGCCGCTGACTCGAGCGGCACTTACTCCGCGAACACGGTCGTGGCTCTCGCCGCCGTGCCGGAACATGGCTTTCATTTTGCGCATTGGGTCGGTGCGACGGTTTCAACCAACAATCCGTTGTTGCTAGCGATGAATGCGAACACCGAGCTGACAGCGTTGTTCGAAGGAATTACAGCGCTCGACTTCAACTCATTCGCCGGTGCGTATCAGGGGCTTCTCCTCGACGAGCAAACGATTAACCACACGGCTTCGGGCACGCTGAGCCTGCGTTTGTCGAAGAGCGGCGCGTATCGCGGCGTGGCGGTGCTCGGCGGCATGCGGCAGTTGATCGCGGGGCAATTCGATCGCTTCGGTTACGCGCCACTCACGATGCGACGCGGCACGTTAACCGGTTCGTTGCAACTCGAGTCTGATGAGCTGCGCATCACCGGCACGCTCACGGATGGCAACAAATTTCCGTCGCTTCTGCTCTACCGCGCGATCTCGCCGACGAATAATAGCGATCTCGCCGGCACCTACGCGCTCACTCTCGGCACAAATGGTCCCGTGAATCTTGAAGGCACCGCATGGCTCACGATTTCTCCCAATGGACTCGCGCGCGTCCGCGGCACGCTCGCCGATGGCGCGACGTTCAGCCAGCGCACCAGGATCACGCCAGACACGCGCGTGCCGATCGCGGCAATGCTTTACGGAGAATCCGGTTCGCTCATCGGCTGGTTTGCCCTGACCACGAACGCGACTATCGAGGGCACGATGCACTGGGTTCGTCCCGCCGATTCGCGCAACCGGGAATTTCCAGGCGGATTTGCAATTCAAGTTCCCGTCGCCGGCACGCGCCAGTAGCATTGCCGGGTGATCACGCTCGTCATCGCCACACGCAACGCGCACAAGGTCGAGGAGATCCGCGCCATTCTGGGCAGCGGTTTCGAATTCAAAACGCTGACGGACTTTCCGAGTGCGCCGAAGGTTATTGAGGACGCCAACACCTTTGCGGGGAACGCCGCGAAAAAGGCAGCCGCGCTTGCCCGCTTCGTGGCGCCACTCACGTCTGATTGCTCGTCACCGATCTTCGTTCTGGCGGATGATTCGGGCCTCGAAGTGGACGCGCTTAAGGGCGCGCCCGGTGTTCACTCCGCACGCTTTGCCGCGCCTGATCCTGCGAGTGATGGGAATTCGCCCGATGCGGACAACAACACGAAGCTGTTGCAACTGCTGAACGATGTGCCCACCGAAAATCGCACCGCTCGCTTCCGTTGCGTGATTGCGCTGACGCCCATCGCCGCGCGGTCCATCGCGTCTGCCTCGCCTGTCTGCCACGCCGATGAGAGCGAGTTGCAAACCGAACTCTTCGATGGTGCGTGCGAAGGGAAGATCGCGTTCGCGCCAACCGGCGCGAAAGGATTTGGCTACGATCCGCTTTTTGTTCCAGGCGGATTCGACCAATCGTTCGCTGAACTGGGTGAAGACGTGAAGAACCGCATGAGTCATCGCGCCAAGGCGTTGGGTAAGTTGCGGGAATGGTTTGCGCGCCGGCAGACTTGAGTCGCAAAAGGAATCACTGCTTCTGCACTACAACTGCGGCGGATCAGCGAAGTGCCGTGGCCAATACCATCGCTCGGTCCATCTTTCGTCGAGCAGCACGCAAGGGTAGAAGATGATCGCCGCGATTTTCTCGCGTTGCTTCCACTCGTTCCAGCGTTGCGGATTTAACGCCGCCAAGCCGCCCGGCATGCCGCAGAAGCTCCACATTCGGCGGTTTTCGCCGCGCACTTCGAACGTCCGCACTCGCGACCAGACGAGGAAAACTCCCGCGTAGATGAGGAACAACAAGACCACGATTCGCAGCCAACGCAGCCTCGATGTTTTCCTCCGTGCCATCAGGACAGACTGTTTTTCATAGGTCCGCGCATGTCAGTTGATGAGTTTCTCTCTGCACGGCCGCTTGGCTACTGTTGAGGCGCACGTGCCGATGGAATTTTGTGAATCGTGCTGTAGATCTCATGGTTCACGGCTGTGCCGTCAGCAGCCTTGAGCGCGAACTTGATTCGCATCTGCATGACGGGCCGCACGGACATTTCCAGCGACACGGTTTTTTTGTCCGCGCTGAGCGACACCGCTTTCACCTCAACTTTATCGCGGCCCTTCTTCTTCGGATCGTCCGGTGAAACATCCGGTGAACCGTAACTGCCGGAGTAAATATAGTTCCACTGCTCGACGCTAAAGTTCGCCACGTCTTTGGCTGAAGCCTCGTCGAGCGCCTCGCCGAAAGTAATCGCGATCCCGTTCGCCTTCACGTGCCACTGCGTGGGCATGTGAACAGGTTTGCCCGTGTAACGAATGCGATAGAACCCGCCTTCCTTCAGTCCCTCCGTTTGCCATCCCTTCAGGCCGCAAAGATAAATCTGTCCATCGCGCGGGTTCTCGCGTCCACGCATCACGCCGGTGGCCAGCTTGAACGGAAGCCGCACCATTGCTGCCTGCGTCACACCTTCCACTTCGTCGAGCATCACGGAGAACACGGTGCCGCGTCCGTAACTCATGAAGAGCATGTGGTTCGCGAGCGGTCCCCACTTCTCGCTCGCGCTCCAGACTTGTCCACCGCTCGAATTATCCGCGCTAATCGGCAGCCAGCAAATCGGCTGATCGTAACTCGCCGGCAACGGAGCGCTCGCGTCCCAGCCCTTGAAGTTGAACTTCTCACGCGCCTCGGCATCGCTCGGATTCGCCGTTATCACGTTGGTGCCGGAACGCATTTCCATTTCACGATGCGCCGCTGGTGTCATGCCGTAGAAACCGCCGCGCTTCACGAGATCCAATTTGCTCGATGGCATCCAATGTCCCTGGTTGTCGCTGACCGTGAGCATGTCGCCCGGTCCCATTCCGCCGCCATTCGGCGCACGAAAACCTGTCGCGAACACTTCCAGCTTCGAGCCGTCCTTCGACACTTTCAGACAAGTGCCCTGATGCGGTGAACGCACATCCGGCTCCCATGGCGACGCTTTGAAATAATAAAAGTTGCCCTGCGAATCCGTGTGCAGGTCCATGGCGAACTCGTGGTAGTTCGCGGTGACGACCACATCGCCGTTGAAGTTTTCGTAGAAATCGGCTTCGCCATCGTTGTTCAAATCGTTCAGGCGCACGATTCCGTTCCGGCACGTGACGTAAATTTTTCCATCAACGATCCGCAGTCCCAACGGCTGGAACAGGCCCGATGCGTAACGCTTCCACGTCAACTTCTCCAGGTTGCCTTCAATGCCGGAGACGATCCACACGTCGCCGTGAAAAGTGCAGATGGCAGCGCGGCCATCAGGAAAGAAATCGAATCCACCGAAGAACGCACGCGTGTTCCATGGATTCGGAATCGGCTCCGCGATCGTGTCGGCCACGTAAGCGGAGTCGCTGCTTCCGAGCACACCTTGCTTGATCACTGGCTCCGGCCAACGCGCAGGTCCGCCTTTCAACGCGCCGCTCAACGATGTCACCTCCATCTTGCCGGAGTTTGCCTGTACGAACTTCGAGAGATCAGCGGATCGGCCGCTCCATACCGCGACTTCGAATGTAGCGGGCTTGCCAACCTCACCGAGCAGACGCACCAGGAGCTTGCCCGCCGTGTATTCCAGCCGAGTTTTTGCCGCACCGTTCACCGCGATGGCGATGCATTTGTTTCCCTCAACAGCACTGAGTGCCGCCCCTGCGACGATCGGTTCACCCGCCGCTTCGGCAACTACGATCGCCCAGTCTGCTTCCAACTTTTCGATCTGAAATGTGCGTGTGAAGAAACCAAGCCCGCCGCGCTTCACGAAGTCGGCGCGCTCCAAAACGTCCATCGCGCCCACGGAATACGACAACACCACACTGTCGCCATCGCGATATAGGCCGCGAAAGTGCGCGTGTTCCTTCGGCAACGGACCTTGTGACATGAGACGTGGATCACGGAACTGATCGCCTTTGATCCAACCCGGCAGCGCATGCGGCGTCCTGAACATCGGCGTGCCCGCAACTTCGGCCGGCTTGGGATGAACGATCTCCTTCAAGTAATTGCCAGTCTTGAGCCAGTCACCCGTCCAGCCGACTGACGCGCGCAGCAAATCTTCGTCGTAACAAACGTAAGCCCGCTTGTCGTCGCCGACCGTCACCACAATGCCCTTCATCGTGGTGTTCGCTCCCGGAGCCTTGATCGTCGCGGAAAAGAATGGCCCGAAGTCGGTGACCGGCGCATTCGTCGCACCGTTCTGCGCGTGAGCGGTGAAGATGAAAGTGAGCGCCGCAATGATTGAACCAAATTGTCTCATGTGTTGT
>Ga0193706_1001089_pt1 | contig 12912 bp, 10 predicted proteins | sample U3c1metaG_FD_160130 | JGI IMG/M metagenome (GOLD analysis project Ga0193706, IMG submission 160130) | Soil microbial communities from a riparian zone of the East river system, Colorado, United States - U3c1 | ecosystem: Environmental > Terrestrial > Soil > Riparian zone | place: USA: East River... | reverse complement strand
ATCGCGCCCTTGTGCTGGATCAGGCGCACGCCGCGCGGCAGATCCGCGCTCGAGGCGACCGCGCGGAACTTGCCTTCGTCGATCAGCAGGATGCCCTTCTCGAGCGTGCGTCCATCGCCGAGGTAAAGAGTGTCCGCCTGGATCGCCAGGGTTCCCGATTGCGCGGGAGCTGCGGCGGCGAACAGGGTGAGTGCGAGTGCGAGCATGTCTAACGATCCTCCGGGGTGATCACGACGTCGCCGCCTGAGATCACGTATTCGATGTGAGTCGCGCCGGCGAGGGGATCGCCGTCGAGCACGAGCAGGTCGGCATCCTTGCCGCGCTCCACGGAACCGAGGCGCGAGCCGAGGTCGAGGGCGCGCGCCGCGCCGATGGTCAATGCGGAAAACGCTGCTTCCCGATCGAGACCGTGGCCGATCGCGAGCTCGGCGAGCAGGGGCAGATCGCGCGAACCGCTGGGGCTGCGCGCTCCGCTGCCGAGCAGGACCGTGACTCCGGCCTCCTCGAGCTGCCCGGCGAGACCGAGGTCGAAACGCTCCATCTCCAGGCGCGGGTTCGCACCCACGGGCTGCGGCCAGACCACGACCGGGATGTGGCGGCGCACGAGCTCGGGCGCGACTTCCATGGCATCGGTGGCTCCGGCGAGGACCAGGCGCAGGCGCTTGAACTGTTCCGTCGCGGCGAGCAGGGCGCGCAACTGCGACGCGCGGTGCACTTCGACGATCAAGGGGATCTCACCCTCGGCCACGCGCGCGAGAACGGCTTTGTCCGGATCGAGCTTCGGGGCTTTCGGAGGCTTGTCCTCCTTGAACTCCTTCTCCTTGAACTCCTTGCCCTTCTCCTTCGATTCGGCGAGCTCTTTTTCGCGGTCTTTCTTGGCCTTCTTGAAGCCTTCCTCGAGCTCCTTCTGCTTGTCGGCGATCTTCTTTTTCCAGTCCGTGAGCTCGTGCTGGTATTCGACCTGATCGACGGCGTAGGCCTCGCCCTGGGTGATCATGCCGGCCAGCCGCTCGACGTCGCTCAAGCGCTCGAAGGGATCCGACCCATTGCCGTCGGCGCGCACGCCGAGGGTCATCGACAAGCAGCTCTCGTTCGCGAGCTTGGTCTTCTCGAGCGGCAGCTCGGGATGCAGGCGCACGACGGTCCCGGTACCGGACACGCGAGCGAGCACGCCCATCTGCGTCCGAACGGTGGTGATCCCCGCCCGCAGCACGTCCTTGCGCAAGCGTGGGTCGATGTAGTCGTCCAGCGCATCGGCGGTCGCGGCGGAGGGCGAGTTGCGCTGGTCCCCGACCGACTCCGAGTCGACGCCGTACACCGACCAGGGGTCGATGAATCCCGCGCAGACCACCGCGCCCTTGATCTCGCGCGCGCCGGCGGGCGCGGTGACGATCTTGCCCACCTGGGTGATCAATCCGTCCTCGATCAGGACGCTGACGCCCTCGAGCACCTGGCCGGGCTTGACGATCAGCTTCCCCGCCCGGATCACGATCACTTCCGCTTTCGGGGGAGCAGGCTTCTCCACCGCGGCAGCCGGATCCTTGGCTTGGGAAGGCTTGGGATCGTCCGCTCGAGCGTGAGCGAGGCCGGAGGAAACGCACAGACCGGCGCTGAGCGCAGCGGCCAGGCGGAATCGACGCGCGCGCGAGTTGCGCGCTCCTGGATCAGACTGATGCACGCCCGTACTTCCTTCCGTGAGTGGATCGGGAGCCGAATGGGGCTTGGGGCAAGCGCGGGCGCCGAACCGACCGGGGATTGGCCGACGCACCACCCGCGCAAACCCTTCGGTGCGGCGAAAATCCGCACGGTCGAAGGGCGAGCATGATAGAAAAAGTGCTCGCTGGAGCGCCAGGGCTTCGAGGCTCAAAGTCCTGCGCGCCACCGAATTACGACTGACTTACAACTTGCGCGCCGAGCTGGGTAGGAAGGAATTGAAGAGCGCGGACTCGATGCTGTCGGCGCTGGGTTCTAGGGCGCAAATTGTTCGAGTGGCGGCCTTGGCTGCGTCGTCGTCGGGCTTTCGACGAGAGTTTGAAAAATAGCCGTTCGGCGCTCGCGAGTGCTTCGGCTACCGTCCCGAATGGGTTTGCCTAGCCGTCCGACGCCCACCCCGCTCCTGCTCGAGCCGGGGTATTGGCGACGCCGCCTGGATCAGATGGAGAGCGCCCACCGGGGACTTCTGATCCTGCCGCGCCCGGACCTGTCGTCGCCTCTGGTCGATGTCGTCGAGTGGCGTCTTCGGGCCCATGACGGCGTTCGCCTGTGGGGCCTGCGCGCCGGATCTCCCTTCCACCCCCACGCCAATGGGGCCTGGATCCGGGAGGTAAATTCATGCGATCTGCCCGAGATCTGCATGGATGCCGTCACGGACGGCTGCCTTGATTTCGTCTGGCAGATCCCCGCCGGCCGCAAGCTGGAGGACCGCGTCCTCGATGTCCTGCGCGTCTGGCAGGTCGCGGTGCACTACTCCGGCCTCTCGGCCGAGGACGTGCGCCTCGTGGCGGCCATCCCGGGGCAGGAAACCGACGAATTCATGATCGCCTCGCGCCTGCTCGACCAGGGAATCCTGGACGGCAAGCCGGACGACGGGTCGTAGACCCCCGCGTCGCGGGCTCAGTACGAGCCCGAGCCCTTGGCGCCCTGGACGATGGCGACCGAGGCCGAAGCGCCCAGGCGTGTCGCGCCGGCTCCGATCAGAGCTTTCGCGGTCGCCTGATCCCGCACGCCGCCGGAGGCCTTGACCCCCATCACCGGTCCGACGGTGTCGCGCATGAGCTTGATGTCCGCCGCCGTCGCGCCGCTCTTGCTGAAGCCGGTCGAGGTCTTCACGAAGTCGGCTCCGGCGCGTTTGGCGAGGGTGCAGGCGGTGACCTTCTCGGGGTCGGTCAGCAGGCAGGTCTCGAGGATGACCTTGAGTCGAGCGCCGAGCGAATGGCAGGTCTGGACGACCAGGGCGATGTCCTGCTGCACCCGCTCCACGTGGCCGGACTTCAAGAGGCCGACGGCGATCACCATGTCGATCTCGCAGGCGCCGTCTTCGATCGCCCGGCGCGCCTCGTAGGCCTTGACCTCGCTCGCCATGGCGCCGAGCGGGAACCCGATCACGCTGCAGACCAGGACGCCGGAGCCGGCCAGGATCTCCGCGCAGCGGCGTACGTGCGAGCCATTGATGCACACGCTGGCGAAGCGGTTGGCCAGGGCTTCGGCGCACAGCTGGTCGATCTCGGAGAGGGTCGCGTCGGGCTTGAGCAGGGTGTGGTCGATGTAGCTCGCCAGGCCACTCAGCTGGGGAGCCGCGCAGCCGCAGGTTCCTACGCGGCAGGCGCCGGCATCGATCGATTCGCGCACTCCGTCCGCGGAAATCTCGACTTCGAGGGTCGCGCCGGTCTCCAGGGCCTGGGGGCCGCGCTCGAGGACCTGTCGGCCGATCTCGGTCAGGAGATCCTCCAGGTCGCTCGGGGTGATGGCGCTGGTCGGTCGGGTGCTCATCGAGGGCGCGCGTCCTTCGCGTATTGACGCTCGATGTCGGTGATCTTCTGGACACGCTTTCCGTGGCGTTCGCCGCCGGTCGGCGTCGAGAGGAAGGCTTGGATCACCTGGTAGGCCTGGTTGCTCGCGATCATTTTCGCGCCGAGCGTCAGCACGTTGGCGAAGTTGTGCTCGCGCGCGTTGCGCGCCATGGCGACGTCGTGGCAATTGGCCGCGCGCGCGCCGGGAACTTTGTTCGCCGCGATGGCCGAGCCGATGCCCGCGCCGTCGATCAGGATCCCGAAGTCGACCTCGCCAGCGGCGACGGCCTGAGCTACGGCGCGCGCGAAGTCGGGGTAGTCGCAGGGGTTCTCGTCGCGGGTGCCAAGGTCGACGCCGACCGCTTCGAACTGGCCGAGCCAGCCCAGGATCTCGCGCTTGAGGGCGAAGCCGCCGTGGTCCGAGCCGATGGCGACTCGGCGGGTGCCGCGCGTCGACGGAAGCGCGCCGGCGCCTTCGACGAAGCTGATCCGCCGCCGCCTGGCTTCCTCGCGGGCCAGGTCGGTGACGATCGCCCCGCGCTGCAGCGGGAATTGGGCTCCGTCGGCGATGGAACGCAGGCTCGAAGCGTCGACGAGCTCGCGGCCGCGGCCGCGCTTGGTGCTTGGCGCGGCAGCGACAGGCGAATCGACCGCAACGTGCACACCGTGCAGCACGGCTTCGCTGGACGGCTTGCCATCCTGCTCGCGCAGCGCGCGCTCGGCCAGGACGCGCTGCGCCGCGCGCCGGGCGATCGCTCGCACGTCGAGGCCTTCGGGTTGGGATCCAGCGGCTGCCATGGGCCGCAGAGTGTAGCCTCGCCAGCCTTGACGGCTCACGCGCCTGCAATCACACTCTTTGCCCTTCGAAACGCGGCGCAGGCTGCCCGGACGTCCGCTGCTGTTCGTCCCCCGCGGCTCGAGCCCGCGATTGGCGGGTGCCCAGGGACTGCAGGCCGCGCTTCGATCCGACCCACGATCCATGACCGTCGAGCAACTCTCCCGCGAAGTGGCGCGCCGGCGCACGTTCGCGATCATCTCGCACCCTGACGCGGGCAAGACGACGCTGACCGAGAAGCTCCTGCTCTACGGCGGAGTGATCCACCTCGCGGGAGCGGTGCACGCCAAGCGCGGGCGCTCGAACGCGGTCAGCGATTGGATGGAGATGGAGCGCGAGCGCGGGATCTCGATCACGACCAGCGTGTTGCAGTTCCCCTACCACGGCTACGAGCTCAATCTGCTGGACACGCCCGGTCACGCGGACTTCAGCGAGGACACCTACCGCACCCTGCACGCCGTCGACGGCGCTGTCATGCTCCTCGACAGCGCCAAGGGCGTCGAGAAGCAGACGCGCAAGCTGTTCCGCGTCTGCCGCGAGCGCGCCATCCCGATCTTCACCTTCGTGAACAAGCTCGACCGCTACGGCCGCGAGCCTTTCGCCCTGGTGGGCGAGGTCGAGAGCGTGCTCGGCATCGGCGTGTACCCCGTGACCTGGCCGATCTATCGCGAAGGCCGATTCCGCGGCGTGTACCACCGCTTCGACAAGAACGTGCACCTCTTCGACGAGGCCCACGCGGGCTCCAGCTCGCTGCAGGGCTCGGAAAAACCTCCGGTCGCGATCAGCGGTCTCGACGATCCCTTGCTCGAGCGCGAGCTCGGGCCCGTCGGCTATGCCCAGCTGCGCCACGACGCAGAGCTGCTCGACGCCGCCGGCGACGACTTCGATCGCGAGCGATTCGAGCGCGGCGAGCTCTCGCCGATGTTCTTCGGCAGCGCGATCAACAACTTCGGACTGTCCGCCTTCCTGGACACTTTCGTGAAGCTGATGCCGCCGCCGCGCGCGCGTCCGACCGACGTGGGCACGATCGAGCCGGACAACGAGGAATTCAGCGGCTTCATCTTCAAGATCCAAGCCAACATGGACCGCGCCCACCGCGATCGCATGGCTTTCCTGCGCATCTGCTCGGGGCGTTTCGAGCGCGGCATGAAGGCGCTGCACGTGCGCACGGGCCGCGAGCTCAGGCTGGCCAATCCGACGCAATTCATGGCGCAGGAGCGCACGCTGATCGACGAGGCCTTCGCCGGCGACGTGATCGGCATCCACGACCCGGGGCTGTTCGAGATCGGCGACACGTTGAGCGGCGGTTCCAAGTTCCGCTTCGAGGACATCCCGAGCTTCGCGCCCGAGCATTTCGCGCGGGTCGTGATGATCGACCCGACCAAGCGCAAGCAGCTGATCCGCGGCATCGAGCAGCTGAGCCAAGAGGGCACGATCCAGGTCTACCGCCGCCCCGACGCTCCCGCGGGCGACTTCATCATGGGTGCCGTGGGCCAGCTGCAAATGGAGGTGGTCAAGTACCGCCTCAAGAGCGAATACGGCGTGGAAATGCGCTTCGAGAGCGTGCCTTTCCAGTTCGCGCGCTGGGTCTCGCGCAAGGACAAGGGCGTGGTCAAGGTCGAAGCCCTGGAGACCGCCTACACCGGGCTGATCACGGAAGACGCGCGCGGCCGCCTGGTGATCCTCTTCGACGGGGAATGGGCCGTGCGCGCCACGGAAAAGCTGCTCCCGGACTTCGTGATGTCCGAAACGGCGCACGGAGTGATCGTGCGCGACGCAAAATAGGCCGCCCAGGTTCCGCGGAATTTCCGTCTTCGAATCGAGCCCTGGCCGTGGAGCGGATTTCTGGACCGGGTCTTCGAACGAAGCTGCAACCTGGGCTTGCCCGGTTTGTACTCAGCAGGCGATGCTGGGCCAGTTCCAGGCGCCGACGGAGCAACCTGCAGACTTGCTACGCAAAATCAAATTCCTGAACCACGCCTATTCCGGGCCTGCGCCCGAAGGCACGCTCGCGATCGAGCGGGATGGGCATTATCTGCTTCGAGGCGTGTTCTCGCCCGAGGAGATCGCGCAACTGCGCGATGAGATCCTGGCCGTGTTCCGCGACGTGCCCGCGGACAAGCGCGACGGTCGCTTCTCCGGGGAAAACGCGGAGATGTTCCGCTACCAGATGTTCAACCGCAGCGCCCTGTGCCAGCAGGCGATGGCTCGGCCCGCGGTGCTCGCGGTCCTCGAGCCCCTGCTCGGCGACGACTGCCACGTGATCGCGTCCACGGCCTGGCACAATCCGCCCGGCTCCGCGAGCGCGCCGAGAGGACAGGAATGGCACGTCGACGCCGGTCCGCACGTGCCGCGCGCCGAGGGAATCGAATGGCCGGAGGAGATCCCCTATCCGATCTTCGTGGTCGGAAGCCACATCTACCTGCAGGACTGCAACCTCGAGGACGGCCCCACGGCGGTGATCCCCGGCAGTCACACCTCGGGCCGCGTGCCGCCGAGCGAGCAGGTCTGGGACCTCGACCTGCCGTACAAAGGTCGCTCGCGCGAGGTGCACGTCGCGAAGGCCGGCGACGTGGGCTTCTTCGTTTCCGACTCGTGGCACCGGCGTCTGCCTCCGGCGGACAACGCCGCTGGCCGCTTCTTCCTCCAGACCAACTACGGACGGCGCGACATCTCTCAGCGCGTCCTGCCGACCATCGAGGTGAACCACGTCAAGTTCGCCTCGCGCCTGCGCGCGACGACCGAGCGCCAACGCCGGCTGATCGGCCTGCACCCGCAGGTGTTCTACGACGGTTGAGCGGCGGCGAAGGCTCCTCAGGGCCTGACTGTAAGCGTGGCGCAAGAGGAGGGCCGATCATCGAAAGGCGGCCCTTGCGCGCCCAGGGCTCGATAGCAGTCCGTTGAAAAAGTCCTGTCGCGAGGCGCAGCGTGTTAGGTGAGGCAAGGAGCGCGACAGAAAGCTGCGCGGAGGCGGCCTTCCTGGCCGCCGAGCACAGCTTTCCGAGTGCGACGCAGCATCACCCCAGCACGCTGTGCCGCAGTAGGGACTTTTTCAACGGGCTGCTAGGCTGTTCAAGGCCCGAGTCCGTTCCGAGACCTGATTCCAGGAGGATTTCCATGACTTCACGCTTCGCTCTCGCTTCCGCCGCCGTGTTGCTCACGACCGCCGCCGCGTTTTCGCAAAAACCTTCCGACGCGGCGGCGCCCAAGGCGACCCTGGCCGTCGGTTCGCCGGCACCCGCGCTCGTGATCGAGAAGTGGGTCAAGGGCGAGCCCGTCGCCAGCTTCGAGAAGGGCAAGCCCTACGTGGTCGAGTTCTGGGCCACCTGGTGCGGCCCCTGCGTCGCCGGCATGCCGCACCTCTCCGCTCTGCAGCGCGAGTACAAGGGCAAGGCCACCATCATCGGTGTGACCAGCCTGGACAAGAACAACCCGCTGACCGCGGTCGAAGCGATGGTCAAGGACAAGGGCGACGGCATGGATTACACGGTCGCCTGGGACACTGAGCGCAAGACCAACACGGCCTACATGAAGGCCGCGAACCAGAACGGCATTCCCTGCTGCTTCCTCGTCGACGGCACCGGCACGATCGCTTATATCGGCCATCCGATGTTCCTCGACATGCCGCTCGCGCAAGTCGTCGCCGGCACCTGGGACATCGAGAAGGGCAACGCGGCCGTCGCGGATGCGCAAGCCCAGCTCAACGAGATCTACAAGGTCGTCCAGAAGGATCCGAAGTCCGCCGCCGAAAAGATCGCCGCCTTCGAGACCAAGTTCCCGGCCTTCGCGAGCATCGTTGCACCGCTTCGCTTCGACGCCTTGCTGGCAAGCGGCGACTACGACGGCGCCTATAAAACGGCGAGCAAGCTGATCGACGACGCGATCGCCCACAAGAACGCCGCCGACTTGAATCTGTACGCGTGGAAGATCGTCGATCCCGACGCGAAGCTGGAGAAGCGCGACCTCACGATCGCGCTGCGCGCCGCGGAGAACGCCGTGGCTTTCAGCAATGAGAAGGATGCGGCGATCCTCGACACCCTGGCCCGGGTCTGGTTCCTCAAGGGCGACGTGAAAAAGGCGATCGAGTGGCAGACCAAGGCCGCCGCCGCGGCTCCCGCCGGAGCGATGAAGACCCAGATCGAAGGCACGCTGGCCGAGTACAAGGCCAAGCAGGCGCAATAGCTCGAGGCCCAGGCCCCAGGGCTTCCATCGCGCCCGTTCGCGTACCGACGCGAGCGGGCGCGGTCGTTTTCTGGACGTGCGTGCCGCGAGGGCGGCAAGCCGGCACGGCCCGATTCTCCAAGCTGAACCAGGCCTGGCCTCACAGCGTTTCCCGCCAGCCGCCGCGCGGTATCCTGAAACCCGCCGCCAGCCCCTCCCGGACGAGAACCGGAGATCTCCGATGCGCACGCTGCTGATCCTGCTCGCCACGCTATTTTCGCAGCCCCTCTCCAGCACCGACCTCGCGAAGCTCTATCCCGCGACGCTCGATTTCTTCGAGGGTCAGCCGACGCGCGAGTGGACCTGCACCAAGAACGACGTCTGGGAGCTGGATTCGTTCCACTTCGAGGAGCCCGGCGACTTCGAGCTCACGCTGGCGAAGTCGGTCGTGGTCTTCGGCGTCCACGAGAAGAACGTCGTCTGGGCCGTGGTCCTGCCGCAGGAGCCTGGGACGCTGAAGCGCGAGAAGGAGAAGCCCGAAAGCGTTTCGAGCATCTGGATGCGCTTCAATCCCGCGCGACTCGCCGAGCTCTTCCCGGCGAAGAGCGTGATCGGTCACGGCTCCGAGGACGCGATCGGTCGGGCGCGCCGTCTGTGCACCTGGAAGATCTCGAGCGGCTGGCAGGCCGGCAATCTTCCGGTGATCCCGAAGAAGGATTCGCTGGTCCTCGACTGCGACACGGTCGAAGGCCCGCGCCGCTACCTGGTCGTCGAAGGCGGCAGGGTCGAGCTGGTCGGAGCCTTCGAGAATCGCCCGCTGCCCAAGGGCGTGCCGATGGAGCCCGCGGCGGCCGCGGCGGCCTTCGACACGGTCTGGGACGCCTTCGACAAGGAGTACGCGAAGTTCGCTCTGCTGCCCGAGGTCGACTGGAAGAAGTCCGGCGATTTCTGGCGCGCGCGAGCCGCCAAGGCGACGACGAACATCGATCTCGCCCTCGCGCTCGACGGCTTGACCAGCGAGCTGCGCGACTTGCACGCTTGGGTCAGCTGCGGCGACGAGTTCTTCCAGTCGTATCAGAGGTCGCGGCCGCTCAACGCCAGCTACAAGGCCCTCCAGAACACCTTCCCGAACTTGAAGGAGGCGAAGCACGACTGCCAATGGGCGCGCACGAGCGACGACATCGGCTACCTGGCCATCGACAACCTCGGCGACAAGGAGCTCGGCAAGTACGTCGACGAGATCCTCGAGGAGTTGAAGGACACGACGGCGCTGATCGTCGACCTGCGCTTCAACGGCGGCGGCGACGAGCTCCTGGCGCGCGAGGCGGCCAGCCGTTTCGTCGACAAGAAGCGCATGTACTCCAAGAACCAGTACCGCAACGGTCCCAAGCACGATCAGCTCGGCCCGGTGCTCGAGCGCGAAGTCGAGCCGCGCGGGCCGTGGCGCTACACCGCGCCGGTGGTGCTCTTGCAGGGCCAGAAGACCTTCAGCTCCGCCGAATCCCTGGCCGCGATGTTCAGCGTCTGCCCGCAGGTGACCACGATGGGCGATCGCACCGGAGGCTCGAGCGCGAACCCGCGGCGGCTCGAGCTCCAAGGCGGCGTGAAAGTGAACCTGCCGCGCTGGAACGACATGGGCCCGGATGGAAAACCGATCGAGGGCGTCGGCCTCGCGCCAAAGATCGAGATCAAGGCCAAGCCGGAAGGTTTCACCGCGGTCAAGGATCCGGTGCTCGAGGCAGCCCTCGCCCACCTGCGCAAGCTGCCGAAGAAAGATCGCAGGCCGAGCAAGCGCTGAGCGAGCGCTCGCTCAGGGAACTCGCCGATCTTCAGCGCTTCGCCACTGCGGCGAGGTGCGGGATCGAGGCGAGCAGGAGTTTCGTGATCTTGCCCGCGGCTGCTTCGCCGGCGGCGAGGACCTCGGCATGGTCCAGCTTGGTGGTGCTGATCCCCGCGGCGTGGTTGGTCACCAGAGAAATGCCGCCGACCTGCATGCCCGCGGCGCACGCGGCACTGGCTTCGGCGACGGTGCTCATGCCGACGAGATCGGCGCCAGCCTTGGCCACCATGCGGATCTCGGCCGGCGTCTCGTACGTCGGTCCGAGCAGGCCGCAGTACACGCCGCTCTCGAGCGCGACGCCGGCCTCGCGAGCTCCGCGCTCCAGCGCCGCGCGGAATTCCTCGCTGTAGATGGCGCCTGACGAACGCTCGCGGACGAGCACGGCGCTCCTGCCCTGCATGTTGAGGTGATCGCTGATGCACACGAGCGTGCCCGGCTGCCACTCGCGCCGCAGGCCGCCCGCTGCGTTGGTCACGATCAGGCCGCGGCAACCCAGCTTCGCGAAGGCGCGCACGGCGCGCGTCGCGTCGTGGGGGCCCCAGCCTTCGTAGAGATGCGCGCGACCCTGCTGGACCAGGACGCGGACGCCTGAGACTTCGCCCTGGACGAAGCGTCCCGCATGTCCGATGACCGTGGAAGTCGGCATGCCTTCGAGCTCGTCGTAGGGAATCGCGCGCGGATTGCTCAAGGCTGCCGCGAAAGCGCCGAGTCCGGAGCCGAGGACGATCGCCAGCTCGAATTTCTCGAGGCTCTTCGCGGCCATGGCGACAGCGAGTGCCTCGACGCGCGCCTCGATCGATGCCGCGGAGCTCACAGGAACAACCCCGCGATCGTCGCCGTCATCCAACAGGCCATCGCGCCTCCGATCATCGCCTTGAGCGCGAGCCGCGACAGGTCCGACTTGCGCTCGGGCGCGAGCGCGGTGATTCCGCCGAGCTGGATTCCGATCGAGGAAAAATTCGCGAACCCGCACAGGGCATAGGCCGCCATCTTCGCCGAGCGCGCGTTCTCGAACACGACTTCGTGGCCGCTGCTGGGCAGGACTTTCGCGAGCTCCTGGTACGCGACGAATTCGTTCACGGACACCTGCGTTCCGAGCAAGCCCCCCATCAACTGGCAGTCGTGCCAGCCCTGGACTCCCATCAGCCACGCGACCGGCGCGAAGATCCACGAGAAGATGCGCGCGAGGCTCAAGCCAGCGATGCCGATTTGATCTCCGATCCAACCCAGCGGCCAGTTGATCAAGGTGACCAGCGCGATGAAGGCGATCAGCATCGCCATCACGTTGAGCCACAGGCGCAGTCCGTCGCTCGTGCCGTTCGCGGCGGCCTCGATCAGGTTTCCGGCGTTGCGCTCGATCTTGAGCTCGACCTTGCCGGCCGTCGCGCTGACCTGCGTCTCCGGCAGGATCGTTTTCGCGATCACGAACGAGGCCGGCGCGCTCATGACGCTCGCGGTCACCAGGTGCGGCGCGATCTCCGGTCCCAGGATTCCCATGTAGACCGCCATCACCGAGCCCGCGATCGTCGCGAAGCCGCCGGTCATCAAGGCGTTCAGCTCCGAGTTGGTCATGCCGGCGACGTAGGGCCGGATCACCAGCGGCGCTTCGGTCTGGCCCATGAAGATGTTCGCGGCCGCGGCCATCGACTCGCCGCCCGAAAGGCCCATGGTCTTGCTCATGACCTTTGCCAGCAGCCAGACCAGGACCTGCATCAGGCCGAGGTGGTAGAGCACGCTGAACAGGGCCGAGACGAAGATGATCACGACCAGGCCGGAGCCGGCGAAGGCGAAAATGAAGCCCGCGGGTCCCGAGGGATCGGCGAGCGAGCCGAACACCGCGCGAGCTCCCGGCGCCGCCATCGACACCAGGCCGCGGATGAATTCCGCCGCGCTGTCGAAGAATTGACGGCCGCCCGCGGTCTTCAGGATCAATCCGGCCAGCAGGACCTGCAGCACCAATCCGCCGGCGACTGCGCGCCACTGCAGTCCCAGTTTTCTGGGAGAAAGGAGCCACGCGACCGCGATGAAGAAGGCGATTCCCAGCAGGGCGCGTGCGGCGATCACGCGGCTGAGCCTACGAACGCGACCTCCGCGCGCCAACTATCCTTGCATTCGTTCCGCGATCAACGGGCCGAGGTTCGGACGCTCGTCGGCGATCTCGAAGGCTCGAGCAAGGCAAGTGAGCGCGGGCTCGAGGGTGTGGCTTGCCCGATGGTGCACTTCGAAGAGCGGCTGGCCGCGCTCGACCTGCGCACCAGCCTTGAACGGGAAACGGATGCCCACGCTGGGATCGACGCTGTCCTCGACGCGCTGGCGGCCGCCGCCGAGCTCGATGATCGCGTTGCCCACTTCGCGCACGTTGGTGTAGGAGAACCAGCCGGCGCGCGCAGCGGTGACGACGAAGACGTCCCAGGCTGCGGGCAGCCGCGCCGGCTCGTCGATCACCGTCGCATCGCCGCCCTGGGCTTCGACGACGCGGCGGAAAACCTCGAGGGCTCGGCCCGAATCGAGGGCCTGGCGGATGCGCTCGCGCCCGTCGTCCTCGTCGCGCGCGACGCCGCCCAGGC
>Ga0193706_1001088_pt1 | contig 12914 bp, 9 predicted proteins | sample U3c1metaG_FD_160130 | JGI IMG/M metagenome (GOLD analysis project Ga0193706, IMG submission 160130) | Soil microbial communities from a riparian zone of the East river system, Colorado, United States - U3c1 | ecosystem: Environmental > Terrestrial > Soil > Riparian zone | place: USA: East River... | reverse complement strand
CACGCGGCACTCCGGGTTTTTCCGGCGCCGACCTTGCGAATGCGTTGAATGAAGCCGCGTTACTTGCCGCGCGACGAGAAGCGAAAGAGATTTCGCAGCCAGACCTGCAGGAAGCCGTCGAGAAAGTCGTGGCGGGGCCGGAGCGCAAAAGCCGTCGGCTCGGCGAACGGGAAAAGCGCCGGGTCGCCAATCACGAAGTGGGGCATGCCCTGGTCGCCGCGTATAGCGAACATGCCGATCCTGTGCATAAGATTTCCGTCATTCCTCGCGGTCGCGCCGCGCTGGGTTACACGCTCCAAATTCCCGAGGCGGAACAGTTCCTGATGACACGCACGGAATTGCTCGATCGCATTCGGGGACTGCTCGGCGGCCGCGCTGCCGAAGACGTGGTCTTCGATGAGGTCACGACCGGTGCTGAGAATGATCTGGAGCGCGCGACTGCTCTCGCACGGCAAATGGTTTGCATGTTCGGCATGAACGATCGACTCGGGCTCGCGCACACGGCGCAACGCAATGGACCGGCGTTCATGCCCGGCATGGAAAACCAGATGCAGCGTGATTGCAGCGAGGCGACGGCGAAACTGATCGATGAAGAGGTGAAGAAAATTCTCGATCGCGCTTACGCGGAGGCGAAAGAAATCCTCACGTTGCACCGCGGCCAGCTCGATCGCGTCACCAGCGAATTGCTGAAACGCGAAACGTTGGATGGTCCCACGTTCAACCAACTGATTGGCCGAGCGGGGCGGAACATGATTCCATCTCCATGCTCTCCTGTGGCTTGAGGCCCACAGATGACGCGTCAGCTTGAGGACGAAAGGACATCTCGGCGACACGCGCGAGTTGGTCCTGTGAAAGGCGCTCGGTGAACCAGGCGAAAATCAGCCGAGGTTCTTCACGATTGGCGGACGGCGAATTTCAAATCATTCATGGCGGAGTGCCTCCATTGGATCTGCTTTGGTGGCGCGACGCGCTGGGACGTAACAGGCCAACAGGGCGATGGTCATGAGCAGAAAGACTGTCGCCAACAATGTCAGCGGATCGGTCGGCTTGACTCCATAGAGGAGCGTGGACAGGACTTGGGTCAGAGCGAGGGCGCCGAAGAGGCCGATTACGGTGCCGATGAGTGCCATCGTCATACCCCGTTTCACAACCGTTGTGAGGACGTCACTGGCTTGCGCTCCCAATGCCATGCGGATGCCGAATACATGGGTGCGTTGCGCGACCGAAAAAGAGACAACGCCGTAGAGTCCAACCGCCGCGAGCAAGAGAGCCGCCACGCTGAACAGGCCGAGCAGCAGCGCGCGAAATCGGTGTTGCGCCACGGAGTATCCCAGAATCTGATTCATCGTTCGCACGTTCGAGATTGGTTGATCTTTGGTGAGCGCCTGCACTTCGCTTCGCAGCACGCCCACGAGACGCATCGGATTTCCGGCTGTTCGCACCACCAGATGTGCCGTGTGCCACGGCCATTGTGTGTAAGGGAAGAACGCTTCTGGAAAGGTTTCCACTTCCAGCCGGTTCCTCACATTGCCGGTCACGCCCACAATCTCGCGCCAGTTCGGCTGACTGTCTCGAAGCTCGGGCTGACCGTCACGCAGGTTGAGAACCAAACGTTTGCCGATGGGATTGTCGTTTCCAAAGTAAGCTCGAGCCATCGCTTCATTGATGACGACCACGCGAGCGGAGTTTGTCGAATCCTGTCCGACGATGCCGCGCCCGCGAAGGATCCGCATGCGCATGGTTTCGAAGTAGCCGGGCGTCGCGGCGTTGAACGCGACCGGGCAGGTGCCGTTGCGCCCCGGTCCCTGGTGGCCGTCGAGGCTCACGGACTCGTTCGCGTGAGTGCGGCCAATCACCGGGAGATACCACGCGCCCGCGACTGCTTGAACTCCCGACTGAACGCTCAACCGTTCGATGAGTTGACGGAAGAATTCGCGGTCGCGTCCCCGCGAGTAATAATTGGTCGCGGAAAGATCGAATTCCGCGACAAGCAAGTTTTCGGGATTGAAGCCGAGCGAAACTTGCCCCAATCGCAGAAAGCTTTGCATCATCAATCCGGCGCCAACGAGAAGCAAAAATGCGAGCGCCATCTCCGACACGACCAGAGCGCTTCGCCAGCGATTCTGCCGAAGGCCTTCACTCGTGCCGCGACCACTGTCCTTCAGCGCATCGCTGACACCGACACCGCGCGCCTGCAACGCCGGCGCGAGCCCGAAAAGGACGCCCGTCAGCAGCGCCACACCCGCGGTAAACGTAAGAACCGACCCGTTGATACGAACATCCACGAGTCGCGGGATGTCGTTCGCTCCGAGCACCGCAAGAAGATGTGTTCCCAAATATGCGAGCGCGATGCCGAGCGCCGCGCCGATGAACGCGAGCACCAGACTTTCCGTCAGCAGTTGCCTGACGATGCGCCCACGTTTTGCGCCGAGCGCAAGCCGAATGGCCAGTTCCTTGTGCCGGCTGGCGCCACGCGCCAGAATCAAATTGGCGATGTTGGCACAAGCAATCAGCAAGAGAAACCCGACTGCTCCGAGCAACACGAGCAAGGCTGGACGCGTCGTGGTGCCGACCGTTTGATCGAGCAAAGAGACTATTCGCACATTGGTGCTCGTCTCGGTGGCGGCCTGCTGTGGTTTGATCCGGCGTTGAATCGTGTTCAACTCGGCCTGAGCTTGCTGCAATGTGACACCCGGTTTGAGACGGCCTGCCACGTTGAACCAGTGCGGCGAGCGGCTCGCGAGTCTCGTTTCCATCCAACCGGCCGGCAGCCAAATGTCGTTGCGCTCCGGGAAATCGAACCCGGGCGGAAGCACACCGACGATGACGTATTGCCGCCGCCAATAGTTATCGAGCGTGATCTGCCGTCCGAGGACCTGCGGGTCGCCGCCGAAACGCCGTTGCCAAAGCGCGTGACTGATGAGCACGACCGGATTCTCTTTCCGCTCATCTTCTTCGGGCAGGAAAGTTCGCCCGAGAATCGGTTGCACCCCGAGCAGCGGGAAGAGACTTGATGAGACAAAGGTTCCGGCAAGTTGCTCCGCGCGATCGCCGCCGCTTAAATTGAAATTCCTGCTCCCACGCCATTCCGGCCAGAAGGCAAGACTTTCGAACGAACTGCTTTGCTCGCGCCACTCCAGAAAGTTTCCACCGCTGACGAGCAATGAATCGCCGTTCGGACTTCGCTCCGAAATCATCACCAACCGCTCCGCGTCTCGATAGGGCAGCGGACGCAGCAACACCGCGCTCACAACGCTGAAGATCGCCGAGTTCGCCCCGATGCCGAGCGCCAGCGTGAGCACGGCCACGGCGGTGAGGCCGGGGTTCTTCAGCAATTGGCGGAAGGCGAATTTGAGATCATTCATGACGCAGTGCCTCCATTGGATCGACTTGGGTTGCGCGGCGCGCGGGAAGCCAGCAGGCCATCAGCGCCACTGCTATGAGGGTCAGGGACAACGCCGCGAAGGTGATGGGATCGCGCGACGGCATCTCGGGAACCGCTGTCGTGAGCAAACGAACGACCGCAAGAGCGCCGATAAATCCAATCAACACGCCGAGGAGGCTCAAGCGCAGTCCGTGTTGCAACACCAACCGGAGAACGTCTGACCGTTGCGCTCCGAGCGCCATGCGGATGCCGATTTCGCCGGTGCGTTGGGCAACGGAATAGGAGATCACACCGTAAATGCCGACGGCCGCGAGCACGAGTCCGAGCACGGCGAAGGCACCGAGCAGCACGCTGATCAGCGCCCCGTTCGCCAGCGTTTGGTCCACTCGTTGACGAACTGTTTGGATTTCAAAAACCGGCAGGTCGGGATCGATCTCGGCGATAGTGCGGCGCAAAGCCGGTGTTAGAGATTCCGCCGATCCTTCGGTGCGCAGTTCAATCACCAGCCACCGCCGTGGATCCTGGGCCAGCGGTCGATAGGACTGGAACCGCGTATCGGGACCAACCAGATTTGCGGGGAAACGGGTGTCACTCACGACGCCGACGATCTCCTGCCAGTCTGGATTTTTGGTATCTCCGCTGCCGATTCGTTTTCCGAGTGGACTTTCGTTCGGCCAAAAGCGGCGGGCCATCGCTTCATTGATGATGACGACGCCAGGGCGATTGGTCGTGTCGCCAGCGGTGAAGAAACGGCCCTGCCGCAAACGAATACCAAAAGTGTCGAAGAATCCCGGAGTGACGGCGTCCTCATAAGTCAGCGGCTGCTGCCCGGCCGGTGATGCAGGGCGTCCTTCGACCACAAAGTCTCTGCTGCCAAGTCCCCAGATCGGGAGCATCGACGAGAGCGCGGTGCGTTGAACGCCGGGCAGCGCAGCCAGCCGCTGTTCCAACTGTTCGGTAAAGGCTCGCTGCGCCTGAGAAGAATCATATTTTGATGCAGTCAAAGCCAGCCGCGCCGTCAGCAAGCCGTCCACGCGCCAGCCGGGATCGAGATGAGTGAATCGTTGCAGTCCGCCGATGAACAAACCCGCGCCGGTCAGCAGCATGAGTGCGAGCGCGACTTCGCCGACGATCAGCGCGTTCCGCAAACGATGTTGCGCGCGGCCCGCCGTTCCGCCGCGCACGCTTTCCTTGAGTCCAACGTTCACATCGGCGCGCGAAGCGAACCATGCCGGCAGAATTCCGAAGATGGCACCGACGAGCACTGAACAAATCACGGCGAAGCCCAGCACCTTCGCGTCGAGCGTCAGAGCGAGGCCCGCCTCATCATTGATGATAATGCGGCGAGCGAGGAATTCGTTCATCCAAACCGCGAGCAGTACACCCAGCGCGCCACCGAACAGCGCCAGCAAGAGACTTTCGGTTAACAGTTGGCGCACGAGGCGGGCGCGACCGGCCCCGAGGGCCGCCCGCACCGCAAGTTCACGGGAGCGCGCGACGGTGCGAACAAGTTGAAGGTTCGCAAGATTGGCGCACGCAATCAGGAGGACGAAGATGGCGAGACCAAACGTGAGCCAAATGATGCGGCGTCCCGCGTCGTCAGCCGCGGAATCCCGCAATGACACGAGTCGCAAACCGCTCTGCGCATTAGTTTCCGGGAACGCTTTCGCCAGGCGCGCGGCCAGGGCTGTCATCGCGGCCTGCGCCCGACTGAGTGATACACCGGACTTGAGACGCGCGATCGCGTGCAGCGAGTGATCGCCACGACTCGTTCGTTGCTCAGCCGTGAACGCGAGCGGCATCCAGATATCGACCACGCCCCACTGCATTCGCTCTTCAAAACTTTTGGGCATCACGCCCACCACGGTGACGGTCTTGCCATCGAGCCGCAGCGTGCGGCCAGGCATGTTGGTGTCGGCCGCGAAGCGGCGCAGCCAGAACGTATGGCTTAGCACCACGACCTCAGCGCGGCCCGGCTGATCTTCTTCCGCAGTGAAGCCGCGTCCGAGCGCGGGTTGCACGCCGAGGACAGAAAAGAAATCTGACGTCGCCCGCATTCCACGAATGCGTTCCGCGGGTTCGCCGGGTTCCGCAAAATTGAAGTTCCACCAACTGAACGCGGCCATGTGATCGAAGACGTTGTTTTGCTCGCGCTGATCCAGGAAGTCCGCCGCGGAGTGTGGCCAGGCCTGCGACTGTGGAGAGGTGCGGTAAGCACGGACGAGCCTGTCCGCATCTGGATACGGCAGGGACCGGAGCAACAACGCATTGAGCATGGTGAACATCGATGTGTTCGCCCCGATGCCGAGCGCGAGCGTGAGCACGGCCATGGCGGTGAAGCCGGGGTTCTTCAGCAACTGGCGGAAGGCGAATTTGAGATCATTCATGGCGCAGTGCCTCTATAGGCTCCACCCGCGTTGCTCTTCTTGCGGGAAGCAAACATGCCAGTAACGTCACGATTCCAAGCAGCAACGGAGCAGCCAGAAACGTCAGCGGATCAGTCGGGCTGACCTCGACAAGGAAGGTGCGCATCACGCTTGCGAGCGCAAAGGCGCCAGCGAGGCCGAGCACGACACCGATGCCCGCAAGCATCGCGCCGTGACGCAGGATGAGTCGCAGCACGTCGTTACGCTGCGCGCCGAGCGCCATGCGGATGCCAATCTCGCTTGTGCGCTGGCTGACGGCGTAGGAGATGACGCCGTAGATTCCACCGAGCGCCATCGTGAGCGCGACTGCCGCGAAGAAGCCGAAGAGCCACGAATAAGAGCGGCGCAGCCAGAGTGAACTTTGCACGCGTTCGGACATGGTTCGCACTTGAAACATCGGAAGATCCGAATCGGTTTTCTGAATCATCGTGCGGATGGTTGCGACGAGAGTTGTTGGATCGTTGAAAGCGCAAACGGCGATGGTCATTTGTCGTGCAGGATCGACTCGGTACGGAAGAAAAACGCCTGGTCGCATTGGTTGGTCGAAGCCGTAATGCTTCTCGTCTTTCACCACCCCGACGACGGTCAGCCACGGGTTGTTTTCGCCCGGGGCTCGAATGCGTTTTCCGATCGCGTCCTGGTTCGGCCAATTCCGCTTGGCGAACATTTCGTTCACCACCACTGCGGTGTTGTTGGTCGCGCCTGCCTCTTGTTCGGAAATGAAATGTCCGGCCAGCAATGTGAGGCCCATCGCCTCCGCGTAGCCCGGAAAAACGTGTTGATAGAGCACGACAGGATCCTGCTCGTTTCGGATACAAATCTTTCTTCGCGACGATTCCGAAGCGGTCGAGCGTATCGGCGACGAGTGACTCGCGTTGGGACTTTTTGATGTCGCGGTAGGAGAGCGGGATGTCGAGGTTCTCGGCCACGGTAAGATCTTCGAGCAGATGGAACTGCTGAAAGACAAAGCCGATGTGCTTTTTGTTAAGCGCGGCACGTTTCTTCGGGTTCAAGCGATGCACCGCCTCACCGTTGAAGTGGTATTCGCCCGCCCACGAATGATCGTAAAAACCGATGACGCTGAGCAGTGTGGATTTGCCCGCGCCGCTCGGCCCCATGAAGGTGACGAAATCGCCTTCCGCGATGTCGAGCGTGATTTGCCGCAGCACGTAGGTCGGACTGGGCTTCGTCGGAAAGCTCTTTTCCAGATTTCGCAGTTGGATGAAAGGTTCCATAATGTTGGCCACAGAGGCGCGGAGTCACAGAGACGGTTTGGGTTTCATTTTCTCAGTGCCTCAGTGTCTCTGTGGCAGTTTTCTCTTCCGCGCTTTCTTCCACGACGCGGCCATCGAAGAGATGAATCTGTCGGTCCGCGTGGCGCGCGAACCGCGGGTCGTGTGTGACCATACAGATGGTGGCGCCCTCCCGGTGAAGCTCGCGCAGCAGTTCCATCACGGCGTCGCCATTCTTTGAGTCCAGGTTTCCGGTCGGTTCGTCCGCAAGAAGGATGCTCGGCTTTCCGCCCAGCGCGCGCGCTACGGCGACGCGCTGTTGTTGCCCCCCCGACAACTGCGACGGGTAATGCTTCACGCGGTGCCCCATTCCGACTCGTTCCAGTGCGCGCATGGCCGACTCCTTGCGATCCGCCGCGTTCATGCCGCGATAGGTCAGCGGCAACTCGACATTCTCGAACACCGTGAGGTCGCCAATGAGATTGAAGCTCTGGAAGATGAACCCGATCTCTTTGTTGCGGATGCGGGCGCGCGCGGCGAAGTCGAGGTTGGCCACCGGGTTACCATTCAACGTGTAGCTGCCCTCAGTCGGCGTATCGAGCAAACCAAGGATGGACAGCAACGTTGATTTGCCGCAGCCGGACGGTCCTCCGATCGAGACGTATTCTCCGCGATTGATGGTCAGGTGAATGCCGGAGAGTGCGTGCGTCTCAACCTCGTCCGTGAGGAAAACTTTCTTGATGCTTTCGAGTTCGATTAAACGTTCGGGAGTGGAGTTCATAATTTTTTGCCACAGAGGCGCAGAGACACAGAGCTATTTGATGAAACGTTTGATGCCGTCCTTCAGCAGCCGGTTGTTGAAATTGATGAGCAGGCCAATGTGTTTGCCGGTTACTTTGAGATAAGTCAGAATCTGTGCTTCAAAGATTGGATCAAATCGCTCGACGCTTTTTACCTCGACCACGACTTCATCCGCTACGATGAGATCGATGCGGTATTCCCCAATCGTTCTGCCTTTGTAAATGACCGGCACGGCCACCTGGCACTCATGTTTCAGACCGATCAGTTCCAATTCAATACAGAGCGCTTTCTCGTAGGTGGACTCCAATAGTCCTGGTCCGAGCAGGCGATGGACCTCAATCGCTGCTCCGATAATCTTCTCCGTCAATTCGTTATCAAAATCCATCTCTGTGCCTCCGTGCCTCTGTGGCAAATCAATTCAGCTTCACACGTTCGTGGTTGTCCCATGCCGACATGTCGGAAAGGATCACTTGATCGCCGACCTGCAAACCTTCCAGGACTTCGATGGTGCTGACGGAACTGCGCCCGAGCTTCACCGAAGTCCGTATGGCGCCGCGTCCGGCTTCGATGACTTTGAATAGCCCAATCGTGCTCTCCGGCTGCCCTTGCGCTGGACGGCCCACGTACAGAACGTTGTCGAGCCGTTCCAGTTCAACCGTTCCATCCACGCTTAAATCAGGCCGTGCACCCCGCGGCAATTCGCCTTCCAGTTTCACGTCCACCGTCACGGTGCCGTTCTGCACCGAAGGATCGACGCGCACGACGCGGCCGGGAATGATTCCGTTGCGGGTGTCGACGGAAGCAACCTGGCCAATCAGAATGTCTCTCGCTTGCGTCTCGGCGATTTTGATTTCGGCTTTGAGTTTCGTCGGCTGAACGATCTTCGCGAGCGTGGCGCTGGGCGTAACACGCTGGCCGACTTGCAACATCATCGTATCGCCGATCTGTTGGAGCACGCCGTCGGTGCCCGCCGTCACGTGCAACGCGGCAAACTGACGACGCTTCAATGCCAGCAGCGCGCGAATCTTTTCCTGGTCAGCTTCCTGCACGGCCACTTGTGCCTTCACGGAATCCTCGCTGATGCGTAGGCGTTCCTGTTCGATTTCCAGACGCGACGCGAGTTCGTCCGCTCGCGCGCGCGAGCGTTTGGAAGTCAGCGACGCGACCAATCCTTTCTTCGCAAGGTTCTCATCCGCTTCGGCCTCCAACTTGGATTGCGCGAGGTCCGCATTCAGTGAAGCGATGAGAGACTTCTGTGTGAGCCGTTCGCTTTCGAGAGTGACCTTCAGTTTGGTGAGTTGAGCTTGCGCGCCTTTGAGCTGCCACTCCGCGTCGAACACGTCCTGCTTCAGTTGTGGATTGCTCAATTCGAGCAGCACAGTGTCAGCTTTCACTTCAGCGCCCGGCAGCACGAGGATTCTTTCCACCCGGCCATCTGTCTCGACCTGAACGAATTGAATTTGCTCCGGAACCAGGCTTCCATTCCCGCGCACCTGCCGGAGCATCTGGCCTTGCTTCACGGTGTCAGTCCAAATGGAGGCTTTCTCGACAGTCGGAGCGGCCGGTTTCAGTTGAGCCAATCCGACGGTGACGAGGCTGAGGATGAGAAGCGCTGCGACTGCCAACAGTATTCGCTTCCGTCGTTTCTTCCGCGCCTGATCTGGTCGAGCAATGTCCATGAGTTTTAGCGCACGTGTTGAGATCCGCGATATGCAGACGCGATGCCATGCGACGAAAACTCCAGGAAGGAATTGCCACAGAGGCACAAAGGCACAGAGAAAGAAGAAAAGAGGCTGTTTACGCTCTGTGTCTCTGTGCCTCCGTGGCCAGCACTTGTTTCGCGTTTGGGACTTTTCAGTCCCAGCAGTGGGAAAATCATTTGACCTCCAGTTTCAAATTGTTTCGGTCGAGCACTGTGCCTTCACGCAGGGTCAGTTGCGCGAGCGCCTTGTTGTAGTCGGCCAGAGACTGCGCTTCGCGCAGACGCGCGGTGGTCAGGTCCCGCTGAAATTGAAGGACGAAAAAACTGGTGCTGCGTCCGTTCTCGAACTTCGTCTGCTCGGCATCGAGTGCTTGCTGCGCGAAGAGGCGAGCCCTCTGCGTCGAATCGACTCGTTCGAAGTTCGTTTGCGCCAGCTTCACCGCATCTTCGATCTCGATGAGCACGGTTTGCTCAAGCTGTTGCAGCCGCAACAGCGAACGTTGGTTCTCCGACTTCGCGATTTTGTAATTGTTTCGCGCGGACCCGTTGCCGAGCGGCACGGACAACTCAGCTCCATAAGAATAGAACGGGCTGTCGCGTCGCTCGAAGCCACTCAGCGTCCTGCTGAACTCGCGACCCGCGCCGTTGTAGCCGTAGCTGCCGACCACATCCAGTTGCGGAAACATTTGGTTGCGCCGGTATTTCAAAACGAAGCCGAGCCGCTGCAATTCCAAACGCGCCTGCTGCAACTCAGGCCGTTGCGCCATGCCGACTTCCCAGCTTGCGGCCCGGCTGAAACTTTGTCGCGGCGCAGTCAGTTCGTCCACCGGTTCGATCACGACGTCCTGCCAGACCTTGAAATCGTCACTCAGCAGGCTTTTCAACTCGTTCTGTTGCGCGGCAAGAATCCGCTCCGCCGAAAGCACGTCCGCGTGCTGCGAAGCGACTTGCGACTCCGCCTGTTTTTCGTCGAGCGGTGCGAGCGTTCCCTGAGCAACTCGTTCTTTTTGCCCCGCCAGCAATTGTTCCGCGCGTACCAGCGCCGATTGTTGGACGCGCAAATTCTCCCACGCGAGTTTCAAGTCGAAGTAGGCGAACTCGACGGCGGTGACGACGTTCATCACGCGCAATCGGAACTCCTCCTCGGAGATTTTGAGGAACCTCTTGTTCATCTGGATTTCGAGACGGACTCCATCCGTCCAAAAATTCCGCAATAACGGCTGACGAAGCTCGATGGACACAAGTCCGTCCGAACCTTCGAATGGCCCGGTCGCGCTACGGCCGGACTTGTCTTGCGCGCGCCCGCCCAAATCGTAAGAGAGACCCGTCGGCAGTACGCCATTGACGCTCGCGGCTACTTCATCGGTGCGCGTCTTCGTGCCGGGGAAAGGACGATTCTCGTCATCGACTCCTCCCGGTGACTTATCGAAAGTGCGCGTGCTGAGGGCATCGAACGTCGGTTCATAAGCCGAATACGCGACATTCAAACGATAGTCCGCGATCTGCGGCGCGAACCGTTCAATCTTGATATCGAGGCTGTGCTCCAGGGCGATTTGGAGGCACTCCTTGAGCGAGAGCGAACGCACCAAGTGGGTTTGCGCATCTGCACGCGCGACGAAGAACAGGATCCAAGCGCAAGCGCCGAGACTTCGGATGAACTTTTGTCGCAGTTTGATGAAGCTCGCTTTGCAAGCGCGATGCCAAGCAGCCAATCGTTCGAACTACGGTGTGAATACTGTGTAATCCATCCGCGGTCGTTCCGCTTATGGGATCGGTTCATCCCAAAGCCGGGACGAGAAGCGCGACTGTGTCACAGACCCGCCGCAGCACCTTCGTTTTATGCGGATGCTGCGGCTGGTCGAGGACGACACAGCCGCGCTCCAAGCAGTAATCGATTACAACGGCAGCCGCACGTGCGCTTCACATCCCTGCCCCTCGGCGCGATTTTGCAGCGCGACACTCCCGCCGTGGGCTTCCGCAATCTGCCGGCTCAACACAAGTCCGATTCCCGTTCCTTTTGGTTTCGTCGTGAAAAAAGGAACGAACAGGTTGGCCGTGTTCGATAGCCCGGCTCCCTCATCAATAATCGCTACATCCACAAACGCTCCGTTCTTCCGCCAACCGATCGTGACGGAGCCGCCGGTTTCCAGACTGGCATCCGTGGCGTTGCGGAGAAGATTGATAAGCAGTTGATCCAGTTGATCCACGTCTCCTTGAATCGTCACTAAAGCACCCTCATTCACAGCGACTTTCGCGCGCGTCTCCAAACGGACGACGCGATGAACCCATTCACCCACCATGAGGGGACGGCGATTCGGCGGAGGCAATCGCGCGAGCGTGGAATAGGCTTCCATGAAACGAGTGAGCGATTCGGCCCGCGCCGAGATGATCGCCAAACCACGATTCATGTCCTCCTCCCAATCCCCGGGCTTCGGCTCGCGTTGCATGAGATTTTCCAGGCTGCCGGCAATCGATTTGATCGGTGCCAGAGAATTATTTAGCTCGTGTCCCAACACGCGAACGAGCCGTTGCCATGCCTGGCGTTCCTCATCTCGCAGTGCGCGGCTCAAATCCGTAAGCACGAGCAACTGATGAGGCACGCCGCCTTGACGAAAACGGGTGCGTCGCATTCCCCAGCGTCCCATGCCGCCGGGGAACGTGGCTTGCAGCGTCCGCACGGAGTCGCCTTGGAGGCAGTCGGCGAGTCCGAGTTCTTCGGCGGTGCGTCCGAGCAATTGCTCGCTGGCGCGCGCCAACAATTTTTCTCCGCCGCGATTCACGAGGCGCAGACGTTGATCCTGATCCAACGTAAACACCGCGACTTCGATTTCGGTCATCACGGTGCGCAACAGGCTGGTCGCCTCCATTGCGCCGAGCCGCTGTTCGCGCAACGTCTCCGCCAACGTGTTCACCTCAATGACGAGTTCGCCGAGAGCGTCATCGCGAGTCGAACCACGGGCGCGCGTGGAGAAATCTCCGTCGCGCATTCCCGCCAGCAGATTGGCCAATGTTTGAAGTGGGAACCGAATTTTGTGACGAACAGCGAGCGTGAAAGATAACCACCATGTGAGCAAAAGAACGCTGATCGTGATACGCGTTTGCAGAGAAAAGTCAGCGGTCCACAGAAACCATGCTGCAACAATCGTCGCCGGCAGTCCGGCCATCAATGTTAGGAAAACCAGGCGATGCTCGAAAGTCAGCTTCGGTTTCCGTCGTAGCTTTTGATCGTCGGTCATCGTTCGTGCTTCGAGGCGAAGCCGCTACAACTTGTATTTTTCCAATCGCCGATAAAACGCGCTCCGGCTCAGGCCCAACGCTTCTGCCGCACGTCTCGCGTTGCCTTCAAAACGCGTCAACGTCTTCTTGAT
>Ga0193706_1001087_pt1 | contig 12924 bp, 8 predicted proteins | sample U3c1metaG_FD_160130 | JGI IMG/M metagenome (GOLD analysis project Ga0193706, IMG submission 160130) | Soil microbial communities from a riparian zone of the East river system, Colorado, United States - U3c1 | ecosystem: Environmental > Terrestrial > Soil > Riparian zone | place: USA: East River... | reverse complement strand
TCTCGTGCACGGTCGGGGGGGAGAGCTGCATCGCGCGGGCGATGTTGGCGCCGGTCATCGGCAGCCCGGCCTCCTCCAGCCAGAACATGATCTCCAGGTACTCCTGCTCAGCGACGGTCGCGGTCTCCGAAGACAAGCGACGCTCCTTTGGGGCTCGTTTTACCGGTCCCCACCGATATTAGTGGCCGGCCTAGCGCCGTTCGACCAGGCTTGAGACGACCGCCTCGTAGAAGCCGTCGCCCATGCTGCCCTCGGTGACCGTGGCGTTGTCCCAGAGCGAGAGGGCGGCGCGCAGGCCGGGGTCGCGCTCGGGGCCGTTGGCGACGACGAAGAAGCGGCCGACGGCGGCCGCCACCTCGAGGTCCTCGACCGAGTCGCCGACGGCGATGCAATCGGCCGGGTCATAGCCGCGGGCGCGGGCGTGGGCGGCGACGGCGGCGCCCTTGCTGACCATGCGGGGAACCAGGTGGTAGGCGTGGGTGGGGCCGTCGATCGCGGCCATCGGCCGGCCGATGGCGCCGTTGTCGAGCAGCCGCAGGTCGTCGTCGCCGTGCTCGCCGAGCAGCGCGTTTGCCTCCTCGACGTCGACCTTGCCACGGAAGAGGTGGGAGAGGATGCGGCCGGTGTGCCAGGGGGCGTGGTACTCGAGCCGGCCTTCGAAATGCTCGAACAGCCGCTTGGGGATGCCGCGCCCCTCGATCTGCTCGTAGATAGTGCCGTCCTCGCTGGGCTTCATCTCGCCGGTCATCAGCGTCGTCTCGCCTTCGATCGCGAAGGCGCAGCCGGCCTCGTATATGTAGGAGGACTGGCCCATCAGCCGGGCTGCCTCGTGGACCTGGGGCTCACGGCGGCCGGACATGATCACGACCTCGACCCCGGCTCGCTCGCAGGCCTCCAGCCCGCGCGCCTGGGCCAGCGAGAAGCCGCCCTCGGCGTCGCGGAACAGCGAGCTGCCCCTGCCGAGCAGGGTGCCGTCGAGATCGGTGTAGACGCAGCGGAGTGCCATCGGCCCGGCCGCTACGGTAGCGACGATGAGATGGCGGCTGGCTGACCGAACCCTTGACCTGACGCAGCCGCTGGCCGCGGGGATCGTCAACGTCACCGTCGACTCGATGTTCGAGGGGGCCCGGAGCGGCACTCCCGAGCAGGCGATCGCCGACGGGCGGGAGCTGGCCGAGGCGGGCTTCGAGATGCTCGACGTCGGCGCCGTGGCGGCGAAGGCCGGGCCGCCGGTGACGGCCGAGGACGAGGCGGCGGCGCTGGTGCCGGCGATCGAGGGGCTGGCCCGCGTCGTGAACTCGCAGCGGTCGCATTTCCCTCCGCATAGCGGAGGAAATTACGACCGCGGTGGCGGGCGGGCGGGCGTTCCGGTCTCCGCCGACACCTTCTCGGTCGAGGTGGCGCGGCGGGCGCTGGCGGCGGGGGCGGGTGCGATCAACGACATCTCCGGGGGCTCGGAGGAGATGTTCGGGCTGGTGGCGGAGAGCGGCTGTGGTTACGTGCTGATGCACATCGAGGGGCCGCCCCGGGTCGACCGGCCCTGGCGCCAGTACGGGGACGTCGTCGACCACCTCAAGGCCTGGTTCGAGGGGAGAGTCGAGCTGGCCCGGAGCCTTGGGGTCGCGGAGGAGCAGATCGCCATCGACCCCGGACTCGACTTCGACCTCAGCCCCGAACAGGACCTGGAGATCCTGCGGCGGCTCGGCGAGCTGCGGGCGCTAGGGCTGCCGCTCTACGTGTCGCTCTCCCGCAAGGACTTCATCGGCGCGGTGCTGGCCGGGTCCTGGGAGGGACGGCTGCCGCCTGGCGGGCGCGAGTGGGGCACGGTCGCGGCCGTGGCCCTGGCGGTACGCGAGGGCGCCGACGTCCTCCGCATCCACGACCGCAGCTCCCTGCAGGCGATGCGGGTGGCGGGCCGGATCGCCCGTGGCTAAGAGCCTCCTGGAGTCCCCCTGGTCGGTCGCGATCGAGCCCGCTCGCCGCGACGGCCGGATCGTCGCCGAGAGCGCCGAGGCGGAGCGGCGGGCGCGGCCGGTCTCGCTGCCGGAGCAGCTCGACCCCGGCTTCGCCGAGGCCCTGCGCCGGGCCGGCATCGAGTCGCTCTACACCCACCAGCTCGAGGCCTGGGAGGCCGCTGCCCGCTCCAACCTGGTGATCACCAGCGGCACCGCCTCGGGCAAGAGCCTGGCCTTCAACCTGCCGGTGCTCGACGGCATCGCTCGCGAGCCGAAACGGCGGGCGCTCTACCTCTACCCGACCAAGGCGCTGGCCCAGGACCAGGCGCGCAAGCTGGCGTTGCTGCGCCCGCCCGGCCTGCGCGAGGCGATCTACGACGGCGACACCCCCAAGGAAGAGCGCCCGGCGATCCGCCGCCGCAACAACCTCGTCCTCACCAACCCGGACATGCTCCACGTCGCCCTCCTGCCCCACCACAAACGCTGGGGCGACTTCCTCGCCAACCTCGAATGGGTCGTCGTCGACGAGGCCCACACCTATCGCGGCGTCTTCGGCTCCCACGTCGCCAACGTGCTGCGACGGCTGCGGCGGGTGGCGCGGGCTTACGGGTCGGAGCCGCGCTTCCTGCTCGCCTCGGCGACGATCGCCAACCCGGTCGAGCTGGCCGAGCGGCTGGTCGGGACCCCGTTCGAGCTGATCGACGACGACGGGGCGCCGCGGGCGGGCCGCGACATCGCGATGTGGAACCCGCCGCTGCTGGACAAGGCGACGGGGGTGCGGCGCTCGGCGCTCTCGGAGGCCGCCGACCTACTGGCCGAGCTGGTCTCCCAGGGGGTGCGGACGATCTGCTTCCTCAAGAGCCGCCGCGGGATCGAGCTGATCCAGCGCTTCGCCCGCGAAAACCTCGAGCGGCGCGGCAAGCCGGAGCTGGCGGCGCGGATCGCGCCCTACCGCGGCGGCTACACGCCGCAGCAGCGGCGTGAGATCGAGGCGCGCCTGAGCGCCGGCGAGCTGCTGGCCGTGGTCGCCACCGACGCGCTGGAGTTGGGGATCGACGTCGGCGAGCTCGACGCGGCGATCTGCGTCACCTTCCCGGGCACCGTCGCCAGCCTGCGGCAGATGTGGGGGAGGGCGGGACGGCGGCGCCGCGGCCTCGCCGTCTACGTCGCCGGCCAGGACGCGCTCGACCAGTTCTTCTGCCGCCACCCGGACGAGTTCATCGAGCGGCCGGTCGAGGCGGCGATCCTCGACCACGCCAACGACCAGATCGCCTCCCGGCACCTAATCGCCGCCGCCTACGAGCTGCCGCTGACCGACGCCGACGAGGACGTCTTCGGGCCGGGCTGGCGCGAGCGGGCGGAGCGGCTGCTGGCGGCGGGGGAGCTGCGCGGCGTCGGCGGCCGGCTGCTGCCGCGCCGCAGCGAGTTCGTCGCCTCGAAGATCGCCCTGCGCTCCGCTTCGGCCGACTCGGTCGCGGTGATCGAGCGCGAGTCGGGGGAGATGCTGGGCCTGGTCGAGGCCGAGCGCGCCTTCACGACCGTCCACCCGGGGGCGATCTACCTCCACCTCGGCCGTTCCTACGAGGTCGAGCGGCTCGACGTCGAGGAGCGGCGGGCGATCGTCTCCAGCTTCGACGGCGACTGGTACACGCGGCCCAAGAAAGAGACCGAGATCTACATCGAACGGACTCGGGAGCAGCGCGAGGTGGCGGGCGTGCAGCTCAACTTCGGCGACGTCTCCGTGACCGAGCAGGTGATCGCCTTCCAGCGGGTCTCGATCTCCGAGCAGGAGCCGATCGACATCGTCGCCCTGGAGCTGCCCGAGCAGAGCTTCGTCACTCAGGCGCTCTGGTACGTGCTGCCGGAAAAGCTCAGCGCCGCCCTGCCGAGCGACGTCCTGCTCGGCTCCCTGCACGCCACCGAGCACGGCCAGATCGCGGTACTGCCGCTGATCGCGATGTGCGATCGCTGGGACATCGGCGGCCTCTCCACCAACGTCCACTTCCAGACCGGCCGCTCGACGATCTTCATCTACGACGGCCACCCCGGCGGGGTCGGCATCGCCCAGCGCGGCTTCGAGCAGTTCGAGCGCCTGCTCGGCGACGCCGAGCGCCTGATCGCCGAGTGCCCCTGCGAGTCCGGCTGCCCCTCCTGCGTGCAGAGCCCCAAGTGCGGCAACCTCAACGAACCCCTGCACAAGGCGGGGGCGCTGGAGCTGATGGGGCTGATGCAGGGGACGGGGCGGCACTGAATCTGTTGCGGCAGTCCTTTGTGACGCATAGGGGTACAAAGGACTGCCCCACTCAGGGCCAGAGCTCGTGCAGGGCGAGGACCGCGAAGGCGTGGGACCAGACGAGCGGGGTGGTGGAGGTGGGGATGCCGGAGCGGGCGTCGACCCGCTCGGGGAAAGCTCCGGCCGGGGTCGCGGCGCGGCGCAGGCCGCCGAGCAGGCGCAGCGCGGGGCGCCGCTCCCCGAGCGCGGCGAGGCTCCAGGCGCTCCAGGCCGTAGGCGCGGTCCAGGGGTCGACCCCTGGCCAGGCCTCGCCGGGCGTTATCCCGAAGCGCGTCTGCGCGGCCGCCAGCCGAAGCAGCGTCCGGCGCACCGCTGGGAAGAGCGCCGGCTGCGGGAACGGCCGCACCGCCCAGGCCGCCGCCGAGTCGAGTCCCGACCCCGGGTCCCCCGCCCGGCGCACCAGTCCTCGCGGGCCCCCGAACGCCCCGGCAGCCTCTCCATCGGCGGGCGGTTCGGCGGCGGCGATCGCGTTGGCGAGGTAGGTCCCGGCCCCGCCCTCCTGGTAATCGGCGCGGTCGCGCCAGGTCAGCGTTGGGGTTGGGACGGGGAGGGCGGCGGCTCGGGCGGCGGCGGCGACCCAGCCGGAGGCGTCGCCCTGGGCCTCCCGTCCCTCAACCGGCGCTTCGCTGCCGTGGAAACGGGCGGCAGCGCCGAGGTCGAGGCCGAGCAGGAAGCGGGCGACCCGCCGGGCCTCGGCGCGGTAGCCGGCGGCGGCGAAGGCGAGGGCGGCAGTGCCGGCGTCGCGCGGCCAGACGTAGGCCCAGCCGTCGCGGGCACCGGCTACGGCGGCGCCGGTGTCGCTGTCGGTCAGCGCTCGCAGGGCCAACAGGGAGCGCCCGTACATCTGCCGCGCCCAGGCGGGAGCGCCGGCGCCCAGCCGCCGCGCCCGGGACAGCCAGCGCCGGTCGGAGTCGGCGGCGGCGCGGATGGCCTTTCTCGCCACCTCGTCGTCACAGCGGAGCCGCGCCGCCGCGGCGGCCCCCGGGGAGCCGAGCGAGGCCACGGTTCCCGGCGAAGAGCGCGTGAGGCAGGCGAGCCGGCCGCCACGCGCCGCGTAGACGATACGCACCCGCGCCGGCCCAAGCCGGGCGTCGGTGACGAACACGTTGGTTGCGGGCCGGTAGCGTTGCCTGACCGAGTCGGCGCGCCAGAGCGGCTGCGCTGGCCCGCCGGCGACGCTGACCCGCGGCACGATCCCGGTGTCCGCCGCGACGCTGCCGGCGGCCTGCCGGTCGGCGGGGTTGTCGATCAGCGCCCGCCCCGCCGGCCCCGTAGCCCGCAGGTCGACCACGTCCCCGTAGGCGTCGATGGCCGCCGCCGTGCCACCACTGCCGAGCACCGCCACGCCGAGGAACGGGGGCGGCAGGCCCGGCAACCCAGCGGGCGTCCGCGGATCGGTCCCCTCGCCGCCGGAGACGGCCGCCAACCCCACCGCCGCGACGACGATCGGCACCAGCGCTGCACGAGTCCAGGCCACGGCCCAATGCAATCAACCCCGATCCCCGCCCGGCCGCTAGCCTTGCCGCTGCGCAGGCCCGTTCGTGCGCCCAGGCGAGGTAGCTCAGTTGGTAGAGCACACGACTGAAAATCGTGGTGTCGCGGGTTCGAATCCCGCCCTCGCCATTCACTTCTTTTGTGAATAGGAGACCGTGTACACAATCATGTACACTAATCCAATGGCGAAAACCGTCCCGGTGCGCGAGCTACGTAGCAATCTCAGCAGCCTGCTCGACGATGTCAGCGAGCGGCGCGATCATGTGCTCGTGACTCGCAACGGCGCTCCCGCAGCGGCCCTGGTTCCGATCGACGAGTATGAGGCTCTGGAGGAGACCGCCGAGATTCTCTCCGACCCCCATGCCCTCGCTGCCCTGGAGGCCGGCCTCGCCGAGATCGAGCGCGACGAAACGGTCACCCTCGCCGACCTTCGCAGCGAGCTGGCCGAGCGCCGAGCGGCCGCCGGCTGATCGTTGGCCAGGCTCGTCCTCGCCCGTCGCGCTCGGCGGGAGCTGCTCGAACTCACCTGGCCGTTGATCGACGCGATCGAGGATGCGCTGGGCCTGTTGGAGCGCGAACCGCGAACAGGGCACGCGCTCCGCGGCAAACTTCGTGGGCTGTACTCGCTGCGGGTGGGCGCGTATCGGATTCTCTACCAGCTCACCGATGGCGAGCGGACTGTCCGCGTCGCCGCCATTCGCCACCGAGGCGTCGCCTACCAAAGCGACCCTCGCTAGGGGCGCCGCTGGTCGCGCAGCAGCCACCAGTCGACGACGTAGCCGCCGAAGGGCACCACGGCCCCGACCAGCACCCAGAAGGTCGTCTTGCCGCTCCAGCCGAGCTGGGTGCGGATGTTGAGCGCGACGACGACGTAGGCGATGAAGAGCGCGCCATGGATCGGGCCGAGGATCTGGACGCCCAGCTCGCTGCCGCCGGTCCTTTTGACCACGGAGGCGATCAGCAGGGCGATGAAGCTGGTCGCCTCGGTGAGGGCGATGTAACGCATGGATTTGATGGGCGGGACCCTATTGGGAGCGCACGGGCAGGGGCTTCCGCGGCCGAACCGGGGAAGATCAAGGGGATGCGGAAGCCCTTACCCGGCTCGGACTTGCGTCCGGGCCTCGCCACTGACCTGGACGCCCTCGGCGATCCGGAGCTGATCGCGGGCCGCGTCCTGGCTCAGCACCGCGGCCAGTGGCTGGTCGCGGTCGCGGACGGGGAGGGTTGGACGCCACGCCTGCTGCCCGCTCGCGGGCGCCTGCGGGGGGCGGCCCCGGTGACCGGCGACTGGGTGGCGGTCGACGCCGCCGACGCGATCGCCGCGGTCCTGGAGCGCAGTTGCCTGCTCGAGCGGCTGGCCGCCGGCGATGGGGTCGAGGCGCAGGCGCTGGCGGCCAACGTCGACCTGGTCCTGGTCGTCGAGGCGCTCCCGGAGCCCAACGAGCGCCGGGCGGAGCGCTTCGCCGCGCTCGCCACGGCGAGCGAGATTCCGGTCGCGCTGGTGCTCACCAAGGCGGACCTCGATCCCGGCGCGGACGAGGTGGCGGCCGGGTTGCGGCGGCGCCTCGGCGTCGACGAGGCGCTCGCCGTCAGCGTCCGCAGCGGCGACGGGATTGCGGCGCTGCGCGCCCTGCTGGCTCCGGAAGCGACGACGGCGCTGCTCGGCGCCTCCGGCGCGGGCAAGTCGACTCTGGTCAACACCCTGCTCGGCGAGGAGCGCCAGGCGACGGCGCCGGTCCGCGAGAAGGACGGCCTCGGCCGCCACACGACGGTGACGCGAGAGCTGATCGCGTTGCCCGGGGACGCCCTGCTCCTCGACACGCCGGGGCTGCGTGAGGTAGGGCTCTGGGCGGCTGCGGGCGCGGCGTTCGACGACGTCGAGCGGTTGGCCGCCAGCTGCCGCTTCGGCGACTGCAGCCACCGTGACGAGCCGGAATGCGCCGTCCGCGAGGGCGTCGCGCCCGACCGCCTGGCAGCCTGGCAGCGGCTGGCGGACGAGCAGGCCCGCCTCAACATCCGCCGGGGGAGCTAGCCGATTGAGACCTCGTAGGCCTCGGCGCCGCTGAGGAACGGGGCCAGGGTGACGTAGACCAGGGTCGGGACCAGGTCGGGCAGCGTCTCGGGGCCCTGCTTGTTGACGTGGTCGTAGAGCAGCGAGTAGAGGGCGCCGCCGACGGCCTCGGCGGCGATCGCCGGGGTCTCGGGTTTCAGCTCGTAGCCGGGGGCCAGCAGGCCCTCCATCCCTTCGGTGACCACCTCGCGCTGGTCGAGGGCGCGCTTGCCGGCCGCGTACATCTCGACCCCGCCCAGGCGCGCGTACTCAGGCTCTTCCGCGCCGAAGGCGAACATCGCCTCGATCGTGTCGTGGACGGCGTGCTCCCAGTCGGGGGCGCGGCGGAAGGCCGGCAGGGCGGCGGCGAGCATGTGGGCGGAGCCGCTGTCGAGCGCCGCCACGATCGCGTCCTCCTTGTTGGCGAAGTGCTCGTAGAAGGTTCGCTGGGAGGTCGCGGCGCGTTCGACGATCTCGGCCACGGTGGTGTCGGGATACCCCTTCTCGGCGACCACCGCGGCCAGCGCCCGCAGGACTCGCTCGGGAGGATTGGATTGTGCCTGGCGCTCGCCGAACGGCACCGCCTTGACCGTGCGCCGCCGCGTCGCCCGCAGCGGCCCCGGCGGCACCGGGTAGGAGAAGAGCCACTCCCAGAGCTGCGGCACCAGCTCCAGCAGCTCCTCCTCCTGGCCGCGGTAGAGGCGCTTGTGGATCACCTTCTGGATGCCGCCGACTAGCGCCCGCACCAGCTCCTTCGGCAGGCCCTGGCGCTCCGGGACCTGCTCGAGCAGCTGCGCCGCCAGCGCCGTCACCGAGTCCATCGAGCGGTCGAGCAGCGCCGCCCCCTCGGGACCCGCCGCGTAGATCTCGACGATGCACATCTTCGAGGCGGCCGGCTGGGCGACGATCAGCTCGATCAGCGACTCGAAGGCCCGGCGAGCGCGCTCGATGCCGGGCGGGGCGCTTTCGTCGCCGGCGACCCGCTGCAGCGCCGGCTCGACCATCGCTTCGATCGCCGCCAGGAAGCAGGCCTGCTTGTCGTCGTAGTGCTTGTAGAAGGCGCTGCGCGAGACCCCGGAGAGCTTGACCAGGTCGGCGACCGTGGTCGCCTCGTAGCCCTTCTCGGCGACCGTCGCCACTATCGCCGCGAAGAGCCGCTCGCGCTGGTTGCGCTCGGCCTCCTCGCGGGGGGTTCCACGCCCCGGGGGCAGCTTTTTCTCCCGCAACTGAGCCGCATCCCCCCACGGAGTTCGCACCATCGTGGGCGGACGATATCCAGAGACCTCTGTGTCTCTCGCGTCGACCACCTAAGAACTCTCAAGTGGTACGCAGACGACTTGATAGCTACGAATTCCCAGTCTCCTCGTATTGACCCTAAGCCGCATTCTAGAGCAGAAATCGCGGCAGTCAAAGCGATCGAGCCAAGCCAGGAGCAAGTACCCGTCTTGACATCTTGGTCCGTCTGTGTTCTTATTTCGGCGACAAGGAGGCAAGGGTCCGCAATGGGAGGGACGCGGAGCTGCCTCGGAGCTGGAGAGAGAAACGGCCGCCCGGCCAAGCCAGGGGACTCGTGCCAGAATGGCTGAGTCAGGGCTAGGGAAGGCGGCCACGGGACAAGGAGAGAGTTACGTGAGACGCCACCCGAAGGCATCCGCCCTTGGATCGACGCTGGGCACCGGTAAGAGCCGCGCCCGGTTCGGCATCGCCTGTCTCTATCTGCTCACCCTCGCCTCCTTCATCGGGAGCGGTGCGCCTTCGGCCGCCGCCGCCGTTTCCCCCAAGGGCGTCACCGGCTTCTTCGGCGCCACCGGTACCGAAGGGGGTCAGCTCGGCGCCACTCCCGCCGGCGTCGCCGTCAACCAGGCAAACGGCAACGTCTTCGTCGCCGACACTGCCAACAACCGCGTCCAGGTCTTCAATTCCTCCGGCGCCTTCCTGCGCGCCTTCGGTCGCGATGTCGTCAAGCCCGGCAAGCCCGGAAACGTGCCCAATAACGAGCAGCAGACCATCACCCTCGGCGCCAACACCATCGGCGGCAGCTTCAAACTTAGGTTCAACGGCGCCAGCGCTCCGTTTACCAGCACCGCGATCCCTTTCAACGCCACCGCGGCGGAAGTCCAAGCCGCACTCGAACGGATTGCTGGCAATGGCAGCAAACTTGTCCCAGGTCCCGGGGGCGTTAGCGTCACGGCCCTCAACCCCGGGGGCCCTTATACCGTCACCTTCCAGGGCAGCCTCGCCGACACCGACGTGGTTGAAATGACCAGTGACTCCACCGGACTCGCCGTCTCCTCCGGTTCCCCAACCGCCACCGTCCAGACCACCGTCCCCGGTGCCAACGCCTTCGAGGTATGCACCGTGGCCGTCAATTGCAAGGCCGGCCTGGCCGGCGCCAGCGCCGGCATGCTCTCCGCCCCCACCGGCGTCGCCCTCGATGCTTCCGGCAACGTCTACGTCACCGACCAGGGCAACCGCCGCGTCGCCAAATACACCGAAGCCGGTGTCTTCCTGCTCGCCTTCGGCAAAGACGTGGTCGCCACCGGCTCCCCCGACAACTCGCCCGCGGCCTCCGCCGTGCAGACCCTGACCGTGCCCGGCGCCGTCATCGGCGGTACCTTCAAGCTCAGCTTCGGCGGCCAGAGCACCGGCTGGTCGGGCACTGGAACGCTCACCTGCGACGGCGCTTCGACCACCGTCACCGCCGTCTCCAACTTCGCCGGCCTCTCCCTGGGCGAGGAAATCTCCTCCAGCCCGGCGACCTGCATCCAGCCCGGCACCACGGTCTCTGCTTTCAACAGCGGGGCGGGCACCATCACCCTCTCCCAGGCGACCGAAAACAACGCCAACGGCGGGGTCGCCTCGCTCAGCGCCAACCTCCCCTACAACGTCTCCGCCACCAACCTCAGGGAAGCGCTGGAAAAGCTCTCCACGATCGGCGCCGGCAACCTCACCGTCTCCGGCGGCCCCGGCGCCACCAACCCCCTCGCGATCACCTTCGCCGGCGCCCTCGCCAACAACCCCGAGCCGCTGATCGGGGTCAACTCCGCCGGACTCACCGGCGGCGCCGCGACGATCGCCAACACCACCACCGGCTCCAACGAATTCGAGATCTGCGTCGCCGCCTCGGGTGACGTCTGCAAGGAAGGCGTCTCCGCCTCTACCGGCGGCGCCTTCAAATCGACCTTCAACGGCCACCCCGCGGTCGCCCCGACCGGCGCCGCCAACGCCGGCGACGTCCTCGTCGCCGACCCCGCCAACCTGCGCGTCCAGGAGTTCAGCTCCAGCGGTGCCTTCGTCCGCGCCTTCGGCCTCAATGTCGTCGGTGCCGGCCCCGACAACAACGGCACCACCAACTTCGAGGTGTGCTCGGCCGCTGCCGGCGACGCCTGCGTCATCGGCACCACCGGCACCGGCGCCGGCGCTTTTGCCGCCTCGACCCCGACCCGCGTCGCCGAGGACGCCTCCAGCAACCTCTACACGGTCGAGCCGACCGGCAACTTCCGGGTGCAGAAGTTCACCATGCCCTCCCCCGCCAGCGTCGCCATCGCCGCCTCCGGCGCCTTCGACACGACCGACATTCCCGGCACCTCGGCCGCCGCCCCCACCAACATCGCGGTCAACCCGACGACCAACTCCAACGTCCTCATCACCCGGACCTTCGCCCTCGGCTCGACCCCCAGTTGCCCGATCACCGGCTCCTCCTCCCCCGCCGAGAGCCGCATCCTCGAGATCTCCTCCGGCGGGACCCTGGAAGGCACCCACGGCACCTGCGCCGGGCTCACCCCCGCCAACGGCCTCGCGACGCGGCAGTCGACCGGCGACCTTTACCTCTCCTCCACCTTCGGCGCCTCGCGCCTCTACGTCCTCAACACCGGCCAGCCCGCCGCCCCCGCCGCCTCGATCACCAACGTCTCCGAAGTCGGTGCCCATGCCGCGACGATCTCCGCCCTCGTCAACCCCAACGGCCCCGAACTGCCCTACGGGCAGGAAACCACCTACAAGGTCGAATACAAGCGCTCCGCCGACGCCTCCTACACCACGCCGACCGAAGCCGCCAGCGCCGGCAACCGGACCACCAACAAGCTGATCTCGCTGCGACTCGACGGCCTCCAGGCCGCCACCTCCTACGACATCCGACTCACCGCCGCCAAGCCCTTCGGCTCGGGATCGGCCACCGCCGTCCCCGTCTCCTTCACCACCGCCACTTCGGCGCCCGACGTGACTCTGTTTGGGCCCGTCGCCCACTCAGGCGCCACGGCCTACCCCAAAGGGACGGTCAACCCCAACAACTCCGCCACTACCTACCGCTTCGAGTACGTCGACCAGGCTGGCTTCGAAGCCGCCGGCTTCTCAGGGGCGACTCATCTCCCCAGTCCCGACGCCGCCGCCGGCTCAGGCTTCTCTCCAGTCGCGGTCGCCAACGAAGCCACCGGCCTCAAACCGGGCGCCACCTATCACCTGCGCCTGCTCGCCACCAACGGCGCCGGGACCGCGACCAGCGCGCCCGTCACCTTCACCGTTCCCGCCGTCGGCGGCTGCCCCAACGAATCGATCCGTGAAGAACAGAAATCCGCAGCGCTTCCGAACGGCAGCACCTACCTCCCCGCCTGCATGGCGCTGGAGCAAGCCAGCCCCGCGCAAAAGACCAATCAGGCGGTAATGAGTCCCTCGCTCTCGGCCAACGGCGAACGGATGCTCTTCCGCTCCGGGGCGGCGCTGGGCGAAACCCAGGGCGGTCTTATCCAGCCGCTCACCGGCGATTTCTACGTCGCCACGCGCGGCTTGACCGGCTGGTCGACCACTGCGACCGAGCCGCCGGGTGGGCTCGGACAAAACACGTTCAACACGCGCACCTTCGCCGCGGACTACGGCAGCTGGCTGCAGCTCGCCGCCACCAGCGCCCGCGAAGGCGAACGCGGTGTCGCCCAGGTCCTCAGCAGTGGACTCGGCAGCCCGTATACCCGAATATCGCCAATCCTCAGCCCCCTCACCTTCACCGGGGCGAACGACCTCGAAGGCATAAGGGTGTGGGCTGCGTCCGCCGACATGACGCATCTCTATTTCTCGCCGAGCGAAACGGGCACCAACTACTACTTCCCCACCGATCCGGTCCCCGCCGGCACGGAATCCCG
>Ga0193706_1001086_pt1 | contig 12937 bp, 7 predicted proteins | sample U3c1metaG_FD_160130 | JGI IMG/M metagenome (GOLD analysis project Ga0193706, IMG submission 160130) | Soil microbial communities from a riparian zone of the East river system, Colorado, United States - U3c1 | ecosystem: Environmental > Terrestrial > Soil > Riparian zone | place: USA: East River... | reverse complement strand
TATTGCCGGATGGTGAACGAGCCGGGGTCCAGGAATTCTTCGCGGGGCAGCCACATGACCGTGTTCCAGGGGGCTTCGATTCTCGCGGCAAGTCCGCCCAGGACGGCCAAGTGACCGGTGATGCGATAGAAGCAGTCCAACGTAAGTTGATCGGTCGCCACGTGCATCTCGACTTCGTTCGAAAAGATGCAGTGGATTTCCGACAACGGGGGCCGCGTCTCGTCGGGCTTCCAGATCAGCACTCCGTTGCCTTCGAAGGAGTACTTGGATTTCGCGGTGCAAACTCCACCCGAGGGCATCCTGAGAGCGTCGCGCAGCGCCTGGGCCAGCGTCCCGTCCTCGCCCTCTCCGTCCAGGTCGATCGAGATCCGCGCTGCCTGGCGATCTGGCCTGACCTGGCTGATGCCCTCGCTCGTCACCAGCATGTCGCCGACCAGCGAGGCTAGCTGAGCCAGAGTCGGCAATCCCCCGGGCGTGATCGAGGGCAACTCCGCGGGCTGGTCCTGGTCCCTGGGCCGCGGGAGATCACCCCCGGGAAACAGGACGTTTGTGAAAGCCTGCGCGGGAACTGTCCAACGAGCGCCAGCTCGGGGAGTCGCGTCGGGAAGGAACACGGACAGGCCAAGGTCCCAACGCGCGCCGCTGATCTGCAACGCATCTTCTTCGGGATTCCCTGACGCGCTTGGGGCACCTGGCGAAATTCCGACGAGGACGATCGAACCCGCGGGCCCCTGCCTGGCTTTCAGATTCTCCAGCGGGCTCGCTCGAACAGGCAACGGTGAGTCATTGTGTAGGGTCTCCGCGTCCACGCCAGCGGAGTCCGCGGTCCCTGCAGTGCCCAGGTGCCGCTCAAAACAGATTCCGCAAGCGGTGTAGGTTCGCACGACGTCGACAGCGCCGGTTCGCTTGTCGAGTGCACTTTCCTCGGACACGAACACGTAGCGCTCGAGCTCGAAGTCGCCGAGCGGACTCCTTGAATCCTCCGCGGTGCCATTGACGATGACCCTGCATTCCTCGACGGTCCCTGCGACGAGGATCTGCGCGCCGTAGCGAACGACTTGCCCGGTTTCAGCCGCGGGCGTGCCATCGACTGGGACTGGCCGAGGTGCCTGCGTCGGGGAGGGCGATGCGGCCTCTTCCGGACCGCCTTCGAGCGCGAGCGGCCTCTCCGGCGCCGGCACAATCGGCACCACTTCCCTGGACGGGCTCTCGAGCTCTGGGTCCGAGCGGGTCAGCTCGAGAACCGCGGGCACGTTGTCCTCTCGCGACCTGATCACGAGGATCAGGAGCAACACGAGCAGCAGGGCAAGCGCCAACAGGATCGAAATTCGCTTCTTCACGGGTGGGCCGAATCAGCGAGGTGGATGCGCCAGAGCGCTCTCGTTCGCTTCTCCAGGGGCGATTCCCCCTACCACCACCCCGCGCGACCTATTCAGCCGCTCGGGCGAACCTCACTTCGTGAACGGCTTCAGCGAGAGCTGGTCGCGCTTGCTCTCGACCTTTTTCCACTCTTCCGCGTCCGCCGGCCCCGGCTTCTTCGCCGTGATCACCGGCCAGTTGGTCGCGAGCTGCGCATTGAGCTTCAGGTACTCCGACCACTTCGCCGGCAGGTCGTCCTGGCTGAAGATCGCCTCGACGGGGCATTCGGGCACGCAGGCGCCGCAGTCGATGCACTCGTCGGGGTTGATCGTGAGGAAGTTCTCACCTTCGTAGAAGCAGTTGACGGGGCACACGTCCACGCAATCCGTGAACTTGCACTTGATGCAGGGCTCGGCAACGACGTAAGTCATGTCAGGCGGGGGGTCTTTGGGCCGGAAAGGGCCGAGAAGGATACCGCAGAGCGGTCAAAGTGTCTGTACGAAGATGTTGCGGAACCAGGCGGCGTAGGGATCGGTCACGAGCGGCGCGCCGTAGCGCTGGAAGCCGATGAAGCCCGACTTCGGCCGATCCGAGAAGGGCGGGTGCTCGCCGACCGGCACGGCGTTGACATCGACGTCATACAGGACCAGACCGTTGAGCGCGACCGCGAGGCGGCTGCCCAGGTAGAGGACCTCGCAGGTGTTCCACTCGCCGATCGGGCGGTAGCGCTTCCAGCCCGCGGGCACCGAGCCGTAGAGGCCGCCGGTGAACTGGTACGGCAGCAGGGTCGAGCGGGTCTCCGCCTCCCAGTTGAAGTCGTCGAGGATCTGGACCTCGGCTCCGGCAAAGGACGGATTTTCGGAGTTGCGGCCAGAGCGCAGGTAGAGGCCGGAGTTCGCCATGCGCGCGATCTTGAAGTCGAGGCGCAGCTTGAAGTCGCGGAAGTCCTCCTTGGTGTGGATGTCGCCGGAATCCTTGGCGGGGACGGCGAGCACGCCCTTCTCGATGACATAGCCGTCCGCGGGTCCGGTCATCTCCCAATCCGAGAGGTCCGACTTCGAGAGCAGCGAGCGCCAGCCCTGCTTCGCGCCCTCGGATGAGATCTCGAGCAAGCCGTCGCGACCCGAGGCGAAGGCGGGATCGTCGAAGATCGGGCGCTCGCGCACGCGGATGTTCTTGAACTGCACTTTGTTGGACTTCGGATCGTCGCGATCGCCGTGCACTTGCAGCCCGATCAGGCCGCGCGGCGTGAAGCCGGGCGTGCCGCGCGGCACCTGGTAATCCATGACCTGCTCGCCGTTGAGCTTGACGACGATGCGCATGTCGAATCCGGTGCAGCGCACGTCGACGTGATTCCAGTCGTCCTTCTTGAACTTGAGCTTCGCGAGCTCGTTGTGCGCGAGGAATCCGTCGGAGTAGATCGCGCAGATCTCGCCGTCGGAGCGGTGGTCGAGCGTCACCTGGGCTCCGCGGCCCTCGGGCGCCATGCGCAGGAAGAGTCCGCTGTCGAAGGGAAAGTCCATGCGCACGTCGGTCGAGAAATCGAAGGCGGAGTAGGGCTCGGCGGTGTAGATGAGGCCACCCTCGCCAGCTGCGCCGACGCGGCCGGTCAGCGCGCCATCCTCGATGGTCCAGCTCGCGTTGCCGTCGTAGTGGCCGCCCTTCGTCACCCAGCCATCGAGCGTCCGGCCATCGAAGAGCGTGCGCCAGGCGGGCTCTTGCGGGGCTTGCTCGGTCCTCGGGGCGGGAGCGTGGGAGGTGCAGGCCGCGAGCAGGAGCACGGCGATCAGGAGGGGACTTCGCATGGGGGCTCTTTGGGCGTGGGGAGTTCGGCGCACAGTTGTAGCGAACGCGCCGCCGTGAAGCGGTAGGCTCTGCTCTCGGACTTCTCCGTCAGCGCCCCGCCGAGCTTCGAGAGTGAACCCATGAGCCAGACGCGCCGCGATTTTCTGCTGCGCACCGCCCAGATCGGTGCCGTGGGCTCGATCCTGTCTCGAGGCTTCGCCCAGGAGCCCGCGAAGCCTGCGCCGGGAGCGGTCAGGCCCGCGCCGGCTGGCGCGCCTCTGCTCTTCGACATCTCGCTCGCCGAATGGTCGCTGCACACGGCGCTGCAGTCGGGCGCGATCAAGAACCTGGATTTTCCGGTGCTCGCGGCGAAGGACTACGACATCCGCTGCGTCGAGTACGTCAACTCGTTCTTCAAGGACTCCGCGCGCGACGAGAAATACTTGAAGGAGCTCAATCTTCGCTGCCACGACAACGGCGTGACCAATCACTTGATCATGTGCGACGGCGAGGGCTCGCTCGGCGCTTCGAAGAAGGAGGAACGCGCTCAGGCCGTCGAGAATCACAAGCGCTGGGTCGACGCCGCGAAGTCTCTCGGCTGCAAGACGATCCGAGTCAATGCGGCGGGCGATGGCACGCGTGAAGAGCATCAGTCGCAAGCCGCCGATGGCTTGGTGCAGCTCGCGACCTACGCCGATCCGCTGGGGATCAACGTGATCGTCGAGAATCACGGCGGAGTCACTTCCGACGGCGCGTGGCTCGCTGGCGTGATGAAGAAGGCTGCGCACCCGCGGGTCGGAACCTTGCCGGATTTCGGCAATTTCAATCTCGGTGACGGGAAGCAATACGATCGCTATCAGGGCACGGCTGAATTGATGCCTTACGCGAAAGCGGTCAGCGCGAAGAGCTACGACTTCGACGAGCAGGGCAACGAGACCACGATCGATTACGAGAAGATGCTCAAGATCGTGCTCGCCGCGAATTACCACTCGTGGCTCGGCATCGAGTACGAGGGCTCGCGGCTATCGGAGAAGGACGGGATCCTCGCCACGAAGGCCCTGCTGGTCCGCTTGCGCTCGAAATTGGCCTGATTCGCGGCATGGGAAGGATCACGAGTTTTGCCGCGGTCTGCTTCGGTATCGCGGGAACCGTTTGCGGCCAGGAAAAGCCCGAAGATCCCTACGCGCCTCACGTCGCGGCCGCGTCGAAGGAAGGCGCGCAGGCGATGGCGGGCTTCAAGCTGCCCGAGGGCTGGAAGCTCGAGCTCGTCGCCGCCGAGCCGCTGCTCGCCAATCCCGTCTGCTTCGCTTTCGACTACGACGGCAAGACGGTCTACGTCGGCGAGACGTTCCGGCACCACAAGGGCGTCACGGACATCCGCGACCACATGGATTGGAACGACGACGACCTCGCGGCGCGCACCGTCGAGGATCGTGTCGCGTATTTCAGAAAGCAGCTCGGCCTGAAATTCTCCGACTTCGAACGGGCTTGCGAGCGCGTGCGGCGCCTGACGGACACCGATGGCGACGGCGTGCTCGACGTGGCGAGCGTCTTCAGCGATCGCTACCACGACGCGGCCGCAGGCATCGGCGCGAGCCTGCTCTCGTACCGCGGCGACGTCTACTACACCTGCATCCCGAGCCTGTGGAAGCTGCGCGACAACGACGGCGATGGCCGCGCGGAAGTCGAGAAGGAGCTTTCCACGGGATACGGCGTGCACGTCGCGCTGCTCGGCCACGATCTGCACGGATTGCGCATCGGTCCCGATGGAAAGCTGTATTTTTCGATCGGCGACCGCGGCTTGAACGTCCCGCTTCCGGGTGGGAAGCGCCTCGAGTATCCCGAGGCCGGCGGCGTGCTGCGCTGCAACCTCGACGGCAGCGATCTCGAGCTCTTCGCGACCGGCCTGCGCAATCCGCAGGATCTTGTCTTCGACGCCTTCGGGAATCTTTTCACCGGCGACAACAACTCCGACGGCGGCGACAAGGCGCGACTGGTGCACGTCGTCGAGGGCTCGGACTCGGGCTGGCGCCAGGCGTATCAGTGGATCAACGAGCCCGACGTGCGCGGCCCGTGGAACGACGAAGAGCAGTGGCACCCCTATCCCGACAACCAGGTCGCGGCGATCCTGCCGCCGATCGCGAATCTCTGCGACGGTCCCTCGGGAATCACGATCGATCCGGGCACGGGTTTGCCCGAGCGATATTCCGGCTGGCTGTTCGTCGCGGACTTTCGCGGCGGAGCCAAGGGTTCCGGAGTCCGCGGATTTCAGCTCGTGCCCAAGGGAGCGGGCTTCACGCTCGGCGACAACGAAGAGACCTGGTGGGACGTGCTCGCGACGGACGTCGACATCGGTCCGGACGGCGCGATGTACGTGCTCGATTGGACTCAGGGCTGGAATCAGACGGGAAAGGGGCGCATCTATCGCGCTTTCGATCCCACGGCGCGCGATTCAGCTCCCGCCAAGGAAACCAAGCGCCTGCTCGCCGAAGGATTCGATCAGCGCGGCGAAGCGGAGCTGGCGACCCTGCTCGCCCATGCCGATCAACGCGTGCGGCAGGAAGCGCAGTTCGCGCTCGTCCGCAAGGGCGAACCCTCGCAGGCGAAATTCGAGCAGGTTGCGAAGACTTCACCTTCGCGCCTCGCGCGCATCCACGCGATCTGGGGCCTGGGCATGATGTTCCGCGCACGCGGCCACGGGGAGATCGATCCTTTCGCACCGCTGCTTGCCGATCGCGACGACGAAATCCGGGCTCAGGCGGCGCGCGTGCTCGGAGATCTGCGCGCGGACAAGGCCGGCGGCGCGCTGGTGAAGCTCTTGAAGGATTCCTCCCCGCGCGTGCGGATGTTCGCTGCGATCGCCTTGTCGCGCATCGGAATGAATCCCGCGGGGCCGGCGCTGGTCGAATTCGCCGCGGCCACGGATGCGGATGATCCGGTGCTGCGCCATTGCGCTTCGCTCGCGATGAGCACGTGCATGACCGCGAAGGACCTGTCGGCCCTTTCCTCGCACAAGTCCGCACAGGTGCGGCGAACCGCGGTCGTCGCGCTTCGACGCGCGAAGAGCGAGCTCGTGGCGACCTTCCTGCACGATGACGATCCCACGGTCGTCCTGGAAGCAGCGCGCGCAATCTACGACGTCCCGATTCCCGCGGCCATGGAAGCCCTCGCCAGGATCTCGGACAAGCCCGGCGACGAGTACGCGCTGCAACGGCGCGCGATCAACGCCAATTTCCGACTGGGCACCCGCGAGCATGCGGCGCGAGTGGCGAAATTCGTCAGTCGCCCTGAGGTCAGCGTGAAGCTGCGCCGCGAAGCCTTGCTGCGCCTGGCGCAATGGGCGACGCCGTCGAATCGCGACAGCGTGGTCGGGGCGTGGCGGCCACTGCCTGCGCGCGATGCAAAATTCATCGAGTGGCTGCTCCTGCCGATTTCGCTCGACGCTGAATTGCGCGCGGAACCCGAGCTGGGCAAGGAATGGATCGGCGCCTGCGTGGCGAACCACGCCCTCGGGGCGTTCGAGGTGCTCGGTCCGTGGATCGAGGACGAGACCATGCCCAGCACGATTCGCGCGGCTGCGATCCGCGGATTCGCGCAATTGATGGAGACGCCAGAAATGGCGGCGAAGTTGAAGGAATCGCCGGAGCTGATGGCTGAAATCCGCCCCGCGATGAGCTCGATGGTCGCTGCCTTGATCGCCTGCACGGATCACGAAGTGCGCGCGGCGGCGATCGCCGAGCTGCCTAAGATCGCGCCCGAGGAAGCGCTAGAGCTGGCGCTCGCATTCCTGCGCGACGGCGAATTCCGTGAGCGCCGCGCGGCGTTGCAAGCGCTGGGCAAGATCGACGCGCCGGAGGCCGTCGACGCGCTCGCCGTGCAGCTCGATCGTCAGATCGCGGGACTCTTCCCGCCCGAGCTCGCGCTCGATCTTGCCCTCGCGGCGGAAGCTCACAAGAGCGGGAAGCTCGATCGCAAATTGACCGCACTGCGAGCCCCGCGCGCCGTCGAGCCGGCGCTCGCGACCTACGTCGACTCGCTCTACGGCGGCGACGAGAAGCGCGGCCGCAAGCTGTTCCGCGAGAAGGACGAGCTCGCCTGCCTGCGCTGCCACAAGATCGATGACGACGAGGGCGGCGACGTCGGCCCGAAGCTCGTCGGCCTGGGAGCTCGTTCGACGCGCGCCGACGTGCTCGAGGCCCTGTGCGAGCCCAACCGCGCGATCGCGCCGGGCTTCCGCAACACGCTGGTCTTCCTGAAGGACGAAACCCGCTTCGAGGGCCGCGCACTGTCCGAGGACGCGAAGACTCTTGTGTTGATCGACGCCCAAGCGAAGACCCACGAGATCGACGTCGCGGAAATCGAAGAACGCCGCGAAGGCCAGTCCGCCATGCCGACCGACCTGACGAAACACATTTCGCGCGAAGAGATGCGCGACCTGATCGAGTTCCTTTCGAGGCTCTGACCATGAATTACTTCGACCGACGTTCCCTGCTGGCCGCGAGCGCGGCGCTCCTCACGGCAAGCACCAGTGCGAAGGCGCAGCAGACCCCCGCGAGGCGATCGATCGCCGGCGATCTGCCACTGAAGAACACCAGGACGCACTTCGCCGCGAACCTCGAGATGTGGTGGGGCTCGCTCCCCTTTCCCGACCGCATCCGCGCCGCCAACGACGTCGGCTTCACCGCCTTCGAGTTCTGGCCCTGGCGCGGCAAGGACCTCGACGCGATCACGGCCGCGATGAAGGAGACGGGAATGATCTGCACGCAGTTCACCGGCTGGGGATTCTCGCCGGGCATGAACGACGCGAAGAACCACGACAAGCTCGAGCAGGAGATCAAGGACAGCTGCGCGACGGCCAAGAAGCTCGGCGCGAAAATGATGTGCGTGGTCGCGGGCAACGACATCCCAGGCGTCAGCCAGGAAGCGATGCACGACACGGTGATCGTCGGCCTCAAGCGCGTGGCCAAGATCGCCGAGGACAACGACGTCACGCTGGTCCTCGAGCCGATGAACATCCGCGTCGACCACAAGGGCCATTGCCTCTACGGCTCTCCACCGGCGATCAAGATCGTGCGCGCCGTCGGCTCGACGCACGTGAAGATTCTCTGGGACCTGTACCACATGCACATCAGCGAAGGTGACCTCTGCGGCCACCTGCGCGAAGGCATCCAGGAGCTCGGCTACGTCCAGCTCGCCGATCACCCCGGCCGCAACGAGCCTGGGACGGGCGAGATCCATTACAACCGCGTGCTCAACGAGCTCGCGAACTTGAACTACACCGGTTACGTCGGCGTCGAATGCAATCCGAGCGTGCCCGAAGCGGACGCGGCGCGTGCCCTGGCACTGGCCGACATCTGGTAGGCGAGGCTCCATGCATCTCGATCGACGACAACTCATCGCGGCGTCCGGCGCGGTCGCGGCGCTCGGCGCCCTGCCTTCGATCGGTGCGCAGACCCCTGGCCACAAGTTCAAGAAGGCCGCGATGCTCGGCATGGTCAAGCACTCGGGCACGCTCGCGGAGAAGTTCGCGCTGTTGCGTGAGTGCGGATTCGACGGCGTCGAGCTCGACAGCCCGTCAGACTTGAAGACCGACGAGCTGCTCGCGGCGAAGAAAGCGACCGGCATCGAGGTCGAAGGCACCGTCGATTCCGTGCATTGGTCGAAGCCCCTCTCCGATCCCGACGAAAAGGTCCGCGCCGAGGGTCGCGCCGGCCTCGAGCGCGCGATCGCCGACTGCGCGGCCTGGGGCGGCACGAGCGTGCTGCTGGTTCCCGCCGTGGTGAACGAGAACGTCAGCTACGACGCCGCCTGGGAGCGCTCGACCGCCGAGATCAGGCAAATGCTCCCCGTGGCCGAGGCCGCGAAGGTCAAGATCGCCGTCGAGAACGTCTGGAACAGCTTCCTGCTCTCGCCGATGGAAGCCGCGCGCTACGTCGATCAATTCGACTCGCCGTGGATCGGCTGGCACTTCGACGTCGGGAATGTCATCAACTACGGCTGGCCCGAGCAATGGATCCGCATCCTGGGCAAGCGCATCCTGAAGCTGCACATCAAGGAATACAGCCGCAAGCAGCGCAACGACCTCGGCCTGTGGAAAGGCTTCGACGTCGAGCTCGGCGAGGGCGACAACCGCTGGCCGGAAGTCGTCAAGGCCCTGCGAGAAATCGGCTACGAAGGCTGGGCCTGCGCGGAAGTGAACGGCGGCGGCAAGGAGCGGCTGCTCGACATCGCGAAGCGCATGGACCGCATCCTGGCCTGACAGCCCGTTGAACAGTCCCTGCCGCGGCGCTGCGTGCGGCGGTGATGCTGCGTCGCGCCGGGAAAGCTGTGCTCAGCGGCCGTAGCAGGCCGACCCGACGTTCTGGAACTGGCGGGCGCGTCTGGAGCCGGGCTCGCGGTGTATGCTGCCCATTCGTCTTCCAACGTCACGGAAAGCACACGATGGTCCGCAAGATCCTGATCCTCCTCCTCGCCCTCTTCGCCTTCACCACCTCGCTCCACGCGCAGTCCCCCGAGGAGGTCAAGTTCCGGGAGAAGCAGGCCGACGCGTTGAACAAGTACGCGGCCTCGGCATCGAAGGCCGGCTATCCGCAGGTCGCCAGGCGCATCTGGCTGATGCTGCTCAGCGAGTATGCGCCCAACGACGCCGAGGCGCGCGCGGCCCTGGGCTACCTGCACGTCGGGAATTCCTGGACCCTCGATCCGGCCTTCACCTATCCAAAGAGCGACAACCCCGACGCGAAGGCGGCCAAGCGGCTGCAGGAAGAGTGGACCGCGGTCGCCGACAAGGTCGCCAAGGCGCACTTGAAGATGGCGCAGGATTACGACCAGGCGGGTCGCGCGGACATGGCGCGCTGGCACTTCGAGAAGGTCATCTACTTCACGCCCAACGACGCGGCGGCGAAGGCGGCGCTGCTCTACAAGCCGGTCGCGGGACTCTCTGGGACAGATCTGGAGCAGACGCTGTACGACCGCTCGAAGATGCTCGAGAAAGTCGTCGGCGAGGAAGTGAAGAAGGATTATCCCGTCGAGGAGCGCCCGGCGACGGACACCAATGCGCTGCTCGAGAAGGCGAAGGTGCGCTACTCGACCGTGAAGTCCGAGTTCTTCACGATCCGCGGCGACTTCGAGGTCGATCTGCTCAAGGCGGCGGCGGTCAATGCCGAGCGCGCGCTGCGGGTCATGCAGGCCGCCTACGCGGGCGAGACCGGCTTCAACCTCGATCCGAAGCGCTGGCCCACCGACTGGGCGTGCTTCAAGGACAAGGATACCTACCTGCAGATCCTCAAGGCCAACGCCGACCTGATGACACCGGCCGAGCTGAAGTTCCGCCTCGAGCAGACCTCGAGCTGCGGCCTCAACGGGGCCGGCGTCTCGCTCGGCCTGTCGGCGGCCGGAAACGAGCAGGGCATCCTCGACGGAGCCGTCCGCTCGGTGGCGCAGTTCAGCGCGAACTTCAATTCCCCAGCTTTGCGCGAAGGCATCGGCCACGCCTTCGTCGCCATGTTCTTCAACAACAACCGGCAATTCATCGTCGACCGCCAGGAGCAGATGCGCTCGCACACCGGCGAGGAGGACTACGACAAGTACTCGCCGAACATGGACACCTGGAGGGACCTGGCGCTCGAGTCGGCCTGGAAGATCAGCGAGGGCACTCCCGCGGCGCGGCTGCCGATGATCACAGCGGACAAGTTCCCCGACGACGCGCGGATCAAGGCCTGGTCGTTCTGCGACTACCTGGTGCGCCGCGATCCTGACCTGTTGAGGAGCCTGGACACGTTCAAGGGTGAGGCGAGCCCCATCGACGTCGAGAAGAAATTCACCGAGGCCAACAAGGGGTTGTCGATCGCGCAGCTCGAGAAGGAATGGAAGGATTTCTGGACCGAGGCCAGCCCGGTCTTGAAGGCGATCAAGGACAACGCCGAGCCTTTGACCGCGGTCAGCCCGGACACGAAGAAGTGGCTCGAGGCGTTCAACAAGGCGCGCGTCGCGCAGGGCGCCACGGCGGTGACCTGGAGCGCCAACTATTCCACGCGCTGCCACGAGCACATCGAGTACTTGAAGGGCAACGAGACCGAGCGCGGGGCGGCGGCCGAGCAGCGCGAGGATGCGGCCCTGGCCGGCGGCTCGCACCTCGGCGACATGTTCGCGCAGATGGCCCTGGTGTCGACGGACACCAGCAAGCCCAAGGAGCTCTTCGCCACGTGGATGAACTATCCCGGGTACCGCGACGCGATGCTCAATGACCGGCTGCTGACCATCGGGCTGTACGCCGAGGGTCCGTTCCTGGTGATCGACGCGATCCGCGGCGTCGGCCGGCCGGCGGAGGGCAAGGGCGGGTACAAGGCCTGGCCGAACCTGGTCAAGGAGAGCGTGCCGAACGAGATGGCGGTCGCCGATCTCGGCCCCGAGGTGGCGGAGTTCCTCGCCAAGAATGGCCATGGGGACAAGAAGGTGATCGGCTACCCGCTGACCCTGCACCACTTCGGGCCCGGCGGAGTCCCCGGCGTGCAGAACACCTACCGCTGCCAGGTCACGATCAACAACACCCCGGTCGAGGGCCTGATCCACATCGCCGACGGCGGCTCCAACCGCCGCAGCTCCGCCCCCGGCCTGATCGTCTTCTACCCCCTCGAGCCGCTCAAGAAAGGCCGCGAAGTCGAAGCCGTCTGGACCTTCGAAAACGCCGGAGGCATCGTCCGCATGGCCACCAAGTTCAACACCTGACCGGTACCCGGTATTCCACCGCCATCCTGAACATTATCATTACACGAGCGAGGACCTCACAGCGCCCGGGGCCGCGACCAACGTCGCCGCGGCGTTGCACCGGAACCAGGGGGAAGAGCACGGACGCGGGCCATGCGCGACGCGGCGAAGGTCAGATCAAGGGGCGCGCGACTCCGAACCCTCGCTGCGCAAGTCACGCGCGCCGGTGAATGTCGGAATCGAGCCGGGTTCCGCCGCGCCGCCGTCGCGGGGTGAGCGCCGGTAAGGACAGTGTTCAGGATGGTGGTGGTTTACCGGGAACCAGGGCGGGTCACGGGGACTTGGGTGGTTTGGATCTTGTTGTCGCGGAGGAGCCAGCACTCGGCGGTGGCGCCTTCGGAGGTGGAGAGGGGCTCGAGGAAGTCGCGGAGGGCGGCGAGGTTTTCGAAGCGCACGAGCTGGGCGTGCTCGCTGTCGATCGAGCGCACCAGGGCGCTGGCGCCGAGCAGCAAGTCGCCAGGCTTGACGTCGAGGACCTTTCCGGCGGGCGGCTGGACCTGGACGACGCGCAGGGCGCCGTTCATCAGGCGGTTCGGCGCGCCGTCGCTGATGCCCGTGTAGGCGCGGTGCAGGGCGATCGAGGCATCGCGCACGCGCTGGGACTCCGCGGCGTAGTCGACCTCGGCCACCTCGATGCCGGTCTGGCGGAAGATGCGCCAGGTCGCGTGGCTGATGGGATGGAGCACAACTGCGACGCGCTCGCCCTTGCGATCGAGCGCGAGATGCATCTCCGGCGCCGACTTGAGCGCGAGCAGCAGATTGCCGTAGTCCATCGCGCTCGCGACCGCCCGCTCGTCGACCGAGCGCAGCAGGTCGCTCACGGCCACGCCCGCCGCCGCCGCCGGGCCGTGCTCGTCGACCGAGTGCACCATGACGCCGCCGTCGGGCGCGTCCTCGACGGTCAGGCCCAGGAAGGGCCCCATCGTCGCCAGGAGTTTCTGCCCGAAGACCTGCCGCACCCGCTCGACAGGAATCGCGAGGCCCGCGCCGGCTCTTCCCGCGCTGTTGATCCCGACCAGACGCCCTT
>Ga0193706_1001085_pt1 | contig 12944 bp, 11 predicted proteins | sample U3c1metaG_FD_160130 | JGI IMG/M metagenome (GOLD analysis project Ga0193706, IMG submission 160130) | Soil microbial communities from a riparian zone of the East river system, Colorado, United States - U3c1 | ecosystem: Environmental > Terrestrial > Soil > Riparian zone | place: USA: East River... | reverse complement strand
GCGCCGAGAGCGGCTTCCGCAAAGCAACCGCGGGCCCGAAGCTGTCGACCGAGGCCAGCGCCACGATGGTCTGGGGAACGATTCGCGAGATCGCACCGCTGCCGCTGCTCTGGAACGCCTTTCCGTTTCATCCGTTCAGCGAGGGCAATCCCCTCTCGAACCGCGCTCCGAGCGCCTCGGAGCTGCTCATCGGCGAGAGATTCATCGCCCGGTTGATGCGCCTCTTCGACTTCCGCCAGGCCGTCGCGATCGGCAACAGCGCCTCGCTCTCCCTGCAGAGGATGAACATCGAGCACACGAAAGTGCGGCATCCTTCTCAGGGCGGAAAAAACCTGTTCGTAGAAGGAATGGCGCGACTGTCGCAATCGAGGAAATCATGAAGAAGAGCCAGATTCAGCAGATCAAAGAGGGCCGCGCGATGCGCGAGAAGACCTGGTCGGGCCGCCTGCAACCCTACGGACCGCACGTCCTGCTGAAGACCGAGAACGCCGTACGCCTCACGACCGTCCCCAGCTCGTCGAAGGAGAAGTACAAGGGTGGGAATGAGTGAAGCACGGTGTTCTCAGTTCTCAGTTCTGAGTTCTGAGTTCTGAGTTCTGAGTTCCACGAGAGCATAGCCGCGCTCCCGTGGATGGCTCGACCGGCGTTCTCTCACGTCGGGGTTCTCGCTCTCAACCCGCCGGACAAGCACACCGAGTGAGTAAGCGGGCTCAGAACCGAGAACTGAGAACCGAGAACTGAGAACCGAGTCCGGACCCCGGTTCACCCCCCGATGTAACTCATCTCCACTTTCCTGAGATCCGGCGTCGCGGCTGAGCGGATCTCGGAGTAGCGGTCGGTGCGAGCCTGCCAGTGCATGCCGATCGCGGCCTCGATCTCTTCGTCCGTCGCGCCTCCCCGCAGCAGAGCGCGCAGGTCGTGGCCGTTTGCGGCGAAGAGGCATGTGTAGAGTGCTCCGCTCGCCGAGAGTCGCGCGCGTGTGCAGTCGCCGCAGAACGGCTGGGTGACCGAGGTGATGATGCCGATCTCTCCGGCTCCGTCGGCGTAGTGGAATCGGCCGGCAACCTCTCCGAAGTAGGCAGGCGTCGCCGCGAGGAGCGGCCATTCACGTCCGATGACCTCGACGATCTCCCGGCCGGAGACGACGTCCTCGAGCCGCCACCCATTCGAGTTGCCGACGTCCATGTACTCGATGAAGCGGATCACGTGACCGGTTCCGCGGAATGCGCGCGCTAGGTCCACGATGCCGTGGTCATTCACTCCGCGCTTCACCACCGCGTCGATCTTGATCGGCGCAAGCCCGGCGTCCTCCGCGGCGGTGATGGCCTCGAGGACGCGGGCCACCGGAAAATCGACATCGTTCATCGAGCGGAAGACCGCGTCGTCGAGCGAGTCCAGACTGATGGTGATGCGCCGCAGTCCGGCGCGCTTCAACGCCTTCGCCCTGGCGCGCGTGAGCAGGGAACCGTTCGTCGTGAGGGCGATGTCGAGCCGGTCGTCGATCGCACGCAGCTGTTCGACGAGCTGCTCGAGGCCCCGGCGGAGAAGCGGCTCTCCGCCCGTCAGCCGGATCTTCTCGACTCCATGCCGCACGAACAGCCTGGCCACGCGCGCGATCTCCTCGAACGTGAGCAGATCCGCTCTCTGCAGAAACGAGAAGCCGTGGTCGAAGAGCTCCTTCGGCATGCAGTAAGTGCAGCGGAAGTTGCAGCGGTCCGTCACGGAGACCCGCAGGTCCCGGAGCGGACGGCCGAGGGAGTCGCGGACGGTCATCTCGCCCGCAAACTACGCCGGTGGGAACAAAAACTCCAGCACCAGGCGGACCCTCTTCGCCCAGGCGCGCTCGCTGTGATCGGCGCGGCGGTCCTCGTAGTACTGAAACGCGTCCTCGCCCCAGCCCTTCGCCTGGACGCGGTCGCGCAGCTTCCGCGCGTCGTACAGCGCCTCGGCGCCTTCACGGCCGCCCGTGTCGATCCAGAGTCGCGGCGGCGGACCATCGAACGCGTCGACCTCATCGAGGATCACGCGACCGCCCCACCAGACGGAAGGGGACATCGCGGCGATCCGTCCGAATGCATCCGGCCGCTCGAGACCCGCGTGCAGCGATACCAGCCCGCCAAGCGATGAGCCGCCGATGGCGGTGTTGGCGGCGTCCGGGAGCGTGCGATAACGAGCGTCGATCAACGGCTTGAGCTCTTCGATCAACATCCGCGCGTAGTCGTTCGCCCGTCCTCCGCCCTTGTGCTGCTTGTCGCGGTTCGGCGTGTACTCGTCCATGCGCGCGATGCCACCGTGATCCACTCCGACGATGATCACCGGACTGGCAGTGCGCTCGCCGATCGCGTTGTCGGCGGCCTCTTTCATCTGCCAGTGCTGGCCGGGGATATAGGCGCGCTCGGCATCGAAGAGGTTCTGGCCGTCCTGCATGTACAGCACGGGATAGCGCCTGTCCTCTTTCGCGTCGTAGCCGGCCGGGAGGTAAACGGTCAGCTCCCGGGAGTTCCCGAGGATCTTCGACTCGAATTCGTTGATGCGGTCGATCCGCCCGGGGCGGACCGCGGTACGACGATTCTCCAGACGCAGCACGCGGCGGAACGATGCGCGCAGCGCTTCACTCATCTCCAGCAACTGGGACTCCTCAGGAAAGTTTTCTGTAGCCGCTCCGGTAATAGACGAGCGGCTCGCCCTCGCTGGTCCGCGCGTCGATCACTTCGCCGACGAAGATCGTGTGATCCCCGCCGGAGAGCTGATCGTGCACGCGGCACTCCAGCGTGCAGATCGAGCCCTCGATGAGAGGCGTGCCGAGCTCGCCGCGCCGGGTCTTCATCCCGGCGAACTTCTCGTCGCTCTTCGAGGCGAAGCGTCCGGAAACGTCGTTCTGAGCGTCGGCCAGCACGCTGACGCCGAACGAGCCGGCCGCGGCGATGGCGTCATGCGTCTTCACGCCCTTCTCGATGCACACCAGCACCAGAGGCGGATGCAGAGAGAGAGACGCGAACGAGGCCACCGTCATTCCGTAGGGAGTGCCTTCGTGCTCGGTGGTCACGACGGTGACTCCGCTCGCGAAATGCGACATGGCCAGCTTGAAGCGCGCGTCGTCGATCGGCATAGGCGCGAAGTTTACTTCAAACTTTTCGGCGCACGCCGCGTATGAGTCAGACAACGGAGGAACCGATGCGCCACCTGTCTCTCCTCGCTGCCGCCCTGCTCCTGTGCACTCCAGCTCTCGGATCGGAAGACGTGATCCGCAAAGGCTTCAACGTCTCTCCGGGCGGCACGCTGCACGTTACTGCCGGGGTCGGCGATGTGACCGTCGTGACGGGCGGGACCGGCGTCGCAGTCGAGATCGTTCGCCAGGCGCGGGGCACGCGCGGGGAGAAGAAGATGGCCCACCACCAGATCGACGTCCGTCAGAGCGGCAACGACGTCATCATCGACGGGGACCTCGTTCGCGACGCGGATGGCTGGTTCGGCGGTCCGATTTTTTATGAGGTGAAGTGGAACGTGCGCGTTCCCTCGCGCTACAACATCGACGTCCACACCTCGGGTGGCTCCATCAAGCTCGCGGACATCGGCGGCACCGTCGACGCGCGGACCTCCGGAGGCGACATCACCACGGGCCGTCTCGGCGGAGAGGCGTCGTTGAGCACGTCGGGCGGTGACATCACCGTCGCCGGCGCAACAGACGATCTCGTCGCGAAAACCTCAGGCGGCTCGATCGACGTCGGAAACACGGAGGCGCGCGTCGAGGCGAAGACATCCGGCGGCGACATCCGGCTCGCAAAAGTGGGCAGCAGCGTCAAGGCCAGGACATCCGGCGGCGACATCGACATCGAAGACGCCATGGGCGCCGTCGACGCGGAGACGTCGGGCGGATCGATCAGCGCGCAACTGTCGCGACAGCCCCAGGGCGAGTCGCGCCTGTCGACCTCCGGAGGTGGCGTCACGGTGACGATCGCCGACGGGATCGGCGTCGAGCTCGACGCGCGCGCAAGCGGAGGTGGCGTGCATGCGGACGTTCCCGTCACCGTGCAGGGCACGCAGGACGGAGACCAGCTGCGTGGCCGCATCGGCGCCGGGGGGCCGGCTCTCGTGCTGCGCAGCTCCGGCGGCGGCATCCGCGTGAAGCGCATGTAGCGAGCGGCTACGACTCCGCGAGAATCGCTTTGGCCGCGGCGCGCGCGCTCGCGAGGGCAGCGTCGGCCAGCAGACCCTCGTCGCCCACCCAATCGCCGGCGATGTAGAGACCGCGAATTCCCGTGGAGACCGGCGGCCGCTTCGCCCCCGGCCGCACGAGCGCGTTGGACACGGTCATCGCAGGCAGGAAGCGGCGGTGAACGAGCACGTCGCGCCAGCCGGGCTGCATCTCGTCGAGCAGCTCCTCGAGCTCCTGCTCGTTCGTAACGACGGCGGCGCTGCGACGCGGACGCGAGCCATCGAGCTCCTCGTCCGAGGCTTGAAGCTCCTTGCGGTAGCGTACGACGTGGATGAGCGCGCCACCTTTCGGCGTGAGTTGCGCGAACGCGGAGTGAACCGCGTAATAGAAGGGGCGGTCGATCCCCAGGGCGAACGTGTTCTTCGGCATCGGCAGCGACCTCAAGGCGACGTCGAGACAGGTCGCCGTGACCGGACGTGCAGCCGTCCACGACGAGCCCACGTCCCCCGCGAGCGTGGAGGCCGTGAGCGGATCGACTGCGAGCAGCACGGTCTGTGCGGGAATCAGCGCGCCCTCGACGTCTTCCGGACTGGCCTCCGGATACGCGATGGCCTGAGTGTCCATGCGGTCCGAGTCGAACTCGAGCCCGCCAAGCTCGATGGCGCGCACCGCGTCACCGTCGCTGACGACGCCCACGATGCGGGAGCTGGAGACGAAGTTCACACCCGACGAGATCGCCGCGCTGTGCAGGCTGTCGACGATCTTCTGCCATCCCTCGTCGATGTAGAGCGTGCCGCGCATGGCCGCGCGAAACTGCGTCAGCGCGAGCGGAGCGCTCTCTTCATCGAGATGATCGGAGTACGTGGCCATGCGGATCAGCGCCTCGAGGAGCCGGCGCGCACTCGCATCCGCGACCCGCTCGTTGATCCAATCCCTGACTGACATGTCGCCCGTGCGCGTTCCGCCGAAGCGCCGTACGTGGAGAAGCGCCAGAGCGACCTGCCACTTGCCGCGGATGGAGACGAGAGAGGTCAGCACGAACGAAAGAAAACCGTTGGGAAGGCGGTAGCGCTCGCCTTCGTAGAGCGCGATCGCCTTCGGCTTCGCCCGGGCGCCGCGGACCGGAATCCCCAGCTCGCGAAGGACGGCGGCAGCGGCGCCGAAGCGATAGAACCCGTGGGCGCCGAGGTTGAAGCGGTAGCCATGGCGCACGTTCGTGATCGCACGACGACAACTACGTTCTTTTTCACGATTTTCGGCGGCGCATACTATCGCATTTCTGACAGCGACCTCGGCCAAGCTGTGGCAGAATCGGCGACGGGTAAGAGGGAGCAGCTTTTTGTACGGGGGCCGCGAATATCGGTCTGCGTCGATAATGTTGCTATCGAACGACAACCGGGATGCGTAATTTCTTTCGTTTCATGGCCTTAGTAGCGTCCTTGACGCTCGCGACGAGTCCGCTCGCCGCGGCAACGCCATCCGAGTTCTACACCAGCCTCCTCCGGCGCGGTGTCGTGGCGTTCGACGGCGGACGCTATGAAGAGGCGGCGAGGCTTCTTCGCATCGCCGCCTTCGGCAGCGTCGATGCGGTGCCTCAGTATCAGACGGCGGAGGCTTACATGGCCCTCGCGTACGATCGGCTGGGCCAGTCGGACCGCGCGCGCGAAGCGGCGCGGCGCGTCGTCGTCGCCGAGCGAGTCGCCGGCGGCTTCACCGTTCTGCCACTGCCACCCGGAGTCCGCACCGCATTCGACACGCTCGCCGCACGGCTCCTCACGCCCACGGAAGTCGCGTCGCTGCAGAAGGCTCAGTCGAAGCCGGCGCCCGGCAATTCAGTCCGGCAGACGCAGACCGCGGCGACGGCCCCTCCGAGACCTGCGACGCAACAGGTCCCTCCTGCGACGCAGCCGGCGAAGACGGCGACGACGTCGCAGGCACCCCCGCCCTCCACCGTTCCCGCGCAGCAAAGCGCAGTCAAACAGCCGGTCACCGCGTCCCCGGCGCCTGTGCGCGTTCCTTCTCCGGAACCTGCAAAACCCTCGACCGCGACGAGCACCTCGCGGCAACCCGCATCCTCGGTGGCAGGCGGAACGGATGGTCACCAGGCGACGGCAACGAAACCGGCGCCCGCTCCATCCTCCGCCGCGACGCCGCCGCGCGTTACAGCGCCACGCGTTCCGACTCAGCAGGCACCGGTCACGCCTCCGGTGCAGGTCGCCGCACGTCCGCCGGCCGCACGTCCGCCGGCACCGGCCGTCGACCTGGAGGCGAGGCTGGAGACCGCGGAGAACGCGCTCAACAGCGCGAACCTCGCCGAGGCCCGCGCGATCTATCGCGAGCTGGCCGGAATGAGCGCGATCGCGCGCGACGCGCTGGTACGCACCGCCGAAGGCGCATATCGCGCACGCGACTTCCAGACTGCGCTCAAGGCGTTCGGCCGCATCGGCGTGCTGCGCGCAGCCGAGGAGCCGTACCATTACTACATCGCCGTGGCGCTCTACGAGACAGGGCAATACGCACGGGCCAAGAAGGAGCTCGCGTCCGCCCTGCCGTTCATCCGGATCACCCCTGACGTAGCACGGTATCGGGCCAAGATCGAAGGCTCGATCAACTGAAACTTCCGTCACTCCCCTGATATTGGTTAGAATCGCGCGCGGTTCAACAGCGGTTTCTCCACTTCGAAAAGGTGCGTCGATGAAAAAATTGGTTCTCGGGCTCGTTCTGCTCTCGTTCGCGACAGCTGGCTTCGCTCAACAGCGTCAGGCAGCTCCCGAGCTGACTCCGCCGGACAACGGTGAGCAGTGGCTGAAACTCAGCAGCACCGAAAAACTCTTCTGGGCGATCGGTTACTCGCAGGGCTATCGCGAGGCTCTGGAGAAGGTGGATGTCACCGCGGGACCGGCTTCGCCGTGCGCGAGCCTGGCGGTGCGCACCGAGCGACAGACCTCCACGTCCGGGAAGGTGAGCGGATTCGAGCTCGTCTCAGGACTGGAGCGCTTCTACTCCGAGCCGGCCAACACCGTCATCCCCATTGGCAGCGCAATCCGGATCTATCTGCTTCAGGCCAGCGGCAAGGATCAGACGACGATTCAGGAGCTGATCGACACGGCACGCGTCCTCGGACAGCAGGCAGCTGCGCGTCCGCGGCCGTAAGGCACATCACATCGTCCGGTTCGATTCGCGATACACTCTCGCCACAGAGCAGCCTTATGGCCGGGAGGGTCGCGTGCGTATCAAGTCCGCCCTTATCGTTCTTCTGATCGCGGTCGCCAGCACCGGAACCGTCAGCGTGACCGGGCAGGAAGAACCGATGCCCCGGGTGATCCCGGTGGCTGGTTTCGCGCCGGACGTCGCGACCGTGGCCCTCGTGGTGGAGCCCGTCCGCGACGTCCAGCCACCGACGCTGTCCGAGGCGGCGCGCAACAATGACTTCGTCACGTTCGACGCGCTGTTCCGCGCGGCGAAGGAGCGCGGCGAGCCGGTGGCCGCGTACGAAACGCTGCACGAGCTCTGGGTCTACTCCGTCTCGGATCCAATCGGCGCGTTCTACGGCGCCGAGACCCGTGACCGTCTGGCGCGTGCCTATCCCGGATACGCCGCGTTCATCGAAGACCTGCGGGTCGTCGACGACCGCGGAAACGCCTATTACCCGACCAGCGAGACGCGCGCGTTCCTGCTGAGCCGCGCGAACGACGGAATCGCACCGCGCGTGATGATCGCCAGCAACCGCGTCGCAGCCGAGACGCACATCGCCGAATCGCGCGAGCGCACCGCGGAGACGCCGAACAGCGCCCCGGTCCGGACACAGCCTGCGAAGTCGCATGCTGCGCAGCGAGCCGTGGCGAAGACGACCGCGGTGGTTTCGGCGCCCGTCGTCGCCTCGCCCATAGTCGCGCCGCCCGTCGTCGCGGAGCCCGTCGCTTCCGCAACCGTCCCCACTCCCCAGCCGGTCGCGGCGGCACCCGCACCAGTCGTGAGCACACCTGTCGTGAACAGCGAGGCCGCACCGTCGTCCGCGCCTGAGAATCCGGCCGTCGTACCGGCGTCGCCCGTCGAGACGACCGCGCCGATCGCTCGACAGAACGTCTTCCGCAGCCGCGGAATCCTGCTGCTGGTGATGGGACTCGTCGGCATCGGCCTGCTCGCGGTCATGCTGCGGACGCCACGCGAGTCGACGCCGATGTCGATCATGCCGCCCGCCGCACCTCCGGAGAAGCCGGTCGTGCCGGTGGAGCCTCTCCACCGCTCCGACTCGGCGCGCAAGACGGGATGAGGGCTGAGTCGTTCAGCTGTTGAGGCGGCACACTCGATCACCTGTCACCCCGAGCGTCGAGCGAGGGACCTGGGGGCGCGGGTGGCGCGAAGCTCATGTCGTGCACCTCCCGTCCGCCCAGGTCCCTCGCTCCCCGCTGACATGACAGCGGTGCCGCCTCCAACGCAACACCAACCCATCCCATGCGTACAATCCCCTCGTGGCGCGGTTTCGCGATTGGCTCGACCTCGGGAAGAACACGGTCTCGTCGGTTACGACGAATGACGTGACGAACCTCTACGCGCTCGAGTGGCCGGAGACCAAAAAGATCCTCATCGGCGAGCAGAGCGCGTCGATCGAGCAGGAGCGCAAGCGGCTGCGCCGCTGGATTCGCACCGTGAGCGCGATCTTCTACGGCCTGGCCCAGCGGCTCGCGCCCCATCGCCGCATCGTCTTCGCACTGACCTTCGCCGGCTTCTTCCTCTGCCTGGCGTCCCTCTTCCAGGCGATGGAGCATCCGCCATTCTGGGTCTTCGTCGAGACGGCCGCCACGTTCCTCATGCTCACGCTTCTCCTGGCGATGGAGCTGATCGACAAAGTCAAATACCGCGACGAGCTGCAGCTCGCGCGCGATCTGCAGGCCAGTCTCATCCCGAGACAGATGCCGGTCACCGAGCGGTGGGAGATCGCCGCGTTCAACCGCATCGCCAACACGGTCGGCGGCGACATCTACGACTTCGTACCGCTTCCCGACGGCCGCGTGGCAGTCCTCTTCGGCGACGCTTCGGGCCATGGGATGGCCGCCGGCCTGGTGATGGCGGTCGCTCACGCCGCGTTCCGCACGCAGCTCGAGGTCGAGCCATCGCCTCCGTCGATCATCGCGTCGCTCAACCGGATCCTCTGTCGAACCGGCGGAACGCGCTCGTTCTTCTCCTGCTGCTATGTCCTGCTCTCTCCGGACGGCTCGTATCTCGCGACGGTGGCCGGCCATCCGCCGATCCTGAAGATCGACGCCGGCGGCAACGTCGTCGAGCGCATCGGCCGCGGCGCCTATCCCCTCGGCGTGAAGGCCGCGCTGACGTGGGAGATCATCGCCGGCTCGCTCCGTGAGGGAGAGCGGCTCGTCCTGCACTCGGACGGGCTGAGCGAGGCGCGCAACAGAGAGGAGCGCGAGTTCGGCGATGCCTACATCGAGGTCATCGCGAGCTGGAACCCGAGCGCCTCGGCGCCTGCACTGGTCGAGACACTCGTCGGCGAGTGGCAGATGTTCATGGGCGATCTGCCGCCCGACGACGACGTCTCGATCGCGGTGATCAGGAGAAAGTAGCCGCGCGCGTCGCGACGACGCCGTCGAAGACCTCCAGCGCGAGGTCGACGCGCCCGAGGGGTGCGGATACCTGCACTCCCGCCACGCGGTTTCTCACTCTCTCCAGCGTCTCGCGTGCGATCGCAACGCCTTCGCGCAGCCCGTGCTCCTTGCTCTTCTCGCTGGCGACCCGCATCCGCTCCATCACTTCGTCCGGCACCGACACACCCGGCACTTCGTTGTTCATGAACACGGCGTTGCGGTACGAGAGCAGGGGCCAGATGCCCGCCACGATCGGGAGTCGCAGCGACTCGATGCGGCCGAGGAAGTGCTCGAGCTGCGCGACGTCGAACACGGGCTGTGTGATCGCGTATTCGGCGCCTGCCTTCACCTTCCAGTCGAGACGGCGCAGCTCGTACTCGAGGTCGAGGTGGCCGGGATTCACTCCCACGCCGATCGTGAACGAAGTCGGGTCGCCGAACGGATTCCCTCCGAGGTCGAGTCCATGGTTGAGGAGGTTGGCCATGTTGGTGAGGCCGATGGAGTCGATGTCGAACACCGCCGTCGCCTCGGGATACGGCCCCATCTTGGGAGGATCGCCGGTGATGATGAGGAGGTTGCGCAGACCGAGCGCGGCGCAACCCAGGAGATCGGAGTGCATGCCCAGGAGGTTGCGGTCGCGGCAGCAGTAGTGGAGCACGGTCTCGATGCCGACGCGCTGCTGCAGCAGTACCGCGACGGCGATCGCGCCCATGCGGTTCTGGGCGCCCGGGCCGTCGGGCACGTTGACGGCATCGACGCCTGCGGCTCGGATCGACTCCACGGCTTTGACCATGGCGTCGGGATTCGCGCCCTTGGGCGGCGTGATCTCGATCGTGGTCACGAATTCACCGTTCGCGACCTTGCGACCCCAGTTCGAGCGCTGCGCCATCGGAGCGGGCTCCACTCCGGGCTTCCTCTGTCCGTCGCCCGCCTTCGCCTCGATCACGACGAATGAACGCCGCGGCGAGAGCGGACGGACGGCATCCGCCATCATCTTGATGTGCTCCGGCGTCGTTCCGCAGCAGCCGCCGATGAACTTCACGCCCTTGTGGATGAGCCGCTTCGCATACTTCGCGAAGTAGTCGGGAGAGGCCATGTACATCTGCCGGCCGTTGACGTCGCGCGGCAGTCCGGCGTTCGGCTGACAGGAGAGTTTCTTCGCGGTGACGCCGGACATCTCCTCGATGGCATCGAGCATGAGGTCCGGGCCGACCGCGCAGTTGAGACCGATCACGTCGGCTCCCGCGCGATCGAGCCGCTCCGCGATCGTGGAGGGACGGTCGCCGAACGCCGTCCGGCCTTCGACGCCGATCGTCATCTGCGCGATGATCGGAAGCGAGCAGACGTCGCGGATCGCCGCGATGGCCTGCTCGACTTCCGAGACGTTCGAGAACGTCTCGCACACGAAGAGGTCGACGCCGCCGTCGCGTAACGCCTCCGCCTGCTCGCGGAAGAACGCGCGCGCCTCGTCGAGAGAGGTCGGCCCGTACGGCTCGATGCGGATGCCCAGCGGACCGATCGCCCCGGCCACGTAAACCGAGTCACCGGCGGCCTTGCGGGCCAGCTCCGCCGCGCGGATGTTGATGTCGCGCAGCTCGTCGTCGATTCCGAATCCGTGAAGCTTCACGCGGTTCGCTCCGTACGTGTTCGTCTCGAGGACCTCGGCGCCCGCGCGCACGTACTGCCGGTGGACTTCGAGCACGATCTCCGGACTGCGGAGATTCAGCTCGTCGTAACACTTGTTGATGAAGACGCCTTTCGAATAGAGCATCGTCCCCATCGCACCATCGAAGAGGTACACGTGCTCATCGGCTACAGCCTGGATGAAATCCATAAAAAAAGCCCCACGGGCGACGTGGGGCAAATCGAAAGCGAGTTCGACTCTTGCGGCTTATTTAGCTTTTTTTAAGCTGGTTGCAAGCTGCCCCAAATCACTCCAGCAGCGACAGAGTAGGTTCGCCAAACCGCAATGTCAAACCGCGGTGCTCCCACGCGCGGCACTGTCCCAGTCCACGCCGAGACCATGTGGCCCAGGCCGCGATTTACGCATGTTTGAGATTCTTCGCCGCGCGGAGCCTGCCCTGAGCCAAGCCGAAGGGCCGGATCAGGATGACGGACGTGGGGAAAATAGAGGACCGTCAGCGAGCCACGTAGACTCTCAAACTACTACGGCTCGTGGCCCTGCCCCCGATTTTACGGCCGTTCAATCGAACAGCCTCCTCAGCTTGTCGAGCGCGCTCTCCATCTCCTGCCTGTTCCGATCGACCTGGTTTGCCCAGCGGCGGAACTTCTCGAAGGTGATGGCCGGCGGCTCGTCGAAGTGATCCTCGTCGAAGAGGACGCGGCGCACGATCCGGCCCATGAGGCCCGTCGGGCAATGCCGGGTCGGTGCCGTGCCGTCGAGAAACACCTCGCGGATCGGCCCCGGACAGTCTTCGCGCCAGAGCATCCCGGACTCGGGATCGATGTCTCGAAAGGTCACGCCGGGCGGCGGAGTGGGATTCGCGGGATCGTGTGACGTGGCGCTCATGTACGCGCCCCACACGGGCAACGCCGCCTCGGATGAGGAGAGCCGAAGCGGCGCGCCGCGATCGAAGCCGACCCAGACGCTGGTCACCACATCGGCTGTGTAGCCCACGAACCACGCGTCCCGATAATCGTTGGTCGTGCCTGTCTTGCCAGCGACGTAACCGAGGCCGTAACGCTTGAGACGCGTCGCCGTTCCGCGGCGGACGACGCCGCGCAGGAGCGTATGCATGACGTAAGTGGAGCTCGCGTCGGCGACGCGCTTCCGCACCGTCTTCCGCTCGAACAGAGATTTTCCGCGCCGATCGGTCACACGCCGAACGAGAAACGGCTCGACGATCTCTCCGAGGTTGGGGAACGCGGTGTAGGCGGTGGTGAGCTCGCGCATCGAGACCTCACCGACTCCGAGCGGCATGGCCGGAACCGGCTCGACGTGCTCGAAGCCGAACTTCTCCGCGGTATTCGCCACGCGGCGCAGGCCGACCTCGCGCGTGAGCCGCACCGTCGGAACGTTCAACGAGCGCTCGAACGACTCGCGAAGGGTGACGCGGCCGCGGAAGCGCTCGTCGTAGTTCTGCGGCTCCCAGACCTCGTCATCGGAGATCTCGATCTTCACCGGGGCATCGAGAAGAAGCGTCGCCGTCGTGGCGCGCTTCGCCGCG
>Ga0193706_1001084_pt1 | contig 12950 bp, 10 predicted proteins | sample U3c1metaG_FD_160130 | JGI IMG/M metagenome (GOLD analysis project Ga0193706, IMG submission 160130) | Soil microbial communities from a riparian zone of the East river system, Colorado, United States - U3c1 | ecosystem: Environmental > Terrestrial > Soil > Riparian zone | place: USA: East River... | reverse complement strand
TCGTCTGCTTGTCGCTCGGCGAAGGCAGGAAGAACTGCCCGGACACGCCGTCCTGGATCAGACCTTCGGGCCCGAGGAAAGCCGTCATCGCGCGCGGGTAGCTCGGCTGCGGCAGATCGTGCAGGTGCGTGAAATTGAAGCGGCCGAACTCGGGCCGGAAGCGTCCGGCCTTGACCTTGAGCCCCAGCGGTGCAGTGTCGAGCAGCGGCAGCTTCTTGAGCGTCACATAGCCTTCCTCGACCTCGGCCGAAAACTCGTGGGGCTCGTCCTGGGCGAAGGAGAAGATCATCACGCCGTCCGCCCATGGATCGATCGCCGCGCGGAAATCGAGCTCGGCTTCGCGCAGCATGAAGCGGTTGTCGACGCGCTCGTTCGCGGGATCGTCGTCGACGAAGACGTGCTGATCGTCGTGCCGCGCGAGGAAATTCCCGAAGACGGTGATCGCGGGATTGAACACTCCCGCCGACTGAGCCTGAGGCGCCTGGAGCTTCGCGCGCGTCGCTTGCGAGTCCTTCTCCAGCGTGTCGACCTGGAATCTCAGGTCGTCGATGTCGTCCTTGTACTGCGAGACGAGCGCGTCGAACTTCTCCTGCCATTGCGCGTCGGTGAGCGGCGGAGGTTTCTGGTCCTGAGCGAGGGCTGGGCTTGCGCAGAGCGCCAGCGCGGCAGCTCTGCCCAGCGTGAAAGCTGGATTTCGCATGGTGATCGTTGCCTGGAAGGGAGTGGGCGGCGCTCTCGCGCGCGCACGGAAGCTCGTCTCGAAAGCCGCACGCACGGACGGAACACGAACCGTCTTCGCGCAATGCAGCGGCGGAGGTCGAAGGGCGCCCGTCAGCACGGATGGCTGGAACGGATGCGCGCGGCGATCGACCGGAGACCGAAAGACTTCACGCGGCCAGAGCGCGATGCGCTCGAGACGCGGACTCAGACCGGCGGCGACTGCTTGGGAGCCAGGAAGAGCAACTCGACCTGCGGCGCTGGCCGGCTGGGCTCGCGCACCGTTCCTGCGACGGACTCGCGCAGGATGAAGGCCTTGCCATCGGCGGCACTCCACGACACGAAACTCGTGCGCGTCAGGATGCTGACCAGGCAGTGCTCGTCCTTCGGCGCGCTGCGCGAAGTATCCGACTCGAGCCCGGGCTGCGACGATTCGTCGTGCGACAGCGCATGGCTCGAGCCCGCGACGGGCACGCCACAGGTCTCGTCCGCGTGGATCAATTCCCCGTGAGCGGGGCAGACCACGTGGCGTACGAGCAGCAGGTGCAAACCACCGGAAATCCCGCTGAAAACTGGCAGAAGCGCGACTGCGAGGGTCAGCAGCACGCGCGCGAACCGGGTCTGTGCGGAACGGATCATCCTGGTCGAGCCACGCCTGCTCGGGCGCTGGACTCGAGCTCGATTACATACCCGAGCGGCGCGGGTGTCAACGTGCGGCTCGGCGCACTCCGTTATAGTGTTGCGGTCCTTCCCGGAGATTCCTTGCATGCGTCTTCCCCGCCAGTGGCTGCTCCTGCTCGTCCTCGGATACCTGGTTCCCGCTTTCGCCAGCGCGCAGGGCGGGTACGACACGACGAAGTTCAAGGAGCTCGGCCTCGAGTTTCCTGTACCGCGCGATTACGAGCAGATCCCGACGCAGCCCGACGAGGATTGGGTCGTGCTCTACTTCGCGGAGCGCGTGCCCAAGGACAAGGACAAGCGCAAGGCGCTGCGACCGGAGCTCAATGTCGTGTGGATCGACATGGTGCCCGACACGGCGCCGTCCACCCCCGCGAGCGGCCCCGATGCTCCGCCGCTGCCGGGCGAGGGCGCGCCGGATGCGAAATCCGACGAGGGTGGAGAAGACAAGAAACCGCCTCCGCCGCCGATCAATTCCTTCGAGCGCTACGTCGAGCAGCAGTTGACCCTGTGGAAGCTGGAGAGCCCGAAAGCCCTCGAGGCCGAGAAGGGCTGGCAACGCTTCGAGGCCTCGCTGGTGATCGACTCGAAGCGGGGCCCCGACGCGCGAGGCTCGGCGATCTGGTTCAAGAGCCCGAAGCGCACGATCGGTTTCTACGGGATCTGCGGGAAGGAAGATCTCGAGAAGCAGCAGAAGATCTGGAAGACGATCGCCGACAAGCTCGAGATCGGCGATGCCGAGAATGCCTCCGCGGAGAAGTGGCAGCGCTTCTACGACAACAAGGATTGTCTCGACACAGCCTACCGCGCCGAGGTGCGCAGCAAGCTCGTGCGCGGCTGGAACGCCGACGACACGAAGAATTACATCCTCATCTACGACACGAAGGACCGGCCGCTGATCCGCTTGATCTCGACCGAGCTCGAGGCGATGCGCGGCGAATACGAGCGGCTCTTCCCCGCCGCCCTGCCGGTGAAAGCCGTGTCGGCCGTGCGCATCTGCAAGGACGAGGCCGAATACAAGCAGTACGGCGGGCCGCCGCGCTCCGGCGGATATTGGAACTGGATCGCCGGCGAGCTCGTGTTCTTCGACTACGAGAACGTCAAGGGCAAGGCGAACACCGGCAAGGCCAACTCGCGCATCGTGCTCTACCACGAGGCCTTCCACCAATACATCCACTACTCCTGCGGCGAGCTCTCGCCCCATTCGTGGTTCAACGAGGGCACCGGCGACTACTTCTCCGGCTCGGTGATCAGCGCGGGCAAGGTCAACCGCGTCGGCGTCAATCCCTGGCGCATCGAGACGATCCAGGAAGCGATCCGGCGCAATCTCCACGTCGAGTGGCGCAAGATCATTCGCTTCGAGCAGGCGGAGTACTACGCCAACCCGTCGATCTGCTACGCCCAGGGCTGGTCGATGATCTATTTCCTGCGCAGCTCGAAGGCCGTCGAGAAAAATCCGCAGTGGCGAAAGATCTTGCCGGTGTATTTCGACACGCTGAAGAGCTCGTGGAAGACGGAGCAGACCGCGCTGAAAGCCGCGGGCAAGCTGGAGAACGACAAGGCCAAGGCCGAAGCCCAGGCTCGCGCGCGCGAGGAAGCCGTGGCCAAGGCTTTCGAGGGAGTCGACCTCGACAAGATCCAAGAGGCCTGGCAGGAGTACACGCTCGCGCTCAAGGTGCCGAAGGACTGACCAGGCCCGGCCAGGCCCGCTCGCGGCAAGGGCCAAGGCGGGGGACCGATTGGGACGTATATGGCCCAGATTGGCCCCGTGGGCCTGAAATGGGACTTATAATGCTCGAATCAGAGGCTGTTCAGGCCAGTTCGCTGGGTTAGACTCAATCTGCGCCACAAAAGTCCCGAAAGTAGGGGAAGGCGACGAAGATGAGCAACATAAGTCTCAATACGGCTACCGATAGCGAGGTCATGCGGATGCTGGGCGAGCGTCTGCGCGGGCTGCGCGAATCGCAAGGCCTGACCATGAGCCTGGCCGCCGAGGAGACCGGGCTCTCGCGCCGGACGGTGTACCGCGCCGAGCAGGGGCAGAACCCGACGCTCGAGACCGTGGTGCGCCTGCTGCGCCTGTACGGGCGGATCAACGCACTGGCCGAGTTCGCGCCCGAGCCCGAGGCCTCTCCGATGGCGCTGATCCGCCGTGGCGGGACAAGAGCCCGTGGCTGAAGTCAGCGCACACGCCGAGATCCGCATCTTCGGCGAGACGGTGGGCGCGGTGGCCGAGCTCGACAACGGCCGCGTGCTCTTCGAGTACGCGGATTCGTTCCGCGGCCGCGGGCTCGAGATCTCGCCGATCCATCTCCCGACTTCCCTGCGGGGGCCGATCGCTTTCGACGAATTGCGCAAGTCCCAGTCCTTCGACGGCCTGCCCGGCGTGCTCGCCGACGCCCTGCCCGACACCTTCGGCAATCGCGTGATCCGCGCCTGGTTCGCGGCGCGGGGGGAGGCGGATCGCGCGCTGAGCCCGGTGCAGCGGCTGCTCTACGTCGGCGAGCGCGCCCTTGGCGCCCTGAGCTTCCACCCCGCGACGCGGATCCCGACGCGGGCGGCGGAAATCCAATCGCTCGAGCTCGCGGCGCTGGTGCGCGACGCGCGGCGCATCGTGCAGGGCGATCCGAAAATTGCGATCCCGGAGATCTATCGCATCGGCGCTTCGGCGGGAGGCATCCGGCCCAAGGCCTTGATCCGATTCGAGCCCGCGACGCGCACGATCCGCTCCGCCAACGCGCCGCCGAAAGCCGGCGACATTCCCTGCATCCTGAAATTCGACGGCGTCGGCGACGGCGACAGCGCCGACGCGCTGGGCCGGCCGCAGCCATTCAACCGCATCGAAGCCGCGTACACGGAAATGGCGCGGGCCGCGGGGCTCGAGGCGACGCAAATCACGATGCTCGAGGAAGACGGCTTCGCGCATCTGTTGGTCCATCGCTTCGACGTCGAAGGCGCGCAGCGGCGCCACCAGCATTCGCTCGGCGGGTTGATCCACGTCGACTACAACATGCCGGGAGCGAGCAGCTACGAGGAATTCCTGCGCTGCATCCTGCGCCTGGGAATGCCCTACGCGGGCGTCGAGCAGGGCTATCTGCGGATGCTGTTCAACGTGTTCGCGGTCAACCAGGACGACCACGTCAAGAACCTCTCCTTCCACATGGACTCCGCGGGCCGCTGGCGTCTCGCGCCGGCCTACGACCTGACGTTCGCGCGCGGCCACGGCTTCACGGTGCACCACCAGATGCGCGTGAACGACAAGGTGTCGGGGATCGCGCTGAGCGACCTGCTCGAGGTGGGGAAGGTGTTCGGGATCAACGATCCAGCGGCCCTGATCGAGCGCATGGCCGCCGCGATCGCGCGCTGGGAGGAATTCGCAGCCGCCGCGAAAGTGCCCAAGAAGGACATGGGCCGGGTCCGCGTGGAACTGGACCGCCGAGCGAGGGAATTGGCGCGAGGATCCGGACCGCGCTGAAATACCATCCCTCCTCTGGACCGATCCGTGACCAAGCTCCGTCGAATTCTGCTCTGCCTGGCTTGCCTGGTCTCGCTGCTCGCTGCACCGAGCCCCGCGCAATTCCCGACGCCTCCGCCGGCGGCACCGCAAACGGCTTTCAGCAAGAAGCAAGCGGAGCTCGAGCTCGAGCAGAGCCAGCGACACCTCGAATACGGCCTCGAGCTGCGCAAGCAGGGCCTGACCGTCCAATCGGCGGCGGAGATCATCCGCGCCGCCGAGATCGGAAAGGGCCGCAATTACGGCGCGAGCCAGGTGCTGTCGATCATGCGCCGCTACGACGCCGCCTTCTGGAAGCGCTTCGGCTCGCGGCCCTCGAAGGGCAAGCTCGAGCAGTACGACAAGAAGGCCCGCGGCATGGCCACGACCGAGCAGAAGGAAAGCCTGGAGCTCGGCAACTGGGCCTCGACGCACGGATTCGCGGAGGAAGGCCAGAAGCTCTACGTCGAGCTGCTGCTCGAGCGCGATGAGCCGCTGGTCTTCGACTCGAAGGACCAGATCGTGCTGCCCGCGGGAACGATTCCCAAGAAGGCCTCCGCAGCGCTGCGCGAGGCAGCGATCACGATCAACGGCAATTTCTACGTGCGCGACGAGCTGCTCGCCAAGCTGCCCGAGCTCAAGGAGATCTTCGAGGTCTCGAGCGACGACCTGCGCGTGCGCACCACGACCACGGTCGAGCACGCGCGTGACCTTCACGCGATGTGCAGCCAGCTCTTGCCCGCGCTGGCCCTGGACATGGGCGCGATGGTGCAGAAGCGCCTTGCTCTCTTCGTGTTCGCCAAGCGCGCGGATTACGAGAAGACGCTCGATGCGCTCGGCCTCGGCGATCACAAGATCGTGACCGGCGTCGCCACGCCCTGGCCCTTCGTCGCGATGGTCTGTATGGAGGGTCAGCCGGTGGAAATCGTGCGCGGCGTGTGCCTGCACGAGATCACGCACTTGTTCAGCTATGCGACGACACCCAGTGTTTTTCCCTGCTGGTACTCGGAGGGCTACGCCGACACCTTCGGCGGGACCGGGACCTTCACCTGGGACGGCGTGAAGCTCGGCCTGCAGGGGCTGTTCGATCGCTCGCGCATCGACGCACTCAAAGCTGAGGGCGGGATGATGCCGCTCAAGGACATGCTCGCCGCCGATCAGCTCGTGCAATGGCAGAGCGGCAAGCAGGCGGGCCTGGCCTTCTACGCCCAGTCCTGGGCTTTCCTGCGTTACCTGCGCAGCGGAGCCGGCGCGGAGATCGCCGCGCGCCTCGACCAGTGGGAGATGCGCTGCATGGGACAGGCCCTGGGCTACCAGGTCGGCGCGCGACGTCCACTCGCGCGCGGCCCGGCGAGCGATCTCTTCATGGAGATGTTCGGGAACGATCTCCCGCAACTCGAAGCGGGATTCAGGGTCTGGCTGAGCGCGCTCTAGGAAACGTGCGGGCGGCTGCGCATCACGGGCACGTGATGAAGTGCAACGCGTCCGTCAACGTGGTGTTGTTCGTAGGAAGGAAACCAGGATCGCGGCCCCACCACTGAGTGTCGACCACCGTTCCGGAAACCTGCAGGGCCGCATGCGGCGCTCCGCCGAGCGTTCCTTGGGCGAATGCGTTGAAGTCGATCGAGAACACGCCCGTGCAGTCGATCACCGGCGGCGGCGAGCCTCCTGACATCACGGTCGGCGTGCGGTGGAGCGGGGCCTGGAGGCAGAGGATTCCATTCTGATACGGCAGCGCCGCCTGTCCGCTGAGGCCGTAGAGCAGCACGCCGGTCTTCGCGTTGCGCACGTTCGAGCCGAGGATCGTGAATCCGGCTCCCAAGGTCGCGCTCGGGCTGCCGATGGAGCCGATCGAGGGCAGACAACCGAGTGAGTTCGTCTTCGCGGTGCAATAGCTGGCAGGCGATCCCGGACAGGCGCCTCGAACGAGCGCAACACTGCGCAGGCCCTTGGCGTCGATCTCGGCATGGATGAACCCCGGTGGGAGCAGCGGAGCTGGACCCAGTTCCGATCCCCAGGACACGAGCGATCCATCGCTCCTGCGCGCGATCGAGTGGAACTGGCCGGCAGCAACCTCGACGTACGAAAGTCCCGCGGGAAGCGCGGGCACATTGCACTGGCCGGAGCTGGGATCACCCCAGGCCACTGCCGAGCCGTCGCTGCGCAGCGCCAGGTTGTGAAACTGCCCCGCGGAAATCTGTGTGTACACCAGACCGGCGGGAAGCCAGGGAACGTTGCACTGGCCGCGGCTGTTCGACCCCCAGGCCGCGATCGAGCCGTCGCTGCGCCGCGCAATGGAGTGGGATAGGCCGGCCGCGATCTCCACATACTTCAGGCCTGGCGGAATTGCCGGCACGAGGCATTGGCCAAAAGTCTGCTGACCCCAGGCCACGACCGAGCCGTCATTGCGTCGCGCGAGCGCGTGGAACCAACCCGCAGCGATTTCCGCGTTCAAGAGTCCGACAGGAAGGGGAGGCACGTTCAAGACGCCCCACCCGATCGACCCGAACGCCACCACGGATCCGTCGCTGCGGCGCGCGAGGCTGAAGTCGCCGCCGGCGGCGACTTCAGCGTACGTGAGGCCAGGGGGAAGCGGGGGCGCGTCACACTGAGCGGTAAAATTATCTCCCCAGCCAACGACTGTTCCGTCGCTCTGCAGCCCCAGAGTATGGGTCGGGCCCGCAGCAACCTGCCGGTAGCCGAGTCCGCTGGCTTGAGGAGGCACGTTGCACTGGACCTGCGCATTGTCGCCCCAGGCCGCGACCGTCCCATCGCTGCGGCGCGCAGCCGAATGGTATTTGCCTGCAGCGATCTCTACGTAAGACAGTCCTGCGGGGAGCTGTGGAATGTTGCACTCCCCGTGGACGTTGTATCCAAACGCCACGACGCTCCCGTCGCTGCGACGTGCCAGGCTGTGCGTGTGCCCCGCTGCCACCTCGACGTACGTGAGGCCGACAGGCAGCGACGGGACATTGCACTGACCATGAGAATTGTCTCCGAACGCCAGGACAGAGCCGTCGCTGAGCCGAGCGAGAGAGTGTTGGGTACCTGTTGCGAACTGGACGTAGGAGAGACCGGCGGGAGGGGCAGGCACGTTGCACTGGCCGTTGGAATTGTCCCCCCAAGCCACGACGGAGCCGTCGCTGCACCGCGCGACGTTGTGGAAGCTGTGCGTCTCGACGTCGACATAGGTGATCCCGGGCGGTAGCGCAGGGACGTTGAACTGACCGTAGGGATTGGCCCCAAAGGCCAGGATCGCTCCATCGCTGCGCCGCGCGAGGGTATGGACGGCTCCCGCCTCGACCTGGACGTAGTAAAGCCCGGGAGGCGGAGCAGGGACGTTGCACTGGCCGGCGCTGTTGCTTCCGAAAGCTACGACGGAACCGTCGCTGCGTCTGGCGACGACATGTCCGTTGCCCGCGGCGACTTCGACATACGAGAGGCCGGGGGGTGGCGCGGGCACGTTGCATTGAGAGGCAGCGTTGTTCCCCCAGACCACGAACGTGCCATCGTTGCGCCGCGCGAGGGTCTGGTAATCCCCGGTTTCGATGTCCACGAAGGCCTCGCTGGTCCAGCGGCTGTCGAAGACCTGCAAGCCCCACCCGGCTACTTCCGACTGCGCAGTCGCGCTCGCGATCAACAGGGCGAAGGAAAGCATGGGCGCAATCAGACCCTTGATGTTCCTTGTCATGGCGGTGAATCTCCTCAGTGCTCCGGGTTCACGACGCGGCGAGTGGCGGAGCGAACAGCTGCGTGGAATGATAAGCCCGTTCGCGGAAGAACGCGCATACCTGTCGGAGACAGCGCGTCGAACCGCCGCTCGTGGCTGAGCCTTTACGGCCGTCCGAGTCTGTCTCCAGACTGTTCGAAGTCAGAGCTCGAGCTGCCAGGTCTGCGCCGTCAGGTCCTTGCCGAAGTCGTCGTGCTTCTGCTCTTCGATCAGGACGAAGCCGGCTTCTTCATAAAGATGCCGCGCGGCGTGGAGGACGTCGTTGGTCCAGAGCACGAGCGAGCCGTAGCCTGCCTTGCGCGAGAAACTGACGCACTCCGATACGAGCTGGCGTCCGATCCCGAGTCCTCGCGCGCCGGGCTCGACGTAGAGCATCCGCAATTGCGCGACGCTCGCAGACTTCTCGACGATGAAGACCGCGCCGACGATCTCGCCATCCTTCTCCGCGACGAAGCAGCGCTCGCGGCCGGGCTTGAACTCTCGCAGGAATTTCGCCGCGATTTCGGCGAGCAGAGCCTCGAAGGACTCGCCCCAGCCGTACTCCTTCCAATACAGGACGGCCTGGCGATGAACGATCCAACCCATGTCTCCGGCTCGATGCTCGCGCAAGAGCACAGACATGGGCGCTTCCCGACTCCTAGCCCGTGATCTTCGCGATCAGCATCTTCAGCGGATCGAAGAACCGGTCGACGACGCGCTCCTTCAGCGGAATGATCGCGTTGTCGGTGATCGTGATGTTCTCGGGGCAGACCTTCGTGCAGCACTTCGTGATGTTGCAGTAGCCGATGCCGCCCTCGCCGCGCAAATGAGGCAAACGATCCTCGACGTCGAGTGGGTGCATCTCGAGAGCCGCCGTGTACACGAAGAAGCGCGGGCCCATGAAGGCCTCGTGCTTGTGGTGGTCGCGCAGCACGTGGCAGACGTCCTGGCACAGGAAGCACTCGATGCACTTGCGGAATTCCTGCACGCGGTCGACGTCGGCCTGCTGCATGCGCCAGGTGCCGTCCGGCGCGTCGGGCGGGCGCGGCTTGAAGGGCTTGATGCGTTTCTTGACCGCGAAATTCCAGGACACGTCGGTGACCAGGTCCTTGAGCACCGGGAAAGCGCGCAGCGGCTGGATCGTGACAGGCTCGTCGAGGTTCAAGTCGCTCATGCGCGTCATGCACATGAGCTTCGGCATGCCGTTGATCTCGGCCGAGCAGGAGCCGCACTTGCCGGCCTTGCAGTTCCAGCGCACCGCGAGATCGGGAGCGGATTCGGCCTGGATCTGGTGCACGGCGTCGAGCACGACCATGCCTTCGCCGACGTCGGTCGTGTAATCGACGGGCTTCGTGCCTTTCACGTCGCCGCGCGAGATCCTGAACGTTGCCTTGGTCATCAAACCATCTCCGCAATGATCTTCTTGTGGTCTTCGGTCGAGGGCGGCAGCGGGGCGCGGGCGAGCTTCATCGATCCGTCCGGGGCGCGCTCGATCACGTGGTTGAACTTCGACCAGGCCTCGGCCTTCTCCGGGAAATCGTCGCGGAAGTGGGCGCCGCGACTTTCCTGGCGCTCGAGCGCGGAGATCGTGATCGCTTCGGCGACGCACAGGAGATTCTCGAGGTCGAGCGCGGTGTGCCAGCCCGGATTGAATTCGCGATTGCCCTCGACGTGCACCTTGCGCGCGCGCTTGTCGAGCTCGCGCAGGCCCGCGGCGGCCTGGCGCATCTCGGAGTCGGTGCGGACGATGCCGACCAGGTTCTGCATCATTTCCTGCAGCGCGTGCTGCACGATGTAGGCGTTCTCGGCGCCGGCGGCGTTCGAGCGCTCGAAGGGCTCGAGCGTTTTTCTCGCGACTTCTTCGACCTGGGCTTCGTTGATCGGCGCGGGGCCCTTTTGTTTGGCGAAGGCCGCCGCGAATTCGCCGGCGCGCTTGCCGAACACGAGCAGGTCCGAGAGGGAATTCCCGCCGAGTCGATTCGCGCCGTGCAGGCCGGCCGCGCTCTCGCCCGCGGCGAAGAGGCCAGGAACGCGCGACATCTGCGTTTCCGCGTCGACGCGCACGCCGCCCATCATGTAGTGAGTCGTCGGACCGACTTCCATCGGCGTGGTCGTGATGTCGAGGCCCGCCAGCTGCTTGAACTGGTGGTACATGCTCGGGAGCTTCTTCTTGATGTGCTCCGCGGCATTGGGAAGCTTCTCCTTGATCCAGGAGATGTCGAGGAACACGCCGCCGTGCGGAGAGCCGCGGCCCGCCTTGACTTCGCGGTTGATGCAGCGCGCGACGTGGTCGCGCGTGAGCAGCTCCGGCGGCCGGCGCGCGTTCTTGTCGCCCTGCGTGTAGCGCCAGCCTTCTTCCTCGTTGTCCGCCGTCGAGCTTTTATAGTTTTCCGGGATGTCGTCGAACATGAAGCGCCGGCCGTCCTTGTTGCGCAGCACGCCGCCTTCGCCGCGCACGCCCTCGGTGACCAGGATGCCGCGCACGGAGGGCGGCCAGACCATCCCGGTGGGGTGGAACTGGACGAATTCCATGTCCATCAGCTCGGCGCCGGCGCGGTAGGCGAGGGCCTGGCCGTCGCCGGTGTACTCCCAGGAGTTGCTCGTGATCTTGAACGCGCGGCCGATGCCGCCGGTCGCGATCACGACGGCGGGAGCCTTGAACACGCGGAAGCGGCCGCGCTCGCGGTCGTAGGCGAAAGCGCCGCAGACGCGGCCGCCTTCCTTGAGGATCTCGACCACCGTGCACTCCATGTGCACGTCGATGCCCTGGTGGATGCCGTGGTCCTGCAGGGTGCGGATCATTTCCAAGCCCGTGCGGTCGCCGACGTGGGCGAGGCGCGGGTAGCGGTGGCCGCCGAAATTGCGCTGCAGGATGCGGCCGTCCGGCGTGCGATCGAAGACCGCGCCCCAGGCCTCGAGCTCGCGCACGCGCGCGGGAGCTTCCTGAGCGTGGAGCTCGGCCATGCGCGGATTGTTCAAGTACTGGCCGCCGCGCATCGTGTCGGCGAAGTGCACGCGCCAGGAGTCGCGGTCGTCGACATTGGCGAGCGAGGCCGCCATGCCGCCTTCGGCCATCACGGTGTGGGCCTTGCCCAGGAGTGACTTGCAGACGAGTGCGACCCTGCAGCCGGCCGCCGAGGCCTCGATCGCCGCGCGCAGGCCCGCGCCGCCGGCGCCGATCACGATGACGTCGTGCTCGACCGTCGTGTATTCGGGCTTCACAGGATCCTCCAGTCGTGCCAGATGCCCATGGAGCACAGGCGGATGTAGACGTCCGCGAAACCGACGCTGAACAGGCTGAACCAGGCGAAATTCCCGTGCTTCGCGTTGAGGCAGCTCACGCAGCGCCACGATTTCAGGCGTATCGGGCGACCCGATAGGACGTCGATCGAGCCGCCGATCAGGTGGCGCAGCGAGTGGCAGCTGAACGTGTAGGCGCCGAGCAGGATCACGTTGAGCACGAGCACCAGCGTGCCGAGGCCGATTCCGAAGTGCTCCGCGCCGCTCGCCCCACTCGGATCGGGGAACCACATCGCTTTCCACGCGTCGTAGGACAGCATCACGATGAACAGCACCGCGATGTAGAAGAAGTAGCGGTGCACGTTCTGCAGGATCAGCGGGAACGAGCGCTCGCCGAGGTATCCCTTGCGCGGCTCGCCGACCGTGCAGGCGATCGGGTCGGCCCAGAAGGCCTTGTAATAGGCGCCGCGGTAGTAGTAGCAGGTGAAGCGGAACAGGCCCGGCGCCCACAGGATCAGGAAGGCCGGCGAGAAGGGCATCAGCGACGGCCACCAGTTCGGCTGCGGTCCGAACCAGGAGTGGGGCGAGCTGCCGAAGATCTCCGGCGCGTAGAAGGGCGAGAGGTAGTTCGTGCCCGGCAGCCAGTAGTGGGCGTTCTGGAAGGCCGCCCAGGTCGAGTAGACGATGAAGGCCGAGAATCCGAGGAAGACGGCCAGCGGCTGGATCCACCACAAGTCGCGCCGCGCGGTCGCGCCGAATGCCGGCCTTTCCTGAACGCCAGTCAGTGCCATCGGTCCCTTGTCCACGGTTGAGGAAGCTCTCGGACGCTCGGGATCCCGCGCAAGCAGGCTCCCGCGATCAGCAGAGCATCTTCGCCAGCGAGGGCCGGGGAATCAACTACCGGGGGGAGTCAGGTGAATTCGTCCGGAGTCGTGATGGGCATCTCCGCGCCGCGGAGCGGCCCGGAGATGCCCATCATGACTCCGGACGAATTCACCTAGGAGTCTGCGCCACAGATTGCCAGGCAGCGGATTTTCTGCCTCTGGTCCCGGCTCCTCGGTGGCGCGCGATCCCGGGGAGTGTCTTGCCCGGCATCGACTTGGCATTGTGCCG
>Ga0193706_1001083_pt1 | contig 12951 bp, 6 predicted proteins | sample U3c1metaG_FD_160130 | JGI IMG/M metagenome (GOLD analysis project Ga0193706, IMG submission 160130) | Soil microbial communities from a riparian zone of the East river system, Colorado, United States - U3c1 | ecosystem: Environmental > Terrestrial > Soil > Riparian zone | place: USA: East River... | reverse complement strand
ATGTTGGCCGGTTTCAGGTCGCGATGGACGACCAGATTTTGGTGCGCGAATTGGACCGCGGCGCAGACCTTGCGGAAAAGTTCGAGCCGCGCCGGCAGGCTGAGTTTGTGCTCCTTCGCATAAGTCGTTAGGCGTGCACCCGGGACGAACTCCATAACGAAGAACGGCAGGCCGTCGCTCGTTTCGCCGCCATCGAAGAGGCGGGCGATGTTGGGATGTTCGAGCCGCGCCAGGATCTTCCGCTCCGCCGCAAACCGCCGCAGCACTTCCTCGGTATCGGTCCCGCGCTTGAGCAGCTTGATTGCAACTTGTTGGTCGAAGCGATCGTCCACCCGCCGCGCCAGCCAGACCGTCCCCATGCCGCCGCGGCCCAGCTCGCGCATCAGTTGATACGGCCCGATGCGCCGCCCTTCGTTTTGCGACTGCGCCGGATCGCTCCCGATGAAGCCTCCGCCATCTGCCCAGGAATCGAGCGCGCCGGCAGGCTGGCTGAGGAGCGAATCGACCTCGCGCCGGAGCGCGGTGTCGTCCGCGCAGGCCTCGGCCAGGAAATGGGCGCGAGCGCTCGTCGTCTCGCGTTCCATGGCGGAAGCGAGCGTCTCTTTGACTTTGTGCCAGCGAGCGGGCGTCATGCGGCGCCGATCTCGCGTTGCAGCCACTGCCGCGCGGTCACCCAATCACGCTTCACCGTGACGGCGGAAACACCGAGCAGTTCCGCGGTTTCCTCCATCGTCAGCCCGCCGAAAAAGCGCAATTCGACGACCCGCGCCTGGCGCGGATCGAGCGCCTCGAGATCGCGCAGAGCATGCTCCAGTTTCGCGATGCTCAGCTGGGTCCGATCCTGAAAATCAACCGCGGCCTCGAGCTCAAGGAGCGGCTCGCCGCTGTCGCGCTTGTTCCGTCCGCGAGCAATGGCGTAGTTGGACAGGATGCGCCGCATCATGCGCGCGGCGATCGAGAGAAAATGGAGGCGATTGCCCCAATCGACCGTGTGCTGACTGACCAGTCGCAGGTAGGACTCGTGCACCAGGGCGGTCGGCTGCAGGGTGTGATTCGGGCGTTCTTTTCGCAGATAGGAAGCGGCCATCTCGCGCAGCTCGCTATAAAGCGCTGGAAGCGCCGCGTTCAATCGCGCGGTATCGGCTCCCGCCGGCAGGGTGCCGTTGATGAAGGCCGCCATCTCCGCCTCATCCTCGCTGGCGATGAGCGGAAAATCAGGGTTGAAGAGGGGCCGCTCGGTCTTCTTTTCGTCCCCTGCGTCCATTCGGTAGGCGAGTTTATGGCAGGAAAACCCGAGGGCCACGCATTTTTCCGAAAATAACGTGACCAGATCGGACCGATTTCATTGCGAGTAGGGGAGAAGGCAAAGTCTTGCCGGACCGAAAAACCTGATTCCCATGAAAAAGCTCCTCCCTTTGGCCGCGCTGCTTTGGCTCGCTCTCTCGCCTGCCTCCCTTCTTTACGCGCTGCCGGTCAACAATTGGGACGCGGGCCGCGATCTCGCCCGCAACGAAAAGCCCGATGGCGGCGCGCAGGAGACGATGAACCCGAACGCCACCGTCCCGCAATGGAGCTACGGATACCGCGAGGGAGTTACCGGCACCGCGTTGGCCCATTTTGCCCCCGCTCAGCATGGCAACGCGCTCGGCGGCCAGAGCGGGCAGGAAGGTTACGAGGGAGATAGCACGGCTGCGAGCGTCAATACGACCAACCACGACATCATTTTCAATTTTTGTTGTGGCCCACTCGCGCCGGTGGCTCCGGGCGAAATGGTGCTCGGGGTGAACGCTTCGAACCGCAGCGCGGTGGTGCGGTGGACTGCCCCGATGAGCGGCAACTACACCTATCATGCCGACTGGCACGACATCGATCCTTACGGCGGCGACGGCGCGGCGGGCTACGTGGTTATCAACGGCCAGCAAGCTTTTGGTCAGAGCTGGGCGAATGGGTCCAACCATGGCGCGGCCACGACTGCTGCCGTCGCTTTAGTCGCCGGCGACACGATCGATTTTCTGCTCAACCCGAATGGGGATATTTCGTACGATACCACGCGGGTTACTTTCACCGTGGTCACTGGCGGCACGCCACCTCCACCGCCCGTCTGTGTTCCTCCTCCGGGCGGGCTGATCTCGCAATATAAGGCCGAGAACAATGCCCGGGATTCGTCCGGCACAAACCATGGGACGGTGAACGCCGCCACCTTTGTCGCCGGGGAAGTGGGCCGGGCCTTCCAGTTTGGGGAAAATAGAGACATCAGCATCCCCGATGCGGCGTCATTACATCCCAGCGTTTTGACCGTCGAAGGCTGGATCAACCTGGATGTCCTCAACCCCGGGCACGCGCAGAGCATCTTCACCAAGGCGGTTGGAGGAGTTGGTGGCGATTCAATCGCCGTCTGGTATCAGAGCGGCGCCCTGCACGGAGCTACGACCGATGCCAGCGCTTCTACGATTCTCGACTATTCCTGGCAGCCGGCGTTGGGAACCTGGCATCACATTGCCTACACCTTTAACGGAATCAGCCATGCACTTTATGTGGATGGAGTGCAGGTCGCGACCGCCGCGAATACACGCCGGCCGACTTATGACGCTCACGCGGCCCTCATCGGCGCGGATTACTACAGCGATCTGAACAGTGGCATCATCGATTTCTTCCTAGGACGGATCGACGAGCTCTCGCTCTACAGCCGTGCTCTGTCTGCGACCGAGATTCAATCCATCTACCGCGCCGGATCGCTCGGCAAATGTGCTCCGCCGCCCGCGCCCGCGCACGGCGGCTTGTCGGCCACCACGCTCACGGTCAATGGCAGCGCCACGGCGCACGGAATTCCTGCGAGCCCAGTGCTCAGTTTTGTCGTGCAGCAGACGGGACATCCGGCGGATTTGGCGGTGCGAATTCAGTCCAGCACCAGCAATAGCGCGAACGCGACCTGGACGGAGCTGCCTAACGGCACCGCGGGTAACATGGCTGCCGATGCGTTGAAGACCACGTTCTACTTGAATACGACCGGGTATCCCGTCCAGAACGGACTTTACTTCCGCGCCATTTCGACCGCGGGCGCCTACGTTTCCAGCATCTCCAATGTCGTCGGATCGTTCGATCTGGCCGCCATGGGAAACCATATCGGCCCGGTCGGCTTCTGGTTGAAACGCAATGGCTGGCTGGCGGACCTTACCTTCAACGCGATCGAAGCCAGTCCGCCTGCGGGTGTGGTCCTGAAGGTGCAATCGTCCACCAATCCGGCCGCGGAATCCAGTTGGGTGAGCGTGGGCGAAATGACGCGGAGCACGAACACCAATTACCCGAATTTCTTCCGATTCCTTCTCAATAATCCTCCGGCGGGAAGTGGCATTTACTACCGCGCGATCGCGCACTCAACCACCGCCGGGTCGCTCGACAGCATCTCTAATTTAACCGGGCCCTACACCTCAACCGCGGATGCGCCGCCGACGGTGACTTTGCAAGTCCCGACCGGGCAGCCCGGCAGTGGCAATGGCCAGACCGCGGGAGCGCCGATTCTCCTCTCGACGGGCCTAAAACAATTCCGGGTGACGGCCGTAACCAACCGAAATCTCAAACGACTCGCTCTCCAAGTGGATGAGAAGACGCTCTTCGCGGTCACCGATGGCCGCAAAAATATCGATTACGCTACCAGCGTCATCGGGATGGGTGACCATGTCGTGCAAGCGCTGGCGGTCGATGATCTCGATGCGACGGCTCGGGCCGCGACCGCCGCGGTTTACATTCGAGTGCTGCCAGATGTTGCCAGCACCGCGACGCCAGCTTTGAGCGCCGGCGAAAGCCAAAGCGAAACCAGCGCGGTCGCCGCGCCGGTTGACGGGAAGACGTTCAAGGTGGTCCGGACGGGCGGTGACTGGAGCACTGCGACGACGTGGGCGGATTCTTTGGGGCATTCGGGTGTGCCCGGGATTCACGACATTGCGGTTATCGGTGCGTCGACGGTCAGGTTCACCACCGCCAACGTCGTCGCCGCGGGAGGCGTCTCGCTTCACGGAGGACACCTCGTCGGACCCGCCACCTTGCAGGTGAGCGGGATCATGAGCATCTCCGCCGGTTCGTGCGATTCCGGTCTCAACCTGGTGATCAAGCCGGGCGGCATTTTAAACCTGATTAACGCCTCCGACTTCCGCTTGGATGGCACTCTGTTCAATCAAGGAACGTGCAACATTCACGGCGCCGGCGGCATGCTCGGGTTAAGCAATTTCCTCAACATCGGAATCTTGAACTGGCAGGTTCCGCTCACTGTTTCCCCGGTCGCGCTGACGAATCCCTTGGCAGGGCTGCGCATTCTCGATCCCACCTCGATGCAAAACGAAGGCATCATCCAAGGAACCAACCTCAGCGGTCTGATCAATCAGGACGGAGCCGGAATTGTCAGCCATGATGGGGGCGGCATTGTCAGCCACGACGGCGGCGGTCTGGTCAACCCGGGCGGCGGCAAAATCGTGAGTCATGATGGCGGCGGTTTGATCAGCCAGGATGGCTCCGGTTTGATCACTCAGGATGGGGCCGGGATCGTTAGTCACGACGGCGGCGGCGTCATTAGCGATAACGGGCTTGGTCTGGTTGCGGCTGGAGCTGGAAACTTGATCGCGGCTGGCGCGGGGAATCTCCACCAAGGCGCCGCGCTGCAGAGGCCCTCTTCGGAGGCAGAGTCTTCTGAGGCCCCGACCTCTGAGACGGCGACCGCCGCGCCTGGTTACACCCAAACCGGCGGCGAAACCAACCTGAGCGCGGCCACGATTTTCGGCCCGGTCACGCTCAACGGCGGCGTCCTCTCCGGCACCGGAGTCATCGCGGGGAACCTGACCAACAATGGCGGCTACATCACCCCCGGCCGGAGTTCCGGGTTGGTCGCTGTCACCGGCAACTTCACGCAAGGCGCCAACGGCGCTCTCGTGTTGGATAATGGTGGAGCGTTACCGTACCAGTTCGATCAACTGCTTGTCGGCGGCGCGGCCAGCTTGGGCGGCGATCTCATCGTGCACGAGATCAATGGCTACACGCCGAATGCGGCGGATACCTTCAACCCCATCGACTACGCGAGCGCCACGAGATCCTTTCATTCCATCAGCGCCAACACGTCCGTCACCGCCGGCCCCGGCGGTCTCCTGGCGCAGATAAATCCCGCGGTGGCGAACCCGCCGCGGCCGGCCTTGCGCAACATCTCCACGCGCGCCTTGGTGGAAACCGGCGACAACGTTCTCATCGGCGGCTTCATCGTGGTCGGTCCGGGACCGAAAAAGGTCATCATTCGCGCGATCGGACCGTCGCTGCCAGTGTCAGGTGTATTGGCCGATCCAGTGCTGGAGTTGCATGAAGCGGGCGGCACCGTGATCACGAACGACGATTGGCGTTCCACCCAGCAGGCTGCCATTATCGCCTCGACCGTCGCGCCGACGAGCAACCTGGAATCCGCCATCGTGGCCACACTCCAACCCGGTGCGCACACCGCCATTGTGCGCGGCAAGGGCGGCGCCATGGGCGTGGCCCTGGTGGAGGTGTACGATTTCGACCCGACCGGTCCCGCGACGTTAGCCAACATCTCGACCCGCGGCCGAGTGCACGAAGGCGACGAAGTCATGATCGGCGGCTTTATCGTGCAAGGCGCGGAGCCGGCGAAAGTGCTGGCCCGAGTGGTGGGCCCATCGCTCACCGCCGCCGGGGTGGCCGGGGCGCTGGCCGATCCCACCTTGGATCTTTACGATCGGAACGGAAACGCGGTCGGGAGCAACGACGATTGGCGGGCCACGCAGGAAGCCGAGATCATCGCCAGCACGGTGCCGCCGGCGAATGCGAAAGAGCCGGCCATCGTGGCCACGGTGGTGCCGGATAATTACACCGCAGTTGTGCGCGGGAAAAATAACACCACCGGCGTGGCCTTGATCGAGGTCTACACCTTGCACTAGGCCGTGGCCTAACGAGTCTTTTGGACTCGCGGAGCGGGAGAAGCGGTGCAGCTCACTGGCCGCTCAGCGCGGTCAGGTTCTGGTGGAAGCCGTCAGCCGTAGCGGGAAGAGCGACCTGGCGCGATAATGCGCCTCTGGCCGCGGATTTTCACCACAACGTTTATGTGATCCTGCTGGATGCGCGGGCGGCGCGGCATCCTTCGGTTTTGCGCGCGAATCCGAACCGCGATCCGGCCAAACCATGCGTCTATGTGGGGATGAGCGGCTTGCCCCCGGAGCATCGCTTCCAGAATCACAAGCACGGCTACAAGTCGGCCTGGGTGACGGAGAAATATGCCGTGCGTTTAATGCCGGAACTCTACGAGCATTTGAACCCGATGCCGTACGCGGCGGCGTTGCAGATGGAAATGGATCTCGCGGAAGATTTGCGGCGCGAAGGCTACACCGTCACCGGCGGGCATTAAGATTCCATACGCGGCGTGTCTGCGATCGCCGAACGCGCGATTTCGGGAAGCCATTTCGGCGGTGATGGACTCGCCGCGACAGGAAAGGGCAAGCAGCTTAGCGTCTCGCGCGGCGCGCTTTCATTACCAATTTCCGGGCGCGCTCGGGACCAAAGCGACCGAGCGGTTTGAACTTTTTCCCTTTCGCCTCGTTGTACGAAACGAAGAAGTGCTCGATCTCATCCAGAAACTTTCCGTTTAGATCTTCGAGCGACTGGAGGTGCTCGTTTGTGCGCGACTTGGCGGCAACGGCAATGAGGCGATCGTTGCGCTCGGTGCGGCCCTTTTCGGTTTGTTCGGCTTCGATCACACCCAGGAGCCGGCACGCGACGAGGCAGCCGGTAAAGGCGGGTTCGTCCATGAGAACGAGAACGTCGAGCGCGTCGCCATCTTCCCCACGCGTTCGCGGGATGAATCCGAAATCGTAGGGGAAAATTGCTCCAACGGGCAGGACGCCGCCGAGTTGGAAAAGTTCCCTTTTCTCATCCCAGGCAAATTTGTTCCGACTGCCTTTGGGCGTGTCGATCACCACGTGAAGATCGCCCGTCTTGCGGTGAAAAGGAGTCAGCTTGTTGATCGGATGCATAAGCGGAACTGCCTTCGGAATCGTTTGCGCCGCAGCGCGGGGATGTTTCCTTGCGGCAAAGCCGAATAAACTGCGCGGACCGGCGTCAAAGAGTGCTCACCAAATGGAAACCGGCGTCCAGCTTTCACCATTATCCCGATTCCATCGTGCATGGATCGACCAGCCCGCCGCGTCTCGCGTTTCGCCGCCGATCTCTGCCGCGCCGGAGCGTTCCACGACGATGAACCGTAATCCACATCCCGGGTGGGCGGTGCTCGCTGGCTTGGTTATGATGCTGGCTCAACTCTTCGTCGTGGTCGTGCTGATCGCGCCGGAGGGTCCGCTTTCCTACCGTTACGCCACGCTCGTGCAGCATGACAGCTACTGGTTCGCGAGCATCGTTGATCACGGATACGAAACCGTTTTGCCCCCAATCTCGCGCAAGATGATGGAGGTCTCGAACGTGGCCTTCTTTCCGGCGTATCCGGCAATTGCGGCAACGCTCCATCGCGGGCTCGGCCTTGAAACGTCGACCGCTTTGCTGGTCACGGCCCAGGCGGCGGCCTGGGGTTTCTGGAGCTATTTCTTTCTGTTCTGTGCGCGGTGGAAGGTTTCCGGTCGTTTGCAATTTTTCGGCGCGGCCGCGATCGCGGCGCATCCCACGGCTTTCTTTCTCGTGGCCGCCTATTCGGAATCGCTCTTCCTCATGGCGCTTCTCGGATTCATTTACTGGACCGGCGCGGACGGGCGGACGGCGAAAATTCTCGCCGCTGTGCATGGCGTGATCATGTCGGCAACGCGGATCGTCGGTCTGCCTTGCGCCGCTTACCCGATGGTGCGGCGGGTCTTCGAAAAGGGCTGGGCCGGTTTGCGTGATGTGCGCGGCTGGATCCGCCGGTACGGCGGAGCGATGGCGCTCACCATCGTATCGACCTTCGGCACGGCGGGTTTTTTCCTTTATTGCCTCCTGCGCTGGGGTCGCTGGGATCTTTACATGCTGACGCAGCAGGCGGGCTGGGCCATCCGCCCCGATTACCTCGCGGTCTTCAAACCGCAGAGTTACCGCTGGCTCGTTCCGCCCTTGAACGATCCGACGCAATGGAGCCAGATGACCATGACGGTGGGCGCGCTTTGCCTGGTCGCGGTCGCCATCTGCGAGCTCATTCCGGCCGCGCGCCGACGCACGGCCTGGCCGGCGCGAGTGGGCATCTATTTCGCGGCCGTCGTCACTTATTACGTCTCCGTCAGCGGCGTTGCCTCCGTCGAAATGGAGAGCATGCTGCGTTATCAGTTTTGCGCGCACGCGCTAATCGTGCTGGCGCTGATGCACTTTTTGGCGCAGTTTCGCACTTCGCCGGCCCCGGTGCGTGCAATTGGCATGGCGGTGGTCGCGCTCCTCATCGCGGCTGGACTTAGCCTGCAAGGGTGGTGGGTCTGGAACTTCACACGCGGGAACTGGGTAGCTTAAACATTCATGAAAACCAACGTAGCAATCATCGGTGCGGGACCGGCTGGCTTGACCGCCGCCTACCTGCTCTCCAAGAACAACATCGACGTCACGGTCCTGGAGGCGGATCCATTTTACGTCGGCGGCATTTCGCGCACGGCGACCTACAAGGGTTTTCATTTCGACATTGGCGGGCACCGCTTTTTCTCGAAGTCGAAAGAAGTTAACGACTTCTGGCAGGAGATTTTGCCCGACGACATGCTCGATCGGCCGCGTTCCTCGCGCATCTTTTACGGCGGGAAATTTTTCGCCTACCCGCTGAAGGCGATCGAAGCGCTCGTTAAACTCGGCGTCTTCAAATCCACGCTCTGCGTCCTCTCCTGGATGAAGGCGCGCGTCTTCCCGGTCGCGAATCCGACCAACTTCGAGGATTGGGTGAGCAATCAATTCGGGAAGCGTCTCTTCAACACCTTCTTCAAGAGCTACACCGAAAAAGTGTGGGGCATGCCCTGCAAGGAAATCTCCGCGGATTGGGCGGCGCAGCGGATCAAAGGCCTCTCGCTCGGGAGCGCGATCAAGAACGCGCTCCTCCCGCAGAAGCAACCGAAAGACAAAACGAAGGTGATCAAGACGCTGATCAATTCCTTCAAATACCCGCGCAAAGGTCCGGGCATGATGTGGGAAGCCTGCGCCGAAAAAACAAAGCAGCTCGGTGGCAACATCCTGATGGGTTCGAAGGTGGTCGGCTGTTCTTACGACGAAGCGACCTCCGCCTGGAACCTCCGTTTCCAGGATGCGCAGGGTCACGTCCACACCCTCGCTTCCGAACACGTGATTTCTTCCGCGCCCATGCGCGAACTGGTCAACGGCCTGCAGCCGAGCGTTTCCGATCGCGCCAAAGAAGCGGCCAACAGTTTGAAATATCGCGATTTCCTGACCGTGATGTTGATCCTGAAAAATCGTGACGCTTTCGAGGACAACTGGATTTACATCCACGATCCGAGCGTGCAGGTGGGCCGCATCCAAAACTTCCGTTCCTGGTCACCCGAGATGGTGCCGGATCCGGAGAAAGCCTGCTACGGGCTCGAGTATTTCTGCTTCGAACACGACGGGCTCTGGGATTCCACCGACGCCGAGTTGATCGAACTGGCGAAAAAGGAATTGATGCAAATCGGGCTCTCCAAGGAAGGCGATGTCATGGACGGCACGGTCGTGCGCCAGAAGAAGGCGTATCCGGTTTACGATGACGATTATGCGAAGCACGTGAACACGGTGCGCGAGGAATTGGCCGCGCGTTTCCCGAATCTGCATTTGGTCGGCCGCAACGGCATGCACAAGTACAACAACCAGGATCACGCCATGATGACCGCCATGCTCTGCGTCGAAAACATCCTGGCGGACACTGAGCTGTACGATCTCTGGCAGGTGAACGGCGACGCCGAATATCACGAAGGCGGCGAAGCTGCGGTCGAGGAGACGGCGGGAACGGCATTGCGCCAGGTGCCGCGCCGGTTGCCGGTCACGCCGGAACTGGCCTCCGAGCAAGGCTAGCAGTCGCCGTCCGCGTAGTTGGAGCACGGCCGTCCCGGCTGTGCGGAAAGCAGGCGTCTCGCCTGCGTGCTGAATCGACAACCGGGACGCCCGCCGTCCGCATAAGCGGGACGCCCGTGCTTCTCTACTCCGGCAACCCGTCCATCGGCACGCAGGAGCAGAAGAGATTCCGATCGCCGTAGACGTTGTCGATCCGCGCCACCGCCGGCCAGAATTTCGCTTCGCGCAGCCACTCGGCGGGATAAGCCGCACGCTCGCGCGTATACGGCCGCTCCCAGTTTTCCGCCGTCACCTGTCGCGCCGTGTGCGGTGCGTTTTTCAAAACGTTATTCTTCCGATCCGCCTGGCCCGCGACCACTTCCTGGATCTCAGCGTGAATGGAAATCATGGCCTCGCAAAACCGATCCAACTCCGCTTTCGCCTCGCTCTCGGTCGGCTCGATCATCATCGTGCCCGCGACCGGGAACGACACCGTAGGCGCGTGAAAACCGTAATCCATCAAGCGCTTGGCCACGTCCTCCACCTCCACGCCCGCGCTCTTGAATTGCCGCAAATCCACAATGCACTCGTGCGCCACCTGGCCGTGTTTTCCCTTGTATAAAACGGGGTAGTACTCATCGAGCCGCTTTGCGATGTAGTTCGCGTTCAGGATCGCGACCTTCGTCGCTTCGGCCAGGCCGTGCGCGCCCATCATCCGGATATACATCCATGAAATGGTCAGAATGCTGGCGCTGCCGAATGGCGCCGCCGAGACCGGCCCGACGCCGCTTTGCCGGCTAAGATTCGGGTGCTCGATTTTCGGATGCGCGGGGAGAAACTCGATCAAATGCGCGGCCACGCCGATCGGTCCCATGCCGGGGCCGCCGCCGCCGTGCGGAATGCAAAAGGTCTTGTGCAAATTGAGATGGCAGACATCCGCCCCGATGTCGCCGGGCCGGCAAAGCCCGACCTGCGCGTTCATGTTCGCGCCGTCCATGTAAACCTGCCCGCCATGCGAGTGCACGATCTCGCAAATCTCACGGATGGTGGTTTCGAAAACGCCGTGCGTCGACGGATAGGTGACCATGAGCGCGGCCAGATCATCCTTGTGCGCGTCGGCTTTGGCGCGGAGATCGGCCAGATCGATGTCGCCCTCTTTCGAAGTCGCGACCGGCACCACTTTGAATCCGGCCATGACTGCGCTGGCTGGATTCGTTCCGTGCGCGGAATTTGGGATGAGACAAATCTTGCGATCGCCCTGGCCTTGCGCGCGGTGATATTCGCGGATCGCGAGCAAGCCCGCGTATTCGCCTTGCGAGCCGGCATTGGGTTGCAAGGAAACGGCCGCGAAGCCCGTGATCTCCGCCAGCCAATGCTCGAGCTGCTCGCACATGTCGCGGTAACCAGTCGTCTGCGATTCCGGCGCGAACGGATGCAGCCGGGAAAACTCCGGCCATGAGATGGGGAACATCTCCGCGCTCGCATTCAACTTCATCGTGCAGGAACCGAGCGGGATCATCGAGGTCGTAAGGGAAAGATCGCGCGCCTCCAGTCGCCGCAGATAACGCAGCATCTCCGTCTCGGTGTGATGGGTGTTGAACACCGGATGCGTCAGAAAATCGGACGTGCGCAGCGCAGACTGCGGAATGCGGAATGCGGACCCGTCCAGCGCGTCGTCCTCGAAGCTGCGCACGCGCGCGCCGCGGAAGAGCGACATCAGCGTCTCAACTTCCGCGTCGGTTGTCGTTTCATCCACCGCGATCCCGACCGCGTGCGCTCCGAGCTGGCGCAGATTGCAGCCCGCGCGCTCCGCCCGTTGCATCAGATCGGCGCTGTCGGCCGCGCCCAGTTCGATGCGGACCGTGTCGAAGAATTCTGCGTGCGCGATTTCGAATCCGAGCCCGCTCAGTCCTTCTGCCAATTTCGCGGCCACGCCGTGCACGCGTTCCGCGATCGCGCGCAAGCCGCGCGGCCCGTGGTAAACCGCGTACATCGAGGCCATGACCGCGAGCAAAACCTGCGCGGTACAGATGTTACTCGTCGCTTTGTCGCGGCGGATGTGTTGCTCGCGCGTCTGCAACGCCAGCCGGTAACCGGGCCGGCCTTCCGCGTCATGCGACACGCCGACGAGCCGGCCAGGGAGGTGGCGTTTATGCGCATCGCGTGTGGCCATGTAGCCGGCGTGGGGTCCGCCGAAGCCGAGCGGAACGCCAAAGCGCTGGGAATTGCCGACCGCGACATCGGCGCCGAATTCGCCCGGCGGACGAAGCAAAGTGAGCGCGAGAATATCGGCCGCGACAATCGCGAGCGCGCCGGCCTCGTGCGCACGCCTAACGAACTCCTCGTAATCGTGAATGGCGCCGTCGGTCGCGGGATACTGCAGGAGGACGCCAAAGGTGGCGCAAGCTTCCAACTCGCTCCCTTCAGACGGCAACCTGGAAGGTTGCGCTACCTTGAAGTCGAAAGTCCGGTGATCGCCCACGACCACGCGGATGCCGAGCGGTTTCGCCCGCGTCTGCACGACCTCGATCGTTTGCGGATGACAAAGTTCGGAAACGAAAAACGTATCGCGTCCGCTCACGACCGCGCGGCAAAGCGTCATCGCTTCCGCGGCCGCGGTTGCTTCGTCGAGCATGGAAGCGTTCGCGATGTCGAGCGCGGTCAGGTCGGTGATCATGGTCTGGAAATTAACCAGCGCTTCCAGCCGGCCCTGCGCGATCTCCGCCTGATACGGCGTGTAGGCTGTGTACCAGCCCGGGTTCTCGAGAATGTTCCGCTGAATCACCGGCGGCGTGACACAATCAGAATAGCCGGCGCCGATGAACGAACGCGCCACCCGATTGCGCAGCGAAATCGCGCGCAATTCTTCCAGCGCCTCGCGTTCCCCCTTGGCCGGGGGTAATTTCAGCGCGCGATCGAGCCGGATGTTTGTCGGAACCGTGGCGTCGATCAGCGCATCGAGGCTCTCGTAGCCGA
>Ga0193706_1001082_pt1 | contig 12956 bp, 12 predicted proteins | sample U3c1metaG_FD_160130 | JGI IMG/M metagenome (GOLD analysis project Ga0193706, IMG submission 160130) | Soil microbial communities from a riparian zone of the East river system, Colorado, United States - U3c1 | ecosystem: Environmental > Terrestrial > Soil > Riparian zone | place: USA: East River... | reverse complement strand
GCAATGGTCGGTGCGTTGTCGCAACTTGGCGGCGGTGCATTGGGCATGTGGACCAAGGTCAATAATGCGGTGCAGAACAGCTAGCGTCGGCGCGCGCCGTAGACGACTAGCTTGACCTTCTGGCCGGGTGTCAGCGGGGCATTGCCCGCTATTCCGTTCAGCGACAGGAAACGCTCGAGCTTGAAGTCGGGATAAGCCATCCGGCCGGCGAGCGATTGACGCGTATCATTCGGCCCGACTGTTACCACCTGGATGATCCGCGGACGGATTGCCGATGCTTCGGCGGCTGAAATCTTTCGCAGTGAATCGACCATCGACACGAACGGTCCAATTCCCGTCCCGGCTCTCGTCAGCATGACGAAATGGTAAGCCGTGTTGGCGTCCCACTGATACGCCATGACGCTGACATCGACGACTCCCGAACGAGCATTGGCTCGCGCCGTCGTATAAGCGGCCGGCAGTCCGTTGATCGTCGTCCGCTGCGGCGGAGGGACGTTTAATCGCTGATCTCCGGCAAGTTCGCGAAGTACCAGCCCGATGTAGTTTTCGAGATTGCCCGAGTAGCGCCCGCCGCCGAATTGAGCTTGCCCGGCGGATCCGGCAATGGTCACGGCGCGAGCGCTGTTCTGCATCTGATAGCCGACCGGGACGATGAACTGCATGCGCAGATCCGGATGCGTAAAGCTGCGTCCATCGATGATCCCTTGCGCCGGATCATCGTCCATGTAGAGGCCGTTCAATTGGGCGACGAACGCGTCGCGGTTGCGCAGGCCCTGGCCGATCCGGCCGGTCCGCTGCGCCTCCGCCAAGGCACGCTGCGCGCGATTTTCGCTTAACGGGTGAGTGCTGGCCCACTCGGGGGTCGAGCGGTTGGCCTTGCCCTGGGTTCGCGCACTAAGCGCCGACGCGCGGGTAAGCGCCGCGAGCATGGTCGAACCGGCACCCGGGTCGTAGCCCGCGGTGGTCAGATAGCGGATACCAAGGACGTCGGCCTGAAACTCCTGGTCGCGCGAGAAGCTCAACGTCCGCATCTGCGCCGCTTGGGTCAACATGTTGCTGACGCCGTTGATCCCGACCGCACTGCCGAGGATCGCGCCCAACACCCCGAGGATCGAATTGCGCGACGCCACGGATTGCCGCGCATGGGCATGATTGGCGGCAATATGCCCAACCTCATGGCCGAGCACGAAACCCAGTTCGGCCTCGTCACCCATCAGGCCCATTAGTTGGCGCGTGATGTAGACGTAGCCGCCGGGTACCGAAAAGGCGTTCTCGACCGCCGAATTCAGCGTCGTGAAATGATAGGCCGCCTGGTAATTGGCGGTTCCCGACTGGGCCGCGACGCGGCGTCCGATACTTTCTACATAACTTGCTCGCGGTCCGGTTTCGGCACCTCCGAATTCGGCGACCAACGCCGGATGTTGTTGCTGAGCTTCGGCGACATCATTCTGGCGCAGGCCGCGCAGCTGCGCTTGGGCCACCACTGGGCTCAATACGGTCGCGGTCGCCGCCAGCAGCAGCAAGGTCAGGGTGCGCATACGCTCTACTCCAATTCATCAACGCAAATGTTTCGCGCAGGCTCGATGATTCGCGGATGAACGGGAATTGGGCGGCGATTGTTCCGGCCGCGCGGCGTCAACCAATGGCGAGAAATTTAGCGCGCCGCTGAGCCATCAGCTCATCGCGGCCAAGGGCGCCGCAGCCATCGAGTTCCTCGATCACCGCAGCTTTCAGCGCACCGATCGCCGCCGCGCTGTCGCGATGGGCCCCGCCCAATGGCTCATCGACGATCCGATCGACGACGCCGAGCGCCTGCAGGTCGGAGGCGGTGATCCGCATCGCTTCCGCCGCTTCCGGCGCCCGATCGGCTGTCCGCCAGAGGATCGATGCGCAGCCTTCGGGCGAAATCACAGAGTAAATCGCATGCTCGAGCATCAGCACGCGATTGGCCGCGGCGATGGCCACCGCGCCGCCCGATCCGCCCTCGCCGACGATTACCGCAATCAGCGGCACTCCCAGCGACAGGCATGCTTCGGTGGACCGCGCAATCGCTTCGGCCTGTCCGCGCTCCTCTGCCTCGACCCCGGGAAAGGCGCCCGGCGTATCGACCAGCGTCACCACCGGCAGTCCAAAGCGGTCGGCCAGCTGCATCAACCGGATCGCCTTGCGATAACCCTCCGGCTTGGCCATTCCGAAATTATGCGTCAGCCGCGACGCCGTATCGTCGCCTTTCTCATGGCCGATCAGCATCACTCGCCGCCCATCGATCCGCGCCAGCCCGCCGATGATCGCGGGATCGTCGGCGAACGCGCGGTCGCCTGACAGCGGCAGGAAATCGTCGGCGATGCCCGCGACATAATTGTTGAAGTGCGGCCGCTCCGGATGGCGCGCGACCTGCGCCTTTTGCCACGGGGTGAGCCTGGCATAGGTTTCGCGTAGCAATTTGGCCGACTTCGCCTCGATCTTGCCGATTTCCGCATCGAGGTCGAGCGAGCCTTTCTCCGCGGTCTCGCGCAGCTCGGTCGCTCGCGCTTCCAGCTCGGCGATCGGCTTTTCAAAATCGAGGAAGTTCAGCATTGCCGCGGCGGGTAAGCAGGCCCGCGCCTTCCGTCAACGCCGGGCGAAGCTCAGCGCGGCAATGTTTGGCACAGCCAGCAATTGATCGCGAACCGATAATTTTCGAACGCGCCGCTCCGACAATGGACCTTCAGAACCTCGTGAATGGTCCAGGACGGAAAGATCACCAGGCTGTTCTGGAGCGGCTCGATATCGACATAGTCGCCCGGCTTATTGTCCGAGCCGAAGCGGTGCAAGCGCAACTGCCCGCCGCTGAATCCCTTGGGTTCGCGATGAAAATAATAGACCGCGCTGAGCAGCCGATCCTGGGTTTTCGTACGGTCGCCGCCGAGCGGCCTTCGGCCCTCGCCAACGGGAATGTCGCTGTGTGCCGCATAGTGGGCGCCGTCGCCATGCGCGACAATCTCAAGCTCATAATGTTCTACCTCGAAGCGGCTGGTTCCGGTCTGTTCGAAGACATCCGCGCCAAGTTCCCGCATTCTGGCGGTGAACGTATTGCCGGTCGGTCCGAGGTCGACCAGCCGCTCCGACACGCGCCACGCCGGATCCGTCACCCCGCTCGTCAGCGAGGTCGGCTTAAAGCAAGACTGCTGTTCGAACGCCCATTCCAGCAACACGCTGCGTTCGTCGGCGTCGAGGAAGTTGGAATATTGATGAAATCTCGGGATCGGGCCCTCCATCACTCGGTCACCGGTCCCCGTCCGCCAGCGGGTGGCGGGCGTTGACCAGTTCGACCAGCCTGGCGCTATCGACATGGGTATAAATCTGCGTCGTCGCGATGTCGGCGTGGCCCAGCAGCGACTGGAGCACGCGCAGATCGGCGCCGCCCGAAAGCAGATGCGTGGCAAAGGCGTGACGCAAGACGTGCGGGCTTACCCGCTCCGGCGCGATCCCGGCGCGGCCGGCCATCTCACGCACCAGCTGGAACAATCGCACCCGGGTCAAATGCCCCTTGCCGCTGGGGAAGAGCCAAGGACTTGCCGCCGGCACGTTTGCGAGCCAGCGCTCGACCGCCGTCTCCGCCCGCGATGAGATCGGCACAAGCCTTTCCTTATCCCCCTTGCCCTTCAAGATCAGGAAGGGCTGACCCGGTCGAAGGGCACGGCGCGGCAGCGACACCAATTCGCTGGCGCGCAGCCCGGACCCGTAAAGCAGCTCGAGCAAGGCAAGGTTGCGAAGTGCCAGCGGCAGCCCGCTGGACGCATAGTCCTCAATCTCGCGAAAGATGGCTTCGACCTCGCCTTCGTCGAGGATCCGCGGCAACGGCCGCTCTAGCGAAGGCCGCGGTAGCGCCGCCGATGGGTCGTCCGCGCGCAGTCCATCGTCCATCAGGAAACCGTAAAAGCGCCGCAACGCCGCTGACCGCCGCGCGACCGTCGCCGAAGAATATTCCGCCCAAACCGACCCCAGGCCCGACAGCGCCTCGCTGGTCGCTGCGCCCAGAACTCCGCCCAAATCCGCCGCCGCGGCGCTTAAATCGCTGCGATAGGCCTCAAGCGTATTGCGTGACGCCCCAGCTTCTGCCGCCATCATTTCCAGGAACCGATCGACCAAAGCGCGATCATCGCCGCTTAGGTCGCCGGCGCTCACGTCCGCGCGAGCGCCTCGGCGGCGACCATCCGCGCCATATAGTCTTGCCCGGTCAGCCGCATCGCCGCGACGGCATGGGCCAGATGCGACGCCGGCAGATTGTCGAATTCGCTGGTTTGCATGCCTGTCGCCACCAGCAAATTGACAGTGCCCGCCTGGCCGTGTTGCGCCGCGCTGTCGATCATCCGCGTCCACCGCGTCGGCCGATCGAGGCCGAGATCGTAGCGGCTGTCGAGCCGCGCCGCGGTCCGCGGATCGATCCGGCCAAGCGCGGCCAATCCCGCGACCAGCAACGCGCTACGTACGCGCCCCTTGCTGTCGTCGCGGCCGACGAACGCATTGATCCGGCCATAACTTGTATCGCTTGCCGCCGAGGGAGCAGCGAGGGCAATCATCGCCCAGCAGGCGTCGGCTGGCTTATCGTCCATCCGCCGGATCGCGCCCGCCCACTCGGCTGCCTGGCGATCGAAGCCGGCGGCCAGCATCGAGGCGATGAGGTCAGGGGCGTCGCTCTGGAGCTTTGCGTCGGGAACGATCCGAGTTGCGGCCCGCGCGACCAGCGCCCGCGACGCCTCGCGGCCCAGCGAATCCTTGCCGGTCGCCCACAAGCGCCGCATCGCCGTCAGCCGCGCGTTCTGATCGCGGCCGACGAACGCGGTGCGCAGCTGCCAGGCGTCGCTCTGCGGCAATTCGTCGGCATCGGTCGCGTCATAGATCGCCGAATAGAGATCGGTCAGCGCCGCCGACGAAAACACCCCGAGCCCCGCCGCGATCCGCGCTGACGCCAGGCGGTCCTGGGGGGCTAGCAGTGGAATGCTCGCCTGCCATGCGCGAAGGCGCAGGCTGGCGCCGTTCATCAGTCGGTCGGGCGGCATCATCCCGGTCGCGCTGGCCAGCCCGAACCGCCAGCTGGTCAATTTGTCGACCGGCTCCCATTCGATCGTCACCGCGCGCGCCGTGTCGGCGCCGGCGCCAACCACCTTGTCGGCCAGCAGAAGGTCGATTCCGCCGATGGTTCCGCGGCGCCTGGCGGTTTCGATGTCGGCGGCGGCGGTTTCCGGATTGCCCGTCAGCGCCGCGCACATCGCCTTGACCAAGGGCGAAATTCGCGATTCGACCTTGGCGATCCCGTCCTGCAGCGGGCACAGCGCCGCTGGATCGCCGCTCGACAGCGCGCTTTGCACCCCAATCTGGAACATTTTCGGCGTGAAATTCTCGACGTCGACATCGGCCACAATCATCCGCGCCGCGTCCGCTTCACCCAGCCGAAGCAGCAGCCAGGCGCGCTCGGCGGCCCAATCGACCGGGTTGATGTTGCGCGGCGCGCGGGTCGTCGCGATCAGCGCATTGCGCACCGCGATATGCGCCCAGCGCGACGCCAGCGGCGTGTCCATCCGCCGCATCAGGGTTCCGAGAAATGCCCCGCTGGCGTCGCCCCACGGCGCATTGCCCAGTCCCACCCGGCTTGGTCCGACCGCGCCGACGAAACTCGGATCGCGCCTCGAATCATCGGGAAGTTCGATCAACGGCGCCGGCGGTGGCAGCAGTTCATCGGGTTGCAGCTGGTCGGTCACCGCGATGCCGGCATCGGTACCCGGCTGGGGCGCCGAAGGCCGGGATGCCGCAGGAGCGCTTGGCGGGCCCGCTGGACTAGCCGGGGCCGGCTGCGGCGCAGCCTCATTGCCGAAGCCCGGAGGCAGGATCGATTCCTGGGCCAGCGCCGGCAAGGTCAGCGCAAGCGCCAGCCCCGCTCCCGCCAACAGCAATGGCTTAGCGCGTGCCGGCATTAGCGGTAACGTCGATTTCGATTCGCTGGGTGGGGACTTCGCGCGCGCGGCTCGACAGGAAGAAAATCCCGCCGATCAGCAACAGCAGCAGAACAATCAGAAACAGAGTGGCTCGCGGCATCGCGCTTCCTGCCTTGGGGAATGGGAAGGGGCTTTTGCCCGACCTTGCGCCCCGCTGTATAGCCCCGCGCGTGGAAAAGCTGACCGCCCGCCTCGATCGTCCAATCGTCCTTGTCGGCCTGATGGGGGTCGGCAAGTCGACGGTCGGCCGACGCCTCGCGCGGCGTCTCGGGCTGCCGTTCGTCGACAGCGATTCCGAAATTGAGGACGCCGCCGGCTTCTCCGCCGCCGAAGTCTTCGAACGCTTTGGCGAAGAAGATTTTCGCGACGGCGAAAGACGCTTGGTCGCGCGGCTTGTCGACGGGCAGATTCGCGTCATCGCCACCGGCGGCGGCGCGTTCATGGATCCGAGCACCCGCCAGATCCTCAATGAGCGGTCGATTACCATCTGGCTCGACGCGCCGGTCGAGGTGCTGGCCGATCGCACCGGGCGCCGCGACACCCGGCCGCTGCTCCGGACCCCCGATCGCGCCGCCACCCTTGGCCGGTTGGCGGACGAGCGCCGGCCGTTCTACGCCGAAGCCCATGTCCACGTTCGCAGCGGTACCGGCGCCCACAGCGACGTGGTCGAATCGATCGTCGCGGCCCTCACCGCCCATCTCGATTCAGGGTGACGATCCTGCGCGCCGGAGCCGGCGAAGCACCCTATGATATTCTGCTCGGCCCGCTGGACGAGGCTGGTCCCCGACTGACCGCGCTCTCCCGCGGCCGTGCCCTGCCGCTTGTCACCGACGCCCATGTCTTCGCGCTTCATGGCGACCGGCTGAAGGCGCTTGTCGCGGTCGAGCCGATCCTCGTTCCCGAGGGCGAAGCCGCGAAACACTGGGATGTCCTGGCTCAACTTCTCGGCGATTTTTCCCGATTGGATGTCACGCGCGACACGCCGATCATCGCCTTCGGCGGCGGCTCGATCGGCGATGTCGCTGGGCTGGCGGCTTCGCTGTTCAAGCGCGGTTGCCCGATTGTCCACATCCCGACGACATTGCTCGCTTTGGCCGACAGCGCGATCGGCGGTAAGACAGCGATCGACTGGGATAATCAAAAGAATCTCGTCGGAACCTTCCACCAGCCGTCGCTGGTCATCGCCGACTCGGCGCTTCTGGACACGCTCGACGCGCGCCAGTTGCGCGCGGGGTATGCCGAAATCGTCAAATACGGGCTGATCGACGATCTCGCTTTCTTCGCGTGGTGCGAAGCCAATGGCGCGGCGCTGATCGCCGGCGACCAGACCCTCCGCCACGCCGCCATCGAGCATTGCATCGCGGCCAAGCTGCGCCTTGTCGCGGGCGATATCGAAGACCGCTCGGGCGCCCGGGCGCAGCTCAATCTCGGCCACAGTTTCGCCCATGCGATCGAATCGGCCAGCGGTCTCGGCGCCCTGCTTCACGGCGAGGCGGTCGCGATCGGTCTTTGTCTGGCGTTCGGCTTTTCGGTTGAACTCGGCCTCTGCCGCGTGGCGGACGAGACGCGAGTCGCGCGTCACCTCGCGTTGATTGGCCTTCCGACCCGGCTCGATGAAATCGGCCTTTCGGGACGGGGCGACGATCTGCTCGACGCCATCCGGCGCGACAAGAAAGCCGGTCCGGAAGGCATCGCGCTGGTCCTCGCCCGCGGCATCGGTCAGGCCGAAATCTTCCGCGCGATCGATCCGCGTCGCCTGGCGCAATTCCTCGCCGAGGCCGTTTAGCCGGCGGGCTCGGCCGGAACATCGGCGAGCGGACGGTCGGCGCGGAACATCCGCTCACTCGCGGCATGCAAATCGCCCGTCGCGCTTTGCCGTTCGAGCCGCTCGCAGTCGCGCGATCGATAGGCTTCCTCGACCCGGTCGACCTCGCGCCGGGCGACGCCTAGCTTGAGCAGTGCCTCGCGCCCCATCGCCACCGCGCTTTCGAACAATTCGCGCTGGGCGAAGTCGATGTCGAGGCCGTTAAGCTCCATCAATTGCCGCCGGTCGAACACCCGGACCATCACCGCCGCCTGGGGAAATGCTTCGAGGATGGCTTCCATCGACTGGCGGTTGATCGCCTGGCCATCGTTGCAGAATAATATCGCTTCCGCTTCCGCCGCGCCGGCGGTTCGCAACAGGTCGATTCGCGTTCCATCGCCATAATAGACTTTGGTGCCGAACTCCTCGCTCAGCTCGATCTGCGACGGCTTGCTGTCGATCAGGGTCACCGGGATGCGCTTGGCCATCAGCATTTGCGCGACGGTCTGGCCGAAGCGGCCATAGCCGACGACGATCGCATTGGTCTCGGGCGATCGGGCGGGGCCGTCGAGATCGACTGCGTCATCGGGGATCCGCGCCTGGAGCCAGTCGATCAGCCGCATCAGGAACGGTGTCGACGCCATCGACAGCGTCACCACCGCTCCGAACAGCGAGGCCGCTTCGGGCAGGATCAGCCGCGCCGCGGCGGCCTGGCCGAACAGCACGAAGCCGAATTCGCCGGCCTGGCTGAGCAACAGTCCGAGCGACAGCGCCCGGCCTGCTTTCATTCCGAACATTCGCGCGAGAACGTAGATAATCGTCGTCTTGATCATGATCATCGCCACCGCCAGCCCGACGATCAGCCACGGCGACCGCGCGATCACGCCGAAGTCGAGCAGCATCCCGACCGACAGGAAGAACATTCCGAGCAGGATCGAGCGGAACGGCTCGACATCGCTCTCAAGTTCGTGGCGATAGGGCGATTCGGCCAGCATCACCCCGGCGACAAATGCGCCGAGCGGCACCGACAAATGTAGTGAATGCATCAACGACGCGCTGGCAATGACCGCGAACAGTCCCGCTACGATGAACAATTCGCGCTCGCCCAGCCGGCCGATCAACCGAAACAAGGGGTTAATCAGGAATCGCCCGACCAGCACGAGGCCAACCACGGCGCCGACCGTGTACAGCGCAAGTGTCCAGCCCGGCGGCGCGCTGGGATCAAGCGGACCGCGCGACATCGCGGCGATGATCGTGATCATCGGCACGATCGACAAATCCTGGAACAGCAGGATCGAGAAGGCCCGCTCGCCATAACTATTGTTCAAATCGCCGGTCGATCGCAGCATCGGCAGCACCTGCGCGGTCGATGAAAGCGCCAGTGGCAGGCCGAGCGCCAGGCTCGCCGCCAGCGAAACGCCGAGGCCGAAATGAATCAGCGCGCTGAGCGCGACGCCACAGAGGATGACCTGCGCCAGGCCGAGCCCGAAAATGTCATGGCGAAGCCGCCATAGCCGGCTCGGCTGCAATTCCATCCCGACCAGGAACAGCAGCAGGGCGATCCCGATCTCCGAGATGCTCATCACCGATTGCGGATCGCTGATCAAATTGAGCAAGCCCGGACCGATCATCGCCCCGCCGACGATATAGCCCAACGTCGCACCGAGCCCGAGCTTGCGGAAAATGGTCACCGACAGCAAGGCCGCGCCGAGCATCACCGCGCCGTCGGTGAGGATCGCGCTGGCGGCTTCGGCGGCGGGGGCGGCACTCATGTCGCGGCATCCTCGATCGCCGCGAGCAAGGCGCGGAACGGCAGCAGGATCGCGCCGTGGCGCGCGGTCCGCGGGCGCGCCAGGGCAAGCTCTGCAAGACCGGGCCAGCTCCCCGGATCGTCGCGGTCTCCGGCAAGCCAGGCCATCAGCTCCGCAACCACCTTGGTCGCTTCGCGCCGATCGCGTCCGATCGCCTGCGCACCCATCAGGGTGGCCGCTGCCTGCCCGAAGGCACAAGCCTCCACCTCCTGCGCGAGTTCGGTGACCCGGCCGCCGTCATCAAGCCGGACCTGAACCCGCGCGCGGCTCCCGCAGGTGGCCGATCTCAGCTCGGCATTACCCTGGGCCAGGTCCAGCCGCCCCAGATGCGGGATCGACGCCGCGAGTCGCAGGATCGCGGTGGTATAAAGCGGCGCGTTCATTGCCGCCGCCATGTCGTGCCGGTCGGGCCGTCTTCAAGGACCACACCATCGGCGGCCAGCTCATCTCGAATGCGGTCGGCCTCCGCGAAATCGCGCCGAGCCTTGGCTTCGGTGCGCTTGGTAATCAGGCCAGCGATATCGCCGGAGAGGTCCCCACCGCGGAACCATTGGTCGCCGCTCGCTCCAACCAGTCCAAGCAAAGCGGCGCTGCTTCTAACCACGCCCGGATTCTCAAGTGCGATCAACCTGGAAAGGGCAAGCGGTGTGTTGAGATCGTCGGCCAGCGCCTCGATTACGCCCGCGTCAGGGTCGCCAGGTTCGGCGGCGCCGGCCAGCCGATAAAGCCGATCGAGCGTCGCTTTCGACTGGGCGATTAAAGCCTCGGTCCAAGGCAGAGGCTGGCGATAGTGCGTCGACAGCAAAGCAAGCCGCAGCGTCTCCCCACGATGTCCTGCGTCGAGCAAATCGTTGACCAGAATAACGTTCCCCAGCGACTTCGACATCTTCTCCGCGCCCATGTCGACGAAGCCGTTGTGCACCCAATATCGCGCCAGCGGCGCCCCGCCATGCACGCAGCGGCTCTGGGCGATTTCGTTCTCATGGTGGGGAAATATCAAATCGAGCCCACCGCCGTGGATGTCGATCGTCTTGCCGAAATGCTCAGCGATCATCGCCGAACATTCGATATGCCAGCCGGGGCGCCCCCGACCCCAGGGCGACTCCCAGCCGATCATCGCCGGCTCGCTCGGCTTCCACAGAACAAAGTCCGCCGGGTCGCGCTTGTACGGCGCCACCTCGACCCGCGCCCCGGCGATCATCGCCTCGCGGTCGCGGCGGCTGAGCACGCCATAGTCGGGGTCGGAGGGAACATCGAACAGCACATGCCCGTCGGCGGCGTATGCATGGCCGAGCTCAAGCAGCCGCCCGATCATCGCGATCATCGGCGCGATTTCGGCGGTGGCATGCGGCGCGAAGTCGGGCGGCGACACGCCCAAGGCGGCCATATCGGCGAGGTAATGCTCCTCGTAGCGCGCGGTGATCACCGACGGCTCGACCCGCTCGGCCTCCGCCGCGGCGATGATCTTGTCGTCGACGTCCGTCACATTGCGCGCATAGGTCAGGCTTTTCGCGCCATATTGGTGGCGGATCAGCCGCGCCAGCGTATCGAACACCACCGCCGGCCGCGCATTGCCGATATGCGCGCGGCCATAAACCGTCGGCCCGCAGACATACATCGTGATCCGCTCGGGGTCGGGGGGTTCGAAATCGCGCTTAGTCCGCGCCATCGTGTCGTGAAGCCGAATCATCGCTGCTCGGCCTTTGGCGTGCGATACATTTCGACCCAGTCGACGATCGCCCGGCCGCTCGCGTTCAATAAAGGAAAGGTGCGCGATCGGGTCATCCACTCGGGCCGCTCGGCCTCGGGGCCATAGACCAAATCGGTGGAGAGGTTGGCGAGGAGGAAAAACAATGTCGCGCCAATCAGGCCCTTGAGCATGCCGAACCCGCCGCCGAGCGCATGATCGACCGGGCCGATGACCGAGCGCCGCGCCGCCCCGCCCAGCTGCCGCGCGATCAATTTGACCAGGATGTACGCCGGCACGAACAGCAAGGCGAAGGCCCAAACCGACGCCCCAGCCTCGGTGTCGACGCTGTCGACCAGCCGCGCCTGCAGCGGCGTATGGAACAGCTTGAGCACGGCGATCGCCGCGATCCACGCGAACAGCGACAGCACTTCATGGACGAAGCCGCGCACGAACCCGATCAGCGCGCCGCCGCCCAGCAGCAGGATCACCAATATGTCGACCGCCGTCATCGCCCGAGGATGCGCTCGACCAGGCCGCGGAGATTGGCGAACCGCTCGATGGCGATGCCCTTGCCGGGGTCTGCGCCGGCCGGAATCCACGCTTTCTCGAAGCCCAGTTTGGCCGCTTCCTTGAGCCGCAGCGGCAGATGCGCGACCGGGCGGATTTCGCCCGACAGCGCGATCTCCCCCAGGATCACGCAATTGGCCGGCACCGGGCGCTCGGACAAAGCCGATACCAGAGCCGCGGCCACCGCCAGATCGGCCGCCGGGTCCGACAAGCGATAGCCGCCGGCGATGTTGAGATAGACTTCGGCCGAGGCGAAGCTCATCCCGCAGCGCGCTTCGAGCACTGCAAGCACCATAGCCAGCCGCCCGGAATCCCAGCCGACCGCGGCGCGGCGCGGCGTCGCCCCGCTCGCCAGCCGCACGGTCAGAGCCTGGATTTCGACCAGCACCGGCCGCGTGCCCTCCAGTGCCGGGAACACGCTGGTCCCGCTGACCGCCTCACCGCGCTCGGTGAGGAACAAGGCCGACGGATTGGGCACCTCGATCAAGCCGCTCTCATCCATCGCGAACACGCCGATCTCGTCGGTTCCGCCGAAGCGGTTCTTCGATGCGCGGAGGATTCGATACTGGTGGCTTCGCTCACCCTCGAAGCCGAGCACCGTGTCGACCATATGCTCGAGCACCCGCGGCCCGGCGATGCTGCCGTCCTTGGTGACATGACCGACCAGCACAACCGCCGTGCCGCTCGCCTTGGCAAAGCGGATCAATTCGTGGGCCGAGGCGCGCACCTGGCTAACCGTCCCCGGCGCGCCCTCGATCAGGTCCGAATGCATCGTCTGGATCGAATCGATCACCAATAATGACGGCGGCCCGCTGTCGGCCATGGTCGTCAGAATGTCGCGCACCGAGGTCGCCGCGGCGAGTTGCACCGGCGCCCCGCCGAGCCCCAGGCGCCGGGCGCGCAGCCGCACCTGGTCGGCAGCCTCCTCACCAGAAACATAGATCGCGCTTCCGCCCGCCGAAGCGATCCGCGCCGCAACTTGCAGCAGCAGGGTCGACTTGCCGATCCCCGGGTCGCCGCCAACCAGCATCGCCGATCCGGCGACGATCCCGCCGCCGATCGCCCGGTCGAATTCGGCAATCCCGCTCGACAACCGCTGCGGCAGTTCG
>Ga0193706_1001081_pt1 | contig 12971 bp, 10 predicted proteins | sample U3c1metaG_FD_160130 | JGI IMG/M metagenome (GOLD analysis project Ga0193706, IMG submission 160130) | Soil microbial communities from a riparian zone of the East river system, Colorado, United States - U3c1 | ecosystem: Environmental > Terrestrial > Soil > Riparian zone | place: USA: East River... | reverse complement strand
GAGCGCTTCCGCCAGGAGGCGCGGGCGGTGGCCAAGCTCTCCCACCCCAACGTGGTCGCGGTGATCGACGCCGGCGAGGACGGCGGCCACCCCTACATCGTCTTCGAGTACGTCGAAGGGGAGACGCTGAAGCAGCGGATCGGCCGGGTCGGCGCGCTCGACACGCAGGAGGCGCTCGCCTACGCGATCGAGATCGCCCGCGGGCTGACCGTCGCCCACGCCCGCAACATGGTCCACCGCGACATCAAGCCCCAGAACGTCCTGATCGACGCCGAGGGACGGGCGAAGCTGACCGACTTCGGCATCTCCCGCCAGCTCGAGCAGGACGGGATGACCGCCACCGGGCGTGTCCTCGGCACCACCGACTACGTCGCCCCAGAGCAGGCGATGGGCCATCCGGTCGACCCTCGCTCCGATATCTACTCGCTCGGCGTCGTCCTCTACGAGATGCTGATCGGGCAGGTCCCCTTCCACGCCGACAGCCAGGTCGGCGTGGCGATGAAACACGTCAACGAAGAGCTGCCCGACGTGCAGCAGCGCCGGCCGGAGGTTTCGGCCGCGACGGCGCTGGTGGTCGAGCGGGCTACCGCCAAGGACCGCGCCCAGCGCTACCGGGCGGTCGGCGAGATGATCGACGACCTCTCCACCGCGCTCGAGGTCGAGGCGGCGCGGGCGGGGTCGACCACCGGCGAGGCGACCAGCGTGCTGGACGCGGTGCCGCCGCCCCAGCGCAAGCTCTCCGGCCGGCGCCGCTGGTCCTGGGCGGCGATCGCGCTGCTGGTCCTGATCGCGGTCGGGGTGCTGCTGGTCGTGCGGTTCATCAGCGACGGCGGCGGTGGGGGCGGCGCCCTCAAGGACAAGGGCGCGACCGTGGCGATTTCCTCTGCCACCGATTACGACCCGCAGGGGGACGAAGAAGAGGGGCCGGAATCGGTCAGCCTCGCCGTCGACGGCAACCCCACCGGAACCGCCTGGAACAGCGAGCACTACGACACCGACGACTTCGCCGGGACCAAGAGCGGGCCCGACCCCGGCGTCGGCCTCTACGTCACCGCCAAGTCGCCGGCGACGCCCTCGGAGATGGTGGTCCGCGGCGCCCCCGGCTGGGACGCGCAGATCTACGCCGCCGCTTCCGGCCCCCCGGCCGAACTCGCCGAATGGGGCGAACCGGTCGGCGAAATCGCCGAAGCCGGCGAGAACGCGGAGATCGAGCTCGGCGTCGCCACCCCCGCCAAGTACTTCCTGATCTGGTTCACCAAGGCTGCTCCCTCGCTCGACCAGGCCGGTCGCTACCGGCTTGAGATCGACGACGTCAAGTTGATCGAGTAAGCGGGGGCGCTCTAGAACTCGTAGGAGCGGGCGCCGTCGTGGCGCTCGATCGCGAGCTCGACCAGGCGGTCACAGAGGTCGGCGTAGGCGATGCCGCTGGCCTCGAACAACTTGGCGTAGACGCTGGTCTCGGTGAAGCCGGGCATCGTGTTGATCTCGTTGACCAGGACCTCGCCTCCGGGCTCGACGAAGAAGTCGCAGCGGGCCAGCCCCGAACAGCCGGCGAGCGCGAAGGTCGTGGCGGCGAGCTCGCGGACGCGGGCGGCCTGCTCCGCGGAGATCGGCGCCGGCACCCGCAGCTCCATGCCCCCAGCCTCGTACTTCGCCTCGAAGTCGTACCAGTCCGCGTGGGCGGCGATCTCCCCTGGCGGCGAGGTCTGGGGCGACTCGTTGCCGAGGACCGAGCACTCGACCTCGCGGCCGTGAGATGAGGCCTCGACGATGACGCGGGGGTCGTGGCGAAGGGCCAGCTCGACCGCCGCGTCCAGTTCGGCGAGGTCGGCGACGCGGCTGATGCCGACGCTGGAACCCATCCGCGAGGGCTTGACCCAGAGCGGCAGCCCCATCTCCTCACAGCGCCGCCGCCAGCCGTCTTCGCCGTAGGCGGCGAACTCGACCTGCGGGATGCCGCGCTCGGCGAACAGGCGCTTCAGGGTCAACTTGTCCATGCAGGTCGCCGAGGCGAGCACGTCGGAGCCGACGTAGGGGACGTCGAGCTGCTCCAGCAGCCCCTGGACGCTGCCGTCCTCGCCGAAGGCGCCGTGCAGGGCCGGGAAAACCGCGTCGGCATCGAGCAGCCCGGCGGCCGGGGTAAGCGCCAGCGGCGCGCCGTCGTGGAGCCAGCGGCCGTCGCGGGCGATGGTCACCGCCGCGACCTCGTGGCCGGCCTGTTCGAGGCCGCGGGCGACCGAGGCGCCCGAGCGCAACGAGACGTCGTGCTCGGAGGAGCGCCCGCCGCTGAGCACCGCGACCCTCATGGCGCTTCTCCTTCCGGCGCCGCGGCCGCCTGCTTGCCGACGACCACGCTCACCGTCTCGCCCGGTTCGATCTCCGCTCCCGGCGGCGGGAACTGGTCGATCGCCCGGCCGACTTTGCCGGCGACTTCGGTTTCCTCTTCTTCGACCGTCGGCGAGAGGCCGGCTTCGCGGATCGCCTGCACCGCTTCGGAGCGCAGCTTGCCGATCACGTTCGGCACCTTGGCCTGCTCTTTGCCGGCGGAGACGACGATCGCGACAGTGGAACCCGCTTCGACCTCGCTGCCGGCGTCGGGCGACTGGCTGATCACCTCACCCGCCGGGGTGCTGCTTTCTTCTTCGGAGATCGAGGGTTCGAGGCCGCGACCGCGTATCCGCTGCACGGCGACGCTCCTCTGGGTGCCGACCAGGACCGGCACCTTGGCCAGCTTCGGCCCGGCCGAGACGACCAGCGTCACCTCGGAGCCGTTGGTCGCGGTCCTGCCCGCCGACGGTTCGGAGTGGATCACCAACCCCTCTTCGACCGAGGCGGAGCTGGCCATTTCGACGTTGACGTCGAAGCCAGCGGCTTCCAGCTTCTCGGTCGCCTCGTCGCGCGGGAGCCCGGCGCTCGCCGGCACCTTGCTGCTGCCGGGCCCGTTGCTGACGGTCAGGGTCACCTCCGGCTTCGAGCAGAAGAAGGTTAGGAAGGAGCAGTCGAGCGAAGCCTCGTCCCCCGGCGGCGACGCGGCCGGGTCCTGCTCGAGCACGGTGTTCGGCGGCGCTTCGCGCTCGACCCGCTTGACCTCGCCGACCGAGAAGCCGTCCTGCTGGAGCAGGGCGATGGCGACGTTGAGTTGGTTGCCGGTGACCCCCGGGACTTCGGTGCTGGTGTCGCGGGTCAGGGCCAGGCCGAGCAGGGCGCCGAGCAAGATCGCCACCACGGCCGCGGCGATCCAGCGGCGGCGGCGCTTGCGCTCCTCCTCCTCCGGGTCGAGCTCCTCGGCCTCGGCCGGCGGCGCGACCACGGGCGGCAGCGCCGCGAAGGCGTCGGTGCCCCCGCCTGTCGCGCCCGGCTCCTTGAGGGCCGCGTCGAGGGCGGCGATGAAGGCGTCGGCGCTCTGGAAGCGCTCGCCGGGATCCTTCTCCAGCGCCCGCATCGTCACGGCGTCGAGGGCTGGCGAGACGCGGTGGTTGATCGAGCTCGGCCGCTGCGGCGTCTGCGAGACCTGTTTCATCGCCACCGCCACGGCGGAATCGGCCTCGAAGGGGACCCGCCCGGTCAGCGCCTCGTAGAGGATCACCCCGATCGAGTAGAGGTCGGAGACGGCGGTTACGTCGAAGCCCTGGGCCTGCTCGGGCGAGAGGTAGTGCGGCGTCCCCATCACCGAGCCGGTCTGGGTGATCTCCGAAACCCCCGCGCTGGCGATCCCGAAGTCGGTCACCACCGCCTTGCCCTCGCCGTCGACGATCACGTTCTGGGGCTTCAGGTCGCGGTGGACGACGCCGTTGCGGTGAGCGAAGCGGGCCGCCTCCAGCACCTGGCGGATCTCCGCCGCCGCCTGCTCCGGGGTGAGGCCGGCGTCGATCAGCTGCTTCAGCGTCGGCCCCTCCATGTACTGCATGGCGATGTAGTAGGTGCCCTCGAACTCGCCGCGGTCGAAGACGGAGACGATGTTGGGGTGCTGTAGCCCGGCCGCCGACTCGGCCTCGCGGCGGAAGCGGGCGACGAACTCGCGGTCCTGCGCATAGCGGCGGTGCAGGACCTTGAGCGCGACCTGGCGCTGAAGGTGTGTGTCCTCGGCCAGCCAGACGTCGGCCATGCCGCCGCTCCCCAGCCGGCGCAGGACCTTGTAGCGCCCGTCGACGACACTTCCCTCGCTCACGTCAGGCACCTACGCCTCCTTTGGATGATGAAGTCAAGTCATTCGCCGTTCAGGATCGTTTCCGCCACGTCGCGGAAGATCGGCGCCGCGACGTCGTTGCCGAATTGGACCGTGCACTCGACCGAGGCGGCGATCGCGATCTGCGGGTCGTCGGCCGGCGCGAAGCCGATGAACCAGGCCTGGTTCTCGTCGACCCCGCCGCCGCAGGCTTTGTTGCCGGGGGTTTCCGCGGTGCCGGTCTTGCCGGCCACGGCGACGCCGGAGATCGCCGCGTTGGTGCCGGTCCCTTCGGAGACGACGCCTTCCATGGCGGTGGTCAGCTCGGCGGCGGTCTCGGAGCTGATCGGCTGGCTGTACTCAGAAGGGTCGAGGCGGTCGGCGACGCGGCCGTCGGGATCGATCACCCGGTTCCAGATCTGCGGCTTCATCAGCCTGCCGCCGTTGGCGACGGCGGCCGCCACCATCGCCATCTGCAGCGGCGTCGTCAGCAGCCGCTCCTGGCCGATCGCGAGCCGGGCCAGGTCGACCGGGTCCCTCGCGGTCAGCGGACCGTCTTCGCCGTAGACGCCGCTCTCGTAGACCTCGTCGTCGGGCAGGTCGATCGGCGGGGTCGAGTTGAAGCCGAACTTTTCCATCGTCTCGAACAGCTGGTCGTTGCCGAGCTGCTGGCCGAGCTGGCCGAACCAGGTGTTGACCGAGTTGGTCAGGGCGGTGTCCAGGGTGGTGCCGAAGAAGTCCTCGCCGAAGTCGTTTTCGAGCGGCGTCCCTTCGACTTCCAGCGACCCCGGCGCGTCGATCGCCGTTTCCGGCGTGATCGTGCCGGTCTCCAAGCCCGCCGCGGCGGTGACGACCTTGAAGGTCGAGCCCGGCGGGTAGAGGCCCTGCGTGGCGCGGTTCAGCAGCGGCGTTTCGATCACGTTGCGGTTCAAGCTCTTCAGTTCATAGGGCACCCGATTGGGGTCAAAGGGCTTGTTCGAGGCCATCACCTTGACTGCCCCCGTGCTCGGCTCGATCGCGACGACGGCGCCGAAGCCGGCCGCTTCGAGATCCGACAGCGCCGTCCGCTGCGCCACCGGATCGATGCTGGTGACGATGTCGTTGCCTTCCTGGTCGCGCCCCAGCAGCTCGTCGAGAATCGAGCTGAATTCCGATTCCTCGCCGACCAGCTCGTCGTTGTGGAACTGCTCGAACTCGCTGTCGCCCTCGCGCACGAAGCTATAGCCGATCGGGTGGCCGAAGAGCGCGCCTTCCGGGTAGCGGCGCACGAACCGCTTGGCGTCGCCGCGCCCCTTGGCCACCGACTTGGCGATCACGGTGCCGTCGGCGGCGAGGATGCGGCCGCGGCGGATCTGCTGCTGCTGCAATAGCGGCCGCTTGTTGGCTTCCTCTTCCTTCAGCGCCTCGGCGTCGAAGACCGACCAGTAGGACGTGAAGGCGACCAGGACCGCGAAGAGGACGACGATGAAGCCGAATAATTTGACGATCTGGCGGTTCACGTCCCTCCCAGCGCCAGCGCCCGGCCGCCGGGCGCGACCGCCTCGCGGCGAGCGCGGTCGGAGATCAGCAGCAGCAGCGCCAGCAGCACGAAGTTGGCGACGATCGAGCTGCCGCCGTAGCTGATGAACGGCAGGGTGACGCCGGTCAACGGGATCGCCCTGGTGACGCCGCCGATGATCACGAAGGCCTGGATCGAGAAGACCGCGGTGAGGCCGGTCGCCAGCAGCTTCGAGAAGCCGTCGCTCGCGAGCAGCGCAATCTTGAACCCGCGGGCCGCGATCAGCAAGTAGATGAGGATGACCGCGCAGGCGCCGAACAGCCCCACCTCGTTGACGATCAGCGAATAGATCGTGTCGGTCTGGGCCGCCGGCAGCAAGGCGTCGTCGGTGCCGGGGATCGTGATCAGCCCCTGGCCGAAGCCTTTGCCGAACAAGCCGCCGTCGGCCTGGGCGAAGATGGACTGGAGGATCTGGTAGCCGCTGCCGGTCGGGCTGGCGTAGGGATCGAGCCAAATTTCGATCCGGTCGTGGACGTGGGGCACGGTCGAGGCGAAGAACCAGGCGCCGACGACGAACATCGCCATGCCGATTGCGACGAACGAGAAGCGCCCGGTGGCGACGTAGAGCAGCGCCAGGAAGGCGGCGAAGAACATCAGCGAGCTGCCGAGGTCGCGGATGAAGACGAGCATGAACATCGAGGCGCCCCAGACGACCAGCATCGGCCCGAAGTGCTTCAGCGGCGGCAGCGTCACCCCGAGCACGCGCCGCGCGCCGACGATCAGGACCTCGCGGTGCTCACGCAGGTAGCTGGCCAGGAAGACGACGATGGCGATCTTCGAGAACTCGGCCGGCTGGAAGGCGAGCGGCCCGACCTTGACCCCGAGGTAGGCGCCGTTGACCTGCTGGCCGATCCCGGGCAGCCGCGGCGCCAGCAAGAGCAGCAGCCCCACCGCCGCGATCGTGTAGCGGTAGCGCTCCAGCACCTCGTAATCGCGCAGGAACTGGATCGTCAGCGCGAACAGCACCAGCCCGAGCACGAACCAGTTGGCCTGGTCGCGGGCCAGGGCGTCGTCGATCCGGTAGATCATCACCAGCCCGAAGGCGGTCAGCAGCGCGACCAATGGGAAGAGGTAGGGGTCGGCGTCGGGCAGGCGGATCCGCAGGTAGATGTGGGTCGCCACGCAGACCGCCAGGAAGTAGGCCCCGTAGATCAGGCTGAGGTTGTCGAGGTGGGTGCCCTCCTGGGCGAAGACGGCGGCGAAGCCCGCGGTGAGGAGGATGGCGACCGGAACCAGGGCGATCAGCTCCCGGTTCCTGGCGGAGCTCAAGGAACCCCCTGGCTGCTCTGGATGTCTTCGATCAGGGAGACGGCGTCCTCGCGCGAGCGCAGGTCGTGGCCGGTGACGGCGTCGCGGCGCTTGGGCGGCAGCGAGTCGGTCTGGATCGGGCTCGCGTAGCGCTCGTCGTAGAGCTCGAGTCCGAAGGGCAGTTCGTAGGGAGCGCCGCGGTAGAGGGCGACGCGGCCGGCCGCGTCGGTGCCGAGGAACCAGATCTGGCGGTTGCCGTACCAGGCGCCGAAGGCGATCGCGGCGAGGACCACGAGCAGCGCCAGGACCTTGGCGGCGCTGCGCAGGCGCCGTCGCGGCTTGGCGCTGGCGAGCTTCTCACGACGCTGTTTCGCTGCCTCGCCGGCGGCCCGGCGGCGCACCTCGGTCGCGGTCAGTCCGGCCTGCTCGGCGGAGCTGCCGATCAGGGTCGCGCCGTCGGGGGCGGCCGCGCTCACGGGAGCGCCGGCGCCCGCCGGGGCCGCGGCGTCGCCGAGCTGGAAGGCGACGACGGTGATGTTGTCGCGGCCGCCGGCCCGGTTGGCTTCGTCGACCAAGGCGCGGACCGCCGACTGCATCGAGGTCGCCCGGCTCAGCAGCCGCCCGATCTGCTCGTCGCCGAGCATCGTCGTCAGACCGTCGGAACAGATCAGGAAGACGTCGCCGGCCTGGGCGGGCACAGTCTGCAGGTCGACCTCGACCTCCGGTTCGGGACCGAGGGCGCGGGTGATGATCGAGCGCTGCGGGTGGTCCTCGGCCTGGGCGTCGGTCAGCTGTCCTTTCCGCCGCATCTCCTCGACCAGCGAGTGGTCGCGGGTGAGGCGCTCGAAGCGGGTGCCGCCGCGCAGCCGGTAGGCGCGGCTGTCGCCGACGTGGCCGATCGCCACCTCCTCGGCCTCGAGGTCGACGATCGTGGCGGTGATCGTCGTCCCCATCCCGGCCAGATCCGGATCGGTGGCGGCCCGTTCGTGGATCGTCCGGTTGGCGGTCTCGATCGTCTCGCGCAGGATCCGCTCCGGTGGCCCCTGCGGCAGCTCGCGGTCGAAGGACTCCGCGGCTGTCTTCGAGGCGACCTCGCCTGCCTGGGCGCCGCCCATGCCGTCGGCGACGACGAACAGCGGCGCCCGCGTGAACAGTGAGTCCTCGTTGGCGTTGCGCTGGCGCCCGGTGTCGGTGCGAAAGGCCTGATCGTCGATTCGCAGAGTCATTGCGCCTCGAGTCTGAACACCGTGTCGCCAATCTGCACCGTGTCGCCGTCGATCAGCTCAGCCTCTCCCACCAGGGTGGCGTTATTGAGCAGGGTGCCGTTGGTGGAGTTCATGTCCTCGACGAAATAGCGCCCGCCGCGTTCGAAGACCCTGGCGTGGATGCTGGAGGCGTAGCGGTCCTCGATCTGCACGTCGGCGTCCTTCGAGCGGCCGATCGAGAGTCCCCCGATCAGGTCGAAGCGCTCGTCGGCGGTGAGGCCGCCGCCGCGCTCGACGACCAGCCAGGCGTCGACGCCGCGCGGCGCCTCCGCGTAGGCCGGCGCGGCGTGAAACCCGGTCGCGTCCGGGGCCGGCGAGACTGTCCTGCGCAGGTCCTTCAAGGCGCTGCGCGCGATCACGAGCAGGAACAGGTAGAGGACGGCCAGGAAGCCGAACTTCAGCGCTACAGATATGGGGTCATAGGCCACGCGCCCAGCAGATTACGGCCAGCGGCCGTCACTGCTCGATGTCGAACAGGAAGGTGGTCGTGCCGACGGTCACCTGGTCCCCCGGCGAGAGGCGCGTCGAGGCGACGCGGCGGCCGTTCACCTTGATCCCGTTGGTCGAGCCGAGGTCGACGATCTGCCAGTCGCCCGACTCCGCCCGGCGCAGCTCGGCGTGGCGGCGGGAGACGTTGGGGTCGGAGAGCACGCACTCGACCGCCTTGGAGCGGCCGATCGTCGCCCGCGGCCCGTCGAGCACGTAGCGACGGTCGTCGAGTGAGACCACGGCCCGGGTCGAGACCAGGGCGCCGACCGCCTGCTCGGGATGTTTGGGACGGCTGCGGTCGCGCTCGCGCACGGCCGAGTAGACCATCGTGTGGCCCTCTTCGCCCTGCTTGGGGGCCTCGCCCTCGTGGGCGGGAGGCTTGACCAGGCGGGCCTGGATCCCGAACTCGCCGAGCCGCAGGCGCTCGTCGGTGTCGAACCCGACCGCCGGCCGGGTCAGCAGGTCGTAACTGCGCCGCCGCGCGTGCTCGAGCAGGTAGCCGGAGAGCTCCTGCTCCAGCGAGCGCTCGTAGCCCTCGAGCTTGGCCCGGTCTTTGGTCGAGAGGTAGACCGTGTACTCGTTCGGGACGTAGACCCGTTCCACCGACGCCGTCTTGTGGGCGTCCATTTCCTTGGCCAGTTTGCGAGCGAGTTCGACCGGCTGCACCTCGGAGCTGAAGGCGCGACTGAAGACCCCCTCGACGAGGCCTTCGATGCGGGACTCGAGATTGCGCAGGACGCCGATTAGAAAATCCTAGAGAAGCAGGCCGTGGCCGAGGGCGAGCCAGGCGCCGAGGCCGGTGGCGAGGGCCAGCGCACCGAGGCGGGGGCCGAGATGGACGCCCCTGGTCTGGGTCTGCTCGGCGAGCTGGTCGAGCGAGTCCTCGATCGCGGTGCCCAGCTGCTCCAGCGAGGAGCGGTGGTTGGGGCGGGCGGAGAGGCAGGCGTCGATCTCCGCGGTCAGCTCGCGCGGCAGGTCGGGGCGCAGTCGCCGCAGCGGCCGGGTGCGGTCGCCGATCGCCCGCGCCGTCGCCGCCGGGCTGGCGCGCCGGTGCGGGTTCTCCCCGCTCCAGCACTCGTAGAGCATCAGGGCCAGCGAGTAGACGTCGGCCTCGGGACCGGCGGGTCGACCCTCGGCCTGCTCGGGGGACATGTAGGCGAGGGTGCCGACGACGTCCCCCGGCGCGGTCAGCGAGGCGCCGTCGGCGAGATGGGCGACGCCGAAGTCCATCAACTTGGCCCGCGACTCCCCCTCGCACTCGCCCTCGGTCACCTGGACGTTCTGCGGCTTGATGTCGCGGTGGACGACGCCGCGCGAGTGGGCGTGGTCGAGCGCCTCGCAGAGGTCGGCGCCGATCTCGCCGATCTCGCGGTCGCTGAGGACGCCGGCGTGGGCGAGGCGGGCCAGGGTCGAGCCCTCGACCAGCTCGCTGACCAGCAGGGCGTTGCCGTCCTCCTCGCCCATCTCGTAGAGGGTGACGATGCCGGGGTGGTTGAGCCGGGCCGCTGCCTGCGCCTCGCGCAGCACCCGCTTACCCGCCTCCCCCCGCTGCTCGATCGCCTTGACCGCGACCGGTCGCTCGAGGCGTCCGTCCCAGGCCTCGTAGACGACGCCGAAGCCGCCGCTGCCGATGCGGCGCTCGATGAGGAAGCGGTTGAGGACGAGGGAACCGACCAAAGCTCCTTCGATTTCGCCTCCAGAGCCGTTTCTCCTGCGCAGCGCCGTTTGGGAAAAACGCACCGTACGCTGGGTCTCTTGGCGTACCGACCTGGCCAGGCTTCATACTCTTCGGCCACCCAACCAGCTTGGAGAGCCGCTTCTTGGAGGATTCGCCAGCACGCGGGCCGCGACGTCGCCAGCGGCCACAACGTCGACCCGAACGACAGCAGATCATGCTGCGGCGTGGCCTTGCGCTCGGAGGCGGTCTGATCGTCCTGATCCTGATCGTGCTCGGGGTCAAGGGCTGCCTCGACGCGCGCGCCCACCGCGAGCTCAGCGACTACGCCCGCGACGTCACCCAGATCGTCGAAGAGACCGACCAGACCAGCAAGACCTTCTTCAGCAAGCTCGCCGATCCCGGCTCCCTCTCGGTGACCGAGTTCACCGCCGAGGTCAACGCCGACCGCAGCGCCATGGACAACTACGCCTCGCGGGTCGACGGCCTCAGTGCCCCCGGCGACATGGGCCGGGCCCAGAACGCGCTGGAGCTGACCTACGAGCTGCGGGCCAGCGCGATGGCGGAGATCGCCAACAAGATGCCGACCGCGCTTGGCGACGCCGGGGCCGCCAAGGCGACCGCCGCGATCACCAGGCAGATGCAGAAGCTGCTCGCCTCCGACGCCCTCTACGCCGCCATCGTCCGCCCCGAAATCGACGGCGTCCTGGCCACCAACGGGATCGAAGGCAGCGACGTGCCGGAGAGCGTCTTCCTGCCGGAAGGCACCAAGTGGCTGGAAGAAAGCTCGGTCAGCTCGGCGCTGGGCGGGATCAACGGCTCGAGCACCGGCTCCACCACTCCCGGCGTGCATGGCCTGGGCCTGCTCGGCGTCAGCATCAACGGGACCGAACTGGGCGAAGAAACGGCCAGCGTCTCCACCGAAGAAACGCCGGAAGTCGAAGTCGAAGTCCAGAACCAGGGCGACTCGACCGAGAACGGCGTCGACGTCACGGTCACGGTCGGTGGCACCGAACTGCAGGGCAGCATCGAAACGATCGCGGCCGGTGAAACGGCAACCGCGACGATCGCCTTGACGCCGACGCCGAGCGGGGAAGAGACGCTCGAAGTCGACGTCGAAACGGTTCCCGGCGAGCAGGTCTCCGAAAACAACGAAGCCAGCTACACCGTCCTCTTCGAATAAAGGTGCCAGTCCGGACTGGCACCAGGCGATGAGCGCGATGCGAATCGCCTACCTCGGCCCGGCCGGCACCTTCACCGAGGACGCCCTGGGCGAAGCGGCGAGCGGAGAGTTCGAGCCGCTGCGCACGGCGACGATCCACGACGCGATCCTCGCCGTCGAACGGGGCGAAGCCGACCGCGCCCTGGTCCCCTTCGAGAACTCGATCGAGGGCTCGGTCCGCGTCACCCTCGACACCCTCGCCTTCGAGGCCGAGGCGGTGACGATCGTCGGCGAGCACGACTACGCGGTGCGCGCCCACCTGATCGGCCGCGAGGGGATCGAGCTCGGCGAGGTCGAGGCGGTCCTCTCCCACCAGCAGCCGCTCGCCCAGTGCGCCCGCTTCCTGCGCGAGCAGCTGGCCGGGGTCGAACTGCGCAGCGTCAGCAGCACCGCGGCGGCGGTGCGGATGGTCGCCGAGTCGGTCCGCCCCTGGGCCGCGATCGGCTCCCGCGCGGCGGCCCAGCTCTACGGCTGCGAGATCCTCCGCGAGGGGATCCAGGACGAGGCCGACAACGTCACCCGCTTCGTCTGGATCGCCCCGGCGGGGACCGAGCCCGCCGGCAGCGGCGCCTGGAAGACCTCGCTGGTCTTCTCCGAGCTGGGCGAAGACCATCCAGGCGCCCTGGTCAACGCCCTGCGCGAGTTCTCCGACCGCAAGATCAACCTCTCCCGCATCGAGTCCCGGCCGCTGCGCAGCGGCCTCGGCCGTTACATGTTCTTCTGCGACCTCGAGGGAAGCGCCGCGGACGGCCCCGTGGCCGAGGCGATCGGCGAGCTGCGGGCCAAGGCCGAATCGGTCCGGATCCTCGGCTCCTACCCCGTCGAGTAGCCCTCATCCGTGGCACCGGGCGGCGACCTGCCTACAATTCTCGGCAGTCATGGCTCGAGTCCTGGTACTCAACGCAACGTATGAGCCGATCAACGTCTGCACGTTGAGACGCGCCGCCGTGCTGCTGCTCAAGGAAAAGGCGGAGCTGCTCGAGCAGGGAGCGGGAGCGCTGCACTCCGAGCGGATGACGATGGAGCGCCCCGACGTGATCCGCCTCGTCAACTACGTGCGGATCCCCCGCGAGGCCCACCGCCGCAAGATCACCCGCCGCGCCGTCCTCGCCCGCGACTCCTGGACCTGCCAGTACTGCGGCTCGACCAAATCCGGCCTCACCGTCGACCACGTGATCCCTCGCAGCCGCGGCGGCAAGTCCGTCTGGGAGAACATCGTCGCCGCCTGCGCAACCTGCAACCGCCGCAAGGGCAACCGCCTCCCCCGCGAGATCCACATGCACCCCAAGAACTCCCCGAAGGCGCCGCCGGCGACGGTCTTCATCCAGGTGGCGAGCCCGAAGATCCCG
>Ga0193706_1001080_pt1 | contig 12986 bp, 9 predicted proteins | sample U3c1metaG_FD_160130 | JGI IMG/M metagenome (GOLD analysis project Ga0193706, IMG submission 160130) | Soil microbial communities from a riparian zone of the East river system, Colorado, United States - U3c1 | ecosystem: Environmental > Terrestrial > Soil > Riparian zone | place: USA: East River... | reverse complement strand
GCAAAACGACCACGACAGAACTCGTCGAGCGCGTGTTGTTGCAGAATCGTCTGAAGACTGTCGCGGCGGGCAACATCGGCACGCCGTTGAGCGCTGTCGCGGATCGGACACGCTCGTTGGATTTCGGCACGCTTGAGGTCAGCTCATTCCAGTTGGAGACGATTCAGTTCTTTCGCCCGGCCGTCGCCGTGCTGATGAATATCACGCCGGATCACTTGGATCGTTATGCGTCGATGGATGATTACGCGCGGGCGAAGGCGCGGCTGTTCGAGAATCAGCAGGCGTTTGATTGGGCGATCATTCAAAGCGATGCGCTGAAGCAGTTGCAGAAGCTGGGCGTGAACGTTCCGTCGAAAATCATCACGTTCAGCGCGACAGACCAGATGGCGGATCTTTACCTCGATCGCGGATTGATCATCAGCCGTATTGAAAATTGGTCGGGTCCATTGCTGAACATGGAGGACGTGCAGCTTCGCGGACCACACAACGCAGAGAACATCATGGCGACGCTCGCCGTTGGTCGGGTGTTGCGCATCCCGTTGGAAGGAATCGTGGCGGCGATCAAGAGCTACACTCCCGCGCCACATCGCTGTGAGTTCGTGGGTGAGGTGAATGATGTGAGATTCGTGAACGACTCCAAGGCGACCAACGTTGATGCTGTGGTAAAGGCGCTGATGTCGATGCCGCGCCACGAAAATTCGCGCGAACCGAACGTGTGGCTGCTGGCGGGCGGGAAGGACAAAGGATTTGATTATCACGATGCGGGGCCGCTCATTTCGCAACGCGTAAAAGGCGCATTTTTGTTCGGAGAAACACGGGAAAAAATTCGCGGGGCGTGGAGCCTGTTTACTCCTTGCGCCACTGTTTCCACGTTGCTAGAAGCTCTCGCGGAAGCAGTGAAACTCGCGAAACCGGGCGACGTGGTGCTGCTGTCGCCAGCGTGCTCAAGCTTCGACCAGTTCCGAAATTATCAGCACCGCGGGGACATGTTTCGCGAGGCCGTAAAGAAGTTAGGTAAGGGCAATTCCAGTGCAGCAACCAAGGTCGTGCGCGGTGATCGTGAACACCGCCGCGAGTTGATGATGTTTTGATGAATGTGCCTTGGGGTTTTTTGAGGGAAAGCTCCGAGGCAAAATTTTAGACAGAAAACCTCAAGAAAATGTCGCCATTGGGCGAAAATAAAATAATGAAACAGCAACCAAACCCGCTCGTGCCGCAGGGCACCTTCGAATCGCAAGCGCGCGGCAAGTCGCACGTTCGCATCGCGGTGTTCACCATTCTCGCCATTCACGTAGTCGTCCTCGGTGCGCTGCTCATCCAAGGTTGCAAGCGCGACAAGGAAGAAACCGCGATCACCGAGCCGGCCATTCCCACGAACGATTTCAGCAGCATCCCGCCGTTTGGCGGCACCAACGACATCCTGTCGACGCCGGTGCCAACCAATCCAGGCATCGGGACGTCGCCGTTCTCGAATCCGCCGACGCCGCCTGCCATGACAAGCGCGCCCGTGATTCCGCCGTACACTCCCACGATTCCGACGACGCCCTCGCCGGCGATCGTCAACAATGCCGCGGAAGGCACGCCGGGCACTGAACACGTGATCGTGAAGGGTGACAGTTTCTCGAGTCTCGCGACAAAATTTGGCGTTTCGGCGCGTTCCATTCAAAACGCGAATCCGAACTTGAACCCGACGCGATTGAAGATTGGCGATAAGGTAAAGATTCCCGCCAAGGCCGCCGCCACATCGAACTTCAGTGGAAACAATGGTGCGGTAGCTGCGAGTAGCTCGAGCGATACTTACGTTGTGAAGTCCGGCGACACGCTGGGCAAAATCGCGAAGACTCACGCTACCACCGCAAGGGAATTGCAGCGCTTGAACAATCTGACGACGACACAGATTCGCGTCGGACAGAAATTGAAGATCCCGGCGCGCGCGACGATGCCGGCGACCGCGACACCGAATCCGGCGACTCCAGGTGCTTCGCCGCCGGGCGGCCCGGTTGCGCCGTTCCCGGCTCCGGCTCAGTAACACGCGAACGCCGGGTGCCCTTAGCCCGGCGTTCGAGTTTTGGTCATGAAGTGTGCGACGACCATTTTGGCATTTTGCGTAGCAGCGCTCCTGGCGTTGGGAACGGTAATGCTCTGTAGTTCCCCCTCCGGCGCAAAACTCCTCAACCAGCAATTGATGTGGAGTGTATTGGGCATCGCCGCGTGCGTCACAGCGGCGGCGGTTGATTATCGCAAGCTCAAGTCCATCTCGATTCCGCTGCTGCTCGTGACCGCGATTCTGCTCGCGGCGGTGTTCGTCCCTCACGTGGGTGTGAAAGCAGGCGGTGCGCGTCGCTGGTTGAACCTGCACTTCATGAATTTCCAGCCGTCCGAGATGGCGAAGCTCGCGTTGATCATCGTCATTGCCCATTACGTTGATCACTTCCAGCGTCAGATGCCGACTTTGAAGCGCGGATTGTTTCTGCCCGCCGCATTCATCGGCCCTGTGCTCGGACTTATTTTTTTGGAACCTGATTACGGCACGACCATTCTGCTTGCGACGGTCAGCGCCATGATGCTGGTGGTGGGTGGCGTGCGGATGACGGTGATCGGGCCGACGGTCCTCGTCGGTATTGTTGCGCTGAGCGCGGCGGTGATGACGAATGACATTCGGCGCGCCCGCGTGATGGCGTTCATCTACCCTGAGCAACATCAGCAGACGAAAGGATTCCAACAGTACCAGGCAACCATCGCGCTTGGCTCAGGTGGATTGACTGGCGTCGGCCTCGGCGATGGCCGGCAAAAGCACGGTTACGTACCGGCGAACCACACGGATTTCATTCTTTCGATCGTCGGTGAAGAACTCGGGCTTGTCGCGACCATGGGAGTGGTAATCGCGTTCATGGCGATCGCGATTTGCGGAGTTTTTATTGCATCACGAGCGCCCGATCGCTTCGGCATGTTGCTGGCCTGCGGCATCACATTCCTCATCGCGCTGCAGGCGTTCATCAACATCGGTGTCGTGACGAGCGCGTTGCCGAACAAAGGTCTCGCGCTGCCCTTTGTCAGCTACGGCGGGTCAAGCATCGTGGCGATGCTCGCGTGCGTTGGCGTTTTGTTCAGCGTGGCGCGCCGCGCGAAGGAACCGGAGCGCGCGCGCGTGCGCGGACGCAAGGGCAACCCTTTCAACCCAGGAGAAATTCCATCGACTCAACTTCCTTGATGCCGGGTTCAATGACAGCGCCGCTTGTGGCCATCGCATGTGGTGGCACCGGCGGCCATCTCTTTCCGGGGCTGGCCGTCGGCGAAGAACTGCTCGCGCGCGGCTGCGACGTCATGTTGCTCGTGTCGCCCAAGGACGTGGATCAGCAAGCGGTGCGCGCGGTGCGTGATATGGAGGTGGTGACACTTCCCGCCGTCGGTCTCGTGCGGGGAAACGTCACGGCGTTCCTGAAAGGTTTTCGTCAATCGTATCGCGAGGCTCAACGAGTTTTTGCGACCCGTCCACCTGCCGCAGTGCTGGCGATGGGAGGCTTTACGAGCGCGCCACCGGTGCTCGCCGGACGAAAAGTAAAAGCCACCACGTTCCTCCATGAATCGAACACCATTCCAGGGCGTGCGAATCGGTTTCTCGCCTGGTTTGTGTCGGAGGCATTCGTCGGTTTTTCATCGTGTGCAAAACGATTGCACACCCGCGACACGAGCGTGACTGGAACGCCAGTGCGTCCGCAGTTCACTCCCGGCGGACCCGGCTCTGCTCGCATCGCTCTCGGCTTGGATGCAAATCGTGAAACGTTGCTGGTCATGGGCGGAAGCCAGGGCGCCAGCGCGGTCAATCAGCTCTTGATGCGATGTCTCGCCGATCTCCGGCGCGAGCTGCCGGAGCTGCAATTCCTTCATCTCACTGGAACGAAGGATTTCGACAAGGTCCAAGCCGCGTACCGTGCCGCAGGCGCGCGTGCCGTGGTGCGTCCGTTCCTGACTGAAATGGACCTGGCGCTGAATGCAGCCACGATCGTGGTGAGTCGCAGCGGCGCTTCCTCGCTCGCGGAGTTTGCCGCGATGCGTGTTCCGGCAATCCTGATTCCATTTCCGACGGCGGCCGACAATCACCAGTTTCATAACGCGCGCGCGTTCGTGGAGAAAGGGGCTGCGCGGATGCTGGGAGAAGAACGCGCCACGCCCGAAAACTTCACCTCCGTGATCCATGAGTTGATCACGAACGCGGCAGAACGAAGACGGCTGACGGCGGCGTTGGCAGACTGGCACTTTCCGAATGCGGCGGCGGACATTGCGAATGCCATTCTGAAACGCATTCCCGGTGCGGCGTCGTTCAGCCGACCCGCTATACCTCATCACGATGACGATCCGCCGCTCCACGTGAACCTCGAATCCGAATCTCTGGAGCTGAAATCGTGACCGCTCAAACGCCACAACAGGTGAACGCATTGCTCGACAACGTGCCGCGCGGCTCAGTCGTGTATCTCATCGCAGCGGGAGGTTGCGGGATGAGCGGGCTTGGTCATTTGCTGTTGGACCTCGGGTTCACAGTTCATGGCTCCGATCTGGTGGAGAACGACGAAGTGCGGCAGTTGCGTGCTCGTGGCGCGACCATTCATCTGGGGCATCGTGCTGACCAACTCCGCGCGGCGAACCCGGTGCTGGTTGTCTATTCGTCCGCGATCCGTTCGGACAATCTGGAAGTTCAAGCGGCGCGCGAGTTGAACCTGCCCATCGTTCGTCGCGCGGTATTGCTTGCCGCACTCATGCAACGGCAATCCGGCGTGTGTGTCGCCGGTATGCACGGCAAAACAACGACGACATCGCTGCTCGTCTGGGCGTTGCAAAAGCTGGGCGCGTCGCCGAGTTACGCGATCGGTTCGATGGTGCCGCAGCTTGCGAGACATGCTGCCTTTTTAGAGTGCGGTGACTTGTCACCGCTTTCTCACGGCGCGACTTGTCGCGATGCCGTTGACGACAAGTCGTCAACGCAGAACAGCGCCGACAAGTCGGCGCACGCCAAGTTCTTCGTCGTCGAAGCGGATGAAAGCGATGGGACGCTGCGCGAGTTTCGGCCCACGCACTCGATCATTCTCAACGTGGACGAGGAGCACCTCGACTATTTCGTGAACGTCCAGAACATCTGCCGTGAGTTTGAGCAATTCACCGCGAGCACGAAAGAGTGCGTGGTGTTCTGCGCCGATGATGCGCGCGTCGCGGAGATGATGGCGAAGCGGCCGGACGCGGTTTCATACGGCTTCAATGCGCTCGCTCAGTATCGCATCGAGATCATCGACGCAGATTCTTTTGCCATCTGGTTGCGGGGCGAGAAGCTCGGCGAATTCACGATTCAGTTGCGCGGTGAGAAAAATATTTCCAACGCCGCCGCGGTGATCGCCTTCCTCCATCAACTCGGCCACGGGCCGGACGTCATTCGCGATGCGATTGCCGAGTTCCGCGGCGCGGCGCGGCGGCAGCAGGAACTCTTCAGCAATGAAACAATCCGGATCTTCGATGACTACGGACATCATCCGAACGAAATTCGCGCGACGTTGAGTGCGCTCAAGCCTTTGGGGAAACGTCTCGTCGTGCTGTTCCAGCCGCATCGCTACACCCGCACGCTGAACCTGATGCAGCACTTTGCTGAATCGTTTGGCGACGCGGACCACCTTTTCCTCACGGACGTTTATGCGGCGAGCGAACCCGAAATTGCCGGAGCGAACAGCGCGGCGTTGGCGACAGCCATCTGCGCGCGTGGCCAGAAGGTCGAATACGTTCCGTTGTTGAAGAATCTCGTGGCGGCAGTCAGCGCTGAGATCCAGCGGGGTGATGTGATTCTATTTCTTGGCGCGGGCGATATCACTCAGGCCGCGCATCAACTCGCCAACGAATTGCGTATGCAGAGCACTCAACCTTTTGCCCTTACCGGCGTGTTTGAAAAATTGCGATCCCTTGTCTCGCCGGAAACGTTGCTGGCATCTGACGAAGCGCTTGCCAAACGCACCACGCTGCGCGTCGGCGGCAACGCGGACATCTTCGTCGAGCCGGCGAATGAGGACGATCTGGCGTCGGTGCTCCGCACGTGTAGTGAGAGTCAGACGCCGTTCACGATCATTGGCCGTGGCTCGAACCTGCTGATCCGCGATGGCGGGATTCGCGGTGTGGTGATCTGTCTTGGACACGAGAATTTCTCGCGCCTGCAAATTGTCGGCGAGCACATGCACTGCGGCGCGGGTGTGAAGTTGAAAACGGTTTCGGTGGAAGCACGTCGCGCCGGGCTCGCGGGTCTTGAGTTTTTGGAAGGGATTCCCGGCAGCATCGGCGGCGCGCTGCGGATGAACGCGGGTGCGATGGGTTCCTGGATGTTCGAAGTCGTAGAGCGGATTCGTTTCATGGATTTCAGCGGCAACGTTCACGAGCGCAAGGCCAGCGAGGTGAATGTGGAGTATCGGGGCTGTCCACTGTTCCGCACGCACATCGCGCTCGGCGCTGTGCTGCGCGGAACCCCCGCCCCGAAGGAAGTGATTCAGGAGCGTGCGAATGCGTACAACTCAAAACGCTGGGAATCCCAGCCCGCGCAGCCGAGCGCGGGATGCATTTTCAAAAATCCGAAGACGGTTCCCGCCGGCAAGCTGATTGATGAGCTTGGTCTCAAAGGCACGAAGCGTGGCGGCGCGATGATTTCGACCGTGCATGGAAATTTCATCGTGAACGAAGGCGGCGCGACGGCGAAAGACGTGCTGGAACTGATCCAGTTCGTGAAGGAAACGGCGAAGGCGAAGCGCGACATCGATTTGGAAACGGAAGTGGAGATCATCGGGGAATGAACGCAAAGCTCCAAAACCCAAGCTCCAAGATCCAGATAAACACCAAGTTCCGAACTCCAGTGCGGAGCACGGCGGAATGCGGATTGGATATTGGTGTTTGGAGTTTATCTGGATCTTGGATCTTGGATCTTGGTGCTTTCTTCCGGTCCGAGCCATGAAATCGCTCAACATCACCGTCATGCTGGGCGGACCGAGTGCCGAGCGCGAAGTGTCGTTGCGCACGGGCGCGGCGGTGGCGAACGCATTGCGCTCGCTCGGCCATCGCGTGACGGAATTGGACCCGAAGGCGACGGATTGGTTGCTCCTTCCCGGCACCGATGTGGTGTTCCTCGCGTTGCACGGCACTTACGGTGAGGACGGCACGGTTCAGCGCCAACTCGATCAATTGGGCGTTCCGTACACCGGCTGCGACGCTGAGGCGAGCCGCGTCGCATTCGACAAGTTGCTGACCAAGCAACGTTGCATCGATGCGGGCGTGCCCACTCCGAAATTCACGATCGTCGACTCCGCCGCCACGCCGTGGCCCATGCGATGGGAACCGCCCGTGGTGGTGAAACCGGTGCGTCAGGGATCGAGCGTGGGTTTGCAGTTCGTGGAGCGCGTGGCGGATTGGCCGGACGCGCTTCGCGAGGCGCTGCGTTACGACACGCAGGTACTCGTGGAGGAAAAAATCGTGGGGCGCGAGACAACGGTAGGGATTCTCGATGGCAAAGCTTTGCCAGTTGTTGAAGTGCGTCCGAAGCAAGGCACGTACGATTACAAAAACAAATACACGCCCGGAAACACTGAATATTTCTGTCCTGCACCATTCGATCGTGAGATAACCGGGCGCATCCAAACAGCCGCGCTCGGTGCATTCGCAGCAATCGGCGGACGCGACTACGCGCGTGTGGATGTGATGGTGTGCGACGGCAAACCTTTCGTGCTGGAAGTGAACACGCTTCCCGGCATGACCGAAACAAGCCTGCTGCCGAAGGCAGCCGCAGCAGCGGGTTTGAGTTACGAACAGCTCTGTCAACGCATGGTCGAGCTGGCGCTGGACCGACAGAGAAGTGTTCCAACGGCTGCATAAACGCAACTGAGTGGCGCGGGCCTGTGGCCTGTGATCGTCCACTGGCCCTCTGGGCTAGTGGTGCCGCAGGCGAGACGCCCGCGGCGACGATGGTGGACGAGACGTCTGCCCCCACTTTGAAAAATGGGAAAAACAGATGTGGTTTCGACGCAAAGCGAAGAACCGCGCCTTTGAACGGCGCCATGTCCTCGACGTAAAAGTCGCGCGCCGCCAAGTACGCCGCATGCGCGTAAAGGTTGCGACGCTTGCCGCCGGCCTTTCGCTCGGGACCATCTTCACTGTTTACGTTGCGTGGCGCTGCGGTGATTGGGCGTTGGACCGGTTCGTCTACCAGAACCAGGCGTTCCGGATCGAACAAATCGACCTGTACACGGACGGTATTCTCGCCACTGATCAGCTTCGCCGTTGGGCCGGCGTGAAGAAACAGGAGAATCTCTTCGCCCTCGATCTCACTCGCGTGAAGCGCGATCTCGAACTGGTGCCCGCGATCCAGTCCGTAGCGGTAGAGCGCATCTTGCCGCACACGTTGCGTATCCGTGTTTGCGAACGCGAACCTGTGGCCCACGTCCAGAACTATCTCGTCGATGCGAACGGTTACGTGATGATTCCGCCGGAGGCGCATCATCGCGCCATGCCGCCGCAGTCGAACGAACATTATCCGAGCATCACCGGCGTCAGCGCCAAGGACGTGCGCCTCGGCAAGGAAATGGACTCGCCACAGGTGCGCGCGGCGCTGCGATTCATCTCTGCGTTCGAGCGCTCGCACATGGCCACGGTAGTTGACCTGACGCGCATCGATGTCTCCCAGCCCGAGGTGTTGCAGGTGACGACGGCACAGCAGAACGAGGTCACGTTTCGCGGCGGCGACTTCGAGCGACAACTCAACCGCTGGTGGCTCGTGTATGACAACGGCTTGAAGCATTCCCGGCAGATCGCGTCGCTCGATTTGTCGGTCGAAGCGAACGTGCCATTGCGCTGGCTCGATACGGCGACCGCCCCTCTCCCCCCGACCAAGCTCAGAAAAAGTTCACCCTACAAGAAGAGACATGTTTGACCCCTCCCAGATCATCGTCGGACTCGAGTTAGGCACCTCGAAAGTATGCGCCGTCGTCGGCGAAATCGGCGAGGGCGACGCGCTGAACATTATCGGCGTGGGACAGGCGCGCTCCCGCGGCGTGCGCAAAGGCGAAATCATCGACGTCGGTTTTGCTTCGGATGACATTCGCAACGCGATCGTCGAGGCGGAGCAAATGGCGGACGCGGAGATTCGCAGCGTGTACCTCGGCGTGAGCGGAAGTCATATCCGTGGATTCAATAATCGCGGCGTTCATCCTGTCGTCTCGGCCGATCGCGAGATCACGCAACAGGATGTCGAGGACGTGATCAAGAATGCGAAAGCGATCAATCTGCCGGCGGAGAACTCGGTTCTCCACGCCATTCGCCAACACTTTCTCGTGGATGGACACGACGGCATCGCGAACCCGGTCGGCATGCTCGGCGCGCGCGTCGAGGTGGACATGCACGTGGTGCATGGGCAATTCAATCGCCTTCAGAACGCAATTCGCGCTGTGAAGGGACTTCAGCTTGAAGTGGAAGCCATCGTCTTCAACGGGCTCGCCTCAGCGCTCGCTCTTCTCACGGCGGAGCAAAAGGAACTCGGCGCGCTGGTGATCGATATCGGTGGCGGCACGACGGAGTTTGTCGTTTACGGCGGTGGAATCATCAAGCACACGGGCGTTCTGGCGATCGGTGGAGACCATGTGTCGAACGATCTGGCCTATGGGATCAAAGTGCCGCTCGGTCGCGCGGAGCAGTTGAAGATCGAGTACGGCGGCGCGTTCGTGGAAGACAGCGTGAAGGGACGAAGTGTCACGCTGCCGAACGAACACGGCTTGCCCGAGCGCCATATCAATATGGAACATTTGCGCCGCATCATGTCGCTGCGCCTGGAAGAAATTTTTCAACTCATCGAGCAGGAGCTGAACGCGAAAGGATTGCTCGATTATCTGCGCTGCGGTGTGTTGTTGTGCGGCGGCGGCGCGAACATCCCCGGCATTCACAAACTCTCGGAACACATTCTCCAACTGCCCACCACCCTCGGCCGCACGAATTCGATCAGCGGCTTGAAGACAGCGCTCGACCAGCCGGAGTTTGCGACGGCGATCGGGTTGGTGAAGTACGGCAGCTTTCAACAGCGCAAGAAAGTCAGCGGCCCATTTCAGGCGCTGAAGGACATGTTCAAACGCCAGGCGTGATTCCGGAGGCAACCATGGAAATTCCCCAAGACACAACAGAGCCGCAACCGGTCGCGCGAAAGCCATTCAGCATCCGCGTCTTTGGCGTGGGCGGCGCCGGGTGCAATGCCGTGAATCACATGGCGCGCTCGGCGTTCGATGGCGTGGAGTTTTACGCGTTGAACACCGACGCCGCAGCGCTCGGCGCTCTCACGCTCGCGAACAAAATTATTCTCGGCGAGAAACTGACGCGCGGCATGGGCGCGGGCGGTGATCCTGAGCGCGGCGCGGCAGCGGCGGAGGAAGATAAGGAACGGCTGAAGATGCTCTGCACCGGCGTGGACATCGTGTTCATCGCGGCGGGCATGGGCGGCGGCACGGGTACCGGAGCATCACCGGTGATCGCGCGCATCGCCAAGGAATGCGGCGCGCTGGTGTTGGGAATGACGATCCTGCCATTCGAGTGGGAAGGCGGACGACGCCAGCGCCAGGCGCAACTCGGCTTGCACGAGATGAAGAACGCTGCCGATGGCGTGATCTGTCTGCCGAACCAGAAGCTCTTCACGATGATCGATGAGAAGACGAGCCTGGTTGAAACGTTTTCCATCACGCACGAGTTGCTCGCCGATGGCGTGCGCGGCATCTGGCGCATGTTGATGCGGCCCGGCTTGATCAATGTGGACTTTGCAGACCTGTGCTCGGTGGCTCGCAATAAACATTCCGAGAACACGCTCGCGACGGCGGAGGCGTTCGGTGAGTCGCGAGCGAAGGAAGCTTTTGAGAAGTTGATGAAACATCCGTTGCTCGACGGCGGCGACGCGTTGAACGAAGCGTCGTCGGTCCTCGTGAGCCTCGTCGGCGGCCCTGATCTCACGATGGCCGATGTGAATCGCGTGATGCAGCAGTTGAATCGTCAGTGCGAGACGGCGCACATCATCATGGGCGCGGCGATCGAGGAATCATTCACTGGAAAACTGGCGATCACCGTGGTGGCTTCACGCCGCGTGGCGCCGGTTAAGGAGGAATCGCTCCGGGCCGGCGCGCCCGAGTTGGAGCAGCAACTGGTGGACACGAATGAATCCGAGCATGGCAACTCGCGGTTCATCGCTCCCGCTCCCACGACAACCTGGGAAGCCGCGCAGAAGGTGGCGCAGAACGGCGCGCGTGGAAAACGTAAGCTGACACGATTGAAGCAGGGAACGTTGCCGTTGGAGATCGTATCCAAGGGGCGGTTCGAAAAGAGCGAGCCCACGATTCACCAAGGCCAGGATTTGGACGTGCCTACTTACATTCGGCGCGGCGTGCCGTTGAACTGATCTCACGAGAGTAACCGCGCGGTTACATTCGAGTTCGGCTCTGCTCACTGGACGGGCAAGTTGCCTGTCATCTTTTTACGACTACCCTTGCGAGCATTGCACCACGGTGCAACTTTCCGGCGGTTCACCAAAAACGGAGAACTTCACAGGAGTGTTATGAGAATTCATGGAATGTTTGTTTTGCTCGCAAGCGTCGTCGCGTTTTCCCAATTCACCTTTGCCCAGGAGGAAGTTGCACCCGGCGTGTTGAAAGTCGGCTTCATCGAGAATCCCGTTATCACGGAGAGCTCAGGAATCATTCCCTCCAGGAAACGACGGGACACTTTCTGGACTCACAATGACGGCGGCCTGGATGTCGTGTACGCAATCTCGCGCGAGGGAGCGCCGCTGGGAGAATGGAAGATCAAGGATGTGGACCTCGACAATATTGAGGACATCGCGACCGGGCCCGGCGGCCTTTACGTGGCGGACATCGGGAACAACACCGGTGAACGCAATGAGGTGAGGGTCGTTCGCATACCCGAGCCGAACCCGATCCGCTCGGGAGAGGTGCGGCCCAGACGAATCTGGACGCTGACTTATCCGGACGACGCATTCGATGCGGAGAGTTTTTTCATCCTGAAGAGCAGGGGCTATATCCTCTCGAGGGAATTGAGCAACGGAGAGGCGCGGCTGTATCGATTTCCACTGAACAAGCGGGGCGCGACTTTCGAGTTGGAAGGCCTGTGCAAGTTCAACGTGGATGACGAACCGCGCGGCGCAGACGTTACGGCCGACGGAAGGCGCGTGGCGGTAATCACCAGCAGCGGCGCATATCTTTTCACGTTCGACAAGACGGGATTTCCGATCGACGGCATCGTTGAACCCACACTGTTCGTGCCGTTCAGTGACAATTCGATGGAAGGATGCACCTTCACGACGGAGGGATTGCTCGTTAGTTCCGAGGGGCGAAATATCTATCTCTTCACTGACGCGGCATTCCAACTGCCATCGAAGGGACGCCGCCGCTAGAACACGCCTTTACAGCGTGGCGCTCGCGGCTATCTTCCCGCCCTTGCGATGGAGAAGAAGCCACGAGTCGTCGTCGGAATGAGCGGAGGAGTTGATTCCTCTGCCGCCGCGGCATTGTTGTTGGAGCAGGGTTACGACGTGATTGGCATTACGTTGAAATTGTGGCCGCAGGACTGTGTGAATCGCGCCGAAGACAAGTGCTGCGGCCCGCAAGCGGTGATGGATGCACGCTCCGTCTCTCACAAGCTGAACATTCCTTACTATCTCGTGGATGAAGCGGCGGAGTTTCAGCAGCAAGTGATCAATTACTTCGCTGAAGAGTACAAGGCCGGTCGCACGCCCAATCCGTGCGTGATGTGCAACGAGAAGCTGAAGTTCGGCACGCTCATCTCGCGCGCGAAGAAACTCGGAGCAGAGTTGATTGCCACCGGCCATTTCGCGCGCACTGAAACGTGCCGCGACACCGGACGCACGTTGCTCAAGCGCGGCAAGGACATGCGCAAGGACCAGAGCTATTTCCTCTTCTCGCTCAAACAGG
>Ga0193706_1001079_pt1 | contig 12996 bp, 13 predicted proteins | sample U3c1metaG_FD_160130 | JGI IMG/M metagenome (GOLD analysis project Ga0193706, IMG submission 160130) | Soil microbial communities from a riparian zone of the East river system, Colorado, United States - U3c1 | ecosystem: Environmental > Terrestrial > Soil > Riparian zone | place: USA: East River... | reverse complement strand
TCGCCACGGTAACGGACCAGGCGCGCGGTGAATTCCTGACCGTCCGACTCCATCAAGGCGAAGACGCTCCAATATTCCTGTGCCCGGAACATCTCGATCTCGCGCTCGCGGTCGACGACCAGGCGAAGAGCGACAGACTGGACCCGGCCGGCCGACTTGGCCCCGGGAAGCTTTCGCCAGAGCACCGGCGAAAGCGTGAAGCCGACCAGATAATCGAGCGCCCGGCGGGCGCGATAGGCGTCGATCAGGTCCTCATCGAGGGCGCGCGGGTTCGCCATCGCCTCGGTGACGGCCGATTTGGTGATGGCGTTGAAGGTGACCCGCTCGACATGGGCGGGCAGCGCCTTCTTCTTGCCGAGCAATTCCTGGACGTGCCAACTGATTGCCTCCCCTTCCCGGTCCGGGTCAGTGGCGAGGATCAGGGATTCGGCCTTCTTCGCCTCGTCCGTGATCGCCTTGAGCTGGCGCGCCTTGTCCGCATAGGTCTCCCACTGCATCGCGAAGCCGTCGTCCGGATCGACGGACCCGTCCTTGGGCGGAAGATCGCGGACATGGCCGTAGGAGGCGAGCACGCGGTAACCCGGCCCGAGATATTTCTCGATGGTCTTGGCCTTGGCGGGGGATTCGACGACGACGAGTTTCATGTGGTTGATTCATCCTTACGCGTACGCGCATAGGGTGAGGAGGCGGCCGGGGCGCCGTCAAGCCGCCCGATCAGGCGAGGCTTACTCTTCCCCCGGCATGGCGATCGAGACGGCCGGCAAGCTCCAGCTCGAGCAGGATCATCTGGACGACCGGCGAAGTCAGGCCGGACTGGCGGATGATCTCGTCGACGGGGACGGGAGTCGGTCCGAGCAAGGACGTCACGGATCGGCGCTCGGAATCGCCGACGTCGGGATGCTCGGCGGCGGGCGCGAAACCGAGGCCGGGCTCGCGGAAGCGCGGGACCGCCAGCGGGCGGATCGCTTCCAATATGTCCTCGGCGGTCTGGACCAGCGTCGCGCCTTCGCGGATCAGCAGATTGCAGCCCTGGGCGCGCGGATCGAGCGGCGATCCGGGGACCGCCATCACCTCGCGGCCGCTCTCCGCGGCGAGCCGGGCCGTGATCAGCGAGCCCGAGCGCGGCGCCGCCTCGATCACAACCGTGCCGTTGGCGAGGCCGGCGATGATCCGATTGCGCCAGGGAAAGTGTCGCGCCCTCGGCTCGGTTCCGGGCGGCTGCTCGGCAACGACCAGGCCGCGCTCGGCGATCGCGCGCTGCCTCGCCTCGTTCTCGGGCGGGTAAAAGATGTCGATTCCGCCCGCGACCACCGCCACAGTCCCGGTTTCGAGGGATCCGTCATGGGCGGCGGTATCGACGCCGCGGGCGAGGCCCGAGACGATGACGGCGCCGGCTTCGCCCACCGACCGCGCCAGCTGACGGGCGAAGCGGCAGGCAGCCGCAGACGCGTTTCGTGCGCCGACCATTGCGACGGCCGGCCGCTCGAACAAGGCTGTGTCGCCCATGACCGTCAGCACCGGCGGCGCCGATTCGGTCTCGGCCAGGAGCGGCGGATAGAGAGGATCGCCGAGGAACAGGTGACGGGCACCGATCCGGGCGACATGCGCGATCTCGCGTTCGGCGACGTCGCGACCGGCGAGCCGAGGCGGCCGGCCGCCGCCGCGCGCGGCGAGATCGGGGATCGCGGCGAGCGCGGCGGCTGCCGACCCGAAGCGGGCGATCAGCTGAAAATAGGTTGCTGGGCCGATATTGTCCGACCGGATCAGCCGCAGCCGGGCGATCCGGTCCTCGGCGGCCGCGTCAGCCATCCGGCCGCTTGCGTCCGACCCGCGGTTCGGTGCCGGCGAACAGCCGCTCGAGATTCTGGCGGTGCTTCCAGAAGACGAGCAGCCCGAACCCGAGCAGGAGCAGAGCGAGATCGAAGCGCCCGAGCAAGGCCGCGACCACCGGCGACAGCAAGGCGGCGGACATGCCGGCAACGGACGAGAATCGGGTCGCCGCAAGGACCCCGAGCCATATGACGGCATAGGCCGCGGCGGCGGCCCAGCCCAGCTCGCCGAGGATGCAGAAGGCGAGGATGATCCCGAACAGGGTCGCGACCCCCTTGCCGCCGGCGAATCTGAGCCAGATTGGATAAAGATGGCCGACCAGGGCCCCGAGCGCGGGCGTCGCGACGTTCCCGGGAAAAAGCATGTCGGCGAGGATTACCGCGGCCGTGCCCTTGCCCATGTCGAGGATCACCGTCGCGGCGGCGAGGCCCTTGCGGCCGGTGCGAAGCACGTTGGTCGCGCCGATGCTGCCCGATCCGATCTCGCGAATGTCGCCCTCGCCGGCCAGCCGGGTCAGAAGCAGGCCGAACGGTATCGAACCGAGCAGATAGCCGAGCACAAGCGCAAGCAACGGCCCGGCGAGAAGCTCTACAGTCACCGGAACACCCCCTGGCGCTGGAAACTAGCAAATTATCACGCGGGTGCAACAATTTACGTTGGGGTGCCGAAATGGCCCGCTTGTCCGCGCCGGGGCCGTCGTTAAAGCGGCTCGATGCCCGCGGCGCGCCCCTTGCTCATATTCGATTCCGGCGTCGGAGGATTGTCGGTTCTGGCGCCGATCCGGGCGCTGCTTCCGGCGGCGCCGATCGTCTATGCCGCGGACAGCGAATATTATCCCTACGGCACAAAGACCTCTGAGGAGATCGAGGCACGAGTGCCGCTCATGCTGGGCCGGCTCGCCGAGAGTTTCGATCCCGAGCTGATCGTCATCGCCTGCAACACGGCCTCGACCATCGCTCTCGATCCCGTGCGCGCGGCCTTGCACGTTCCGATCGTCGGGACCGTGCCCGCGATCAAGCCGGCGGCCCTTCTTTCGAAGACCCGCGCGATCGGCGTGCTCGGCACCGAAGCGACGATTCGCCAGCCCTATGTCGACCGGCTCGCCGCGGAATTCGCGCCCGACTGCACGATCGTCCGGCACGGATCCGCCGAACTGGTCGACCTGGCGGAGGCGAAGCTGCGCGGCGAGCCCACCGATCCGGCCGCCTATCGCCGCATCCTCGGCGACATGCTGGCCAGGCCGGGCGGCGGGCGGATCGATACTGTCGTTCTCGCCTGCACCCATTTCCCACTGGTCGAGGAAGAGCTTCGCGCCGCTTCGCCGCGGCCGATCGCCTTCGTCGACGGCAAGGAGGGGATCGCCCGCCGCACCGCCTGGCTGCTTCGGGAGCGGAGCTGGCCCGGCGGCGAGAAGACGGGCGTCGCCGTCTTCACGGGCGGCGCGGCACAGGCGGAGCCGTATCGAAACGGCCTCGCGGGATTCGGGCTCACCGAGATCCGGTCGCTGTGACAAACGCCACATCGGATCGGATTGGGCTAGCCTAAAGGGAACATTTTCGGTTATTTGCCGGCTGATCACGGGGTCGAGCAATTGGATTATCAGCGCATTTTCGCACAGGCCATCGATCGGCTTCACGCCGAGGGGCGCTATCGCGTCTTCATCGATATCCTGCGCAACAAGGGCAGCTTTCCGGACGCGCGTTGCTTCGCCGGCCATAACGGGCCGAAGCCGATCACCGTCTGGTGCTCGAACGATTATCTGACCATGGGCCAGAATCCCAAGGTGATCGCCGCGATGGAAGAGGCCCTCCACGACGTCGGCGCCGGATCGGGCGGAACCCGCAATATCGGCGGCAACAGCCACTATCATATCGAGCTGGAATCGGAGCTTGCCGGACTTCACGGCAAGGAAGCGGCCCTGCTCTTCACCTCGGGCTATATCTCGAACGAAGCGACTCTCTCGACGGTCGCCAAGCTTCTGCCCGGCTGCATCATCTTTTCCGACGAGCTCAATCACGCATCGATGATCGCGGGCATAAGAAGCTCGGGCTGCGAGAAGAAGGTCTTCCGCCATAACGATCTCGACCATCTCGAAGAGCTTCTGGCGGAGGCGGATCCGGAAGCGCCCAAGCTGATCGCCTTCGAGAGCGTCTATTCGATGGACGGCGACATCGCCCCGATCGAGAAGATCTGCGACCTCGCCGACGCCTACAATGCGATCACATATCTCGACGAGGTCCATGCCGTCGGAATGTACGGGGCGCATGGCGGCGGAATCTCGGAGCGCGACGGGATCGCGGATCGGGTGACGATCATCGAAGGCACGCTCGGCAAGGCGTTCGGGGTAATGGGCGGCTATATCTCCTCGGACCGCAACATCGTCGACGTGGTTCGCAGCTACGCGCCCGGCTTCATCTTCACGACCTCACTGTCACCGGTCCTGGTCGCCGGGGCGTTGGCGAGCGTTCGCCATCTCAAGCAGAGCTCGGTCGAGCGCGAGGGCCAGCACAAGGCGGCGGCGCGGCTGAAGGCGATTCTCGCCGATGCCCACCTGCCGGTGATGAACTCGACCACCCACATCGTGCCCGTGATGGTCGGCGATCCTGTTCGGGCCAAGAAGATCAGCGACATCCTGCTCGCCGAGTACGGGATCTACGTTCAGCCAATAAACTATCCGACCGTCCCGCGCGGTACCGAGCGGCTGCGCTTCACGCCCGGCCCGGCGCATAGCGAGAAGATGATGCACGATCTGGCCTCGGCCTTGGTCGAGATCTGGGACCGGCTCGAGTTGAGGCTCGCCGCCTAGGCCGGGACGAGGCCTCCGCTTCCGAGGCTAGATGATTGCAGCGCTTGGTTTAAACTGCCCTCGCGAATCGGGTGGGGGAAAGTGCAATGCGTTCGATCACCGGCAAGCTGCTCGTCACGATTTCGATGCTTGCGATGGCGGCCTCGGCCACCACGCCGACAAGCGCCGCGGAGCCGGCTGCCAAGGCGGGGAGCGGCCGCGGATGCTATTATTACAGCCAGGCGGGATTCCAGGGGCAGCGCGCCGAGATCACCGACGGTAGCTCGCTCTCGCTTGGGGCAGACTGGAACGACACCATCTCGTCGCTGACCTGCCATCCTCTCTGCACGTTGACGGCGTATGACGGCGAGAACCAGACCGGCGCGAAGAAGAGCTTCACCGGTGACCTCCGCTCGATCCCCGAGGCATGGAACGACAAAATCAGCTCGATGAGTGTTAGCTGCCGCCGGCGGGTGCGCAGCATCGGCTGAGGCTCAGGCCATCCGAACGCATCTTCCGGTAGCGGGAACGCGCCGACTCCCCTAGAGGTTGTGGCTCCATCACATGGGGAGCCTCAGGCGTGGCCGAGCGAATCGCCATCACCTCCGATCATGCCGCATTCGAGATGAAGACCCTCATCATCGAGCACCTCCGCTCGGGCGGTTACGAAGTGCTCGATCTCGGAACGGCCTCGACCGACAGCGTAGACTATCCCGATTTCGGCTATCGCATGGCCGATGCGATCGCCTCGGGCGAGGTCAAGCGCGGGATCGCCTTGTGCGGGTCGGGAGTCGGGATCTCCATCGCGGTCAACCGTCACCCCGCCTGCCGCTGCGCCCTGGTTTCGGACGGACTCGCCGCTCGGCTGGCGCGCGAGCATAATGACGCCAACGTGATCGCCATGGGCGCCCGGCTGATCGGGATCGAGACCGCCCGCGACTGCGTCGATCAGTTCTTCGCCACCCCCTTCGCCGGCGGCCGGCACGAGAGGCGAGTCGACAAGCTCACCAACCCCATCTTCGCCAGGGAAAATGCATGAGCAGCTCCGTCTTCGATTTCAGCCAGGTCCAGCATCGCGGCTTCTTCACCGACAGGCTCCGGGCCGCCGACTCGGACGTCGCCGACGCGGTCGCCGCCGAGCTCGACCGGCAGCAGAACCAGATCGAGCTGATCGCGTCCGAGAATATCGTCTCGCGCGCCGTTCTCGAGGCGCAGGGATCGGTGCTCACCAACAAATATGCCGAGGGCTATCCGGGCCGCCGTTACTATCAGGGCTGCGCACCCTCCGATTCCGTCGAGACTTTGGCGATCGAGCGGGCGAAGCAATTGTTCGGCTGCGGCTTCGTCAACGTTCAGCCCCATTCGGGCGCGCAGGCGAACGGGGCGGTGATGCTGGCGCTTACGAAACCCGGTGACACGATCCTCGGCCTTTCGCTCGACGCCGGCGGTCACCTCACCCATGGCGCGAAGCCGGCCATGTCCGGCAAATGGTTCAACGCGGTCCAGTATGGCGTTCGGCCCGACGATCATTGCATCGACTTCGACCAGGTCGAGAGCCTGGCGAAGGAGCATCGGCCCAGGCTGATCATCGCCGGCGGCTCGGCTTATCCGCGCCATATCGATTTCGCCCGCTTCCGAGCGATCGCCGACGAGGTAGAGGCCATTTTCCTGGTCGACATGGCCCATTTCGCCGGCCTCGTCGCGGCGGGTGAGCACCCTTCCCCGTTCGGCCACGCCCATGTCGTCACCACGACCACCCACAAGACCCTGCGCGGGCCGAGGGGCGGAATGATCCTGACCGACGACGAGGCGATCGCAAAGAAGATCAACTCGGCCGTCTTCCCCGGCCTTCAGGGCGGCCCCTTGATGCACGTTATCGCCGCCAAGGCCGTCGCGTTCGGCGAGGCGCTGCAGCCCGAGTTCAAGACCTATGCGAAGGCGGTGATCGAGAATGCCAAGGCGCTCGCCGGCCGGCTGAAGGAGCGCGGCGCCGATCTGGTCTCGGGCGGAACCGACACGCATCTCGCACTCGTCGATTTGAGGCCGCTTGGAATCACCGGCAAGGATGCGGACGAAGCGCTGGAGCGCGCCTCGATCACCTGCAACAAGAACGGCATACCCTTCGATCCGCTGCCGCCGGTCAAGACCAGCGGGATCCGCGTCGGATCGCCGGCGGGCACCACCCGTGGATTCGGAGTCGCCGAGTTCGAGGACATCGCGGACATGGTCGCCGACGTGCTGGAGGGCCTCCGCGATAAAGGCGAGGCAGGTGATCCGGCCGTCGAGGCGGAGGTGAAATCACGCGTGCGGGCGCTCTGCGCCAAATTCCCGATCTACAGCGAAAATTGATGTTTGCCGCGCGCGCAAGCCAGGGGCGGACCTCCAACGCCTACCGCGCGGAGTCCGTGGCCGGCCCGCTCCCCCTCCCAACCTCCCACGAGGCTACCATGTCGGGAGGTTGGGAGGGGGAGCGGGCTGGTACCGACTTTGCGTACGAGCCTCGGAATTTGGCGACGATGTCGAGCGAGCAATAACCTAGATGCGCTGCCCATTTTGCTCTCACGAAGACAGCCAGGTTAAGGACAGCCGGCCCACGGAGGATGGGGCGGCGATCCGGCGGCGGCGTCAGTGCGAGGATTGCGGAGCGCGCTTCACGACCTTCGAGCGGGTCCAGCTTCGCGAGCTGACGATCGTCAAATCGGAGAACCGGCGCGAGCCGTTCGACCGCTCTAAGCTCGAACGCTCGATCGCCATCGCCTGCCGCAAGCGCCCGGTTCCCCAGGAAAGGATGGAGCGGCTCGCATCCTCGATCCAGCGCCAGCTCGAGACGAGCGGCGAGAGCGAGATGGCCTCGAGCCGGATCGGCGCGATGGTGATGGAGGGCCTGAAAGCGCTCGATCCCGTCGCCTATATCCGCTTCGCCTCCGTCTATAAGGACTTCCGCGAGGCCAAGGACTTCGAGGATTTCGCCGGAAGCGTCAGCGAGGCGGCGCGGGAGTAGGTTGCGGGTCCTTCGATACGCCGGTTCGACAAGCTCACTCGCTATTCAGGATGAGCGGGGTGGGGGCTGGCGACGGGCAATTACTTTTCCCGCTCATCCTGAGTAGGGGCTGAGCCTGGCGAAGACCCGTATCGAAGGACGCACTTTGGATTTTTATGCCTATCTGCTCCGCTGTTCGGACGGCAGCTATTATGCCGGGCATACGGAGGATCTCGATTCACGGTTCGCCCAGCATCAGGTCGGTGCAATCCCGGGCTACACCGAAACTCGCCGCCCTGTGGAGCTGGTATGGTCCGAGCGGTTCGATGAACGCGATCAGGCATTCGAGGCCGAGCGCCAGATCAAGGGATGGAGCCGGGCGAAAAAGGAAGCACTGATCCGAGGTGATTGGGACGGCCTGAGATCCTTGGCGAGAAAGCCAGGGAGCGTCCTTCGATACGCCGGTTCGACAAGCTCACCAGCTACTCAGGATGAGCGGGTTGGTGGAACGGGAGCGCCCGCAATCGTCCTCGTTCGTCCGCAGCTCGGCGAGAATATCGGCAAGGCGGCTCGGGCCATGCTCAATTTCGGGCTGATGAGTCCCCGCGACGGATGGCCCAATCCTTCCGCTGGGCCGGCCGCGTCGGGGGCGGACGTGGTTCTGCAGGAGGCACGCGTGTTCGACAGCGTCGCCGAGGCGGTGGCGGATTGCGCGTTCGTCTACGCAACTACGGTGCGCAAGCGCGGACTCGTCGTCCCGGTCGTCACGCCCGAGGAGGCGGCTCGGGAGATGCGTGAAGCGCCGGGGCCGTCCGCGATCCTGTTCGGCGCCGAAAGGTCCGGGCTCGAGACGGAAGAAGTGGCGATCGCCGGCAAGATCCTCACGGTGCCGGTCAATCCCGATTTCCGGTCGCTCAACCTGGCGCAGGCGGTCATCCTCGTGGCCTATGAATGGTCCAAGCTTCAGGGCCTCGCTCCGCCGGCCGAGCCCGACCCGGCCGAGCCGCGCGCGAGCCAGGAAGAGCTGGAAGGGCTGATCGGCCAGCTCGACGAATATCTGGCGGCAGCCGGCTATTTCCATCCGCCGGACCGGACCCAGGCGACCCGCAATACGATCAGGACGATCCTGACCAAGGCCGGCTGGTCGGGGCGCGAGATCAAGGCGCTGCGCGGAATCATCCGCGCGTTGGTCAACCCCCGGCCGCGTTAGGCCGAGTATCCTCCTCCGCCCGAAGGGCATCGAACGTCACATGCTCGTAGGCGATCGAGGCTTCGACGAGCCGCTCGTAGAGGGCGCCCGCAGTCTCGGGATCGACTCCCGCGCCAAGCGCCAGCCGCCGGACGTTGCCGATGACCTCGGCTTTGCGGCCCTCGTCCCGGACCGCCTCGCGGCTCGGCTTGATCCGGGCGGCGGCATCCATGTAGCGGAAGCGCTCGCCGAGCAGAGCGACGATCTCCTCGTCCAGCCGGTCGACGCCGTGGCGGACCTCGGTCATGTTTCGGCAATCGGCGGGCTTCACTCGGTCCTTGGTCATGGCAACGCTTTAGCGGTCCCCAAGCGCCTGTCGAGGTTGACTTATCGGCGGCCAGACGCCATGTGCCCGCCTTCGCAATTGGCTCCGCATTCCCGGTGAAGCGGCGGCCGCGTCCGGCAACCTGGCCTGGCGGTGCGATTCCGGGACATGGAAACAGCAAATTGGAGACACTCGATGTCGAAGCGCAGCAGCGCCAAATATAAGCTCGACCGCCGTATGGGCGAGAACGTCTTCGGACGTCCGAAGAGCCCGGTCAACCGCCGCGAATATGGTCCCGGCCAGCACGGCCAGCGCCGCAAGGGCAAGATGTCGGATTTCGGCATCCAGCTCCGCGCCAAGCAGAAGCTCAAGGGCTATTATGGCGACGTGACCGAGAAGCAGTTCAAGAAGACCTTCACCGAGGCCAGCCGGATGAAGGGCGACGCCTCGCAGAACCTGATCGGCCTGCTCGAGCGCCGTCTCGACATGGTCGTCTATCGCGCCAAGTTCGCTCCGACGATCTGGTCGGCGCGGCAGATGGTCAGCCACGGCCACATCCGGGTCAATGGCGTGAAGTGCAACATCGCCTCGCGCCGGGTCAACGTGAACGACGAGATCACCCTTGGCTCCAAGGCGCAGGAAATGGCGTTGGTCATGGAGGCGCAGGGCCTCGCCGAGCGCGACATTCCCGATTATGTCGTTCCGGACGGCACGGCGAAGATCACCTTCACCCGGGTCCCGACGCTCGACGAGGTTCCCTATCCGGTGAAGATGGAGCCGAACCTGGTCGTCGAATTCTATTCGCGCTGATCCGACGGACGGGCGAACGAAAGAGGCGGCAGTCCCCGGACTGCCGCCTTTTTCTTATTTGATGCCCATGCTTGCGCGAAGGAAGGCGTCGCTTCTCCGGAGCATGTCGGTGCGCACCTCTGCGTCGGTCAGAAAATGGTCGATATTCGGATAAACGACCAGCTCGGCCTTCTTGCCGGCGTCCTTGAGCCGGTCCGCCATGAGGCGCGCCTGCTCGATCGGAACGTTGAGGTCCCGCTCGCCGTGGAAGATCAGCACCGGTGCGCGGATCCTGGATGCATTCTGGGCGGGCGATCCCTCCTGGACGTGGGGGCCGCTGCCGATCATCGCCTCGGTCAGGCGATAATCGGACCAGCGCTGGCTCAACTGCTTGAGCTGGGCGAGATCGGTGACGGGCGCGATGGCCACCGCAGCCTTGAAAAGAGCGGGGTCAAGCACGTTCGACTGAAGCGCCGCATAGCCGCCATAAGACCAGCCGAAGATTCCGAGCTTGCCCGGATCGGCAATACCCTGTGAGACCAGCCAGCGGCCCGCATCGTTGACGTCGCCCATCGCCGTCCGCCACGATTGGAAGCCGTTCTGCTGGAACCATGCGTCGCCATAGCCGGAGGACCCGCGATAATTTGGCTGGAGCACGGCATAGCCGCGCAGGGCGAAGAATTGGGCGAGCCAGTCGAAGCCCCATTCGTCGCGGGCGCTCGGTCCGCCGTGAGGCATTACCAGAGCGGGCAGATTCTTGCCGTCGCTGCCCGGCGGCAGGGTCAGATAGGCCGGCACATCGGTGCCGTCCGCGGCCTTGTAGGTGACCGGCTTCACCTGGGCCAGGGCAACGCCTTCGAGGTCCGGACGCGAGAGCATGATCTCGTTCAGGCTCTTCGCCGTCTTGTCGTAGATGTAGTAGCGGCCCGGATCGACGTCGCTTCCGGCCATGATCAGCAGCTTGGTCTCGTCCATGCTGGAATCGATGAACTGGATGAGCGGAAGGCCCGGCAGGGCCTTGGACAGGGATCGGCCGAGCGCCGTCAGCTCAGGATCGAAATAGGCGGCCTGCCTTTTCTCGGTGGCGTAGCTGGCGCCCACGACTCGCTGCCGGCGGCCGATCCGGATCAGGCCGTCCACGTCGACCTGGGGATGGCCGTAGACCAACGTCTCCCGTTTGGAGCCGTCGAGCGCCACGCTGTAGAGCCCGAGCCGCCCGTTTTCCCGCTTGAAGCCGTAGGCGACGTCGAGCGTCGGATCGACGACATAGGGATTGAAGCCCTCGCCGGTGGCGAGATTATATTCACCCAGCGAACGCCAGTCGCGCGATCCCTTCGTCCTGTAATAATAGTTCATGACGTTGCGGGCGTAACCGGTGGCGTCGGAGGCGCCGCGTGAGCCCATGATCCGGACGACGCCCATGCCGTCGCTGATGAACTCGACGGCGTCCTTCTTCGGCTGCTCGACTATCCGGGTCGAGCCATCCTTCGTGTCGACACGCTCGACCCCGAAGCCCTCGCGCGAATCGTTCATGCGAGTGGCCTGGCGCTCCTCCGGGACGAATACCTGACCCATGAGGATGGCTCCGTCCTCGCCCGGAAGAGCATCGATGATAGCTCCGCCGTAATGGGAGACATAAGAGTCGTAGGAACGGGTGGGCCTCGTCACCAACCGCAAATTGCCCCCGCCGGCGTTCACGGCAACGTACCGGGTCGCCGCGCTGACCTCGGCTCCGTTCTCCATCACCATATACACTCTGCAGACGAGCCGCTCTTCGGATACCCAGAAGCAGCCGCTGAGCCGCTCCGGCTTGCCGTCCGCGACCAGCGTGCGCTGCGGCGAGGATCCAGCCGCCACGTCGGACACATAGAGTATGGTCGACTGAGCCGGCCCCGGAGCGATGAAGGCGATCTTCGTGCCGTTCGGCGACAGGCTGATATCCTCGACGGCGGGGCGCGCTCCGAAGGCGGCAAACGGATCTTCCGGAGCGGCGGCCGCCGACAGCAGAATGAACGCGGCGAGCGCCGTCAAAATACGTGCAATCATAAGTCCCCCAAATGCCCGTGCGCGCACGGCCGAGCCCGCGACACGATGTCGGTATTCAGGTGGGGAAACAAGCCCGGTACGAACATTGGGCTCGAAAAAAGCGCTGAAAGGAAGGCTTTAGCGCTTCTTTCCACTCGCCTTCCGACTTTGACCAAGGTCCCCCCGGTGAAGATGGAGCCGAACCTGGTCATCCAATTCTATTCGCTCTGATCCGAACCGGGTCGCCAGATGGAAGGGCGGCGCCCCCGCGGGCCGCCGCCCTTTTTCTCTCACGGGATCTTAAGCTCGGCGCGAAGGAAGGCGTCGCTTCGCCTCAGCATATCGGCGCGGGCCTGCCCGTCCTCAAGATAATGATCGAGATTCTGGTAGACGACGAGCTCGGCTTTCTTGCCCGCATCCTTCAGCTGGTCGGACATGATACGCGACTGACGGATCGGAACATTGAAGTCGCGCTCACCGTGGAACAGCAAGACCGGCGCCTGGAACTTGCCTGCATTCTGCGCGGGCGAGCCCTCGGTCAGATGCGGCCCGCTTCCGATGAACTCGCTCATAACCCGGTAGTTGGACCAACCGGCCCAGCCCTGCTTGAATACCGCCAGATCGGAGACCGGAGCGATCGCGACCACGGCACGGAACAGGCCGGGATCGACGACAGCGGCCTGAAGCGCCGCATAGCCGCCATAGGACCATCCGACGATCGCAAGCTTCGAAGGATCGGCAATGCCCTGGCTGACGAGCCAGCGCCCGGCATCGTTGACGTCGCCGATCGCCGTTCGCCAGGATTGGAACCCGTTGCGCTGGAACCAGGCGTCGCCATAGCCGGACGAACCGCGGTAATTGGGCTGAAGCACGGCATAGCCGCGGCTCGCATAATATTGGGCAAGCCAGTCGAAGCCCCATTCGTCGCGCGCGTTCGGCCCGCCGTGCGGCATGACGATGGCCGGGATCTTTTTGCCGTCGCTGCCGGGGGGAAGAGTCAGATAGGCCGGAACATCGGTACCGTCCGCCGCCTTGTAGGTGACGGCCTTGACCGTAGCCAGGGTAGCAGATTC
>Ga0193706_1001078_pt1 | contig 12996 bp, 8 predicted proteins | sample U3c1metaG_FD_160130 | JGI IMG/M metagenome (GOLD analysis project Ga0193706, IMG submission 160130) | Soil microbial communities from a riparian zone of the East river system, Colorado, United States - U3c1 | ecosystem: Environmental > Terrestrial > Soil > Riparian zone | place: USA: East River... | reverse complement strand
TGGATAGCCTTCGCGGCCCGGCCCGATCTCGGGCTGTATTCGCTTGGAATCCCGCTGGTGATCTTCATGCTCTCGCCGAGTGGAAACCGGCGGGAATCGGCGAAGATCTTCGCCGGTGCGCTGGCGCTGGTCGCGATCACGGTCGCCTGGGCCTGGTGGTACTTCGGCGTGCCGGTGCCGCTTTCGTTCTACATCAAGTCGCTCGCGACCTCGTTCGGCGAGCCCTTCCTCGCGCGGCACACGCCCGAGGCGCGCGAGCAGTTCATCCGCTTCCTGATCGACTACTCGCCGCTGTGGGCCTTCGCGGTGCTCGACTTGCCCTCGCGCTGGAAAGCTCGCCAGGACGGCGTGAATGCCCTGTGGCTCGCCGTGTTCGCGGCGACGCTCCTGCATTGGATGTACTACCGCTTCGCCGTGCTGCAGGTGGTCTCCTCCTACCAGCGCTTCTACTACCCGACCCTCCCCGCGCTGTTCTTCCTCGGTGCCACGAGCCTCGCGCGCGTGCTCGCGATCGGCCTGGCATGGGCCGGAAAATCGAAGGCATCGAGGGCGGTCACCGGCGGAGACCATCAGATCAAGCAGGTCCTGGTCGATCTCGTTCTGATCCTGGCCTGTGCCGCGGTCAGCGCCCGCGCGATCCGCTCTTCCACCTTCATGTGGAGGTCGGCATCGGCGAATCATCAGATCGCGCGCTTCGATCTCGACGGCCGATACAGCACACCGCGGGCGCGCGAAATGTGGCGCGCCCTCGATGGATTCACGGGACTGGGCGACGAGCTGGTGCTCGCGACGACCGAGGTCGGCCTGCTCGCCGCGCTGAATCCGCGCAAGCAGGTGATCGATCTCGTCGGTTTGAACGAGAATCGATTCGCGCGCTATGGATTCGACGCGCACCGCCTGTGCGCCGAGCTGAAGCCCGACGTGCTCTACCTGCCGCACCCGGACTACACCGCGATGATCGCGCAGATCGCCGCGGATCCGACCTTCCAATCGGATTACGACTATTGTTTCCCTTCGCTCGAGAGCGACGAGGGCAGCGTCCGACTCGGAATCGCCCTGCGGCGTGCTTCGCCGAACTTCACGCGCTTGAAGGAGCTCGTCGCGCAGCGCAACGCGCAGGACGGGGATCCCGCGGGAGCTCCGCCCGAGGTCAGGAAGAAGCAGTGAGCCCGCCGGGCTCGCAAGGCGAGCGGGGAAGCGTCCCCGGATCGCTCAACCGCACCCCCTCGGAGTAGGCTAGCAGTCCGCGCCCGCGCGGCCTTCCAGCTTGAACGCCTCCCGATACCTGGCCTTCGCCGCCCGCGGCATCGCGCGCCGCGGCCCGCCCCTGCACCTGACGATTTTCGTCACGGGCCGCTGCAACGCGCGCTGTCGCCATTGCTTCCATTGGCGCGAGGTCGAAGCGGGCGTGCCAGGCCCGCGCCTCGAGGACTTCGAGAAACTCGCCGCGTCGGCCGAGCGCATGGGGCCGCTCTTGTGGGTCAGCTTCGGAGGCGGCGAGCCCTTCTTGCGCAGCGACCTCGCTGACATCGCCGCATGCTTCGCGCGCCGCGGCCTGCGCCACCTCGCGATTCCGACCAACGGTCTGGTCGAGGATCGGCTCGCGCCGACGGTCGAGCGCGTCCTCGCGGCTCACCCCGACCTGTTCCTCTCGGTCGGAGTGTCCTTCGACGGGCCGCAAGCGATCCACGATTCGATCCGCCAGGTTCCCGGCGGCCACGCCCGGGCGAAAGACGCCGTGCGCACCCTGCGCGCGATCGAGCGGCGTCTGCCGCGCGGTCGCGACGGTCGCTCGCGCCTGGGCGTTGGCATCCTGGTCACGCTGACTTCCGAGAACCAGGACGTGCTCGCGAGCCACATGATGGAGCTGGTCTACGAATTGAGACCCGACAACGTGACGCTCAACCTCGCGCGCGGCACGGCCAAGGAAGCTCACATGCTCGAGGTCGACCTCGCGCGCTACCGCGAGTTGGTGGAGACGAAGCGCAGGCTCGTCGAGAGTGGTCAGCTCCCGTATTTCGATTTCCCCCTCGCGGGTCTCGCCGTGGCGCGCGACGAATTGATGTACGAGCACGTCGAGCGCGTCGCGTCGGGCGATCGATCGAAGCATCTGCCCTGCACGGCTGGATTGTTGTCCGCGGTCGTCTTCGAGAACGGCGAAGTGCACCCCTGCGAGATCCTGGGCAAGTCCATGGGCAACCTGAACGCGGTCGATTGGGACCTCGAGCGCCTGTGGCAGGACCACGCGGCCGAATCGCTGCGCAACGAAATCAAGAAAGATCGCTGCGTGTGCACCTGGGAATGCGCGCAAGCGGACAACGTCCTCTTCCAACCGGCGATGTGGCCGAAACTCGCGGCGCGCACGCTGCGGAACGCCTCGGCGCGCAACGGATCGAGCGCATGAGCGACGAGGGTCGACCGCTGACGCTCGGCGTGATCGTCTGCTGCCGCGACGAGGAGCGCGTGATCGAGCGGCGTCTGCGCAATCTCGCGCTCTCGCGCTGGCCACAGAGCGAGCGCCCGCATGTTGTCGCGGTCGTCGACGACGGCTCCAGGGATCGGACGGCCAAGATCGCGCTGGAGATCGGCAAGAGCGTCTTTCCCGCGAACGTGCGGTTCGAGGTCGTCGCGAATGGCATCCGCCCGGGCAAGAGCGGCGCGATCGCCAGCGGTCTCGCGCAGCTCGATTCGCGCGTCGATCTGATCGTGCTCACCGACGCCGACGTGATCCACGATCCCAGCGCCTTGGTCGAGCTCACCCAGGCCTTCCGCGCCGACTCGCGGATCGGCATGGCCTGCGGCTCGCAGACTTTCGTGAAGGCCTTGCCCTGGGACGGAACGCTCGACGAGAGCCTCACGCGCAATTGCGGCAGCCTGTACGACCGCTGGACGGCCTGGGTGCGCAGGCTCGAGTCCAGGTCGGGCCGAGTGTTCAGTGTCCACGGGCAATTGCTCGCCTGGCGCGCCGAGCTGAATCTCTCGCCGAAGAGCAGGCTCGCCGCCGACGATCTCGATCTGATGCGCCAGGTGCGTTCGAAGGGAATGCGCGTCGAGCACGAGGCGCGCGCGCGGTTCTTCGAGCTGCGGCCGTGGACCAGCGAGCTGCGCCGAGCTCAAGCCGTGCGCCGCGCCCGCGCTTACCTTCAATTCGCGAGAACCCTGGAGCTCGCGGAGGCCGGCGATCGCTCCACGCGTCTGCAGTGGTGGGCCTACAAGCACCTACCTCCGGCTTTTCCCTGGATCGCCGCGCTTGGCTTCCTCGCCGTGGTCGTCGCCGGCGCGGTCCTGCTGTGGCAACTTCAGGCCGAGTTCATCCCGTACAAGCGACCGCCCTTGGCGGCCCCCCTGGTGTGGCTGCTGCTGGCCAGGTGGCTCGGCCGCGGGTTGTGGAACTGGCTCAGCGTGATCGAGGAGGCCAGGCAGCAGGAGCGGACGGCGCGCATGGACGATCGATGGTCGACGGCGCGCTGAGCGGGACCGTGAACGAGAGGCTTTCGAAGCGCGAGCGCTGGCTCGCCCTGGCCCTCTTCGCGATCGCGCTGCTCCTGCGCCTGTGGATCGTCGCCGTCTACGAGGCGCACCATCCGCAAGCTTCGACACCGGTGATCGACGAAGCCGCCTACGACTCGTGGGCGCGGCGCATCGCGGCGGGGGACTGGGTCGGCGAGGGCGTGTTCTTCCAGGAGCCCTTGTACTCGTACCTGCTCGGCGTCCTGTATTGGATCACCGGCCCGTCGCTGCATGCGGCGCGCCTGGTGCAAGCTGCGATCGGCGCGACCACGGCGATCGCTGTGCTTTTCCTCGCGCGTCGTTTGTTCGGACGGGCAGCGGGCTGGATCGCGGGGCTCGGTTGGGCTGTGTACCGGCCCGCGCTGTGGTTCCCGACGCTGTTGCTCAAGGAGAACGTTTTCACGCTGGTGCTCGTGCTGCTAGCGATCGCGATCCTGCGCACGCGCGACTCGCGGCGGCCGTGGCTCGAATGGAGCCTGGTCGGAATCCTAGCGGGCATCGGCGCGTTGCTGCGCGGCAACTTGCTGGTGATGATTCCGATTCTCGCGCTCTGGCCGCTCGCGCGCGCGGCCTTGCAGAAACAACGCATGACCAGCGCGATTTCCGGTGCGCTCAGCGTGGCGGTCTGCGCCGCGCTCGTGCTCCTACCTGTCGCGCTGCGCAACCAGTCCGTCGGCCGAGCCTTCGTGCTGACCACCAGCGGAGCGGGGACCAACATCTACGGCGGCAACAACCTCGACAACCCGCACGGAGTCGCGACCGAGTTCGCCTGGGTGCGCGGCGTGCCCGAGCACGAGGCCGATGACTGGCGCCACGAAGCCGAGCGGCGCAGCGGACGAACGCTCACGCCGGTCGAAGTCAGCTCGTTCTGGATGCACGCGAGCTTGGACTCGATGCGCGAGCATCCCTTGGAGCACGCGAAAATCCTCGGGAGCAAGCTGATCCTGACCTTGGGCGCTTACGAGGTCCCCGACAACCACTTCCTGGAGTGGGATGCGCGCTACGTGGCGCCGTTGCGCTGGCCCTGGCCCGGCTTCGGTGTGATCGGGCCGCTCGCGCTGCTCGGCGCCCTGCTGTTCCTGATTGCCCGAAGCAAGGCTGCTGCTTTGGGAGCGGACATCGGCGCCGCGCGTGAAGTTCTGCTGCTCGCGGCGCTGTACCTCGGGACCGTCGTGCTCACCGTGACCAGCGATCGGATTCGTCTCCCGCTCGTGCCGCTGCTCCTGCCTTTCGCGGCCTTCACGGTGCATGGCGTCTGGCTGTGGATGCGCGACCGGCTGCGCGTCAGGCCCTGGCAGCACGCTGGGATCGTCGCGCTCGCCGCGATCCTGACCTGCATCGTGCAGCTACCCCTGATCGACGCCGCCGAGCGCGCGAACGATCTCGACGAGCGCGACTTCAATCTGGCCGCGGCGCTGCTCCGCAACTCCGGGTCCAAGTTCGAAGCGGAAGCCATCGTCGGTCGACTCGCCGCACTGCATCCCAACAGCGTTCGCGTCGACCTGCTCGAGTCGCAGCTCGACTTCGATCGCGGCTGCGAGCTCGCCGCCGCAGGCGCTGAGGGCCTCAAGGCCGCCGAGGCGCGCTTCGGCATCGCCCTGGAACGACTCAAGCTCGCGCGCAGCCACGCCAATCCCCAGGAATTGTTCCGCGTCCATTTCCTGGCCGGCGTGATCCAGCAATTCATGGGTCAGTGGGCGGCCGCCGCTCGCCACTACGCGGCGGCCCTCGAGTTCGATTCCGAGGACCCCGACCTCCTGCGCCGTCGCGGCGTCTGCCTCGCCAACGCAGCGATGAAACTGCCGCCAGGCGAGGAGCGGATGCAGGGGCTGGATCAGGCGTTGGCCGTCCTCGACGCGCTGGCAGCCAAAGCCCCTGATTCGGAAGTCATCCGGCTGATCGCCGAGATTCGAGCGGCTCGTTAGTCCGCAATCCATTAGCCAGCCATGAGTTGCGCCCATCGGGCACGAACTCCTAAATTTAGCCTTGCAGCGTAAATTCCCCACTATACAATAGTACAGCTTGGCACAGTCTCCTTCAGGATGCCGGCACCTCACGCCCGAGGGCCGCAGTGCGGCGATATTCAGCACGCACCCTATAAACCACCCTATTTAACATGATAAAGTCCAGGCTCACTACCATCGAGGACCTGCAAGCGGCTATTTCCCAAGCGATCGATCTGATTCCGATGCTCAGTCGTGAAGGACGACTTCCACCCGAGCTCGCCGTGCTCGCCCACCTTGCTCCGCCGGAGGAGCTCGCGGCGAAGGTCTCGATGCGGCACGTGGAAAACGATCGCCAGATCAAGTCGTCGGCTTCCGTGGCCAGCTGGGTGCCCGGAGCTTGTGGGATTTGGGTGGAGTACGCCGTGCGCGATTCGACATCGACGAGCGAACAAGTCACTCCTCAGGTCCGAAGTTTGATCCTCGAACTCGACGCAGCTGAGCGTGTTCCTGGAAAGCGGTTCATTGCGTGGAAGTGGTTCGTGGACAGCTACCTGCCCGGACGAATCTGGAAGTACTCGCGGGAGGAAACCCAGGAGACTCTCCAGCGCCTGGTCGCAGGTGGCTGGTTGCAGACCAACAAGGTCGAGAATCCGAAGAACCCCGCGTTCCCCACTGCAACACTCTCGATCTCCCGGGAACACCCGGAGGTCCGTCGACTGCTCGAACTCGGCGGCGCCGCCGCGCGTTTCATGCCGATGGAAATCAGGGGAGAGCCGCTGTCCGAGTCGATCATCCGTGATCGCAGATGAGTCAGCACGTCCATTTCCTCGATTCGAGTGCGCTCGTCAAGCTGTACATTCGAGAGCCGGGCACCGACGCGATGCTCGATCTGGCTGGGAAGGCTGAGACGCGCTTTACGGTGCTCTCCCTGGCTAGAGTCGAGTGCAGGGCAGCGTTGCGCCGGCGCCAACGCTCGCGCGATCTCTCGGAAGCCACGGCGTCGAAGGTTCTTGCGCAGGTCGACACCGATTTGCGCGATTTCTTTTCCGTGCAACCCGTCGACGACTCCGTGATTTCCCGTGCTGCGCAGTTGATCGATAAGCATCCGCTACGCGCATACGACGCGCTGCAACTGTCTGGATTCCTGCAGCTCCAAGATCAGACGCGAGGGGCGACCACGGTATTCGTCTGTTCCGACCAGCAGCTCGTAGCGGTAGCCCGGGCTGAAGGTGCTCTATGCTTCGAGCCTGTCCAGGAAGAGAAGTCCTGAGGTAGTTAGGAGGCACACCCGCCCGAGGAGCGGCGTCGGATCAGGCGAACTGCAGCTTGTACAGCCGCGCGTAGATGCCGCTCTGCTCGAGCAGCTGCTCGTGGGTGCCGCGTTCGCGCAGCTGGCCGCGGTGCATCACGAGGATTTCGTCGGAGCGGCGCACGGTCGAGAGGCGGTGCGCGATCACCAGCGAGGACTTCTCGCGCACCAGGTTGCGCTGGGCTTCCTCGATCTGAGCCTCGACGCCGGAATCGACGCTGGCGGTCGCCTCGTCGAGGATCACCAGGCTCGGATTGCCGGCGAGGGCGCGCGCGATGGCGATCAACTGCCGCTCGCCGGTCGAGAACGTGGCTCCGCGCTCGGCGACGGCCGCGTCCAGGCCTCCGACGCGCGCTTCGATGACGTCGCGGGCCTGGCTGTTCTCGAGAGCGAGCTCGAGCTGCTCCTCGCCGACCCACTCGCGCTCCATCGCGAGGTTCTCCCGCACGGTGCCCGCGAAGAGGAAGTCCTCCTGCAGCACGAGGCCGACGTGGCGGCGAAGACTCATCAAATCGAAATCGCGCAGGTCGACTCCGTCGATCGTGATCCGGCCGTGGGTCGGGTCGTAGAAGCGCAGAAGCAGATTGACCAGAGTCGATTTGCCGGCACCCGTCGCGCCGACCACGGCGACCGTGGCTCCGGGCGGGATCTCGAAGCTGACTTTGTCGATCACCTCGACGCCGGGGACGTAGCCGAACGAGACTTCCTCGAAGCGCACGTGGCACGGAGCGTCGGCACGCAATTCGACGCGCTTCGCCGGATCAGGCTCTCTCACGCTGGGCTTCGTGTCGATCACCGCGAAGATCCGCTCCGCGGAGGCGAAGGCGCTCTGCAGCACGTTGTAGCGCTCGCCGAGCTCGCGCACGGGGTTGAGCAGCAGGTTCACGTACAGCCAGAACTGGAAGAACACGCCGTAGGTCAGGATCGTCCCCGCGATCTCGATCCCGCCGACCCACACCGTCGCGCCCTGCACCGCGTTGACCACGAAATCGAGCACGGGGAAGAACAGGGCAAAGAGCAGGATCGTGCGCACGTTGGCGGCGAGATAGCTCTTGAGCAGCTCGCCGAAGCGCGCGGAAACGCGTGCTTCGCGGCGGAAGACCTGCACCACGCGAATTCCGCTGAGCACTTCCTGCAGATAACCGTTCAAGCGCGCGAGCCTGGCGCGAACCATGCGGTGCGCGTCGCGGGCTCCGCCGCGGAACACCATCGACACGCCGATCAACAGCGGCATCATCGCGAGCACCACCAGCGCGAGCTTCCAGTGGATCGCGAAGAGCACGCCGAGCAGGGCGAGGATCTTGATCAAATCGAAGCCGAGCACGACGAGGCCCGAGGTGAACATCTCGTTGAGGTTCTCGACGTCGCTGGTGACGCGCGTGACCAGCGAGCCTGTCGGCACGCGGTCGAAGTAGGCGAGGTCCAGGCGCTGCAGGTGCGAGAAGAGCTTGTGGCGGAAATCGGTGATCGCCGCTTGCCCCGTGCGGTTGAGGAACGAGATCTCGAGGTAGCGGAATCCGGTCGACACCGCGGCCACCGCGACGTAGGCGAGGGCCCACCACCACAGGGATTGGCGCAGATGACTCACATCGACCTCGGAGCCCGCGCTCCTGGCCGCGATGGCCTGGTTCACCGGCCCGTCGATCGCGCCGCGCAGGAGCCAGGGGCCGAGCAGCTCCAGGCCGAAGAGCACGCTGAGCACGCCGAACGAGCCGAGGAACAGCCACTTGTGCTGGCGGACCTCGACGATCAATCGTCCGACCAACGAAGTGTCCCAGCCCTTGGTCGCGGTCAGCTCGTCGAGGTGGTCCTTTTCGCCAGCGGTCTTGCTCGCCGAGACCCTGGGATCGGCATGCTTGCGCATCGATTTCTCCGCGGGGCTTTTCACAGTTCCGAGAGCTCCTCCTGAGCTTGCTGGCGCGCCCAGGTGTCGCGGTACCAGCCCGGCTGCGCGAGCAATTCGTCGTGCGTGCCTTGCAGCACGGCGCGTCCCTCGTCGAGCACGACGATGCGGTCGGCATGGCGCACGGTCGAAAGCCGGTGGGCCGTGATCACCACCGTGCGGCCCTCGCCCGCGCTCTTGAGGTTGCGCACGAGCTTCGACTCGGTCTCGGTGTCGACCGCGGACAGTGCGTCGTCGAGCACGAGCACGCGCGGGTCGCGAGCCAGGGCGCGGGCGATGCACGTTCGCTGGCGCTGTCCGCCGGACAAAGTCACGCCGCGTTCGCCGATCAATTGATCGAAACCATCCGGGAAACTGGCGACTTCTTCGGTCAGCATCGCCTGGGCGCAGAGCTTGGTCAGCTGCTCGTCCGTCAGCGGAGTGTCCGAGCCGAAGCCGACGTTTTCGCGAAACGTCTCCGAGAACAGGAACCCATCCTGGGGCACGTAGCCCAGCGCGCTGCGCAGCCGTGTCAGCGAAAGCTCGCGGATCGGCACGCCATCGAGCTCGATCGAGCCCTGGGCCTCGAAGAGCCGCGCCAGCAGATTGATCAACGTCGTCTTTCCCGAGCCCGTCGGGCCGACGATCCCGAGCACGCTCCCCGCCGGCACGTGGATCGACACATGGCTGATCGCGTCTCGCTCGCCGGCTTCGTAGCGGAAAGAGACGTCGCGCAATTCCAGTGCGCCGCGCAGGTTCGCGATTTCGCGCGGCGAAGCGACCTCGGGCACTTCCGATTCGGTGGCGAGCAATTCCTCGATGCGCGTCGCGCTGACTCGCGCGCGCGGGAAGATTCCGGCCATCCATCCCACGGCGATGATCGGCCAGAAGACCTTGAACGTCAGATCGATGAACTTGAACACGTCGCCGGCGGCGAGCTTCTGGTCGATCATCGCCCAACCGCCGACCAGCAGGATCGGCACGAAGGTCATGTCCTTCGCGCCCCAGGTGATCGCGTGGGTGATGCCGCGCGCGCGGCCGAGCTCGATCTGGTGCCCCATGGTCTGGCGCGACACGCGGTCGAAGCGCGCGATCTGCTGGGCCTCGCGGCCGTAGCCCTTGACCACGCGGATCCCTGCGAAATTCTCCTGAGCGCGGCTCGAGATCTCGGCCAGGCTTTCCTGCACCGCGACGGAATGTCGGTTGAGCCTGGGCGAGAGCAGCTTCATGCCCAGGCCCATGATCGCCAGGGGCACGACCATCGCGAGGGCGAGCGGTGCATTGAGCACCAGGAGATATCCCAGGCTGACCGGAATCATCACCAGCGCGCCGAGCGTGTACATCAAGCCCGGCCCGAGGAACATGCGCACGTTCTCGACGTCGGAAGTCAGGCGGCTGACCAGATCTCCGGAGCGGCTCTTGTTGTGGAAGGTGAACGAGAGCCGCGTCAGCTTGTCGAACAAGGCCTGCTTGAGGTCGTTCTCGACGTAGCGCGAGACGCACACGATCCACCAGCGCTGCAGGAAGCGGAACACGCCGCGGCCGAAAGCGATCGCGAGCAAGAGCCAGAAGAGTCCGGCGAGGAAAGCCGCGTCGCTGCCCGTGCGCAGCTTGTCGAGCGCGTCGCCGATCAGCTTGGTGATCCAGATATCGCCGAGTGACGACAGCGGCACGCAGAGGATTCCCAGCGCCAGCGGTCGCTTGTAGCGCAGGAAGCGTCGAAACGATGCGGCGAGCGGACTCACGGCCGATCGCTCAACGCGGAGCTGCTTTCCAGGCCGCGGTCGCCGCCGCGACGCGCGCAAGCAGGCGCTTCATCTCCAGCTCGAGGAAGCCCGCGCCGCGCTGCGAGGCCGCGCGCAGATTCGGAAAGGTCTCGGAGCTGTAGCCCGTCTCGAGGCCCGGCGCCCAGAGCTGATTGCGATACCAGGGCCGACCCGCGAGGCCTTTTTCTTCGGCGAGCGCCGAATAGATCCGCGGCCCGCCGGCAGTCGCGTTGGCCTCCACGGCCTTCACGAGCTCGTCGAACGCGGCGGCGAGGGGTTCCGCGCGCTCCGCCCCGAGCCAGGACTTGCCCTCGGCGCCCTCGCGCCCCGCGGCGCGCACCAGCTCGGCCATCGCCCGCGCGGCCTCGGCGTTGTCGAAACCTCCGTCCTCGCGATCGGCGTAGGTGGCGAGCAGCTCGGCCACGAAGCGACCGGCCAGCTCGTGCCCGACGAAACCGGGATCGAGGTAGCGGTCGACCATCGCGAAATCGTCGAAGTGCGTGTGGTACTGGCCGCCGCTGTTGCCGCCGAAGCCGAAATCGATCACCGGCACGGCGAGGTGGTGGAGGAACACCGCGAAATCCGAGCCCGAGCCGGGCAGGTCGAAGCTCGGCGCGCGATCCTTGAAGCTCGCGCGCCATTCGCTGCCGAGCGTGGTCTCGCCGGTCGCGCCAGGGACGCGGTCGAGCACGGCGAGCAGGCTGTTCAAGAGTCCCGGCGAGCCGGAGGCGTTGAACTTCGTCCCGCCGACGGCCGTGTCCGCGTTGATGTAAACCAGCGCGTCGCGGCTCAGACGCTCGGAATTGGCTTCGCCCCACTCGGTCGAGCCGATCAGGCCGAATTCTTCCGCGTCCCAGAATCCGAGCAGCACGGTGTGAGCCGGCTTCCAGCCGCCGCGCACGCGCTCGCCGAGGTGCTGCGCCGCGCGCAGCAACGCGACGGTTCCGGAGCCTGCGTCGTTGGCTCCGCGCACCCAGGCGTCGCGGTGATTGCCGGCGATCACCAGCTCCTGGTCGACTCCGGGCATGCTCGCGATCACGTTGCGAATCGTGCGCAGCTCGCGCGGCGCATCGACAGTGAGCTCGACCTCGATCGGACCCGGGCCGATGCGTCGAGGCTTCGCGTCGCTCGTCGCCGCGGCCACCTCGCGCAAGCCGTCGATCAACAGCAGGGCTTCGCGCGCGCCGATCGGGATGCAGGGCACGCGCGGCAGCTTCTCGTTGACCTCGTTCATCGAGGTGCGCGGAGCACGGTGGCCGGCCTTGGGCGAGCCGAATCCCGGCGTGGTCGGATCGCCGGGAGCCCGGCCCATCGGCGAAATCGAGCCGCGCTGCGCCGCCGTGTCCGGTTTCCAGGGGCCCACGGGCCAGGCCGCGCCCTTGCCCGCGCCGTCGTCGGCCGGATCGCCGAAGAGCAGCACGCCGCCGCAGCCGAATTCGCTCGCCAGGTCGACTTTCACGCCGCGGTAGCTGCCGCCGTAGCGCACCAGCGCGATCGTGCCGTGGAGATCGACGCCGAGAGATTTCAAGCGCTCGAAGTCCGCGCGCAGACCGCGCCCGGCGTCGACGACCTTGCCGCGCACTTTTCCGCTCGCGGACCAGGCCGAGTATTGAGGCACGTCACCGGGCGGATTCGCGTCGGGGTCGAAGCGCTCGTGGCGCTCGACCAGCGGATCCGTCGCCTTCTCGTCGGCGAACACGAGGAAATCGACGCCGTGCAGCATCGAGAGCAGGACTTCGCGTTCGTCGTACTCGACGCTCCAGCCCGCGCGCTCGAGCACGCCGCCGACGAAACGCGCGGCGCGCAGCGAGCCGCTGGTCCCCGCGAGCCGCGGCTGGGCGGTCAGCTCGAGCAGCAGGTCGCGCGAGGGTGGCGAAGTCTCCTGGGCCAGGCCGACGCCGCCAAGGCAGGAAAGCAGGAGGGGAATGGAGAGCAACAGGTGTCGGATCATCGATGGGCGCGCGATCTTCGGTCCTTGCGCGCGCTCGACAGTGTAATGAGCCGAGCACGCCACTCGAAGGTGCAGGATCCGGCTTCAGGCGGATTCGGCCGCTGAAAGTGCCGGGGTCGGCCGCGGCTCGCGCGGCCGACCCCGGTTTCATCGGCTAGCCACCCCGGCGAGCCGCTCGGTCCCGATCAAGGGCAGATCGTGTACTCCAGCCCGTCGGACAACGTCGCGTTGTTCGGCGGCGGGAAACCATTGTCACGGCCCCAGAACTGGCAGTCGACCACGGTGCCGGCGACAGTCAGGTACGCGGCGGGGATTCCGCCCAGCGCGCCGACCGCAAAGGCATTCATGTCGATCGAGTAGACGCCCGAGCAGTCATTCGGCGGAGGATTGCCTCCCGAGTTGAGCGCGCTGGAACGACGAACGGGTCCGTTCATGCAGCGAACGCCGCCAAGGAACGGAACGGCTGCCCGACCGGTGTTCGAGTAGATCAGCAGGCCGGGTTTGTTGTTGATCACGTTGGAGCCAGTCACCGTGAAGCCCGAACCCGCGGTCGCGCTAGCCGTGCCGAAGGCGCTGATGGTCGGCGCGCACCCCAGTGAATTGATCTTCGCCGTGCAGTACGCCGTGGCGCC